>Ga0247734_1001033_pt1 | contig 22281 bp, 19 predicted proteins | sample UWRJL103311B2_FD_180933 | JGI IMG/M metagenome (GOLD analysis project Ga0247734, IMG submission 180933) | Plant litter microbial communities from Arlington Agricultural Research Station in Wisconsin, United States - UWRJ-L103-311B-2 | ecosystem: Environmental > Terrestrial > Plant litter >... | reverse complement strand
AGCTATTTTTGATTGTATATTATATAAAAAAGGGTTTCTGTCAATTGCCACTGAGCCACAGTATGGGGTTAGCGGCCCATTGTTTTTCGCGGATGACCCCCGCCCGACAGCCCGAGACCCTAACATACCCCTCCCCTGTACATATTTCATAGTTGCTTAGCTTGGCATCAACGACACTTCATCAATTACCCTCAGCACTCTGAGCACGGAATAGAGCCCGCCGCCGGGCCCATGGTTAGTAACAAGTCCAAAAGCGCATCTGGGATTTAAACTAATGCTTAATTAGGAATCTCTCTATGAATAATACAATTCTGTTTTTAATGATCTTGATATAACCAAACCAGTAGGATGGTAACATTATCAACGAATTAAAGCAATTTTGGCATGCGAAAGCCCAATGGTATCCAAATTTGGCAAAAAGGGGGGAGCCAAGTTGGAAGTTCATAATATCAAATGCGGCGACAGTGTCATTAGATTAGTCATTGTTTGTCTATTTGCATGAACAGTACTGCATCATATGGAAGATCCCATCCCAAATCTTCACGGTGCTATGGAATGCTAGGTATGCTAGGTAGGTAGCTATGGAAGAATCAGGCCATTCCTGGAGACCATATTCTTGCTGTAGAAAAAGTTTACGACGTCTCGGAGCGTCCGGGACAAAAGTAAAAAGAAGAACATTTGGATCTATTGTCCCAATAGACTTTTCCGCCGAAGGCCGAATATCTCAACTCTAATCCAACTCTTGGTCACCCTTCCAATCCAACTCAGAATTTAGGTTTGTTTTAGGCTTTATAATAATTTTTGGAATCATCGATACCTTCTAAGGTAACCAGCTAAATTGAAAATGGAATAACCAATCACTTCTTGAGCTGGCCTCCTCCACAGTTGGTTCGTAGGAGAATAACATAGCGACCCCGAGCCTAGCCTCACTAGGATGCGTGTCAATCTTGCAGCATTACACCAACTTTTCTTCTTTAAGATCTCCGGAGCAAGCTCAATAAAGTTTCCTTCAACATCGTTTAATCATGGAGTCTGACTATGCTGGAAAACGTATTTCAACCCTATTAACGGGTCAAACTCTTTCATTACGTTCTAGAACGCTTGCTGCAACTCATCTAGATAGTAAACATACATACTTTCTAAAAACTCTCGACCTCAAAGGCAATAAAGCAGTTGGCCGGGGCTAGATCTGGTGGCAATTGAAACTGGAAACAATTTATAAACACTCGCAACCTGCTTGTAAATCACATTCTTCATCTTCATCTTCAACTTCATCTTTTGCCCATTTGTTGACTGTTCAACTTGAACTTTCAGAAGTTAACAATATGCTTCTTCCTATCCTGCTCTTGTTGCCTATTCTCGGCGCCTATGGAAAACCAATCGTACAACGACGTGCTCCATTGGAGTATCATGATCTCTTAGAGAAGCGTGCCACTACATATGCCCAAACTTGTTCATATTATGGTGTAAACCTGGATACTACCACCGGTTCCAGCTGTAACACACCAGTAGTTAGCGGCCCATATGTTACATACAATTGTTTGGGTTTATTCAGTCCGTTAGCTTTTTGTAATCCACCAAGTACAGCACAGTCTTGCACTCCATACACTTCTACTCGGACAAATACTGTGTTGGGATTTGGAGGACTGACGACCTCAACCACCCTGGTTGCTACAAGTTCCTGCACGGCTTTGACCTTTGGTCCAGCAACTGCTCGTGCGACGACAACTTCTTCTACCTCACGGTCCACAACTAGACTGCCATCGATAGTATTACCGACTCTGCCGTCAGTTGTATTACCGACCTTGGTTTTACCGACCCTGCCATCGCTAGTATTACCGACCTTGGTTTTACCAACTCTGCCGTCGCTGTCATTACCATCGTTAGTATTACCGACCTTGGTGTTACCGACCCTGCCGTCGCTATCATTGCCATCGTTAGTATTACCAACCTTGGTGTTACCAACTCTGCCGTCAGTTGTATTACCGACTCTGGTTTTACCAACCCTGCCGTCACTGTCATTGCCATCGTTAGTATTACCAACCTTGGTGTTACCAACTCTGCCGTCAGTTGTATTACCGACTCTGGTTTTACCAACCCTGCCGTCACTGTCATTGCCATCGTTAGTATTACCGACCCTGCCGTCGTTAGTATTACCGACCCTGGTTTTACCGACCCTGCCATCCGTAGTATTACCGACTTTGGTTTTACCGACCCTGCCGTCGCTATCATTGCCATCGGTAGTATTACCAACATTGGTTTTACCGACTCTGCCATCGCTATCGTTACCATCCGTAGTATTGCCAACTTTGGTTTTACCGACTCTGCCGTCGCTGTCATTACCATCGTTAGTATTACCGACTTTGGTATTACCAACTCTGCCATCGCTGTCATTACCGTCCATAGTATTACCAACTCTAGTTTTACCAACCCTGCCGTCGCTATCATTGCCAACCCTACCGTCAGTTGTATTACCGACTCTGGTTTTACCAACTTTGCCATCGCTATCATTACCTACCTTTCCGTCCGTAGTATTACCGACTCTGGTTTTACCAACTTTGCCATCGCTATCATTACCTACCTTTCCGTCCGTAGTATTACCGACCTTGGTATTACCAACTCTGCCATCGCTATCATTACCTACCTTTCCGTCCGTAGTATTACCGACCTTGGTATTACCAACTTTGCCATCGCTATCATTACCTACCTTTCCGTCCGTAGTATTACCGACCTTGGTATTACCAACTCTGCCATCGCTATCATTACCTACCTTTCCGTCCGTAGTATTACCGACCTTGGTATTACCAACTCTGCCATCGATATCGTTACCGTCCATAGTATTACCGACCTTGGTATTACCAACTCTACCATCGCTGTCATTACCGTCCATAGTATTACCAACTCTAGTTTTACCAACTCTGCCATCGCTATCATTACCCACCCTGCCGTCCGCAGTATCACCAACGACAACCAAAAGCAGTATAACAACACTCATTACAACAACAAGAAGCAGTAGTACAACACTAACAAGTACTGCCCCAAGTTCAACATCTAGTGGTCCTGCACAAGTATATCTCGGTTGCTTTGCAGATAATATCAATGGCCAAGGACGAACCTTGGCTAGCTCTTCAAGCGGCTCAAATAGCATGACTAATGAACTTTGCCAAACGACCTGTAACAATCTGGGATACGCATACGCTGGCACCGAATATAGTTCTGAGTGCTACTGCGGCTCAATTGCGCCTACTGTAAGTTCTACGGCCTGTACTATGGCCTGTGCTGGCTCCTCAGCAGAGACTTGCGGTGGACCAAATGCACTTAGCGTCAGCTACAACTCTGCCGTTGCAGCAGCAGCAGCCCAGGAATCTGCTGTCGCTTCTAGTTATTCAAGCCAAGGCTGCTACAGTGATAATTATCCCAAGAGAGTTCTGTCCGGACCCTCAACCACAAGCAGTTCTATGACAGTCGAAACCTGCCTTAACTTCTGTAGCTCCGCAGGTTATAGCCTTAGTGGTTTGGAAAATGGAAGTGAGTGTTATTGTGGAAACTATATTCTTAGCGACGGGACTTCTTACGGAGTTTCGGGCCAAACAACATGCAGCTTCAACTGTGCCGGCAACAATGCTCAGAAGTGCGGTGGAAACAACGTACTTAGTGTTTACTCCCGCGGCAACTCGGTGACGACGACCAATTCACTTCCGCCGTTTACCGCGACGGCAACTAGCGGCCCTCCCGCCTCTACCTTCACGCCCCTTCCAGTCGCCGCTGGGGGATATACGTATCTGGCATGCTATCTGGATGGCAATACTCGAACCTTGTCCAAGCAATTATCAGACGTCAACTCGGTTGAAGCCTGCATCTCAGGATGTTCAAGTGGGGGCTACAAGTATGCCGGTCTGGAGTATTATGGCCAGTGCTTTTGTGGCAACCAGATTGTGAACAACGGTCCCACTGTGATCGATTCGCAGAATTGCAACTACGCATGTAATGGTAGTCCGAGCGAAACATGTGGGGGTGCAAATGCCATCCAGATATATTCGGGGACGCCATCCGCTCCAGTTGCTGCGGCTCCCTCAATTCCATCTGGATCCCAAGGTTACAGCTATGTCGACACATTTATCGACTCGTCGTCAAACCGAGTTCTTGCTGTTGGGATGCCAGTGTCGTCCAATACAGTCGAAATATGTATTGCGTCCTGCGCTAGTGCTGGGTATACTTATGCAGGTGTTGAGTATGGGTCTGAATGTTACTGTGGCTCGGCCATACTTAATCAAGTTGGTGGCCAAGTCCCAACAATGACGTGCCAAGGCAATGCTTCTGAATACTGTGGAGGTCCAAATATCATTCAAGTATATTCTGGAACTCCACCCGGTCCACAATATTTAAGTACGCCTTTCACCAACGGTCTCTGTGTGGCTGACAACGTTAACAATACTCGCACCCTTGGTGGTGCTGCATTCCCAGCGTCCGGTATGACTCCACAAGTGTGCAAAGCTTCTTGCCAGGGCTTTACTTATTATGCTGTGGAGTATTCGACCGAGTGCTACTGTGGCAATTCGTTTCCATCACAAATACCATACAGTTCGGCGTGTTCAATGTCTTGCGGAGGAGACAGCACACAGACCTGTGGTGGGCCAAATGCTTTGAATATTTACAATTCATAAGGAATTGGGACACTAATTGGCATCTTTTTCGTCCCTGGTAGTTTCGTTGAAAACCGGATGGGTTCAAGGCAACACTATTTGTGTTTACAAACTTTGGGACTTGAGAGAATTATTTGTTCCCTTGCTTTTGTTAATTCTGCAGGCGTAGCTGTTTATGAACTTTAAAAATGTGGATATGGCGGTTTGAAATGTATCTATTATTGCTCTATGTTCTGTACTTAAAGAAAATATAATTGGATAACCAAAGTGTTCCATATTCTCATTGATCAGCAAATATGAAGACGTCAATTGTCGGTATTGTTCCTTAAAATACAAGGGGTGAAAAGACTCCTAGTCCTCACGTCTTACTATACTTCTAAAACTTTGATCCAGGCCCAAATAATTCCTATTAGGTGGCTTATGCGCTCGTAGAAAGTTATATTGAGAAGGAGGTCTGGAGGCAGGAGTGAGTTTGGAGGTGTTTATGACCAGGATGTAACACTAGGTTGGTCTTTATTAAGACATTACTAATGATCCCACCACATCACTACCATAATCACTGAATGATAAAATGTGCAAAGGAAGTGGAAGTAAGTCTTCGAAGGGTGATGATGTCAAGCAGAAGATGAAAGTCATTTGCATCCGTAGTAGAAAGTGAGATGGTCGCAGCCTGCATTGCCATTGTTTTTGACGATCCCAATGGAGGTTGTGCTTGTTGATAAGTTTGCGAGGAAGTGCTCATTTTCAACTTCGTACTCATCTGAAACTGATTGAGGAGTGATCATATTGCAATTGTGGAAACTCTCGTGAATCTTCCCATATTACTTGCTTTTCGAAGGGGTGTTAGTAGGAGCCTGATTTGCCTTACGGCCCTTCTTGAAGTGGGATCCCGTAGAGCGCCGAGATGAGGTCTTATAGCTGTGAGAGACATTGTTATCAATGTCTTTAGTGTTGAATCATGAGTGGGATCTCTTAGTCCTTGATAAAGAGGGGCGACTCTGGGAGGCTGAAGCCAAGGAGACCCGAGAATCATCGAAGGAAGGCTCACTTGGAGCGAGGACCGGGACAAATGAAGGAGTATCAGTATGGTGAATGAGGTAGCCCACTAGGAATTATTTGGTCCTGTAGAAAAATATACCAAAACCCACCCCCTACAGTACCGTTTTCCTTGCACTGAGAAAAAATGTTTCGAAAAGCTAGATCAAAGGAATTGCCTTATGATGACACCCGATCCAAGACTAATCTGTTGGTCCCTCATTCACAATAATTCATGCGTCAAGCACCTTAGCATGCTAACTGATATTGCTCTGTGAAATCGTATAGAATATGTAGGATAACGTTTGGTTTTGTTCTTGATTGAGATTCACCCCACAGATACATTTCCCCCGATATTATCAGAGCTAACCTGCTTCGAATCTAGGAAGGGAATTATATCCGCTAGGCCAGTTTTTGTCAAGATATGATATTTACTGACTATTGTTGTTAGAGAGATTGTATAACCCCAATCTGACCTTCGATAATGGTCATACAAGCAATGATTTTGCCAATTGGCAGGAGGAGGGCCAAGAAGGCTGTCAATTCATGAAGATCGAGCTCCCTTGGCCTTCTTAACATTGACGGGATCTCTAGGTCTCATTGGGAAGTGCACCCAATCCACAGATTATATTCTGACATATTCCTTGCCTTAAAAGACCTTTAACATTCTGGAAAATCTACTACTTATCCTCCGACCCACGCTTCTATTCTTGAACAAGTCGGAGATCTCAAGCCAGCTAGTCTCATTACCTCTGACAGCCCTTTCTTCCACGAATCGCTTGATTGTCTCACCATTAACCTTGTATTCCGGATCAGCACCATGTTGTAGAAGGAGATTAACAAGTTCTACACTCGGAGTTGAATGTGAGCACACGGGTCTATCGGTTGAATTGCCAAGAACTTTGCAGTTATGTATTGCCAAATATAAAAGAGGGTGTGGATCCTGAATAGTACACAGCTTTGAATCTTTCTCCAACTGTGCTTTAACATAGTCGACAAGTTGGCATTGAGTTGCGAATTGGAGAAACGATTTGCAAAACCTAAAGTCCGGGCTAGTCGCAGCCCAATGTTTAATCTTACTGGTAACGCTTTTGTGGGCAAGTGGTGGACCTTGTGCTTGATTCTGAGCACTGCCTACTGGAAGACATAAATCTGTGAGGTGCATGTTCGCCACGCGGTCAAGTTCCTCGAGCAACCGGAATTGCATGTGCTCAGCTGTTGGATCTGCCCGTACAGCATATTCAATACCATAAGTAACCATATCCCAGAATTTCCATGATATTGCGAGATTATGGGAGGCCTGAAGCGTTTTCAGTTGAACGATATAGGAGGAGCAGAGTTGAAAATTGGGATTATATGGCTCCTTGATTGCAGCACGGACACTGATCCACGTATCATGTCGCATCATGAAGTCCCTCACAGTTCTATGAAGATAACCCACCAAAGACTCCTCTCCAAGCAGGTTGGAAGCTTGCTTATATCCACCCCACAAACCAGGCTTTTGCGACTGTAAGGCGGTGGCTGGCGTTGCTTCAAGGAGTCCCTTTGTGCAGACGTTGAGCCGTCGCCGCATTAGCTCAGCTCTTGCGGCCTTTTGATCATTATTGATCACCCCAATAGAGGTGGCGAAGGTAAATTCAGTCGAGTCCTCATCTGCGTAAGACAATTCAAGGACCGTCAGTGGAACAATTGCCTCACGTACAAGCTGAAATAGCTGTATTCCACGCTTGAAATGAGCTTCATCAAGTTGATGGATAATCTTCCAAAACAACATCTCAATATCACCAGGGAGAGATTCCAGCCGTGCTTGAAGATCTGATAGCCTTTCACCACTGCTAAGACCATCGAGCAACGATCTCAGCACCAAAAAGACCCAGAGAAAGACGCCAGATGCTTTGACTGCAACATTTCGGATCAGTTGTTTCGCGTAGGTAGGTTCAGCCACTTGAAGTGCCCAGAATCCTGGGTTTCTGGATAAACCTGACTTCACAAACTCCAGAATGTCAGACGATGTTAATTCCTCAAGTGTTAGGTTAGGCTCGTGCTTGAAAGCGTCCTGAAAGACAATCCAAGGTCGACTTGCTACGCAAATTTTAATGTTTCGGTTCTGGATGCTTCTAATAAGAGAGATTAATTCAGTGTGATCGCCTTCAAATTCGTCAAGTCCGTCTATGAATAATGCAAGTTTCTGTGTCTTGCTAAGCTCAGCAAGTAAAACTCGGAACCCTCTCAATAACTCATTCCATGTCCATGGCAATCGTGTTTGCAATGGTAACAGTATGAAGGCTTCTAAGCGGTCGGGAAATATTATCGGAACGAGGTTAGGACATTGAATTAAAATCCCATGTAGCAATGTTCGAAGGAGACCTTCTTGTGACATCTGAAGACTGGTCCCGGAGTTCCAGAAAAAGAAAGATGTTCGGATGAGAGGTTTACCGCCTGCCCAGCGCAAAAGAAGTTGTGTCGTCTTCGGTTCGTCGTAGATGTATTTCATCAAAGTTGATTTTCCAGCGCCGGCTTTGCCGGTGATCCAGTAGAGCTGATCGTCGTCATCTGAGGGCTGGTCAGTTTTTAGCACTGTAGCCCATTACAGAATCTCAAATATATTGAAAGTAATACTGTTTCTTACTTTGCATCCATCTAGGAAAACTCGCCCAAGTCTTCCGGGTTCTTGGCTCTTCGTATATCCATCTGAAAGTCTTTTCATGTGCTTCCGTGATTCTGTCATGACGGTCTTCCAACTCCCCAAAACCAAGATCTTTCAGAATAATCTCTTTGAAGAATTTCATCTCGCCGTGGTCGAGATACTTGGAGTTCTCTGGCTCTTTTCCAAGCTGTGCATTGCTTGGTTTTTGAGCATGGCTTCTATAAATAGCATTAATCAGTTCACCCTGCCACTTCATACTGCGGTCGAGATCTCTTAAGAACTGATCATTCCTGCTTTGAAATTTTCGCAATGAGCGACTGATTTGCTCATCTCGTACTGATTCGCGATGGGTAAGGCTAGTCATTTGCTCTCGCAGCGAGACAAGAATATGCATAGAAATCTGCTGCTTGAAATTCCCGACCCTTTCTTGCAGTGAATTTACATTATCCGTTGTCCAAATTGTCAATAGTGCGTGCCGAAAACTGTCCCATACATTCGTTCGCTGACCTTGAAGTTTTTGTAGTGCCGTGATAAGCTCTTGTGCAACCTGGTTACAGTCCATGCACAGATTGTATAGATCATGTTCATTCTGAGAACCCAAACCTGTCCCTTTTTTGGATATAAGAGATTTTTCAACACCACGATTAAGAGTTATCAGGTTGTTTGTGATTGACTTGAGCTCTGAAGTTTTAGGAGTGTCCCCCGTCCCAGCCTTGTATATCCGATAGGTTCCTCCAACTAATTTTCCGGTAAAGTCAATAAGCTGTACAACAGCGCTCGTGACTGAAAGAACAGAAAGGGGGTCCATGGTTGTATCTTGCACAAAACAGATTTGTAGAAGATAAACTCAATTTGAGGAGGGTGCAAGGCATGCTGGGGGAATGGCACTCTCAGCCGCAAGAAAGCTTAGGCTTAGCTCATTTGGGAGGGGCTTAGCTGGTATCTTAACGAGCTAAGCGAAAATGTTTCATAATTAAATCCAGCCTGTGATAACAGTCTCTTACTTGAGATAACCCCGCACATGAGACAAGTTGTGCTGGAATTGTGCGCTCAACTTGTCTTTAATTTTCTATTTTCGAGGAACTACTTCTGATATTTTGTTCTAACAAGGCAGTTCTTTTACGAGAGCCAATGGTGGTCCATAATTTCCTTGATAGAAATGCGCTCTTCAGGTTTCCATTTCAGTATCCTTTCCAAAAGGTCTTGCATCTGTAAAGCCTCATCCTCTGGTACTTTCACCGAATTCGGTTCCAGCATCGCAGCACAACTTCTTTCAGGATCATCTTCCTCTGCATCCTCAGCATCAATTTCAGATATCATCTCATCTAGTTCAAATTTGCTAGCTCTAACGATTCCATCATCCCAAGTCTTTCTGGGCTCTCCATCATCGTCAAAAAACAAGGTACGGTTTTCCCACGCAGTCCACCATGGCTCTGGTAATTTCCCGAATGCTTGTACCATTTGTCGTAATATGTCATCCTTTGTTCCAATCCAGTCTCCAAACAACTGCCCACCGCTTCTGATCTCAAAAATAACACATCCGAGGGCCCAGATATCAGAGTAGGCACTCATCTTAGAATCAATAATGACCTCAGGCGCAGAATAAGACATGGTGAGACCGATGCCATCTGGGCTCGATGGTGGGCTATTCAATGGAAATGCACAGCCAAAGTCAACAAGCACAATATCTTCGGAAATAAACTGTGGATTGAGAAGAGAACAAGGTTCTACAATATACTTAGAGGCTGACTCCCCTGGTGTAGATCCAGAGAGAGCCACAATTTCGTCTTTTTTTGGTTGACCCAAGCGTTTGTAGATTTCTCCAACCGACCAAGTGTCAATAGAACCATTGAGCTTAAATAAAACATTTGTAGCAGTGAGATCTGTTAGGTTGTTAGAACGCAATATCTCAAGTAGAAGCCGTCAAATGTCCACCTCCGTGACAGAAGCCCTGAGAATGAACAAAGCCTAAAGCTTGTGCTGTTTGTTTTGCGGCCTTGAGAGCAAGCTGTGCTCTTAACCTCCGACTTCCAGCTACAGCACCAGGTGAGTAGTTCAACGACGTGATACTTAGGCCTGCAATCTGTGAAACGAGACAAACATGCCGACCATTTGGGCCCTCAATCGTGAAGTTGTCTAGAAGAGAGACGACGCGGTCTTTCCCAGGATGGCCAGTAGGGGTTTTCGCTAGTTCTTGCAGAACCCCTAGCTCCTTGGAATTTTGCCGTATATTTGCTACTATAACCTTCAAAGCAACATAGCGTACGGCAAGTTTGTCTTTGGCTAACCAGACGGTCGAGAAGCCTCCGTACCCAAGCTTATGGACCACCGTATATCTATCTTCAAATTCATCTCCTATGTGAATAGGGTGAAAGCCCCCAGGGGCATAGTTCTCGATTTCCTCAACATTGTCAAGCACAGAAGGCCGATATTGACGAGCTGCCATCATATACTTTGAGGAGCAGAATGTCAGATATCGTGAGTTCTGCGAAACCGCCCAGCGAAGGAATGGGAGTCAGGACAAGACTCGATGCATTTAGCAAAGAATTGTTTGAAGGAAAGCATTTAAACTGAGGTAGGGGGGGTAGGAGCTGCTTAGAGAACGAGTCCAATTGGATCGCCTAATATACTGGTGGTACACCAGATATATGGGGCTTAGCTTAGTAATCATTCCTTTCATTCCACCATTCCGGTAATCTAGTCTAAAAGCGGAACCTAAGACTACTAGCCCCTCGTCCGGCAGCAAATTACTAGCGGGTAAACATCCCCCTAAGTGGCCACATGAAGCAGCTTACTATATTTTAAGCCCTGGGTGAGGACCAGAGAGCAGAAAGTTTTCTTTTCCGAATTTCACAATCGGTAAGTTATCATATAGAACATCTCTAATGATAATGGAAGAGAAAACGAGGCCAAATTTGTCTTGCATTCAGTCCTATTGTGTCCAAGTTCTTGACCATGGCTCATTGTCTCGAGATGGTTTCACAAATAAGAGCTTTCCCTAACCCATACAAAAGGTTTTCACTTGTTGACTAACGGCGTAGAATATCTAAGGTGATCCAATGCTATGTTACCTTAGTGCTTGGACTTTTGCCAGCCTACGTCGAAAGCCTACCCAAGCTGCTCGAGACAGCAGCGATAGCTACGATGGCGAGATACGAATTCAAAGAGTTGGAAAACCTCTGTATAATGAAAGACTTATGCTAGTAATGTGCTGTAAAGACTATTGCTGCGTGGGTCTGGGGGAGCAATAGGTTTATTGATAGGAGAAAAAAACCTGAATGATGTTCTCCAAGTAAGAAGGCGAAAAATAATTGGTAGCGAAGTTAAATGCTAACATTGGCTGCACAGACATAAGCCTTTTGCTATCATGCTATGTTTAAGGACCATGCCAGCAAGGGAACAAGTTCTATCCAATATCAGAGAGGCCCATTAGATGATGTACCATCTAACGCTATTTTTCTCCATGACATATATTGGGACCTAGTACGCAACTCAACAGATTGACCTAGCCGACGCTCGTCATTGCCAAGGCGCCCATTTAAATCCGCTGCTCTATAACATTGAGTTACTAGGGCCATTCCATCGTAGGTTGAATCAACAGATTGCCGCTTCTCAAGAAGGCCGAAAGTCCTCAAGGTTTCATTGCTCCATATTACGTACCCCCAACATCTTAAGGTATCATACTGCTGAAGATAAGAACTATTTGAGGTAAGACCACTATTTCGCGGATGTGGCCACCGTCTTAAGGCCCATGACCAAGCATCGTTGGGATTTTCTAAAGAATTGATATTTGCAACACTAGCCTCAATCTTGCATGAGGGAACTTCTGTTGGGTATTGGAGGCCAGATAGTGCGTCAAGGGCTTGCCTCATAGTGTTTTGCTGATGTTCAAAGTCAACATCACCTAAGGCATCCTCTCTTTCAGTGACTGTGTTCGATTGAAGAATAGCTTGAAGTGCATTTAGACCTCTGGTCAAACTTCCTTCCATCCATCGATATTGAATCCCTGCGGTTTCTCCGTCCATTGAAAAGAAGTACCAATAGTCAGGATCATTATTGAATCGCATGTCGTATGCTGAATTGGCAATACCCAAAGGTGGTCCATCATTTATATAGTCTTGCAAAAAGTCTTCTTCAACCTGATTCAGATAGTTTGATAGACCATCAAGCAGATATTCGCGTACACAAAGAAATTCCTCTAATTCCCAGTCTGGAAGTTTTGCTAGAAAAAGAGATGCCTGTTCCTCCACGGTAATTACATCGTCGGCGAATTCTAGGTCGTAAAATAAGATCCCGTAGAGTTCGAGATGATATAAGGCCCTAGTTAATCGTTGATATTCAATCCCAGGAATGCTCACCAACGCTCTGCTTTCGGCTAACAAAGGTTTGATCTGCGGAAGATATTTTGAGAGACGAGTAAGACGGTCTATGATGAATGAGTCTACGAAGTATTCTACTACAGCGTGAGTTTCCAGTAGCTTTTTTGAGGTTTGTAGCGAAAACTGGCTGCACGACAAGGCTGACGATGACTGTTTGAACGTCTCTAGGAATTTTAAGACCTTCGAACGAGAGCGCCGATGTGACCTCAAGTAGCTTTGCTGAAGGACATTGATCGCAAGAGGCAATATAGTTGGTGTTATCTGGTTGCACACGATGTTCGAGACAATGTTTTCGCGTGCTGTGTGATAGACTTGAAGGAATCGAGGAGAGGCTCGGAGGAGAGAGTGTAGAATCTTGATATCCTGAAGACTCCTCAATATATGGGCTTGTATCTCAGCCGGAAGAGATTCGAGCGCACAACAGCTTTTTTGTGGTGAAGCAGTGATTGAAGACATCAAACCCGGTTGTATGCATGCACAGGTCAATAAGAGTCGGCTACGGTGGAGAATGTGAAGAGGTGGAAAGCAATGGAGTTGTTCTCGTGAAGAGAGTGCACCGGGAATATATTCGCTGCGATATGAGTTCTCGGACGTACGAGGGATACTAGTTAGACTTGAGATTTAGTTACTTGTTAATTGTAAGAGCTAGAGAAAGTACTCTGCCTGTTGGCGGCTGTGTGATATTTTAGTCAGCACTGCCAAGACGCGGGTTCGTAGGTGTGTACTGTCTAAGACCAGAGGTATACGGAGTACAGCTACACGCTTGTGCCTCTAGGGAGTACAGTGGTTAAGTATTATTGACAGCACTAAACATGAGGTCTTGACAACCCACCTGTTTAACTTAGTAAGTAAATTACTTTCGGTGAGCAAGCTCGCAAGATTAATATACTTGATCCAGTAAATATGTTGATCTGTGCAAGGGGACCCTGGAGGCCCTACTTGCAATAACTGCCCTCCACCAATGCGCGTCAAATTATTTTTTCGCCTAGATTCTGTGTCCTCTGTCCAATACCTGAACTAGGATATTTTCCCAGGTTACATATTCCCATAGGCTACGTTTCCACAAGATCTGAAACCGCGGTTTGCTTTCTTGTTCTTCAAATAGCAAGCTGGCTTGTGAACTGGCCTAGTTGCATTTCTAGCCTAGTTGTTTGATGAGAGACAGCTTCTTATCGTTATGTCCAAGGAATGCTTAGTTCCGATATGATGACCTAGAGCTTGGCATTGCCCTATTTGGAGATCTCGCTAATTCTCGGCTAATTAAGGGGCAGTTCCATATTGTGAAGAGCAACAACATGGGCAACAACGTTTACTCTATACAGAGGCTTTGCAAACCATTTGTGAATCAGTTCATAGAGGATCTTTTGATTCACACCTACTGGAAATGAGAGTTGCTTTACCTTCGTTTGGCGATGGAGTATTCAGACTACTCGGTAATTGACAACAGCATGTACCGAACTTGGAACTTAGGGAAATCTCTTCTGTGGTTATATGACTCGTCTCCATGTTTGATTGAAATGCATGAAGAATATTCTAGTACTTATATACAGATGACAAGCAATACCTGCAAGATGAATACACGAGGATGCTGCGAGTTCTCAATCATTTGGTGTAAAAGAGAGCTGCCGACATGGATAGAGACATGAAAATGGTACGTTGTGAAATCAAGGTGTTTGCTTCTTTGTAACCGGCTAGTTTGAGTTAGAAGAAATTGGATCAGGTTAAAAGAAGGCGATAAAGCATTGGGTAACCACTACAGCTGAGGAAATGCATACATTCACCACATTTAATCCATTATGACTTGATCTTGTTCCTTCATTTTATATTCTCAATATGTGAGAAATTCTGGACTAATTAAAAAGAGAAGTTCCTCCACCGGTACTCCGACCCATCAATTTTGACTTTTGACTGCTCAAATATTGCTGTTTCCAAAATAGGTTTTGGGAAGTTGGGGGGAACGAGCAAAACTAGTTACATAGTATTTATAATATGGCGTTAATCCATATCAGGAGAGATGAAAGCCAATCTGACACGAGGTGTAGAAAATAATCAAGGGTAGAAACGCGTGGAGAAAGCGCCGTCCATGAACTGATTGGCAGGACGGAGCTAGCTGCTCGCTTGACCTTCCTCCAACTTGATATTCTCCAACCGCCTAGCCCTTCTTCAGACATCTCAACAGAAACCCACAAATCTTCTGCGCATCACGTTTCTAGCACATAGCGTGCAGCGAAATCCATGATGGAGACCCTGAAGTTCAAGATCTCCATGCTCACCATCGCCAGTTGGAAACACTCAGCTGCTGGAGGAGAAGGAGCTGCGGCAGTGGCTCAGGGATTCCAGACGGAAGAAGAAGGTCAGATTTAACTCTACTCATTCTCATATATGCTATACAAACAATTGTACCTTGCTAACTGCCATGTGAATAAGCAGAGCGCGAATTTAGAGGGCAGGTTCTGTGCCAGACACGCTCTAGGGACCGACAACCATATGCTATCAATGACCGCTACGGTGATAACCACCACTGGCATGATGATGTCTGGATGATGGGACCTAAGAGAGTAAGTTGCAATACACCGACAGTCAACAAAGACAAGGCTAGGCAGCCTGTTTCAGGGGAAGGGGCTCGCTTATCCGAAGCGAGATCACGAGGAGGTTTGACACTAAAAACATTTAGGACCAACAGGAGATGTTTGATCGAGACTACCCTACCAACAAGTTTGACAAGATGAAGCACGTTGCTAAGAAGGCCAGAAAGTTTGGCAGTGCTTTTGCTAAGCTAGCTGTCAAGAGTGGCATGCAGAACTTCACAATTGATGGCAAGGAAGTCAAGGAGCAAGATATTGGAGAAGCTGATGGTGACGAGACGCGTCGTAAGTTACGTCCTAAATTCACAAGAGGGTTATTAAGCTTCTGGAGCATTCATAGATTGCTGGATCTTTCTTTGTTTCCATGCTTCAGCAGTGGGTCTCCAAAACTATCATCACAAAGCTGACACTTACTGCTCAGGTGAGATCCTTTTAGCAGTCGTTCTCTATCGCAAACCCGTATTTGGCCGCACCATGAGCCTTCTAGCGCGCATTTCCATGATGCCGGATGACGTTATCGAGAGAATCCTCGTAAAGCTCGATGACTTCGACATTGCCTGCTTTGCTGCCACCTGCCGCCGATTCCGTACCATTAGCCTTGCCGTTCGTCCTCGTGCACCTAACATCCCAGTTCGCATCACCCTTCCCGTAGCCTTTGCAAGAAATGCAGTGCAGTCGAGGCTTGGAGACCGTTACATCCCTATGGGTGCCGTGATTGGTCTTCCTGGCGTTTTCTCCCGATACCCCTTGGCTTACGGGACCTGGTTCAAATCACACCTTCCAGAGAATCCCGACCAATCCGTTGTCAGTCAATGGTCAGAAATTCGCTGGACCCCCGAGATCCATAGCCTGGGAGAGTTGCACAACGTGGTCACTATGATCTTGAAGAAGAGTGACGACCAAAAACCAGAGTTGATTGGAGGATATCATATCTGGAGCCAGACAAAGTACCTGAGCGCTTTCCGCACTATTGCTGAGATGAATGAAAAGGTTATGGGAAATGCACGTATGGACCGGCTCTGGATGATTAGAAACAGATCAACGTTCGATTAGGTGTTTGACGACTGCCCAAATTGTTGATTGGAACGCTTGGACTCTTTTAAAAGACCATCGGTTACTCTGGCGGTTGGAATTTGCGGCGTTACGGAATCGACTTTCAGATACCCTGCTAGGGAAGGCTATCTGCTATTGAGGTAAGTCTTTAGAGGCATCAATACAGTCTATATAAATTGAGCTTTTGATACCGTAGTTGTGATGTATGCTGTTGTGAAACTTGATGCAATATCTCATCATCGTAAAAGTTGCGAAGTGTTTCACCGATAGGGATGTCGAGCAACTACCTTATGTCTAGACATTTCTTTATGATATAGTATCTTTTGATGGAGCCTTTTATAGCCAGCTCCAAGCAGTACCCAATTTTGGTACCAAATGAATGGTTCATGATGCTACGGGGAAAAGAGTTCCAGATCCAGTGGTCTACAATATTAGTACATTACATTGAAGCAGAGTATCGGAGGTGACATACGCAATGGGCTTTAATCATTTTATAGCTCCTTTAGTAGACCAGCCATAACCACATCTTGGCCCATAGCAATCCATTTCACCACTTCCAACCTCGCCTCATTTACCGATCCGGTTCTATTAGGAGAAACAGCTACGCCTCCCTTTCCCAAGTACGTCGGTGCAATCGTGACAATGATACTACTAACATACTTTTGGTTCCTAACTTCGAGAAGGCTGTTAATCACCGATCCTCCACCCTCAATCATCAAGCTCCGAATCCCCTCCGCGGCCAACAGTCTCAGAATCTCATCCCAATCCTTCTCACTCCTCATCTCCAAAACCTTCCCTCCGAATTCCTCTCGCACCAGCCTTACAGCCTCATGATAACCGGATGACCGGTCCTCAAGCTGATCGCTAGCACCAACAATCCACCACGGCGCCTTCCCCTCGCCCTTCCTCGCCAGCTCAAAGACCTTCCCATCCCGCTTCGGCCTCCAGAGCCCACGCGCATCCAGGACAATCGGCCGTGGCTGCCTCGCAAGTCCCACAACCCCATCCCCATCCGCAAATCTGGAGTTGAGGCCCGGGTTATCTGCATTTGCGGTGCCGGCACCGACCAAGATGGCGTCGTGACGCGTGCGCAGATAGTGCGTCATGGCTTTGGTTTCCGGCCCGGAAAGAACCGTCTGCGTGCCTGGCGCCAGCGATATCTGGCTGTCGAGCGACTGGGCATAGGTGAGTGTTACATGGGGAAGTACTGCTTCTGTGCCTTGGGACGGGCCATGGCTGTGTTGGGGGAGGTATGGTTCTAGCTGATTCACGTCGAATGCCACGTGAAGGGGGATAACCCCCGGCGGACAGCGAGCACTTGATATCTCAGAACCTTCATTTGGTTGATTATCCCTTTCCATGTCGTCGCTTAGGAATCTTAGAATACCTAGGTGGGATTTGGTATTCAGTTTGAGCTGAGTTGTGGACAGCCCGGAAAGTCCAAGGCTGAGTCTCAGCCTTGGAACCCACAGTACTTCTTTAGGGATTTCTAGAGCGTCTAGAGAATTAATTTTATGAGTAGTATTACCCCATAGATCTACTCATTGTTTATAAATGGTTTAGTATGAGGTCTTCATATCTGAAGAAAAAAACAAGATCTGTCAATTATTTTCTACTTTTGACCAAGGACCTATTCCTTATCGTTATAGCCTAGCAATGCTTTACTATCAATTTCTATATATATCTCTGGCCCTCCCAGGCCATACTAAATATCTTTAGTTTTACTGCTGGCTAACACTCCTCCTATTAACACCCGGACTCGTCTGCATCTCAATGCTCTCACCCCCTCGGCCAACCCTGCCTTCTTCTCTCCTCTTCATACCTGCGCCAGAACCCTCTCCCCTCTCTGCAGCCGCTTGATCAGCATCGACTTCTCCAACCAGCATACCCTCTACGCCAGCCCCCGATGTATCGCTACCCGAAGCAGCTGATAAATCGACATCCTCGCCATGATTGCCACCCACACTAATCATCGTGAACGGACTCGCAGTCGGCGCATCAAGCAGCCTTAATTCCTCCTCCGTGAACCACTTCGGCAATACCCAGGTGCGGAATGGAATAAGCAATAAAATAATAATAGGGAATCCAACTGCGGCTATGGTTTGCGTGATGGCAAATGTGCCCCCAAAACCAACGAGCTGGATTGCCACAAATACCCAAATCGCTGCGCGACGATCGATACGTTTCAATGGCTCAGACGCTAGAGTAAGGGAGCGGTCTTTACAGAGAAAAAGGAGTTTGAGGGTGATTCCGTTCCCCTCGAGGGCTTGCACCCCCATTACGAAGAAGAGCCCAGCCAGGACACCTTGTGGGATTAGGTGTAGCACTACAAGTAACGGACCGCTCATCGTGCCCAGTGTCAATAAACCTTGCGCAAGATTGGAGACTCGTTGTTCGACTACATGGTCGACTTTTGTAATGACATGTCCCTTGTTGGCGCCATCTTCATCAGGATCCGAGATGACTTTGGTGACACAGAGAGATTCAGTATGGAAGGGTGCTTGCGGGATGAGTCCATTGGGAGCAGGAATACCTAATAGGCCAGCGACACCTGTAGTAAGACCGAGAAGAAAAATATCCCAGTGGAATCCAGCCGGTTTGCGAAGGGGGAATTCGGTGCCTTGGGCTATAAGTGCTGAGACGTTATGGTCGAAATAGAAGAGAATGGTGAGGAGGATGGCAAATGGGATGGCTATGAAGATATCGCTGATGCGGATTTCCCAGAAGGAAATGAACCAGCTGCGGTCTATGGTCGGGAAAAAAGCTTTGCTGGTTGGTAGCACACTTAGTGACACGTTTGCCATTTTTCCGATATGGACGAATCCGGTGAGGAAAACGACAGTCAAAGGGGTACCATAATCTTTGATAAAGACTCGGACGTAGTGTTGGAATAGTGTACCGCTGCCGATCATGCCACAGATATAGCCGATAGCTAGAACTAATAGCGACACTACAATGGAGAGATAGAAACCTTCGCCAGATTCTTGACGTGTGAGCACCTGGATTCCTTTTTGGAGATAGATGAAAGCGACATAGAAGCCGAAGATATCGCAGCTGAAACGGGTTACATATTTTACGGCATTGCAGGCATTGGTGATGGCAAGAAACCAGTGCATTGCCATTGACCACCTGAGACCTATTAGCATGTGCCTACTATATAAGTTCCCCAGCAAACTTTGAGTTCAAAATGAAGGGCATTTGCAACTTACAGTCCAATCAGGGCCATGAATGAAAAGTAATTAACACCCGTAGGTACCATGATATCATAAACCGTACTAGCATGATCAGTTCTCAAAATCTTCATCATCCTAAGGCCTACTCACTAATTGAAAACAGTGATGGGACCCGTAACACCCACAATGACTAACGGCTGCGCAGCAAATACCGCAAAGACCACACTCCCCAAGACAGACGAGAGTAATACTTCATTAACACCATAGCTCATATTCGTTTTCGTGAACCTAGTCTCCACCATTAGCTTTTCCTTCCTGTATGTCCCCCACCCAAAAGAGTGGTGGTGGGTTCAAGACTTACATATCTAACGAAAATGCCAACGCCGGTAAAATACTACATCACATCAGCAAGTGTTTTTCCTCCTCCCTTAATTAAACCCGATATCTGACTTAATTTGGGTGGAGAGGGTAAGGGAACTCACTTTGCGAAATACATATAAACCGTAGCGGGCACAACGCGATAATCCCACGCATCCACCCAATCGCTCACATAAAACGGCGCTCTCCTCCTCACATCATTGATCATGCCCTGGAAAAACCTCACTTTCCACCATTTCTCCGGCCTGTTCGTCGCCGCCGAGGGTGTTTGGTGCAGATGCGAGAGGGGATTATCTTGTATTGGATTAGGGGTTGGATTTAAGGTTGGGCCTGGATTGGTGTTGGGAGGGGAATTATTGGAGGCTTTGAAATTGAGATGTTCGCGCCATGCTTTCTTGGGAGCGGTGCTGGGAGTGGTGGCGTGGAGCGTTGTGGGGAGGGAGTAGGAGTTTTGCTCCGTCATTGTGAACAATTGCCAGATATAAATTTATATACAAAAAAAAAAGTCGATGTTGGTAGAATCTAAAAAGATCTATTTGTTCTTTGATGTATTCATCGATCTGGGACAGCTGTTGTTCTAAGTATCGGAAATGGGTTTGGGCACCCATTTTGAAAATGACGTTGAGATAATGGGTGGGTCGTTCAGGGCTTTTGACCAATTGAAAATGAAGGAGAAGGAATTTTTTGACGTCGATCTTACCTTAGGTAGGAGATTTTTGGTTTCAAGCAATTCAGGCTTAAGTCTGCTATTGAATGTTAGATCGAACGGAATACTGGATAATTCAAACCCCGAATCGTGGAACTTTCGATTTATGTGGAAGTAGAAGTCGGGGACTACTGGTACTAAGAAAACAAAGCCATCCTTGGGAGGGTGACAAATCTATGTCAAAAGGGATTTGGAATCCAATAGATAGGAGGTAGAAATAGTAGTATCCAATAGCCTGCGTGGAGTTATATATTCATTTCGTATTCATTTCGTGTTCAAAGAAATTAAGGGTATCTTAGATATTTTCGTAATCCAACCATCATCAACGTCATAATCTGCATCAGTTCTTTACCTGGCAGCATCTTCTTGGACCCATGCTTCAATCCGTGCACCTACATCTCCCACAAGACTCTCATATTGGGGACCAGGGAAAAAGAGTCCACAATGTGCTCCAACCTCGTCAACTCCTTCCATATACACCCTCACCCAGCATTTGTCCCTCTTTCCTCCTGATTCCGGTGGCAACATGCAGAACTTCTTGTCTCGCTTCGGTTTCTCACTCACATCCACTCCAGTGCTGGTAGAAGGCTGGCGCTCTTGTGGTTCTGGATTGATAGTAGCCTTCCGTTTCTCCTCTTCCTTTTCCTCTTTTAATCTCTGCTTCTCCTCAGCTTTCAACTGTTTCTCTTTTTCCTGCCGAGCTTTCTTTTCGCGCTTCTCCACAACCTTTTTTCGGTCTCTGATTGCGCTTTCTCGGTCTTTTATTGCTTGTTGGTAGACTTTCAGTAAACGTTTTTGTTCCTTCTCAGCAATTTTGCGATCGTCTTTATCTGTGTATATACTTAGATCAATAGGCTCTGGCTCCTTGGGCATCACCGGGATAGGTGGCAACGGTGGCTCGACCGGAGTGGGTGTTTGTTCAGTAGTGGGCTCATCAGCTTCTTGATTTTCTGTCGATTGTGGCATATGAAATGGTTCATCGTCTTGTATAGGCATGGAATCAATATGGCGCATCGCAGGTGGAGCCTGGATATCATTCTGGACCCCTGAATTCTCTCCTAAATTATGTATCTGGTCCTCTACCGATGAAGCATCCGGCGCTTCATCTACTTGTTTTGAGATGATAGCCCCGCCATCATGTTCTTCAACTGAAATTCGGGGGGTGTGGTTTGGCGAACTGCCGTTTTGCGGGCTCAATGTCATATCTTGCATTTCAACTTCTATTGGCTTCAGGTTCCCCTCACTGTCTCTCATTTGACCAGGTGGTATTTTTGGCTCTTTGGGCTCTTTAGGTCTTCCAGTGCTTGCAGTGTAGTAATTGATGAATCTCACTCGTCTAGTTGGTGGACGATATCCAGGACCAGTATGAGAACGCCCATCCGCATCTTCTAGTGATCTTATTTTATCATAACGGTTCTTCAAGCCGGGATAATCTGCTAAGCAACCACCAAACTCCAAATGGGACATGACGTATTGCTTCGTGGCTGATGTTAGGGCATCGGAATGCTTGTTGATAAAATGTAACATGTTTGTCCAACCTTTTCTCTCAGGTAGGCGAACATCATTTGGAAATGCTGGGTTGTAAAAGGGATCATTAGGCAGAGGAGTGGATAAGTTTGAAGTAATGGACTGGGCAGGGCTGAGCGGAGTGGACGGCTCTGAACTAAGTCTGGAATCATGGG
>Ga0247734_1001032_pt1 | contig 22296 bp, 17 predicted proteins | sample UWRJL103311B2_FD_180933 | JGI IMG/M metagenome (GOLD analysis project Ga0247734, IMG submission 180933) | Plant litter microbial communities from Arlington Agricultural Research Station in Wisconsin, United States - UWRJ-L103-311B-2 | ecosystem: Environmental > Terrestrial > Plant litter >... | reverse complement strand
TAGTTGCTGATGAAATTGATGCACTTGGGCTGGAATTAATTGCAACTGCACAGGAAGAATCCCATTTGCCGGAAGGTCGTTTGGTGGGAGAAAAAGGCAGGACTATTTTCCAATGGAGAAGTTATGCTGACGCACTGGAACGTGGTGATTCTTTGGATGCAAGTATTGATACTGCCAATGCAGAACGTACGCCGCCAAAGCCGGACATCAGAAAAACAAATGTTGGCCTGGGCCCGGTTACGGTTTTTGGTGCAAGTAATTTTCCGTTTGCATTTTCAACTGCCGGTGGAGATACAGCGAGTGCAATTGCTGCCGGTTGCCCGGTGATAGTAAAAGCACATCCGGGACATCCGAAAACTTCACAGATCATGGCTGATGCGATCACTCGTGCAGTTCGGAAAAGTGGTTTCCCGGAAGGCACATTCTCACATGTTTTTTGCGAAACCAATGAAGAAGCACAATTGCTTGTAAGTCATCCGGTCATCAAAGCAGTAGGTTTTACAGGTTCATATCGTGGAGGAATGGCATTGGTTGAAGTTGCAAATAAAAGAGCGGAGCCTATTCCGGTTTTTGCAGAAATGGGAAGTGTAAATCCTGTTTTTTTATTGCCTGAAAAACTGAAAACTTCTGCGCAGGAATTAGCTAAACAATATGCAGGTTCGTTGACATTGGGAGTTGGACAGTTTTGTACAAATCCTGGTTTAGTAATCGGAGCTGAAAGTGCAGATCTGGATCAGTTTATTGAAACTTTGAATGAAGAAATCTTAAAAATCACGCCTGCCCCAATGTTGCATGCAGGAATTGCAAAAGCATATCTGGGTAATCGTGAAAAACTGGTTTCTCAATCCGGCGTGGATGTTTTATCGGTTGCTGCAATAGAAGCGGAAGAAGGACAAGGCGCCGCAACGGTTGCATCTGTAAGCGGAATTGATTTTTTAATTAATAATGCTTTGCAGGAAGAAGTATTTGGTCCGTTTGCTCTGATTGTGAAATGTAAGGATGCAGATGAAATGATTGCGGTTGCTGCCAAATTGCACGGACAATTAACTGCGACACTTTTAGCAACCAATGAAGATATAGGTGCGAACCAGGAATTGGTAGCAATTATTCAGGACAAATGCGGAAGGATTATTTTCAATAATTTCCCGACAGGCGTAGAAGTTTGCAAATCTATGCATCACGGCGGACCGTTTCCTTCGTCGAGCAATAGTCAGTTTACTTCCGTTGGAGCCGATTCTATCAAGCGTTTTGTAAGACCACTAAGTTTTCAAAACTGGCCTGATGAATTTTTACCGGAAGAATTAAAAAATGATAATCCGTTGAACATCTGGCGGACAGTAAATAATGAATTAACGAAATAGCTTTCGGCTATCAGCCATCGGCTTTCGGCTAAGAAAATTAGACTTACCAGGTCTAAGTCGCCGAAAGCTGATTGCCGGCTGCCGAAAGCCCTATAACTTATGCGTAAAACATTTTTCTGTATTGATGCCCATACTTGCGGAAACCCTGTTCGGGTGGTTGCCGGTGGCGGGCCTTTGCTCCAAGGTAATAGTATGATGGAGCGCAGGCTTCATTTTTTAAAGGAATTTGACTGGATCAGAAAAGGACTTATGTTCGAGCCACGTGGGCATGACATGATGAGCGGCAGCATTTTATATCCGCCCATTGATCCGGAAAATGACATTGGTGTATTATATATTGAAACCAGCGGTTGTCTGCCTATGTGCGGACACGGCACAATCGGGACAGTTACCATTGCCATTGAAGAAGGATTGGTAACTCCGAAAATTCCCGGGAAATTACGTTTGGAAACACCAGCCGGATTGGTGCTCGTTGAATATGTTCAGGTTGGTAAAAAAGTAAAATCGGTTAAACTGATCAATGTCAAATCATTTTTGGCAGCAGAAAAATTAACCGTAGAGTGCCCCGATCTTGGAATGCTGACCGTAGACGTTTCTTATGGCGGTAATTTCTATGCGATTGTAGATCCGCAGGAAAATTTTAAAGGACTGGAAAATTACACGGCCGATCAGTTAATAAGCTGGAGCCGTGTTTGCCGCAAGCGCATGAACGAACAATACAAATTCGTCCATCCTGAAAATGAACACATCAATGGACTGAGTCATTTCCTTTGGGCGGGTGCTGTTTTAGATCCGACATCAACAGCAAGAAATGCTGTTTTTTATGGTGATAAAGCAATTGACAGATCTCCATGCGGAACAGGAACTTCGGCAAGAATGGCGCAATGGCATGCAAAAGGCAAGCTGAAAAAAGGAGATCAGTTTATTCATGAAAGTATTATCGGTTCCAAATTTACCGGTACCGTTGAGGACGAAGTAAGTATTGGAGATAAACCTGCAATCATTCCCGGCATTGAAGGTTGGGCGGTAGTAACAGGTTATAATACAATTTTTATAGACGACGAAGAAGATCCGTACGCGTATGGATTTCAGGTAATTTAAGTAACCCCAAAGGGGTTCAATACGAATAGCCCCGGGTAAAACCCGGGGGTTAATACCATTCCGAAAAATTACAACCCTGAAAGGGCTGAATATCACGTAATTTAATTCAACCCTTTCAGGGTTGCCCGAAATCGTGGTTTATGTCTATTAACCCCCGGGTTTTACCCGGGGCTATTCGTATTGAACCCGTTGGGGTTTTGATTTTGGCTAATAATATTAATATTAAATGAGCACAAATAAAGGTAAGGCCGTTATTATCGGAGGAGGAATTATGGGATTGGCTTCGGCTTACTATTTGCTGAAAAGCGGATGGAAAGTAACGCTGATTGATAAAGGAGATTTGTCGGATAATTGCTCGCAGGGCAATGCTGGTATGCTTGTTCCCAGCCATTTTATTCCATTGGCAGCGCCGGGAATGATTTCAAAAGGGATTAAATGGATGTTTAATAGTCGTAGTCCGTTTTATGTAAAACCTTCTCTGGATTTTTCTTTAATTTCCTGGGGTTTAAAATTCATGAAAAGTGCTAACCAGGCTACTGTGGAACGCGTTGCTCCTTTTTTGAGAGATTATCATTTGTTAAGCAAGCAGCTTTATAAAGATCTGGCCAAAGATGACGGATTTGATTTCGGTCTTGAAGAGAAAGGGATCTTAATGCTTTACAAAACAGAGAAAGCAGGCGAAGAAGAGATCCATGTGGGCAAGGATGCACAAAAACTGGGATTGGATGTTGAAATGCTGACGAAAGAGCAGGTTCAGGCAATTGAGCCGGATATTAAACTGGATGTTTTGGGAGCGGTTCATTACCATTCAGATGCGCATTTATATCCTTATGCGTTGTTTTCCCAACTTTTGAAATATATTAAAACTCATGGCGGAGAAGTGATCACCAATGCTGAAGTGACCGGATACAACATTCAGGCTGGGGAAATAAAATCTGTTCAAACCAATAACGAAATTGTTGAAGGCGATCTGGTTATTATGACTGGTGGCTCATGGCTTCCGCAGCTTGCTAAACTGGCTGGTTTGTCGATTCCGGTTATGCCCGGGAAAGGATATTCTTTTATGGAATCCAATTCGCAACATAAAATCGTACATCCTGCCTTGCTGATTGAAGCGCGTGTGGCAGTGACGCCAATGAACGGACAAGTGCGTTTTGGTGGTACAATGGAGTTAGCGGCTTTGAACAATAACATTAATATGAATCGGGTAGAAGGAATTGTTAATTCTATTCCCCAATATTATCCTGAATTACAAGTTGAAATTCCTGCCAAAGATAAGATCTGGTACGGTTTCAGGCCATGTTCGCCGGATGGATTACCATATTTGGGTTACAGTAAAAAATTGAAAAATCTGATCGTTGCAGGTGGACATGGTATGATGGGTATCAGCCTTGGACCGGCAACCGGAAAAATGGTCGCTGAACTAGCCGACAGAACGACACTTTCCACAGATATAAAGATTTACGATCCCGAAAGGTACAATTGAGATGTAATTTAGTGCCATCGGCACGACCAATTTTGTAACAACGGAATTTATTCCGTTGATTTAGAGAGAGCAAAAATTTAACTCCTGTCCTATGGCACATCTCAACGTAAATCGTGTTTTTAAAAGTTTTCTTTTTCTCCTGACATTGCAATTTGCAAGTAATCCTTCCTCAGCTCAAAAATCCAAATTTAACCTTTACGAACAAACCAGCGAAACGGCCGGATTAATCATTCAGTACGGAGAAGACATCCGTTCGATCAGAAATTTTTATTCGCCAATGTTATCCAGAGGCAGAGGTTTTGGTGAACGTTCTTATGTTTTGAATTCGCCTGAGCAACGAAAACGATTCAACGAGATCGACAAAAATTATCTGGAAAAGTTGTCCAAACTGGATTTTGATGCCATGAGTATTTATGGCAAAGTGGACTATCTTTTGCTTAAAAGAAACATTGAAGATCATTTGCTGACGCTTTCCCAGGAAGAAAAAGAATACAACCAGATAGCCAAATACATTCCTTTTGCAGATAAAATTTATGCATTGGAAAAAGAACGCAGGCGCGGAGCAAAAGTTGACGGACAGAAAATTGCCGGTGATCTGAACAATATTCTAAAAGAATTAAAGGGATCGATTGAAGGTGTAAAAAAGATTGAATCCATTGATATGCCATTGGCACGCAGAGGAGAAGATGCGGTAAATGCCATTGAAACACGGTTGAAAAGTACGTACGAATTTTACAATGGCTATGATCCCTTGTTTACCTGGTGGGTCCCGAAGCCTTATCAAACACTTGATAGTACATTGCTTGCTTATGCGAAAGTGATCAGGGCCAAAGGCAAACTGAATACAACACAAAAAGATGATATCAGCGGAATTAAAGGTGTTCCAATTGGACGCGATGAGTTGATACGTCAGTTAAATGTTGAAATGATCAGTTATACGCCCGATGAATTAATTGAACTGGCTAACAAAGAATTTGCCTGGTGCGACAAGGAATTACTAAAAGCTTCCAATGAAATGGGCTTTGGAAATGAATGGAAAAAAGCGCAGGAAAAGGTTAAGAACAGTTACGTTGCAGCAGGTGCACAGCCTGAACTGATTATGAAACTGTACAATGATGCCAAAGACTTTATTACCAAAAATAACCTGCTGGTTTACCCTGAAATTGCAGATGAGGACTGGGGAATGCAAATGATGACGCCAGAACGGCAACTGGTAAATCCGTTCTTTCTTGGAGGTCGTGATATTATCATTTCTTATCCTACCAATACCATGGCGCATGATGATAAGCTGATGAGTATGAGAGGGAATAATCCATATTTTTCGCGTTCAACGGTACATCATGAACTTGTTCCGGGTCACCATTTGCAATATTATATGAGCAGTCGGTATAAAACATACCGAAATGATTTTGATACGCCGTTCTGGACAGAAGGCTGGGCGTTATACTGGGAATTACTGCTTTACGATAAAGGATTTGCCAAAACTCCGGAAGAGAGAATAGGTATGCTTTTCTGGCGGATGCACAGGTGTGCACGTATTATCTTCTCGCTAAATTACCATTTAGGAAAATGGACGCCGCAGGAATGTATTGATTTTTTGGTAGACAGGGTAGGGCATGAGAGAGCAAATGCGGAAGGCGAAGTAAGAAGGTCATTTGAAGGAGGTTACAGTCCGCTTTATCAGGTTGCATATCTCCTTGGCGGTTTACAGATTTTTAGTTTGAAAAAGGAACTGGTTGATACTGGCAAAATGAGTTATATACAATTTCATGAAGCAATTATGAAAGAAAATAACATGCCGATTGAAATGGTGAGAGCAACGCTGACCAATCAGTCTTTAAAACCGGATTTTAAAACAAAATGGAAGTTTTATAGTTTCAAATAAAGTTGTAGCTTACATTGTCAAAAACCTGACTGGCCAAATTTTAACTATATGTCACAAGAAAGTACCGTAGAAAATACAACTGAAACCACATCATTTAAGCCTTCATTAGGACTCGTCGACGCGACCATGCTGGTTGCCGGAAGTATGATAGGTTCCGGGATTTTTATCGTTAGTGCCGACATCACCAGAAATACCGGGAGCGTGGGTTGGCTCATGTTCGTTTGGGCAATTACCGGTTTTATGACGCTTACCGCTGCATTAAGTTATGGCGAATTAAGTGCAATGTTCCCAAAAGCGGGCGGACAATACGTTTACCTGAAAGAAGCCTACAATCCATTGATTAGTTTTCTTTATGGATGGAGCTTTTTTACCGTTATTCAGACTGCCACCATTGCAGCCGTAGCTGTGGCTTTCGCTAAGTTTACAGCCTATCTTTTACCTATGTTCAGTGAAGATCTGGTCGCTATAAATCTGGGTTTTCTTAAAATTTCTCCTGCACAATTACTGTCTCTGGTCCTCATTATCCTCCTGACGTTTATTAATACACGTGGTGTAAACAGTGGGAAAATAATCCAGACAACTTTTACCTTAACCAAGCTTCTAAGTTTATTGGGATTGATCGTTTTTGGGTTACTTTTCATGGTTCCCGAAATATGGAATACTAACTGGGATTCGGCCACGATGTGGGATCTGCATAAACTGAATATTGACGGAAGCGTTGAATCTTACACAACCATTGCGGCATTCGGAGCTATTGCGGCTTCTATGGTAGGTTCTATTTTTAGCAGTGATTCCTGGAATAATGTTACTTTTATAGCTGGTGAAATTAAAAATCCACAGCGTAATATCGGATTAAGTCTGGCACTTGGAACTATCATTGTAACGGTTATCTACTTATTAACCAATGTAATGTATACCGGCGTTTTGTCTTTACATGATATTGCAGCTGCCGATAAAGACCGCGTTGCTGTAAGTGCTTCACACGTAATTTTTGGCGGTGCCGGCACAATTATCATTGCAGTCATGATCATGATTTCTACGTTTGGATGTAACAATGGACTGATCATGTCGGGAGCCAGGGTTTATTATTCTATGGCCAAAGATGGTTTGTTCTTTAAAAAAGTAGGAACGCTGAATAAAAATTCTGTTCCGGAATTTGGCTTGTGGATTCAATGTGTGATTGCTTGTTTGTGGAGCCTGAGCGGAAAATATGGCAATTTGCTGGATATGATTTCTTTTGTGGTAGTGGTATTTTACATGCTGACAATCATCGGAATTTTTATACTTCGGAAGAAAAGGCCAGACTCGCCAAGACCTTATAAAGCATTCGGATACCCGTTTTTGCCAATTATTTATATCATAATGGGTGTCGCATTTTGTGTGCTGCTTATTATTTACAAACCAGAATATACATGGCCGGGGCTTATCATTGTACTTTTAGGAATTCCGGTATATTATTTAATTGCTAAAAAAGAAATTGTTGCTTAGTTATAAAACAACCTAAATCTTAAAATAAACTCCTATGAAACGAACTTTTTATTCTCTGTTATTTCTCTGTCCGGGTTTTCTGTTTGCCCAGGAAATCGATCAGACAGCCATTGCCAAAATCCGTAAAGAGGGTTTGGAAAACTCAAAAGTAAAAGAAATTGCGCATCAGCTGACGGACGTATCCGGGCCAAGACTTACCAATTCACCGGGTTTTCAGCGTGCTGCTGAATGGTCTGTTGGTGAAATGAAAAAGTGGGGATTAAAAAATTCCAGAATCGAAGAATGGGGCGAATTTGGTAAAGGCTGGCAGGTTGAAAAAAGTTACCTGGCCATGACCAAACCTTATTACATGCCTTTTATTGCAATCCCAAAAGCGTGGACTTCCGGAACTTCCGGGCCTGTTAAAGGTGAAGTAGTGGTGATTGATATTCAAAATGAGGAAGATCTGAAAAAATATACCACGGGAAATTTGAACGGAAAAATTGTTCTGGTAAAAGGTGTGGCTGATACAGCTCCTACTTTTAAACCGGATGCTACCCGTTATACCGAAGAAGATCTTGAAAAAATGACGAATTCGCAGCCAATGGGGCAGGGGAACTTTAATCCTGAACAAATGGAGAAAATGCGGGCTATGCGTTCTTTCAGGACCAAAGTAGACAGCACGTTAAAAACCCAGAAGATCAAACTTGAACTGGCTGGCCGTAATGGAAAACATGGTACATTTTTCACGAGCAACGGCGCTTCTTACAAAGGTGATTCACCATTGGCAGGCCCCGCTTTTGAAATGGCTCCAGAGCATGCAGGATTGATAACACGACTAATCGAAAGTGGAGTTCCTGTTACATTAGAAGCTGAATCTGCCACATCTTTTTATGATAAAAAACTGACTACCGGAAATGTTATTGCTGAAATACCTGGCTCTGATCCTAAGTTAAAAGACGAAATTGTAATGCTGGGCGGTCACCTTGATTCGTGGCACAGCGGAACCGGCGCGACAGATAATGCTGCCGGTTGTACGGTAATGATGGAAGCTGTGAGAATTTTACAGGCTTCAGGCTTGAAACCGAAAAGAACGATCAGAATTGCCCTTTGGTCTGGTGAAGAACAAGGATTGCATGGTTCAAGAAATTATGTGAAGAATACCTTTGGCGATCCGCAAACGATGAAATTATTGCCAGCTCATGAGAAACTTTCTGCTTATTATAACATTGATAACGGAACTGGAAAAATTCGTGGAATCTATCTTCAGGGCAACGAAGGACCAAGAGCAACTTTTGAAAAATGGCTGACTCCATTTGCGGATATCATTGATCATCCAACTGTTACTTCCAGAAATACAGGCGGAACGGATCACCAAAGTTTTGATGCATTGGGTCTTCCTGGTTTCCAGTTTATTCAGGATGGTATAGAATATGGTACCCGTACGCACCATACTAACATGGATACTTATGAACGTTTAGAGATGGACGATCTGAAACAAATGGCTGTTGTGGTGGCTGCTTTTGTATACAATACGGCTCAAATGGATCAGAAAATTCCAAGAAAAGAATTGCCGAAACCACGTACGGCTGGTGCTGGGATTGGAAGGTAGCAAGTTTGTTTAAACGCAATGGACGCAAAGGGTTTTCGCGATAAATGTGAGAAGTCTTTGCGTTTTTTGTTTGTAATTATCAAAGTTGGCAGACGTGAATCTTGGTTACTCTACTATCTGCAACATTTCAATTCTTTCGAAGTGTCTTTATTCAGTGTGGCTAATGGAAAACCATTTGCAATAGCGGTTGATGCTATGAGCAAATCCGCCAAAGCAATTTGTTTTCTTTGTTGTTTCAAAGTATCAGAATTATTCTTATCAGTTTTTCGATAAAAATCAATTAGAATAGAAGTGTCAACCATTACAACTTTTTCCGCCATTGATTGATCGCTTTTCTATTGTTTTCTATGGTTTTAAGTTGTTCTTCGGTTGCGGTCGGGCCATTCAAAAGCAGAGTTTCAAGATCGATTTTTGATTTTTCACTTTGACTTTCTTTTTCAATTTCTGCTTTAAGCTGTTGTAACCGGCCTTTCGGCAAAGTTTTGACGGCTTTGAGTAATTGATCAAAAGATATGTTAACCTCTACTTGCATAAATCGAAGTTAGAGAAATTTAGTTGCATTTTCTACTAAGACGAAGTGACTTGGATAACTTGTCACCCAACTTAACTTTTTTCATTCGTAGCCGCAATCCCATCCCTCATTGCCTTTTCAAGCACATCAATATTTATATCTTTCAACCTTTTGAACTTAATACAATACCCGCTTACGCTTGCCTTGCCTAGTTGCTTTCCATAGGTTTCAGTTAAATATTTCTTATCCTTGATACCAAGAATGTAGACAGAGATTCCGGTTGTGTTTGCACTCAGTCCAATCTGATAAAACTCCCTGTTTTTTCCACCAGCAAGTTGAATGGTGTAAAATCCATATCCAATATTAGGGTTTGAAACAACCTTGCCCTCACTGTCTTTACCATCTAGGAACCATAGTTTACAAGCAGGCATCGTTTGCAGAATGATGCGGTGCAACTCTTGCATGTCAGCCCGTTTGGTTTCGGGCTGACTGGTAATATAGTCTGTGATTTGTTCTTGTATGTCCATGTTTACTCTAATTATTTGAGATGTCGCCATTTGATTCCTAGTGCTAGGTTACCGAGTGCGTTGGCCCGGCGAAAAAGCGGGGTGTGCGTAGGGCATGCGTGTGGAAGCTTTTTTTCGCCTTGACTTTTTTGTTACTTTTTTTGTCAATAAAAAAAGTAAGAGAACTGGAAGTTATGTTCCAAGATCAATCAAGATATTATTAAGCTAACAGCTAAATTGAAGACACACCCACCGTTGAGAAGGACGAAATCATTGCTTCGATAAAGTCGCCAATAACTCTTCCAGACTATTCAATGTCATACTAAATCCTTCTTTGAAGCCCATTTCAATCATTTTCTCCATACGTTCTAGTGATTCATTATAAATAGAAACACTCACTTTTGTCTTCCCATTTTCTTCGCTGAAATTCAGGTCCCATTCAGAACCCGGCAATTCAGGATTTTCATTCTCGTCTGCAAAAGCATTTAAAAATTTAAAATTGGTTTTCGGACTAATGGAAGTGTATTTTTGAACGGACCAGCGTTCCTGTCCTTCCGGGCTTACCATTGCATAAAATCTTCTTCCGCCCGGTTCAAAGATCATCACTTTTGTTTTTGAAGACCAGGGTTTAGGGGCCCACCATTGGTCAAGAATTTCGGCAGTGGTAAAAGCATCCCATACCAACGAAAGTTCAGCATCAAACTCCCTGTTTATAAATGCCGTTTTTAGCGATTTGTCCAATCTGAAATCAAATAGTAAGTCATTCATTTTTTCTGTTTTTTAAGTGTAAATAATACATCGTCTAATTGATTATAACGGGTTTCCCAAATTTTCCTGAATTGATTTAGCCATTCATCAACCTCTTTCATTTTTTCAATTTCAAGTGAATAATAAATTTCTCTGCCTTGGTGCTCCTGTTTTAACAATTCGCATTCTGTGAGTATGCGAAGGTGTTTCGAAACCGATTGCCGGGTCGTGTTGAAATTGTCGGCAATGGCATTTGGTGTCATTGCCTGCATAGCAATTAAAGCAATAATTGCCCGCCTTGTCGGGTCGGCTATTGCCTGAAAAATGTCTCGTCTCATACTGTTTAAATTTAATCGCGCAGCCGATTGGTTGCAAATATATGCGCAACTGTTCGGTTTCGCAAAATTATTTGGAAATTATTTTTTAAAGAGGGAAGAAGTGGGAAGTTGTAGGTTAGGCTGTTGGAATACAGTATAACGTTTTGAGCATTACCGAACGCAAAAATTTCAGTACTAATGCTCAATTGAAATACTAATACCAAATTACTTGCATAAACCCAATAATATTATGTTTACCTCAATTCTGGCAATAACTTTGTATTTGCAAGCTAATTCAGTATCGCTTGGAATTTATCGTCCTTTAAAAATTCAGTTATTTCGATTAGTTTGTTAGGGTCAAGTTTATGAGTAGCTTGAATCTCATTTTTTATTTTTCCCAGCAATTCCTTTCCAGGACATAATTCATTCTTGAATTTTAAAAGCCATTCTTCAACTAAATTGTTTATTATAGAAATATCCTGTTTACCATCTTTGTTAAAAGATAGATCTTTTCTTTCCCGCAAAATAAAATTGGTAAGCCTTCTCTTAGTTTCTTCCGTTAGTGAATTAATACAGGTGTCATATAAAGCAAAACATACATCAATATTTAAATCGTATATTTTTGCAATGTGTTGAGGTTGACAAAAATATGATTCAACCTCTTGAAACTTTGTTACAAATAGTAGAAGTTTCCGTTTCTCACAGTCGTCCGCCAGTTTAATTAATTCACGGTCTCCATCTACTTTTTGATCTCGGTCAATATGAACGATAACTTTTACATTCGGAATTTGTTTTCTAACGAAGCCTTCAAGAATCTTAGCAAAATCTACTTTTGTACATCCTTCGTACGAATGAAGTACAAACTCATCTTCTGAAAGACCATTCGCAATGAGGAATTTTTTAAGAAAACTTTTCTTCTCTACTATATTGTCAACTTTATCCTCAGTCGCAACAATATACTTAAGATTTTTCTTAGAGAACAAATACTCAGCATCTGCGGCACCAATATCGAGTAATATTTTACTTCCTTGAATGTTAGAATAAGAAATCCCATTTTGAAAATGAACGACATTCGCTATATTTTCAAGAGTTTCAAGGATATATCTAGAGTGTGTCGAAAATACAACTTTTAAATGTTCATTTTCATTAGTCCTGCGAAGTAATTCATTTGCCAGATGTTTCTGTTTAGTTGGATGCAAGTGAGAATCTGGCTCATCCAAAAGTATAAGTCTCGGATTAAAGTATTCGATATAAGCAAAAATTTGAATTGTTTGTAACAGCCCTGTACCAATAGAATCTAGCGGAAGTTCTATACCATCATTTATTACAAATACATCAATAAATTCGGAAACCCTGTCTCGAAATACAACCTTAATTTTTATGTCTGAATAGATTTGGTTAATGGAATTAGTAAAAGCAATCCATTTAAATTCATTTTTTGAGATATCGAGCAAGATATTTCTTAAATAATTGTTGCTGTCACCGCGAGTTGCAGACTTTTTAATTGCAATTGGAACTTCAAATTTCTCTTGAATTGGAATTCCGGCAATTCCCGGTACATAAACGCAAAATGGATTATCAATGTCATTTACTTTTTGGCCAAGTATACGGCCTGTTACAACCGTGGCGAAACCACCATTTTTTCCTCTGGAAACATTTATTGAAGTTTGGTCTCCATCATTGAAACTAAAATTCATTGATATTCTGTCAGCTCTCCTTCTTGACGTTGTTAACCTTTTTCCATGATATAGATTTTCAATGTGTCTTGTAGGTGTATATAGAAAGTCCGTTGAATCCAGATTAAGTGTTTGTGAGTTGCTTTGAGACCTCCAAGATACGCTTTTAAGTTTAAGAGTTTGGGCACTTGATATTGCAAACTGAATACCTTGTATAAAGCTACTTTTTCCAGAATTATTAGTTCCAATAAAAATATTTAATGCTTGTAATTCAACCTCTACAGAATCTATCTTTTTAAACTTTTCAATTTTTATTTTCATTAAGGATGGTTGTTTTAACTTACACAAACATCTAAATATGTGAAAGTTTTGTACATTATAGGTATTAAATTTAATTAAAGCGTAGGCTTAGTATTATTTTTTGTAAACAATTAATTTCAAATCAAGAAATACACCACCTTACCACATTTCCTCAACCTCCTCACTCTCTAACCCAATCCTTCCCAAGTACCCAATTCCTTCTTCCATAATTAACCCATTATCTTCAATCCAAATACCTGTAAAGTCCCTAAATTGTTTAATCAACCATAAATATGTCAACGCTAAATTTGAACCACCCCCACTTTTACCAGTCCCATCTTCGCGATTCGTCATCATTATCTCTCCACAACATAATTCAGCTCAGTCACTCCGCAGCCAAATTGATGGCTAGTCAATAGTTTCAATTTTATTTTGTCTTTAATATTTACAAATAATGGAATGCCTTCTCCAAGAATAATTGGATTAACAAATAGCCAGTATCCGTCAATTAAGTTCAGATGCATAAGTGAGTGTGTTGCTGTGGGGCTACCAAAAAGCAGGATGTCTGTGCCTTCCTGTCGTTTTATTTCATTGATGTTGTCTGAAAGGTTGTCACTAAGAATTGTAGTGTTAGCCAAATTCGCATCATTCAATGTTTTTGACAAAACAACTTTGTGAACGTTCGCATACCACTTTGAATGCTCAATGTCGTGCTTGCTTGCTCCCGGCTGGTCTGCTGCGGTAGGCCAGTAACTTTCCATCATCTGATAGGTTACCCGTCCGTATAATGCGGTGTCGCCTTCGCTTATCCGCTTACCAACGTGATCAAATATTTCTTCATCAACTTTAATCCAGTCCATTTCTCCGTTCGGTCCTGCTACAAAACCGTCAAGCGAAATGTGCATAAATGAAATTATTTTTCTCATATGGTGCCGTTTTTTACAATGACTGTTAACGTTTTTGGACTTTGTTTCTAAAGAGCGTCCTTACTTGCGTTTACTTAAATTTATGGCTCTTTCTATTCGTGGCCGGTTATATCGTTGAAGTAAAATTGGATAGAGATTTAGTAATATGTTCAGTATTAACAGCGACAAGGATTTGAGAATCCCAAATTTAAATGCCACGAAAATGTTGAAAACCAGAACGATAACAAAAATAATAATATGTCCTAATTCAGATTTTTTTGTTTGGTAATGCAGATGGGTTAAAGCTTTGATATTCTTTTCTATTGGATTGGATTTTTTGTTTAGTTTTTCCCAGCCAGTCCAAACTAATAATTTTCTGTAAAAATTTATTCCAAAAGACTCATATATTTTCCCTCTCCGTTCCCAAGCTTTTTCGTTGTAGTAAGGAGAAGAAAGCGGACTTTTAAGTGTTTCAGTAAAAGTAAGCACGCAGGCCATCAACGTGAAGTTAAGAGCCCACGCAAATGAAAAACTTTGTACATTAACATAGTATGTCAGGGCGTAAATTAAGGCAATTGTAATTAAAGCAATGAAAATTAAAAGCAGGATTTTTGTTAATTTCATTCGGACATTAGCGGTGTTTTATTGATCTAAACAAGTTTCAGCAAGCATTCTATCTTTTATAGGAATCGAATCGATCTTAAATTCACAAAACCTACATTTTACCGTAACCCCTCAACCTCCGCAACACTCTTCACCAACTCTTTCCCAAGAATTCTATTCCCACTATCCGTTATCACCAGGTCATCTTCAATCCTAATCCCCGTAAAATCCCTGAACTTTTCCAACTCATTATAATCAATAAATTGTGAAAGCTTGTTTTCTGCTTTCCAGCGGTCAATTAAGGTTGGGATTAAATATAATCCTGGTTCCACAGTTACTACAAATCCGGGTTCCAGAGCACGACCCAAGCGCAGGGATTTCCAGCCGAATGTTGTTCCTTTTTTGAGATCTTCGGTATAACCCACATATTGCTCGCCAAGGTTTTCCATGTCATGCACATCCAGTCCCATCATATGGCCAAGACCGCATTGGAAGAATAACGTGTGTACGTCGTGTGCCATTGCTTCTGTCGGATCACCTTTTATAATGCCAACGGATTTTAGTCCTTCCAGTAATTTGGTAGAAGCAAGCGCATGTACGTCTTTAAACAAAACACCAGGCTTGCAAGCTTCAATGGCTGAAATTTGTGCGTTTAAAACAATTTCATACATTTCTTTCTGAATGCTGCTGAACCGTTTGCCGGTTGGAATGGTACGCGTCAGATCGCCGCAATAATGCATCGCGGTTTCTGCACCGGCATCGCATAATGACATTTGTCCGTCCTGCATAACCAGGTCACGAGTATGCGTGTGCAGGATTTCGCCGTTGACAGTCAGGATAATCGGGTAGGAAATGTCACCGCCTTGCCCGATAGCCATGCTTTGCAGTTTGCCTGCAACTTCTTTTTCAGTCATACCCGGACGGGTAATCCGCAAAAATTCCAGATGCATATCCACAGAAGTATCTACGGCTTTTTCTATTTCAGCAATTTCTTCCGGTGTTTTGTAAGAACGCATGGAAACAATGGCTTTAATCAAAATTACTGAGGCTGATTGTGTGATTTCGAAAGGAGAAAATTGCAGCCATTCCAGCAATTTCAAAGTATGTTCGGCGCGGTATGGAGGTAAATAATGAATGGTTTGCTTTCTGTTTTTGACATCATGCAAAAAACCTGAAATGCCGGAAAGCGGTTTTACCTGACGAATCCCGACTTCCGCAGCCTTTTCAGAAAGTGCTTCTTTTGGTCCGGTCCAAACAATGTCGTCCAATGTGAGTTCATTCCCGAAAACAATTTCCTGGTCATTATCAATGTCAATAACGGCGTGAATAGAAGCAACATCCAGCCCAAAATAGTACAGAAAACTGCTATCCTGCCGAAATGGATAAACATTGTCGCGGTAATTCATACCGGATTCGTCGTTGCCCAGCAATAGAATAAGGCCGTTTCCAACCTTTTGTTTCAGTTCCTGTCTCCTTTGAATGTACGTTTCTTTTGAAAACATGTTAATTTGGTTATTAAAATCCTGATTTATTTAACTGTAAAATTACCTATAATTTGATCCTTAAATTTGGTGGTAATTACCAAACCCTTAACAAATATTCACTCCACAACCTTAAAATCGAATTGTAACCAAAAATTTACATTTAAAATTCTAAAGAGAATATATGAGCAGAGATTAAAATCTGTTCGGTTGTAAGGGAAATAATGGTGGAAAATTAATGTTTCATTAATAATCTGTTAAGCAATATAAAATTTCTCTTTTGAAGCATAAATCAAAATTTACAATGGTTAAAATTGGTAAACAAAGCGTTAATTATAAGGAAGAATGTTTTTATAGAAAAAGATAGCTTTGTTTAACAGGAATAAACGTCTTTGAAACTCCCTCCTCAGGCGCATTTGAATTTAGTTTTATGTTCAACCAAAATTATTTACCCAGATAAAATTCCTTATCCTGTTAAGGGAAATATTTGTTACAATTTATTAAAAATCCCTGATCAAAATTCAGGAAACACTTTCGGCTGTAAAAAGCCGGACAGGAATTTCATTGCCCAATTACTACTCATTTTCACTCTTAATTATGTATCCTATGAAATGGAAATTACCTGACCAATTTATGAAAATTCTATGCTGCGCACTCGGGCTGGCTTTGCTCACCGGACTCTGTGCACCACATAGTTTTGCTGCTAAAAATTATGATTTTACTCATGCCAATGCAGATGTGCGTTTGTCCGGTACCGTTACTTCTCTGGAAGATGGATCGGCACTGCCCGGCGTATCTATTATTGTAAAAGGAACTTCAAAAGGAACGATCTCCGACATTAATGGTAAATACGAATTGTCGGTAGAAGAAAATGCCACATTGGTATTTAGTTTTATCGGGTTTGCTACAAAGGAAACCGTTATAAAAAGCCAGACGCAACTGGATATGGCATTAGTGCCGGACCAGCAAAGTTTAAAGGAAGTGGTTGTTACAGCCATGGGTTACCAGCGTGAAAAGGAATCTCTTCCTTATTCTGTTGGTATCGTAAACAGTGAAAACCTGACCTTTGCCAAATCCAATGATCTTTCTACATCGCTTGCAGGTAAAATATCCGGGGTGCAGCTTCAGGGCTCGCCAAGTTCCACATTTGATAATGGAAATATTGTCATTCGCGGAGGAAGTAAACTGGGAACGTCTACTTCAACAGACAACAATCCTATTTATGTAGTGGACGGAACGGTTACGGAGCAAAACAGTGTCATTATGGACAATGTAAAAAGCATAACTGTATTGAAAGGTGCAGCAGCATCAGCACTTTATGGACAACGCGCTCAGAATGGTGTAATTATTATCACTACCAAAAAAGGAACAAAAGGAGCTCCAACAGTGGAACTTAACCTTTCAGCGGCATTTGAAAAAGTGTCGATGTTATTCCCTTTTCAGGACCAATATGGCGGAGGTTATGCGTCTACAACTGACAGTCCGGGAACAAGTTATGACAGCGAAGGTTTCCCAACTTTCAAGTATAAATCTACTGTTCATCCTGCGTCCTGGGCTTCGTTTAATGGACAGCGTATGCTGGATTATGGTGCAGACGAAAGCTGGGGGCCAAAAATGAACGGTCAGTTGTACCGTCCATATTACAGCTGGTTTCCCGGTAGTGAATTTGGTCAGCTTTCACCATTGACGCCACAGCCTAACAGTGTTAAAAACTTTTATAACACAGGTGTAAATCTTAATAACAGCATAGCATTTAGCGGCGGCGGCGATAATTTCACTTACCGGATGACGTATGCCAATCAGGACCGTACTTTGATTGTTCCGGAAGCACGCCGTAACCAGCATCAGATCGGTTTGAGTTCTTCTTTGGATGTTAATAAAAAGCTTTCAGTTTCCTCAGATATATCATTTACCTATTCTAAAACAAAAGGACAACCAGGCGAAGGTTATGCATTGAATGGTTCGAACGTTACCCAGAATTTTACACAATGGTGGCAGCGTCAGCTTGATACGGACAGACTTAAAGATTACCAGAATGAAGATGGTTCTTATATGTCCTGGAACATTGGCGATCCTAACAGTACGAGTGATCCGAAACTGTATCTGAAACCGCAGTACTGGGATTCTCCTTATTATACTGTTCAGAAAAATTACTCACAAAATAACACCAATAGACTGGTTGGAAATGTGGGACTGAAATACAAATTATTGGAAGATCTGACCTGGCAGTCGTATGCAAGAATGAGTTATACCAACATTGAAGGTGATTCCCGCTTTGCATTTGGTGGTTTTAATGCCAATAGCTATTCGATCAACCAGAGTATCCGCCGTGAGATGAATTATGAAACGAATCTGAATTATCATCATGCGTTCGGAGATTATTCAGTAGATGCCATGGTGGGTGGAAATATCCGTCAGAACAATTGGAATGAATTGAAAGAAACGACACAAGGCGGTTTAACTTTCCCTGACTTTTTTGACATCAGCGCCTCTATTTCCCGTCCGAATGTGGTGAGAGACTATGCTTTACAAAAAGTAAGAAGCATTTATGGGCGTGTTTCGTTGGGTTATAAAAGTCTGCTGTTTTTGGACGGAACTTTGCGTAACGACTGGTCGTCTTCATTGCCTTCGCAAAACAATTCTTACATGTATCCATCATTGGGAGGTAGTTTTGTTTTCTCGGAATTGCTGAAAAACAGTCCGGTTACACAGGTTCTTAGTTCGGGTAAAATAAAAGCTTCGTGGGCAAAAGTAGGTTCTGATCTGCCTCCTTTCCAGGTAAATACTTCGCTGATCAACCAGCCATTGTACGGCAGCAATGCTTCTGCTGAAATCGGAAATGAATACCGTACAGGAAATGTAAAACCATCGCTGACTACTTCATGGGAAGCAGGTTTTGATGTGCGTTTGTTTAATAAAATTGGTTTGGAATTCACTTATTATCAGGATGATAACAAAGATCAGATCCTGAGCCTTGATGTGGATCCGACAACCGGATTCAGCAAATACCAGATCAACGCGGGTAAAATCCAGAGAAAAGGAGTAGAAGCCAGTCTTAATTTTACTCCGTTTAAAAGCGATTTCTACTGGGATGTTACAATGAGTTTCGGTCGCAACCGATCGAAAGTGGTTGAGCTGGCAGATGGTTTGAACACTTACCTGGTTGGTACCGAACGTGCCAATACGCGTTTGGAGCACAGAGTCGGCAGTGAATGGGGAATGCTGGTTGGACAGAAATGGCGCCGCAACGCAGAAGGCCGTGTTTTGATAGATTCAAACGGTTCTCCATTGGTAGACCAAAACCAGGACGGCGGATCAATTGCTCCGAAATTTACCGGTGGATTATTCAATACATTAGGTTACAAAAGCTTTTCATTATCGTTTTCTTTTGACTTCCAAAAAGGAGGACAGTTTGCTTCCCGTGCAGCAGTACACGGTGTAGGTGCCGGTCAGCATGCAATGACGGTCGGTGTGAATGATAAAGGAATTGACTGGAGAACTTTCCCTTCACTGGGTGGTGGTATCCGGGTTGACGGAGTTTACGGTCCGGGAATTTTAATCAATGGCGAAGATGTATCCGGCCGCGAAAACAGTACTTACATTGCTGCTTCCCGTTATTTCAATGGTGCGCGTCAGGGTGACAATTTGAACCAGAATGTGCTGGATGCTTCTTATATCAAACTTCGTGAAATACGTCTGGGATATGAGCTGCCTAAAACTTTCCTTTCCAAAGTTGGGATCAAAGGAGCCAACCTGGGTATTATGATGAATAATGCATGGTTGATTTACGCACCGGCTGCAAAAGAATTTGGTATTGATCCGTCCGAACTGGAACAATACTGGTACGAAGGCGGCCAGCTTCCTCAAACCCGTACAAGCGGTGTTAATTTAAGAATCCGGTTCTAATCCTAAAATTGAAATCTCATGAAAAACAAGATATTAATCCTGATAGCATTCATCTGCACGTTATCTTCCTGCGGTGATTTTGAAACAACCAATGTTGATCCAAGACAGGTAAAAGAGGCTCCAACCAGAACCTTGCTGACCTTTGCTTTGCAACAGGTGCCATTTATAACTTTCAATTCTCCAACCCGGCAGTTGACAGGTTATGACACCAACTTTATGAATTTTTATGTTCAATATTTGTCAGAAGGACCTTATCCGGGCGCTTCGTTGTACTCTACCAGGAATTTGAACTGGACGTCCTGGTACACGGGTCCGTTGTATAATCTTCAAACAATTATTGACGAAAACACAGCAGGCAGTACGCTTGCCGATCCTGGTGCTAATGGTTCAAAAAATAATCAGCTGGCAGTAGCCCGTATTTTAAAAGCTTATTATTATTGGTACCTGACCGATTTATATGGTGATATTCCTTATTCTACTGCGCTAAAAGGTAATCAGGTTTTACAGCCAACATTCGATACACAAGAATCAGTTTATACGGATTTATTTAAAGAATTAACGGAAGCACAGGCGTTGATTAATGTGAGCGAAACGGCGGTGACAGGTGATATTCTTTTGAACGGAAATATGCTTTCCTGGAAAAAGTTTGCGAACACGATCCGCCTATATATGTCGCTGAGACTTATCAAAAAAGATGCTGCAAAAGCTAAAACTGAATTCAATGCGGCGTTGACTGCCGGTGTTTTAGGTGAAGGTGAAAATATCCAGTTTTCATTCGTCAGCGGTGATCCTAATAACTGGAATCCATGGTACAAAACATATATCAATGATAATCGTAACGACGTTGCTGTCAGCTCGACCATTGGTAATTACATGTTGACAAATAACGATCCGCGTATCAAAGTTTATGCTGAAACATTTAACGGAGAAGTTCGGCCGCTTCCCTATGGCGGAAGTTCTGCTGTGAATATTCCGGGTGCATATAGCAGGCTGGGAGCCAGAATGCAGGCGGGCGGTGCCATTGCTCCGATTTTTACTTATGCCCAATTATTATTTGTAAAAGCAGAAGCAGCTCAGCGCGGATTTATTACGGAAGATGCAAAAGCGCTTTATGAAGCAGGCGTGAAAGCATCATGGCAATATTGGGGCGTGTACGATGCCACAACTTTGGCAGGATATATGGCCGATACGGACATCGCTTACACAGCAGCAACAGGGTTAGAAAAAATTATCACCCAAAAATGGGCGCATCAATATCTGAATGGTTTTGAAGGCTGGTCCGACTGGAAAAGAACGGGTTTTCCCGCATTCACTCCGGCTCCGGGTACAACCCAGGGCGGTGGTATTCCTAGACGAATGGGTTATCCATCCAGTACAAGAGCTTTAAACGAAGCTAATTACGATGCGGTTGTAGCCCGTCAGGGAGCAGATGACAACTATACACGTATGTGGTGGGATGTTAAATAGGTATTAAACTTTACAAAAAAGACCGCCTCATTTCAATTTGAGACGGTCTTTTTTGTGTCAGGAGAATTATTTCAAAACTTATAACTCGTTGTTTATCAAATGCCTTTATTCCTATTTGGAGGACTAACACCAAATAATTTATTTACAAAAAAGTCACGTTTTTTACGTCTCCCGTAAGTCCCGCCGTCACTGTGTCCCATGCCTGGAACTACCAGTAATTCAAAATCTTTATTGGCTTTAATCAATGCATCAGCCACTCTATATGTCGATTCAGGTGGAACATTTGTGTCTACTTCTCCAACGATTAACAACAAATCTCCTTTCAGTTTGGCTGCATTGGTAATGTTCGATTGTTCATCATAATGTTTGCCAACCGGATAACCCATCCATTGCTCGTTCCACCATTGTTTATCAACGCGGTTATCGTGACAACCGCAAGCTGATACAGCAGCATCATAAAATCCGGGATGAAAAAGCAGAGCTCCTAATGAATTTTGTCCACCTGCGGAAGTACCATAAACGCCCACTTTGGTCGAGTCAACCTGAGCATATTTTGTCGCCAGAGATTTCATCCAGGCAATGCGGTCAGGGAAACCTGCATCGGCCAGATTTTTCCAGCACACATCGTGAAATGCCTTCGAGCGATTGGCTGTGCCCATTCCGTCCATTTGTACGACAATAAACCCAAGCTCGGCCATGCTCTGCATTTCTCCGTAATAACGAAAAGCTTTTGGCACGAATGAATCCTGCGGACCTGCATAAATGTTTTCAATAATTGGATATTTTTTCTTTGGATCAAAGTGGCTCGGACGATATACGATACCCCAAATATCGGTTTTTCCATCACGTCCTTTTGCCTTGAAAATTTCAGGTAATTTAAATCCAAGAGATAAATATTGCGAAATATCGGCCTGTTCCAGTTTCATTACCAACGAGGCATCAGCGGTTTTACGTAATTCCATAAC
>Ga0247734_1001031_pt1 | contig 22314 bp, 19 predicted proteins | sample UWRJL103311B2_FD_180933 | JGI IMG/M metagenome (GOLD analysis project Ga0247734, IMG submission 180933) | Plant litter microbial communities from Arlington Agricultural Research Station in Wisconsin, United States - UWRJ-L103-311B-2 | ecosystem: Environmental > Terrestrial > Plant litter >... | reverse complement strand
GCGGGTGTTAAGTGAGTATTTTATGGATAAGAAGATTCTGGGTTTCGACATCGAATGGAAGACCGAGGCGAATAAGAACTCGGGTTCTAAGAAAAATGTGTCATTGGTGCAACTGGCCAGTGAGGAGCGCATTGCTCTCTTCCACATCTCTCTATATGCGGGGGACAAGATCGAAGACCTCGTGGCACCGTCGTTAAAAAAAATCATGGAAGACCCATCTATAACCAAGACTGGTGTAGCCATAAAAGCAGATTGCACACGTCTACGGAAATATCTAGATATTCATGCACAAGGAATATTCGAGCTCAGTCATCTCTACAAGCTCGTAACATATTCCGCCTCGAAAGATTACAAACTCATCAACAAGATGCTTGTTTCACTTGCCCAGCAGGTGAAGGAAGTCTTGCACCTCCCGCTGTTCAAAGGCGAAGTTCGCGGTAGTGATTGGAGTCAACCTCTAGTAATGGATCAAATAGTATATGCAGCCTCAGATTCATACGCTGGAGTCCAGCTCTTTGACGCTCTAGAACAGAAGCGTAAGAAGCTCGACCCAATACCCCCACTACCATTTCACGCCGAATTAAATAAACCAATCCGCATAGCTGAAGGAATCGAAATTGCTAGTGAGGAAGATGGCGATGCAGAGGAACCAGAGCCCCCGGCATCAAGCATAAAGCAACCCAAGAAACTCTCTTCTACATACCTAGCTAAGGCCTCGGAATCATTAGAACTTGATCCGGACTTCGAGCCCACTCTTCAATCGATGACCACTCCTTCAGCTCCTGTCGCAGAATCGAAACCTAAAAAAGTAATAAGAGTAGCAAAATCGTCACTCAAACCCACCCCGCCAAAGAATCCTCTGATTGTTGCTGCGGCGACACATGCCGACGCATACCGTGCAACGCACCATCAAAACCGTGCCGCGCCATCTTCCCTCCGGTGCTATTTTCTCTGGCATCATAACCCTGCACTCTCCATCTCTGACATCGCCGCCTTGCTACGCGAAGTTCCCTTACAGCAGATGACAGTCGCAAACTACATTGCTGATGCGGTCAAGCTCGAGAAACTGCCAGTTGAGAAAGAGAGGATGAGGGAAGTGCTGAGCATGATGCCGAGTGACATTATCTGGCGGAGGTATAAAGCTGTGGCGAAGGAGTGTGATATGGTGCAGGGAGATCACAATGTTTAATACATTCGCAAATTGGAGTCTGCTACGACAGGCGATTGGCGTTCGGAGCTGCGAAATGCATTGGTTGGGAGCATCATGATGATACACATGCACTACGCTACTTTGGAGTACACATATATAACGAAGAATAAAACTAAATCTACATAAACCTCAACTAACACCCTCCGCTATCTCAAAGGTTGTGATATCACTATATTCCTGCCCTAACTTACTCATTCCATTCTGGTCTACGCAGGTTACAATCTCTTTCGTGAAATTTTGTTTAAGTGATCATAGAACGATTTTACTCAGAAATACTCTCGACTGTTGAAATATAGGGAAAAGGCTACTAGGCAGAGAATAACAAATCTAAATATATTTTGGCTATGGACAAAATTCACAGGGGGGATATCAATAAAAGAAACATCTCAAGATGTGGCAAGGGGCATTGTTAATTAGTGCCCACGCTTTTGAGTATTCAGAGGGCTAACGAGCGTGATGTATCTACGAAAATCTCCTTTCCTTCACATGTGCGTACTTAAAACCTAATAGCTCTATCGACACATTGTATACAACTCTATAGCACCCAAAAGAATCGAAATCTCCTCTCCAACAAGTAAAAGCATTTGTCATAAATATGAGTCAAATGAGTTTATGAGATGCACAATTTAGTTCATACCCAACAGTGCCTTGGCTCCAGGCTCGCTCACGACATAGATGACCTCATGAGAGTCACTGAAGCCATTGAAACGAGTAGCAGAGCACTTGGTGTATGCACCCATTTCATCAAAATAGAGCCAATCGCCGACATCCAGAACGTGATCGAAGCGAATGCTCTTGGAAATCTGATCAATACCATCACAAGTCGGTCCCCAGATTGAGTACTCGATTCCGCCGCAGGAGTCTTTGGCTGCGTCGGTGTTATAGTAGGAGTGTTGACCAGCACGAAGGACTTGTGCAATGGGACTTTGGTGATCGAACATAATACTAGAGAAATTCCCATAGAGGCCATCATTCAGGTAGAGCATGTAGCTCTTCTCAGAGATGTCTGATCGCTCGATAGTGCGACGGGCGATGACATGGGTGGCAAGCGTAAATGCAGAAGCAACGTAGTAGCGGCCTGGTTCGCCAATAACATTGATGTGGCTAGGCATGAACTCATCCAAGGCATCACGGAGGACTGCTGCCATGACCTCAAAAGTGTCACTGCTAAATCCACCGCCGACATCGAGAGTTTGCATCTGAAAACCGTACGAGTGTGCCTGATCAAAGACAATGCGTGCATCCTTGACAGCGTCCCAGAATGCATTTGGATCAGAGGCCCCAGAGCCAACGTGGAAGCTGACACCGACAACATTGAGGTCGAGATCCTTAGCAAGAGATAGAAGCTCTTTGGTGGTGTCCATGGCAGCTCCGAACTTGAGACTCAGGCGGCACAAGCTCAAAGAGTCGTCGGTGGAGATGCGAAGGAACAACTCGGCACCTGGAAAGAACTTCTTGATCTTATGAAGCTCGTCGGCGTTATCAAATGTCATTTGCTTAACACCCTGGGCAGCGGCATAACGAACATAAGAGTTGGTCTTGCAGGGCTGGGCGTAGATAATTCGGCTCGGGTTGATCTCCATGCTGAGGACTTGTTCAATTTCAGTCTTCGAGGCACAATCAAAGCCGGTACCAAGCTCCGCCAAAAGGCGAATAACCTGAGGGTCAGGATTGCACTTGACGGCTACAGTGATATTAGCAGCTGTGCATGAAAAAGTTGAGCGGCTGTTAGCTTACCATAGAAAGGCTTAACTCGGGGAAGGTTCTTCTTCCACCTCATGTGCTGTCGATAGACCTCGCCGAGATCAGCTACGAAGAATGTATCCTCGTCCCCAGCTTCGCAGGTATCATGATCGATACTTTCGACCCTCTCCTTCAGAGCAGCCCCAATAAGTTGCTTGGGCAGATTTCCGCCATTGTGTTCAATATAAGAGGTCTTTGAATGTTCAAAGTAACTCTCAATTGAGTTGATGCTTTGTGGTGATTCAATGGTGGCAATCGCGGAAGGTGACATATCCTCGAAATAAAATCAAGGTTATTTGTTTGAAAGTTTGGCCTTCAATGAATGTCAGCAACTAACAATGCCAGATGGTTTGGGCAGAAGGGGCTACGGCTAGACTTACTTTTTGCTCTGAGAGGGTGTTAAGGGGGTCGGTAACGATCAGATCCTGCACTGATCTCGCGAGGTCGCGGCGACTCTTCCTCGGTCAGAGGAAGAACCTCTAAACTCGTCCTATGCGGCAGCTGAGGGGTGTCGGACGGAATTGGGGTGTGGAGGGGCAAGTCGAACAGCGAGCGTTCAATGTACTTAGAGTGTAGCAGAAGGAGGTGGGCGGGTGTTGAGAATGTGTCGGTTGGGGCGTCCAGAGAAATCTTGATCAGAAACTAGAAGTCCGGCCGTAGAAGCCGTGGTGCTGAGGCCGCCTTTGATATGACCAAAGGCAAGTCAAGGAGGGATTTGATCTTCTCGTTATGAAATGATCTGTCAGGAACGGATTAGTGTATGTCTTTCGATATATATATCGCTGCATGAGGATAGAGCTGTAGTAGTGGGACGGGCGAAAGAGTCAAATGTCCTTGATCCGCCCCCTTGGTATGAACAGGAGCATGGCATGTACTCACCAAAGAATGAGGCGTGTATAAAGGAGCAGCTAAGTTGTTAATGGTTCACAAAGACGTGGTGCCTTTGGGATGTTTCTGCCGGGAGGTAGACGGTAATGCTAGATTCTCGAGGGGGAGAAAAGCGTTGGAGAGTTGATGTTTCTGGTCGCTTTGTCGGTGACGGTCTAGTTTTGAAAAATGGATTGTGAGCCCCGCTAAATCCCCCATTAGCCGTCTTCATCCCGAACCCTGGCTCGGCCATACACAAAAATCACTCACTCACTCACGTATCACCGCCTGCTGCAATTGGAATGTGTAATCAAGATACTGAGGAATTAATATAAAGCAGGCGACGTATCTCTGCTCAAGTAATGGTACACTCAACGCTTAATGCTTCAAAATATCGGCATGATTATATAAGAAGTCTACATCAACCTTGTTGTTGTGACGTAAGCATTGCTGGTTGCTGTTGCCCCTGGGATCGGTTTTCAGGGGAAGCGAGAAGCGAGAAGCCTCAAGCGAATTTCAACCTCAACCCAAGCCAAGTAGTTTACCTAACTTTAGGTATTGCTCGCCCATAATGTCTGGACAGGTGTCTTGCCAAGAAATCCCACGAGAAGTTACATACAGCCATAGATGTCGAGGTTCCTCGTTTAGGTAAAGAATACTCTACGGTGCATCATTCTGTTGGTTTCAGTCGACTTTCCCTCACAGTAGAGTTATGACATTCTTGCGTTTGATTGCATCCCTCTCGGTTACAACCAATGAAGGCACGAAATATATCCCTATTCCAATTGTTTAGGATAGGCAGGCATGAAGAATTTAACGGCAACACTGCCGCCGCTTCTGACCTGTGAGGCAGAATTCACCTCTATTTCTTGACAAGAAGCTCATACACTGATAACTAACTTCTGCCTGTTTAATCTCTGAAAATATTATATTCTGAAAACCCTCCCTTTGCAAGAGTCCCCATTCACTTCCAAAATTGATATTTCAAATATGCATATTTATGAATTATGACAAACGTTAAGGCTATTCCAGCACTAAGTCACTGCACATATATTATACAATCCATCTATTTCTCGAAGGGTTCCAAAGATATGCTGGGCCAAGTGCTAAACCCGAAAACAACTCAAACTCAGCAATGTAGTGCTGGCACAATTAGCCGGGACCTACTGGGTAGTAGCCTTTAGTTGTGCTGTATTAGATGCCTCCAGCCTATAGATAAAGCGATACATAATTTGGTCATAGAGCCCCAGAACAAAAGTGCACTCGTCAGAGGTTGGAAATTCTTGCCGATTAAGAAAACACAGTCTCCCCTTCAGTTTTTAAAAATCTTCTTGCGGATGGATCTCCCCCAAAATATCTGGGTGGGGACATAGACAGGGTCATTGTAGGCTAATAATGGCGCATCTGTTAAATTCCCATGAGTGTTCGTGGGCTTCACAGGACTATGTCAAGAGTTTGTGAACATTTAAACTCCTTTATAATGACAAATCTATACAAGTTGAAATGCTGCAAGAGAATGGAAGGTTCATTCTTTCATATTTCCCATATTTAGCGATGCCGAGTTCACGATATGTGCTGGAGAATGATGTGCATTTCCCATATATAATCATAAAAGAGTTTCTGGGCGGCCATGTTGAGATGGACTGTGGCCTATCAATAAAATATGATAAAATCAGCTATACCTTCAGTAGTATGTACTGAGCGCAAAACCAAAATCATGGTACAGATTTCCCAGCGCAAAGATATAACTGTCCAAACTTCTGGATTGTTGGCAATTCGAAATTTTTGTCTAGCTCTTAGTGAATCTATTATCAATTTGCGGGGTTATGGCTCTCAATTACGGTAGGTGAAATTTATGACTTGCATTGATGTGACTTTCGTTAGGTGACTGACTGAAACATAGCTCCTCTGCTTGGTGTGACCGGTATATGGCATGTACTACAAAGTAATTGCCATGTCCTTATCGTCCAAGATCAAGTCAGCTTACTCTCAGTAGAGAACCCGTACCACCAGCTACTTCCCTTATGGGATGTCTATAGCACCATGTCACAATTTCAACAAATGTAATAGTGTCACATAGCCTCATGTAGAAGGATCACAAACAGCTACCTTTGATCTCATGATCTGCAGATCAATATAGTTAAAAGCAACACAACCGTCCATATATTGGCCTTGGTAGTGGAGTTACTCACCGAGATTCCTTTTTCATGATGTTGATAAGTCATTTGAGTACTGTTGGTTGTAGCCTGCTCGCCTTGGCACCTATGCGTTCCGTGCCGCACCAAATGAGGACGCTAGGGAAGTTCGCGAATTAGAAGGATGGGCTGGGTCCTATTTAGGATAATGTAGGTTCATTTACTATAAGTGGAAGGTGGCAAAGAAATACAGATTCCTAATTCAAAAAGCCTTGTTTATGGTGGCTGAGTGGAGAACGTAGGTGAGATCTATAAATTATAAATTCAAGTCGACCGGCGCCTTCCTAGTTATAACATTCTCTATCTCTAAATCTTTCTTACTCAAGATCAATTATGAAGTTTCAATCCATCGTTCTCGTCTCAATCCTCGCGGTTCTCAGCTCTGCCGCACCATCAGCTGCACCAGCTAATTTACTTGTTACTAGACAATGCAGTTGCCATGAAAGTTAGTTTCCCGACCCATGCAATCTTTTTTCCAACTCGTTCAGTCAAACTTTTGAGTGCTGACAGTCGCCAAAAGTTGGCCATACTGGAGAGTATATCTGCAGCGGTCGTACATGTCCTCGAGATGTCCCAGACGCATTAGCAAAGCGTGATACCCTGGAGAGAAGGCAATGTTCTTGTCATGAGTACGTAACAGTCCCTGTCTCTGTTTGGTGAACAGAAAAAAACTTTTGCTGATATTCATGATACAGAATTGGAAATACGGGAGAGTACATCTGTTCTGGCAGAACTTGTGGACGTCATGTTTAGGAGTCTGCATTGCAAGGTTGCCAATTTATTATGCAGTAGACTCCTGGTATATATTCTGACAGCGCTGAAGTAACTTAATAAAAATGGCAAGAAGTTAGTTATGAGTGTGCCAAATAAGCAGATTCAGACTTTGATATTTTGATATCTTGTGCAAGCACTGTAATTCCTAGTACATATTTGCCCTTTACTTCTTAGATCGAGTATGTAAAAGCATTTCCACACTTAACACATTATCCTGGTATGATATCAAATGTATTTAAATTGTTTGCTAAATTCTTATTGGGACTGGGAGTTAATGTCTGAATCTCACACAGTTAAAATTGCAAAATAAAGGACAAATAGAGGGACTAGTATGATGGGAAATGTTGTCTGTATCATCAATCTCTCATTTAAAGTCCTTTGCTAAGCAATCTAAAAAGCATCCTCCATTTCTCTATCCTTCAAATCAACCACCTTTGAAATGTGCACAGGTCTCATGGCTAGAGCTTTCGACTCTTTCTCCATCTCACCGTACATCATTTACCAAATTCCATTTCACCAATCTCCATCAGGTCTGTCACTGAAGTATATAAATCTACTAAGTCAGTGGTTTCTCCATCTGTCTCCATCTCTACAGCAGCTCTTCTTAATTATTCCACTTCGAGCTTCATATTTATCCAGCTTGTACCCTCAAGATGTTCCAAAACGTTAACATGTTGCGCCTTATTTTGGTGCAACTTACGGACCCAATATTTGATCTCGCGCACGTGGAAAATGCCTTTGTCGTGGTCGAAAGGTGTAATTATGAAGTGATCGAATTCTACTCTGTATGCATCAATCCTGTCGTCGTCCGAATCAAAAGCGGCACACTAAGATAAACAGAGATGTCAGTGCAGACCTCTGGATGTATGTACACATTCAACCTCACCTTGAAATCACGAGTTGGCTCTGCCGCTCCCATCTTTGCCCACAATGATTCAGCATTTCTAGAGAACATCTGCAAATCCGTTAATGTCGTGACGCTACAAAATTATAACTAGACTTACTTGACTACATCCTTCCTCAAACAAACCCTTTCTCGAGGCCATTGCATTGGCAGTTCCATCCTTAAGCGGGTGAGATTTAGTCCATCGTCGGCCGTCCCAATGCTTGTATGTATAAACAAGGAATTGATACCAAAACGCATTAACGGTTTTGTGATTGAGAAAGCTTGAGTTTCTTTTGTATGTAGTAGTCATCCATAATATGCAAGAACCCGTCATACTTCAATTACTTCACGAACCTACATGACTTTTAACACCGTCCAGGTTAAGTAGCCAAAGGCAGACTGGTAAAAAAAACATAAGTGTCTAGAGCTTTTGGGAACTCCATCTTAGTCATATCAATACTGTTCAATCTGTCATGTAAAGATCCATATAGACCAAAGCCAAACTGACTGGATCGAAATCCTCTTCGGTCACCTTTTGTCTCTTGTGTTTTGGCATCTTAAATGAGGATTTGGTGCCGTGGATTCAAAGTTTTACTTTGCCCTTATATGTGATTGTGCAAGTTAGGGAGATCTTGTCGTTTGAAGATGAGAGTTTATTATTAAGAAAAGAATTGGTGTTGCAAGTCGCAAGGCTTTGATTGAGCGGCACTAGTGAATACATTTTGACTAGCACTGTGGGTGAATTGGAGATAGATTGGGTAATTGCGTAATTGGTATACAATATCACGCGACGCAAACACTGTGGTATTTATATGGAGTAGCAAAAAGTAATTGCATGAGCTGAGCAAACTGTTCGCAGAGTTTGCTCAGCTAGAAGTTCCTACTGCTAGGCTTGTAACTTGATAGTGAAAAGTTCCCGACGGAAATCCTAAGGAGATCTATCAGAGACATCTGATAGACCTTAAAGTTTTGCCTATTTCAGCAAAATATTTTAACTACCAGGATTACTTACCCTCTTACTTGCCATCTGCAGATAATAGTATTAGGATGGATGGAGGGAGGGAAAAGGGATCGATAGGGAAGCTTATGTATCTCAAGTAATCTCATGACCTTAAATCCTTGACATATTTCTCTATTCCAATTGTGTCATTTTCGTGGTATTCGGTCAACTTGTTGAAATTAACATGATGAATATTAGTGGATGATTTCTGGAAGTCACAGACATCCTCGGTATTGAAATATATCAAGCTTGTGAAACTAGCTTATCAAAGAATATTGTGGCATCTCCTACCAGTGTCGCTAATCAGGAGACGTGAGATATTACTCATTATGATCTCCATATACCTTATACTGTATAGATTTAAGGCAGTGAAGATGATTAAGGTACTGTATTTAGGTAATAGTGAGTTTGAGCTAGAATCGCTGGCAGATATTTGAGCTGTTGAGTACACGCATGAAATGAGTGTGATATCGTCCCAAATTGCCAAGCAATTCCCCGAGTAGGATTTGGCACCAAGCACATATTTGATTCTTTTACAATCAAAGCCCATACCCACAATTAATTTTATTTGACAGTTTTTGGGTTAAAGTAAATCCTGTCGAGTTGTGATCTCATGAGATTTTTGCGGGGAGGGATTTAATTGCGACTGGATCATCAAAATTGCCCCTTCATCTCCGTGTCTTTCTCTCTCGCTATGCCCCTTTTTCTTTGAAATGAACGCTGCAATATAATAGACAACTAAAATATATATGATCCTCGAGTTTTCAATTGAAATTCCCAACGTATTTAGGTTGCTAACATGAATTTAAGGCTCATTACTTCGAAAGCGCAATTTCATCAGTTAGAGTAGCTAATTTTGAGTACTAGAAAGTGTTCATCATCGCTAGCCTGGTGAGATCCTGGATAAACGAGCTACGTCCAAGCGCCAAAAAACGATTATAAGACTGATAGGAGAGCGCCATATATGGTTTATCTTGTTTGGCCTTCGATTCTGAGAGGAGCCCACAGAAACACCATACCTGAAGTGGGAAATCGCATTACAGGGGGGTCTTGATAGAAACAACTTTTACAATAAATTCATGTGCGGATAAGAACCAGAACTAATAGTAATATATGGTATTTCTCTATTGACTGAACAGATACTGCAATATTCCCCAAACCTTCCCCTTAAGCCGTGCACAAATCAACTAATTTATCTCATGCTTCTCGGACATTGCACACTCCCCAACATGATTAACACCTTACAACTTAGACTATGTCCTCCCCCATTTAGCCCATCTCCCACAACTTTAGGGAAGCAGGTCTGTGAGACGGAGACATCATTAGTAACACAAAGCCGTTGTCGGCAAAGGTTTCAAGATGATGTTTGAGATGTTCTCGCGCTTAGCTTGTGATCGTACAGTTCATTGAGGGGACTGTAGACGTTTGTGTGTTCTGTTCCTAGCGCTTTTGCAGGGATTGAGAGGGTTGAAAAGAACTTACAGTGAAAAAAAGGCTTGAGAAATAGGTACGAGGAGAGCGGGGATAGAACGCAATTGCGAGCTCATTTTTGTACATGGTATTCGTGACGCGGATTCTATCCAGACTCTCTACTATACAAAACGCCAGTCTTCGGAGGGGAGTACTGTACAGTAATATTTACAACACCAAGAGATGGTAGTTTAAGAATCTCTTTCTGTTGCCACGGCTTCGGACGCGGCGATTCCCATATCCTTGGAAATCCACGTTTCATCAACCCAGGAATTTTTCTCGCCAAGGAAGACCATCCTTCCTTCTCCATTTTCTAAGCTTTCGACGATATGTTTTTGGGCAACCTCTCTCACTTGTTCCTTGGTTACATCAAGCAACTGCTCTCGTCTAGTCTGCTTCATTTCATCATCGACACCAGAAAGAAACTTCGACATACCCTCCTCGCTCACTGATTGCGGAGCATCTACGCTCTGGAATACAGATAGCTTCGCTTCTTCCAGATCCTGTTCTGTCCATTCTTTTTCAGCAGCCCATTTCCCTGCATTTTGCATGATAGTCATGGTGTTTTGTGGGTTAGGATCGCGGTATGAGTAAAATCCGAACATGCCATCCAAGGCTCGTGAATATGCCCCTCCACCATAAGCACCACCCTTTTCGCGGATTTCGTGGTGTAGATGTTTATGTGTTAGGAGTTGAGAAAGAATTTGTAAGGGAGCTCCGGAGGGAGAGGTGTATGATACAGTCGGAACCGCTAACCCGCCATAATATACCTGATATGGGAGCGGAAAGAAAGTCTTGGAATCTCTCAAGAGTGGAGTTGCAGTCTTGCTACCAATGTTCCCAGCCTTGGGTGCTTGAGAAATTGGAAGTGTTTTTTGCAAGAATCGTGCAATAGACTGTTCATTATCAGAGACACTCTCTGTGCCGCAAGTGAGTGCTGCGCGCAAACTGCCTTCATTCCCATCAAGAAACGCGAGCTGCTGGATTGATTTTAATTTGTGAATAACGTCGTTCAGCCCATCAGCCTCAGAACGCGATGCCAAGGACGTGATGAGCTTCACTTGAGATAAACCGCCGACTTGTTCCTTTATTCGACCATATTCTGTCAGTCCAGACTCGGCATAGCCCCTAGCATACACATGTCCAGATGATGCAATGGTGTTCACTGCACCATCTGCGGCTCCTTGAAGTAGCTGTCTGATATGCATCTGAGCCTGAGGGCCATCAAAATCGGTTTCAAGAACAAGCCTCCGTATCAAGTCAAACATTTCTGGTACGTTGCGGTCCAAAGCAGTTCCAGAGAAGCTTAGCCCCTCGTTGAATTGTCTGAAATCACTGGGCGATGATGAGGCATGATATCCAATATTAATGCCACCCGTCTTCAGCTTGATAAGATCTTCGAGTTGCTCCATCGATGTGCCTTTTGTCCCTAATCGCATGATCGAGTCTGTGAACAGTGGTATAAGAGACCTCAACTCATCTGGTAGATCTTTCATTTGATTAACAGCACGGAAGTACGTCAAGCCATTGGTTGGCGCTTCATGCCACTGTACTTTGATTTTTTCGTTGAGAGTTGACTCCCTCAACACAGTCGGTTCCTGTTGCCTTGGAATATCCTTGACGTATACTGTCGGCAAGCAACTGAGATCTTGCGTGTTAGATTTGCCTTGCTCTTCAAGTAATTCTAGTTCTCTTTTCTCCAGTTGCGCACGTGCTTGGGCTTCACCACCAGCTTTCACGGTAACTTCTCCGATCTTTCTGGCGAGACGGCTGGCCTCCTCCTGAACTAATTCTTCGCCGTACGTAGCTGATGGCGTCATCGTGAAAGTTAACGTGTTGTCGTTTAGCAAATACTTCTCTAATAACCCTTCCAGATATCTACCTTTGGCTAGCTCATCTTGAAAGGCTGTAATGGTGTCATTCCATGCCAGGGAGTCGAATGGGTCAACACCAGCGAACCAACTTGGTTTGAGACGGTGCATAAGACCCATTCCAAATTTTGCCGTCTTGTGCTTCAAACTGAGTTCAAGTTGATGTAGGTACCCATCAATCTTCAGCTTATCAAAACCATTCTCATGAGCCTCTTGGAATGTTCGACGGATGGCTTGTTTGACTTTGGGCACATCGGCTTCTTTGACGCCAGTAAGTCCAACGGAGAAGATACCAACTCTTCCACCACTATCCATACCACTATTAGGGCTCCATTCAGTACCTAAACCAGCCTCAATGAGATTTTTATACAACGGGGAACCATAACCGTCCATGAGTAGGGCGGACACAAGGCCGAGGGAGAAGCTCTCGACAATGTTGCCGGCATCACCCATTAACCACGAAGTTGACGTCTTGTATTGCATATCCTTGTCTACCATTGGGTCTATTGGTCCTGGGATCGTAACATATTGAGGCCCACTCGAAAGGTCAATGGGTTTCCGTATCTCTAGATCACCTTTGATCTTTTCAAAAGCATCTAGCTGAGCATTTACATCTATTAAATGATCGGTAAGAGGCATGTCCCCATATGTAAAGACCTTGGCATTGCTTGGATGGTAATGCTGAGCATGGAAGCTCTTCAATTCTTCGTAAGTGAGATCCGTCATCTTCTGAGGGTCTCCTCCAGAATTTTTGATGGCAGGAAACATGTGGTCCCGATATCGAATGTAGTATAGGTATCCAGCATCGGACATCTGGCCCTTCATCTCATTATACACAACCCCCTTGAAGACCAGTTTGGTGTCTTCTTCTTTCTTTGCAGATGCATCAACTTCTGCAGCCCTTGGATTCTCGGGACCAATTCGCCAGCCTTCTTGAGTAAAGTCGGTTGCTTTAAGAAGCGGATGCAATGTGGCATCTAGATATACTGACATTAAGTTTTTAAAATCTTGTTTATTTGTAGTGGCGAAAGGGTACATTGTGTGATCTGCGGCTGTGAAAGCATTCATAAAGTTCGATAGAGTACGTGGAAGCATCTTGAAGAAAGGATCACGAATGGGATATCTACTATCATTAGCATATTCTATGAAAGGGGTGCAGTTTCAGCTACTTTTCACTGCCACAGAGAGTCGTGTGCTCTAGGATATGTGGAACTCCTGTATCATCTGGGGGATTTGTTTTGAATCCAATTGAAAAGACATTGTTCTTATCTTCTCGCGCCACATGCAGATAGTCCGCGCCGGTCTTGTCATGTTGCAGATGCAGAGCTGTTAACTCAAGCTCCGCAACATGTTTTGAGCGGAGGAGGGTAAAGCCATGAAGCTTCTCGCCTGGCTTTGGGTATTGGGATAGTTCGGTGACTGCTTTGCGGATAGCCCCCTTGGACGTATTCCGTAGCATGCTGTCTTGTTGATAGTGGAAGTGGGGATGGCAGAAAAGACTGCAGCTCTGGATGATATGTGTGTTGAAGGCAAGGCTGAAAACATCTTGGTCATAGATGCACGCCAAGCAATAAATTCTTAGCGTGGTTTGTGCCTCGCTGCAATTTCAAGGACGCTATCCAATCATCACACGGCCATCTGCGTATAGGACTCTATTTGCTCTCTTGACGACATGGCCCATTAAGTAGCTACTGTGATATTCTGTCGAGATCGTAGAAGGTATCTAATCCTACGACGTCATCCACATTGCATAGAATCAAGTGAGTACCTGCTCTTTGGTATTTGCATCACAAACCAGCGAACCACAGTCCTTCGAAACCCACATCTGACCCTAAGCCTAGGCTCGCTTCTGCTCAAACGACTTCAAGAGGTCCGATAAAAGTGTCTTGGGAGTACAAGCTGCAGAGATTACAACGACGACCATCGGAGAGCATTCACTTATGATTAGCAGCTGTGCTTGCGCCAGCGGGCTTTGATTTCCATCCCATTTCAGCTGAGACAGGGGCCAGGAGAGCAACATGTCGACGACAATCAACCCGACCCATTCGTCTGTTCCTGGGAACGCCAGAACATCCGCAGCCACGAGCCATGCTCATCCCGACTACCCGCCAAACGGACATCATCACCACCATCATGACACAGGTGTGGGTGGAAAGAAGGGGAAGCAGAAGAAAGCGTCAGATCCAAATGAGGACGCAAAGATGATCCAAGCCAAAATTGCACAGTTAGAGCTTGATGCGGCGGAGGGAAAAGACCAGGAGGCTGAGATTGGTTCGTTCTGCCTATTTCATTTCCATCTGATGCGCAAACCTTTTAGACCTTGGCATCCCCCATCTGATGCGGTAGAGCTACAGCCCATACCCGCCCTTAATATTTCCGCGGAACAGCCCCATTGCAACAGTCTGTATGGTAGCACCAGTTACTTCTGCTAATATGAAGCCCTTTAGAGCGTGAGGTGAAAAAAGCCAACCGTGAACTGAACACCTCGATGTCCAAGATGGATGAGTTACAAAAGATTGAAACACTACAAAAACGTGTGACTGAACATTTGGCGGACATGAAGCGGCTAGAACGGGAGAACTTGAAGAATAAGAAGCGTGGGGATATGCTACAAAAGGAAAAAGATCATGGACGGACGGAGCTGAGTAAATCAGTGCAGCTGAAGGAAAAGCTAGAGAAGCTTTGTAGGGAGCTTCAGAAAGAGAACAACAGACTGAAGGTAACACTTGGTGTAAGAGATGGATGGTGAAAGTATAATTGTTGACACTACGGTTAGGGTGAGAACAAAACCTTACAAGATTCTGAGAAATCAAATCGCTTAGCCTGGGATGCAAAGTTTCAGCAAATGCTATGGCAGTTGCAAGATTACCAGGAAGACAAAGAAAATCCCCAGGCGCAGGTTGTTAACATAGAAGTGGATGAACTGTAAGATCTTGGTTCACATGCTTGAGCACTGACTAACCTAACAACCAGTTTCAAACAACGATTCAAATCCTTCATTGAGCAATACGAACTGCGAGAGCTACATTTCCACTCACAAATGCGAACAAAGGAGGTAGAAGTGCAGTATCATATGGGGAAATTTGAGGAGAAGCGCAAATTAGCCGAAGCCGAAGCAGCTCGGTCCAGAGCTCTCAATGCCCAAGTCCTGACCTTTTCAAAGACGGAGACCGAGTTGCGGAACCAGCTGAACATTTACGTGGAGAAATTCAAACAGGTTGGTCAATTTTGGCGACGCCTTTTGATCCCAGAGGTCTAATGCTCTATAGGTGGAGGATACACTCAACAATAGTAATGATCTCTTTTTGACCTTTCGCAAGGAAATGGAAGAGATGTCAAAAAAGACTAAGCGCCTGGAAAAGGAAAACATGACTCTGAACCGGAAGCACGATGCAACGAACCAAAACATCCTAAAAATGGCCGAGGAGCGAACCAAATACCAACAAGAGGTCGACTCGGAGAAAAAAAAGAACATGAAACTGACGAGCATCATTAACCAGATGCAGAAGCAGGGCAGAGGCGTAGCCGGCAATATGTCTTTACCAGAGGGCAGCATAGGAGAATATGCAGAGGGTGACGAAGGAACAGAAAGCGAGTACGAAGAGGGCGATGAGTACGAGGAAGGTGAAGGTGAGGGCGAAAGCGAAGGAGAGTACGATGAGGATACCGAAGACGAGTTACATGAAGCTCCGAAGCCATTTGGCCCCGTTCCTCCGCCTCCACCGCCCCAAGCTGCTGTAAATGGGGCAATGGCGGGCACCAACGGTGTAAAACATTAAATGTCTGATTCATGAGTATGTCTGAACAGATCTATGTGCAATATTGCTTTGGCATAGGCAGTAATTAGGTCTGACAAGTCCTGGAAACAACACTCAATATACTTGTACTAGCATACGTCCCTTGCTACTGCTTTATCGCAGGTTTTCTTTGAATTCATCTTCAATAGTAAGTTTTTGCGGTGATTATTGTTTGAGTCATAACTATATTTCATGAAAATATCGCTTCTCAGATATTGAAAACCTGCTACCGATGTTGAAGTTTAAGTTTCTAAGCAATATCCCATAAAACACGAGATTTCTTTTTGAACAAGCCACTTGAAATACATGTACTGTACAGTTATACAACGACAATCAAAAAAGCCTCAGCCTTGTGCGAGGCTCCACTAGAAACTGATCCACCCCCAACCACCACCATCACTAGCTAGTGGTTATGCATCTGAAATACCACTAAATCATCTCCTAATATCATGAACTCTATTGCATAAATCAACAAAAGCCAAAAGTTTACGCCTTGTATGCTACACCAAGCTAATGTCGCACGACACTACTCCCCAAAACCCCAATTTTCAATGAACTAGAAGCTTACAACCACCACAACCATGGCGCCCCTCCTTGAGGACCCTCGAATCCGTCAAACCTGGAACCAATTCTCCCAAAATGCCGAGTCTGCGACCGAGACAGCTGCGGCAGGTATCTGGACCTTCCAGCATCGCTATATCACTCCATGTCTTGCCTCCGTCGCATCCGGTCTTGATCAATGTACTGGTCAATGCTTTCCCGATCGCGAAGAGCGCGCAAGACGGCGCGAGCGCGGGCGTACAAGAGGGAGGGCGGAGTCAAATTTCGACTTTTATGATGATTGGGATGAGGATATCAGTGCGGAGAGTAGGGGGTTATTTGGGGGCTGGGCAAATGATGAGTTGGATAGGTTACTGGCGGGAAGTGGGAGCCATAGCGGGCCTTCCGATGGGATTACAAACCCTCCGAGGAGGAAGAGGGGGATGAGCTATGGGACAAGAGGAAGAAAGAAAACGTTGGATCCGGATCCAACGGTTATACCCAGTACAAGCGCATTGGGTTTCTTAGGGAGACTGCCGTTTAAACTTGGTGGTACTTTACGGTATAAGCCAAGTGCCGCAGATTTACAAGAGCATCCTGGAACTTTGCATGCGGTGCTTAGAGATGAGGAGGAAGGAGAACCGTTAATTCCGGATGATCAAAGTGATTATGAGCGTCCGAAGCGCAAAGGCCATACTAGAAACCGGAGCGACACTGTGAGTTCTGGCGAAACGTCAGATTCGTTCCGATCTCGCGGCGATCTGTTCCCAAGCGATGGGGAGGATGATGCGGTACCCTTGGATGACGAGTTTGCTATGGTACTTGAAAGGAGAATCGCAGATGACCATAGCAGCGGCAAGGCTCGGGGAAGTAAAGGAAAGCGGACGGCGAGAGGCAAAAGTGTTTCAAGCAGGAACGTTTCGATTGGCACCCAATCTACAAGGTCGCGGCCATCTCTGGAAGGCAAGCGGACAAAATCCGGTGCCTCTTTATCATATACACCTGATGGTTCGACCCCGGATATGGTTCAGACTCCATCACTTACAGATTTACAATATGAGGAGGAAAGCATACGGATAGAAGAAGAGTCTGAGGTAGAAATGAAACGGGAAGCAGCAGCACGGTTAGCCAGAGAACGAGGCTTGGATGCTAGGGCATCCGCTGAGTCGGAAGAAACGATAACTGAGAGCAAGATAGATCACACAATAGTGGACGACATTACACTCCCTGTGCATTCGGTTAATGGCGAAATAAATGAAGAGGTCACATCTGAAAGATTGGAGGAAAGTTCTAAGAGTGACTTCATACCGGCTCGCTTACCGCATTTTGGTTGATTACTGTTTTATCTTCGTGGTAGTTTAGGGCAAAGGCGCAGGTTATCATATTGGGCGCGCTATAATTTTGAAGGATAAATACTGGCGTTAGAAGCATGCGAAGAGCTCGTTTTGCTGGAGGGACGGCGCTTGGGACAGTCATTGTACGAAATAGATCAATCTAAGTTTGGCAACTTATTGAGACCTTGTTGGGAACTTCAATTCCTATCTCTCCCTAATATGCTGAAGTTGTGTTTGTTAGCCTTCTTTCATCTTCCTCATCCAGTTTGCATTAATCTACCCTTCTATCCAGCAATTTGCATAGATTAGGAGCTTTGGAATCTGCTCGCAAATTTACTAAATGATTCTCAAATTTACTTTTAGTGTCTATATAGCAGAAATACTTTAGCTTTAATCGGTGCAAATTCGGCTAAACTTCCCCCACGAAATGCGATGGCGCTAAGATAAGATAGTGATCCCAAAATTTTCCCCTGTAACAAATTCTAATCGGTGAAAACAAACCCAAGTACTCCCTCAATTTCGCAACAATGGGGACAAAACGTAAAGCTTCAGGCAAATCTGTAGCGAAAAACAATGCTCCCGACTGGAATGAGCAAGGGGGGAAGTTGGGACCAATCAAAAGCTATGAGGACATTGCAGACTCCGAAGATGAGTTCCACATCAACAGGGACAAGATAATGTTGAATGAGGGGCCGGATGCGAAGAGGAGGAGAAAGATAGATGAAGAAGGTATACTTGTTAATTGTTAAAGAGGAAATCTCATGTGACTAATTAGGTTATAGATGCGCTTCTTGATGCTTCTGATGAAGAAATCTTAGGAATGGATTCTGAAAGCGAGGCGGATGATGCTATCTTGGGAGATTCCGAGGAAGATGACATTGTACCCGAGGAGGACGATGAGGAAGTTGGAGGTTATGAGAAGAAGGAATATTACGGCGCAGATGCTATCGAGACGGAGGCTCAGGCGAAAGCTGCGGAGGAGGAAGCAAAACGATTACAACAGAAGAACCTACAGAAGATGTCCGCTGCAGATTTCGGATTCGACGAAGAAGAATGGTTGGATACAGATAAGAAAGCAGAGCTGGAAAAATCGGATGTTGTTATCGAGGCTTTGGCTGTGCAGCAGATTACAACTGATATGAGTGCAGAAGAGCGAATGGCTATTATGCAAACGAGATATCCGGAGTACGATTTATTGGCGGATGAGGCTTTGAGGCTGCAGCCGATATTTGCGGAACTCCAGGAACAATTGACCGTTGAAAAGTCGCAAACAGTTGTGATGCCAGCGAGTTCGAGATCTACCACACTTGTGAAATGTCGAGCTTTGGGAGCATATCTTTCTTGTTTGGCAATGTATTTTGCAATTCTTGCATCTCCTCTAAGGGATTCGGAATCCTCGCAACCGCTGGATCCTGCAGAACTTCGAGATCATCCCATAATCGGTAGTATGTATTCATCAATGTGCGTTAAAGGATACTTTAACAAGTACTAATATGTAAAATAGGTATACATCAATGTCGAGCTTTATGGGAGAAGACCGAGGTTCTTGAAGAATCACTACCCATAGAAAACCTTTCAGAAGTTGAATCTGAAGACGAGCCGACTCCAGAACCGGAGCTTGTCAGTATTCTCAAGAAAAACAGGAAACAGGAAGCACAGGAATCCACAGTGTCGAAAGCTGCTCTTCTCCGACAGAAACGCATCGAAGAAGCAGAACTGGAATTGTCTGGACTGTCCGGGCTTATGCCCAAGTCCCGCAAATCCTCCAAGAAATCGCAAGCTGTTGTATTCCGGGACGATGATGATAACTCCGATTTTGGTGAAGAAGAGAGCTTGTCCGCTAAGGCAGCCGCTGAAAAGGCCAAAAAGAGAAAATCTTTGCAATTCTATACTTCGCAAGTTGTGCAGAAGGCAAACAAGCGAGCTGGTGCTGGAAGAGATGCAGGTGGCGACATGGATCTACCGCATAAAGAACGGTTACGCGACAGACAAGAAAGGCTCAATCGAGAAGCGGAGGCTCGGGGGAAGAAGTTAGATAGCTATGGACGAGGAGCTGATCTCGGTGGTGACAGTGACGAAGAAGATACAGTAGCAGCAACCGAAGTCCGCGAAGGCGACGACGAGTATTATGACATGGTGTCGAAACTATCAAAGAAGAAGAAACAAGACAAAGCAGATAAATCCGAAGCCATCAAGCAGGCTAAGGCTGAGAATGGTTTATTAAGAGTTGTGGAAGGGGAGGTAGATGAAGATGGCAAGAGAGCGATTGGATATGTGATCGAGAAAAACAAGGGATTGGCGCCGAAGCGGAAGAAAGATGTAAGAAATCCGAGAGTAAAGAAGAGAAAGAAGTATGAGGAGAAGAAGAAGAAGCTTAGTAGTATGCGGGCTGTGTATAAAGGTGGTGAGGAGAGAGGTGGATATGGTGGTGAGAAGACTGGTATCAAGACTGGTTTGGTCAAGAGTGTTAAACTTTAGTTGTCCAAATCTATGGTTTACTCCTTTCCTCTCTCGGTGTTTGTATCGCGTGTTTTGTAAGTGAGATATGCGTATGTCTTTCTGCTTCATTCATTACTGTAGATTGTCCTAGTTGTGAAGTCTCAAAACTTAGACATATCGAAGCCGAACGGCGAAGAGAATACGGAGACGGAGACGGTACACATGCTCGTGGTTATACATTCCGGTTGGAGTGCCTTACACGTTGTAAAATTGACCAGACTTACTTGAGATTATGTTTACATACCTCGTATTGATATAAATCTGGGCCTTATCATAGGTGTTCTAGCTTCTGGCCAGTCATTTGTCAAAAGAGGAAAGCTCGGAATCAGATCTCTATGGTACACTGATCAAGCAACCTTCCCCCACCTCGAACATCATTCAGTTCAATTCAAACCCTTCCCTTATATCTCGTTCAATCCCAGTCTTCAACTACCTCCAATGTCTATTATGCCTCTACTAGAATTCTTGTTTCTATCACTAATTTTATCTCTTTCCTACGCTGTCGTGACTGCTAACCAAGAAAACTTTACCATAGAACACCAAGATTTCGACCTCGCGCCGCCATTCCCTATTCTAGAAATCGGCTTTCGGTATATTCTGGGTCAGATCGGAGAAAACTCTAGCAAGGTGGAAAATGAGTCGATCAGTCGGGTACTAGGAGTCCACGGATTGCACCCGAGACCAAGTTTGAACCCTACACCGACGTCGGTTGGTATATTGTTAGACCAAAAGGTTGGGCCAGTGCAGTGCAGTGCTACAGTACCATGTTTGGAGTAAGTGATTGTGAAAGCTGTCCTTCTTAAGGGATGATATAATATCCTCGATTCTCAGGTCGACAAATCAATCGTTCCTACTCACTCTGCGAAACCAATAGCTAACTATTGTTCCTCAATAGCGGAAGTTGCTGCAACTCTGTAAGTTAAGTTGAAGTACTATGGGCTCATATATTTATGAGCTAGAAAACTGACGAGCTACAGGAGGGGAAATGTGGATTTACTCCTTACAACTGCGGAACGACAGCTACAACTTTTTGTGTTAGAGATTGCGACGCGCACGCAATGTGTGGTGTTAATTCCCTCGATGGCGAGCAGAAGTGTCCATTGAATCTTTGCTGCTCCTACTTTGGCTATTGTGGTGTATGTACCGTACACATCAAGAATGAGACGAGGTGGTGCTAATTTACGAGTAGACCACGAACGTACACTGCTCCAGTCAAGATGCAGCCGGGTTTGTCACACCGTGCCAGAAGAATTACGGTAGATGTGAAGTTGTCCAACCTCCGCAATGTACCGGTGATCCGTCAACTTCAAAAGGAAGAAAAGTTGCCTACTACCAAGCTGCGTATTAAGTGTCATATCTCCAACTATAATCCTTACCAATTGATCACAGTGGTGTATATTATCGAAAATGCAACCGCATCACTCCCTCCAAAATCAACCTAAAGGGACTCACACACTTGATATTTGCTTTCGCAGTCCTCGACCCCGTCTCTTTTCAAGTTCTGCCAAACGATCCACTTGACACAATACTATATCCTGAATTTACTGCTCTGAAATCGAAAACACTCCAGACGTGGATTGCACTTGGAGGGTTCGTTTTCAACGATCCAGGCCCCACACACACGACATTCTCGGATATGGTATCCACATCCGCAAGCCGGGCTTTATTCATCATCTCAATTCTTGAGTTCATGCGTAAATGGGGGTTTCAGGGCGTTGAGTAAGTAGTTCTTCAGTCATAAAAACCTTTATTACAGTGATATATTGCTGCTTTGGCAAATACAATGTTGTTATTTCGCCGCCCCTGGCCAGATATGAACTCTCGAAATATGTTCTTCGACTGACTAGAAATCTAAGTAGTCTCGATTGGGAATTTCCTGGCCAATCCTCTAGAGGAGGTCGGGCTACTGATGCAGCTAATCTAGTTTCTCTCGTTAAAGAAATGCGGTCAGCTTTCGGAACAAAATATGGATTAAGTAGTGTGTTGTGAGTTGTATGACCAAGGTTCGATTGTGAACCTTCATTGACACAGTTTATATAGGCCACCAGACTTCATATATCTCTCCGGCAGTGACCCTGTTGGTATGGCTCCTTACGTTGACTTTTTCAACTACATGTAAGTATTTCAT
>Ga0247734_1001030_pt1 | contig 22321 bp, 23 predicted proteins | sample UWRJL103311B2_FD_180933 | JGI IMG/M metagenome (GOLD analysis project Ga0247734, IMG submission 180933) | Plant litter microbial communities from Arlington Agricultural Research Station in Wisconsin, United States - UWRJ-L103-311B-2 | ecosystem: Environmental > Terrestrial > Plant litter >... | reverse complement strand
GGTGGGTCGTGTGGGATTCGAACCTACGACCAATTGGTTAAAAGCCAACTGCTCTACCAACTGAGCTAACGACCCTCTGTTGCGTGGCGCGTATATTACTGATTTCTATGAGTAATTCAACACCTAACTGTAATTAATTTAAAAATAACGGGTTGGGTCAGTAATTCCGGCGTTTGCGAAGCCCTCTGCGCGCAGGCGGCAGCTGTCGCATTTGCCGCAGGCACGGCCCTGATCGTCCGCTTGATAGCAGGAAACCGTCAGGCCGTAATCGACGCCCATACGCACTCCAGCCTGAACGATTTCGGCTTTGCTCAGATTCTGCAGCGGCGCCTGAATCGTGAAGCCGTTACCTTCAACGCCAGCCTTGGTGGCCAGATTGGCCATGCGCTGAAACGACTCGATGAATTCCGGCCGGCAATCCGGGTAACCCGAATAATCCACCGCATTGACACCGATAAAGATATCCCGTGCGCCGAGCACTTCTGCCCAGCCCAGGGCCAGTGACAGGAAAACCGTATTGCGTGCCGGAACGTACGTCACCGGAATGCCTTCGCCGGGGGTTTCCGGGACAGCGATGGAACTGTCGGTCAGCGCCGAACCGCCCATGCCATTCAGGTTCAGGCCGATCACCTTGTGCTCGACAGCGCCAAGGTCGCGGGCGACGCGCGCAGCTGCATCAAGCTCCGAGCGGTGGCGCTGGCCATAATCAAAGCTCATGGTGTAACAGGCATAACCCTCGGCGCGGGCCATGGCCACGACGGTGGCCGAATCCAGGCCGCCAGACAACAGGATTACCGCACGTTTTTCAGTCATGGTTGATTCACTCATCTCAGCGCCCCGGCTCATCGTTCCAGAGAAATTTATGCAACTGCATTTGCAGGCGTACAGGCAGGTTGTCGGCAACGATCCAGTCGGCCAGATCCCGTGCGTTCAGTTCATGGTGGCTCGGCGAAAACAGCACCTCGCCCGCGCGACGCTCCAGACCATACTGAATCAGCTTGGAAACCGCCCAGTCGTAGTCCTCGCGTGAACACAGCACGAATTTGACCTGATCGTTCGGGGTCAGCAGGTCGATATTTTCATAACGATTGCGTGCGACCTCCAATGAGCCAGGCGTCTTGAGATCGAGGATGCGACTGACGCGGGTGTCCACTGCCGAGATATCAAGGGCACCGCTGGTTTCCAGCGAGACCTCGTAACGGGCATCACAGAGCCGCTTGAGCAGTGGAATGGCGTTGGGCTGGGCCAACGGCTCGCCACCGGTCACACAGACATAGCGGGGCCGGTAGCTGGCGACCTGCTCGACGATGGCGTCCAGCGTTTGAATCGTACCGCCACTGAAGGCGTAGGCACTGTCGCAATACTGGCAGCGCAACGGGCAGCCGGTAAGGCGGACAAATACAGTGGGCAGCCCAGCTGTACGTGTTTCACCCTGCAACGAGTAAAAGATTTCGGTGATACGTAATGTGTCTTGCATAGGGGCCACGGGCGTAACAGCTAAACAGGCCGTCCGCCTCCGTCAGGCACTTCAAGGCACCCTGCACACGCAGAATCCAGAGAAGCGTAATAAATACCGGAATTTCGGGTGCCGAATTCTAACGAAAAAAGCCGCGACAAGCGCGGCTTTCTTGAGTTTCGGGTCAGAACGTCAGAGACGCTGCAGATCGCGTTGCGCCAGCTGCGCAGCCGATGTGCCCGGATACTGAGCGACAACCTGCTGCAAAATGCCTTTCACCTTGTCGGTATGACCGAGGCGGCGCTCGACATCAGCGAGCTTGTACAACGAGTCCGGCACCTTGGCGTGCTTGGGATAAAGCTGGCTGACCTTGGCGAAGGCCTGACCGGCGCCTTGCAGGTCGCCTTTGGCCAGATTCACTTCACCCAGCCAATACTGGGCATTGCCCGCGTACAAGCTGTTTGGATACTTGCGCAGGAAAGCGGTAAAAGCCTGACTGGCCTTATCGAAATCCTTGGCCTTGATCAGGTCGAAGGCAGCTTCGTAATAAAGCTTCTCCTTCGCTGGATCAGGGGCTTCAGTACCTGCGGCCGGCGCTTGAGACGCCGGTGCGACAGGAGCTCCGCTGGCGTTGATTTCACCGCCACCGGGTTGAGAATTATTGGTAGCCGCTGCGGCTGCGCCGCCTGCTCCTATGCGTGAATCCAGATCCTGATACCGTTCAAGCGCTTCTTGCTTCATGCGCTGGATATCGTTTTGCTGGACCTCGACCATACCGCGCAAACGCGCGATTTCGTCCTGCATCTGTTGCAACTGCATGAACAGCTGACCTTGTGCCGAGGGGGGAGCCGAAACCCCTCCCCCGGCATAGGCGCCGGACGTGCCATAACCCGCTGGCGGATAACTGTTGCTGCTACCAGAGCCAGAATTGTTATCGACCACAGGAGCCGCACCCCACGCAACAAGTGGAAGGGTGAGGGCCAAAACGGTTAGAGCACGTCGGCACGTTCGCATGTCAAATTACTTACGCAGTTCGACGCGACGGTTTTGAGCCCAGGACTGCTCGTCGTTGCCGGTAGCAACTGGACGCTCTTCGCCGTAGGAAACCAGTTCCAGCTGAGCTGGGGAAACACCTTGCAGAACCAGGTAGCGTTGAACGGCTTTCGCACGACGCTCGCCCAGTGCCATGTTGTACTCGCGAGTACCACGTTCGTCGGTGTTGCCTTCCAGAACTACGCGTGCGCCGTTGCCTTTCAGGTCTTTGGCGTGAACGTCCAGAGCGCGCATGGCTTCTGGTTTCAGGTCCGAACTGTCGTATTCGAAGTAGAAAGTGGTGATAGCGCGCAGAGCAGCTTCTTCGCTCAGGGAGCCATCAACAGCACCAGTGTTGGCGCCGTAACCAGCATTTGGATCAACAGCAGCGCCTGCACCGGCGTTGTCGCCGCCTTTGGACGAGCAACCTACAGCTACAGCCATGGCCAGAGCCAGCGCAGCAAATTTACCAAACTTCAGCATTTCCATCGTGAAACTCCTAATGAACCCCAGTGTGTTAAGCAAATCTTTTTGTAGCGCCGCGTCAGTTCAGGTAAGGGGACCAGGACGGTTCTCTGACTTCGCCTTGAGCGGTAGGAAGCGGGAGCCTTACGCGTCCGTTAATGGACACGAGCATCAAGACTCCCCGGCCCTGCTGGCGGGTGGCGTAGATTACCATGGTGCCGTTGGGCGCAACAGTAGGCGACTCATCAAGGTTGCTATCTGTGAGGATTTTTACGCTACCGCGGGCCAAATCCTGCACGGCTACCTTGAAGTTTGTGAAGCCATCTTGCCGGTGAATCATTACCAGCGTCTTTTCATCGGCTGACAATTTCGGGTTGGCGTTGTAGTTACCGACGAAAGTCACTCGCTCGGCACCACCACCATTGATGTTGGTTTTGTAGATCTGTGGCTTGCCGCCACGGTCCGACGTGAAGTATAGCGTCGAGCCATCCTTGCCGAAGAACGGTTCTGTATCGATCGAAGAATCATTGGTCACGCGGTTCAACGCGCGCGAGGCCAGATTCATGACGTAGATCTCAGGGTTGCCGTCTTTCGACAGCACGAACGCCAGCTTGCTGCCATCGGGCGACCATGCAGGCGCGCCATTGAGGCCTTCAAAGTTAGTGATCTGTTCCCGACGACCGGTATCGATGTGCTGAACGAAAATGCGTGGACGCTTCTGTTCAAACGACACATAGGCAATGCGCTTGCCATCCGGTGCAAAACGCGGCGACAGGATCGGCTCGCGCGATTGCAACAGGGTCACTGCACGTGCGCCGTCGTAATCCGAACGTTGCAGCGTGAAACGCGTGTTGTTTTCCGAGAAACGCTCAGCCGTCACGTACAACATGCGGGTGGAGAACGCGCCCTTGATGCCGGTCAGTTTCTCGAACGACTGGTCGGCAATGTAGTGCGCCATGTCACGCAGCTGGTCATTGGTACCGGAAACGTTACCGGTCAACACTTGCTGCTCGGTCGCGACGTTGAACAGCGCGTACTGGATCTGCAGACGACCGCCCGCAGGCACGATGTTGCCGACCATCACGTACTGGGCACCCAGCGCTTTCCAGTCACGGAAAATGACTTCGCTTGCCTGGGTCGGCAGGCTGATCATGTTCTGCTTGGGGATCGGCGAGTAGTAACCCGAGTTGCGCAGGTCGTTGCCGATGATTTCGCCCATGTCTTCAGGCAGGACGTTACCGCCCTGCCAGCCGAACGGCACGACAGCAATCGGCGTGGCGCGGTCACTGCCGCTGGTGACCAGAATGTTCTTCTCTTCTGCCGCAACCATCCCGGCCGCACAACAGAGAACGACTACTAGCAGTCCTCGAAAAAGCTTGATCACAAGGCTAGATCTCCAGGTGTGAATGTCATCTTGAATGAACGATATTGAGCGAAGTCAGCCGGTTTCATACCCTGCATTTCCGTCAAACGTCCAATGTTCTTGACTGCCGCTACTGCGGAACTGTCAAACGGCCCGTCTCCGCTGGACTTCGAAATGGACACCGAAGCGATTGTACCGTCCGGCAACATGCCGATCTGCAGCGTAACGGACATGTTGTTACGCGCCGACGGTGGTCGACTCCAGCCTTCGGAGGCACGAACACGGATCAAATCATCGAAGCTACCCGCTGTTTCGTCGCCTTGTTCATCTGCCAGCGCCTGTTGCCGTTCCGGTTTATCGGAGAGCAGGTCAGCCAAGGCCTGAGCCTTTTTGTCTTCGGCAGATTTACGAGCCGCTTCCTGCGCCTTTTTGGCGGAGTCGGCAGTGGCTTTTTTCTTGGCGTCGTCAGCAGCTTTCTTTTTAGCGTCCTCGGCGGCCTTTTTCTTGGCATCCTCGGCGGCTTTCTTCTTCGCGTCGTCGGCAGCCTGTTTCTTGGCTTCCTCGGCAGCAGCTTTCTTGGCGTCTTCCTCGGCCTTTTTCTTGGCGTCGTCTTCGGCTTTCTTCTTGGCTATATCAGCCAATTGTTTCTCTTCTGCCTTTTTAGCGTCGGCTTTCTTGGCTTCATCAACTTTTTTGGCTTCGTCAGCTTTCTTCGCCGCTTCCGCCTTGGCTGCTTCTGCTTTCGCCGCCGCCGCTTCGGCTTTCTGTTCTTCGGCTTTTTGAGCAGCCTCTTCTTTCTTTTGTTCCGCAGCTTTTACAGCTTCCTGCTTTTCCTGCTCGACTTTCTTCTGTTCCAGCTGCTCGACTTCAGTCTGTCGTGCAGCGGTCTTTTTCGCCTCGCCAGCGATTTTCTGATTGGTCTGGGTCGTCGCCTGGCTCTTGGATTTGAGCTGGTAGAGGGTCGCCTGAACAATAGGCTTGGCTTCCGGCAGATCCGGGGTCATGGCAAAACTGACGAACAGCATGCCAAAAATCAGGATGTGCAGCGCCACGGCCCAGACACTAGGCCAGAAATAATTCTCCGAGGCGGATGGCTCTCGAATCGGCTGCATCAGGGGGCCTCAGTAATCAAGCCAACATTCCCGACCCCGGCTTTCTGCAGCCCACCCATCGTGCCCATCACAGAGCCGTAGTCGACAGTCTTGTCGCCACGGATGAAGACCTGAGTCTGCTTGCCGGCCTCGCGACCTGCTGCAACGATCTTGGTCACGGCGCTGGTCAGCTGCGGCAAGGTCATTGCCTTGTCCATCTGCTTGTCGGTGTCGACTTCGCTGCCAAGGTTCCAGTAGTAGGTCTTGTCAGCCTTGATCGAAATGGTCAGGACCTGATTGTTGTTGTCTTGCGGCAAAGCCTCGCTGGAGACTTTGGGCAAATCGACTTTCACGCCCTGATTGATCATGGGAGCGGTGACCATGAAGATGACCAGCAGCACCAACATGACGTCGATGTACGGAACCACGTTCATTTCGGCAACCGGCTTGCGTTTTCTGCGGCGATCTCGAGCGATTAAAGCCATTGGGAATTACCTGCTCACTCTTCGCTGGTGTGCACTTTACGGTGCAGGATGGCCTGGAATTCGTCGGCGAAGGTGTAGTAACGGCTGATCAAGGTCTCGCTGCGAGCGGCGAAACGGTTGTAAGCGATTACTGCAGGGATCGCCGCAAACAGGCCAATGGCTGTTGCGATCAAGGCTTCGGCGATACCAGGAGCAACGGTGGCGAGTGTCGCCTGTTGCGCCGTGGCCAGACCGCGGAAGGAGTTCATGATCCCCCAGACGGTACCGAACAGGCCGATGTACGGGCTGACGGAGCCAACGGTGGCGAGGTAAGGCAGACCCGCTTCGAGCTTCTCTTCTTCGCGGGAGATGGCAACACGCATGGCACGGGCCACGCCTTCCATCACGGCCTCAGGATCAACCCCGGCCTGCTGACGCAGACGCGAGAATTCCTTGAAACCTGCGCGGAAGATCTGCTCAACGCCTGAATCAGGGTCCGGATTGCTACCGGCCTGACGATACAGCTTGGACAGATCGATGCCCGACCAGAAACGCTCCTCGAAGCTGTCCAGTGCCCGGCGCCCAGCACGCAGCATGTTGCTGCGCTGAAAAATCATGATCCACGAAGTGACTGAAGCAGCCACCAGGATCAGCATAACCAACTGAACCACAACACTGGCATTGCTGACCAAACTCCACATGGAGGAATGGTCGACGACGTTAGCTTCCACGCTTTATCTCCTGCTCTGAATGTGTACCCGCGCCGCTCTGGACGGCAAAGGCCGCACGCAAAGCTTCGGGAATGGCCCGGGGTTTCAAACTATCGGCGCGCACACACGCCACCAAGAACTGCCCTTCACAGAGCAGCGTTTCATCCGCAGCCCGCCTGACTTCTTGCTTGAAGCGCAGGCTGACACGGTTCAATTCGATAACTTCGGCGCTGACCAACAGTTCATCGTCCAGTCGCGCCGGCTTGAGATAGCGGGCCTCGCTGGAATGGACGACGAACAGCAGGTTTTCTTGCGCCATTGAGGATTGGGCAAAGCCCAACTCCCGCAGCCGCTCGGTACGAGCCCGCTCCATGAATTTCAGATAATTGACGTAGTAGACGATGCCGCCAGCATCGGTGTCCTCGTAATAAACGCGACAGCGATGTGCGAACGACTGAACCCCGTTTTGCGCGCGCATACTCTAGTGCTTACTCCTCAGGTTGCCAATCCGCCATGACAACTGTTTTTCATGGTTTTGCAGGTTATTACCGGTCTGCTTGAGGCAACTGCCAGTCTGACCGCGCAAAGCCTGAATAAATCAGTGATTTGCGTGTTTAATTGTCTTCGTCTGCAACAAATTGTTCAGCGCTCGGCATTTCACCCATCCGCGAAGGAATGTTCAGGCCAAAGTGCAAATACGCATGGCGGGTCACGACCCGGCCACGCGGTGTGCGCATGATATAGCCTTGCTGGATCAAATAGGGTTCGAGCACGTCTTCAATGGTGTGGCGCTCTTCGCTGATGGCCGCTGCAAGGCTGTCGACCCCGACAGGGCCGCCGTCGAATTTCTCGATCATGGTCAGCAGCAAGCGTCTGTCCTGATGGTCGAAGCCGCGTTCATCCACGTCCAGCAGGTTCAAGGCCAGGTCGGCGATGGGCTTGGTGATATGCCCTTTGCCACGCACTTCGGCGAAATCCCGAACCCTTCGCAGCAGACGGTTGGCGATACGCGGCGTGCCACGGGCGCGACGGGCGATCTCGAAGGCCCCTTCCGGTTCGATCGGCAGACCGAGAATGCCGGCGGAACGGGTCACGATGGTGGCCAGATCGGCAATATTGTAGAACTCAAGACGCTGCACAATGCCGAAGCGGTCGCGCAACGGGTTGGTGAGCATGCCCGCACGTGTCGTTGCGCCGACCAGCGTGAATGGCGGCAGGTCCAGCTTGATGGAGCGCGCAGCCGGACCTTCACCAATCATGATGTCGAGCTGGAAATCTTCCATCGCCGGGTACAGCACTTCCTCGACGATGGGCGAAAGCCGATGGATCTCGTCAATGAACAGCACGTCATTGGGTTCGAGGTTGGTCAGAATGGCGGCAAGGTCGCCAGGCCGCTCCAGCACCGGGCCGGAGGTGCTCTTGATCGAGACTGACATTTCCTGGGCAATGATATTGGCCAGGGTGGTCTTGCCCAGGCCCGGCGGACCAAAGATCAGCGTGTGATCCAGCGCTTCGTTACGTCCCCGCGCGGCCTGGATGAACAACTCCATCTGCTCGCGCACGGTGGGCTGACCAATATAGTCGGCAAGGCTGAGGGGGCGGATGGCGCGATCGATCTGCTCATCACGATCCCGGCCACCGGTGGCGGTTATCAGGCGGTCGGCATCAATCACTTAAGCCATTCCCTTCAAGGCACGTCGAATCAAATCAGCACTGCTCAAATCTTTTTCCTTGATAGCGGAAACGGCTTTGCTCGCTTCCTGTGGCTTGTAACCCAGAGAAATCAGCGCGCTCACGGCGTCGGACTCCGCTGTGACCACCGGCTCCGGCATTCCAGGCCCACTGGAGACCAGCGTGAACGTGCCCGGCAGGCTTTCCCAGGCCTTGAAGCGATCCTTGAGTTCGACCAGCAGACGCTCGGCGGTCTTCTTGCCGACACCGGGAATACGGGTCAGGGCCGACGTATCCTGAGCCTGAACGCAACGCACCAGTTCGTCGACTTCAAGACCGGACATCAAGGCCAGCGCCAGCTTGGGCCCGACGCCATTGAGCCGAATCAACTCGCGAAACAGCTCACGCTCGCGCTTTTCATAAAAGCCGTAGAGCAGGTGGGCGTCTTCGCGCACCACCAGATGGGTATGCAGGGTCACGGGCTCGCCGACATGGGGCAGGCGATAGAGCGTGGTCATGGGGACCTCGATCTCGTAGCCGACACCATTGACATCCAGCACCAGATGCGGCGGCTGTTTTTCAGCCAGAAAGCCGCGCAAACGTCCAATCACGTATCAAATCCTTTCGTATTGCCGACCATCAGTGACCGGCGCGAAACAGTGTTCGCAATCATTGCAGGCGTCACGACGTCTGAAAGCGGAAAAGTTAAAGAAGATGATGCTAACAGACACGCAGCATCTCTATCCCACGCTTTAGAGACGCAACCGACCGCCGCGACTACGCGCCGTGTTCAGGCCATGAGGAATCAGGCTTGAGCGGGTATGCGCATGGCACAAGGCAATCGCCAGGGCGTCTGAGGCGTCGATCTGCGGTTTCTGAGTGAGTTTGAGCAGGTGCATGACCATCATCATCACCTGCTCTTTATTGGCTGCGCCTGTTCCGGCCACGGCCTGCTTGACCTGAGTGGCGGTGTATTCGGCAATCTCCAGGCTTTCTTCGGCACCGGCGACAATCGCCGCTCCCCTCGCCTGCCCCAGCTTGAGCGCCGAGTCGGCGTTGCGCGCCATGAACACCTTTTCGATGCCCATGGTCACCGGGCCGTACGTCTGGATCACCTCGCGAACGCCGCGATACACAATCTGCAAACGCTCATGCAGCTCGCCACTGCCGGTGCGTATGCAGCCCGAGGCGACATACACACAGCCACGCCCGGTGTCACGCACCACGCCATAGCCGGTGATTCGCGAACCGGGGTCGATACCAAGAATAAGAGTCATAACGCCTGCAGCTTGAGAAGTGACACATCGCGAAGATCGCAGCATAAAGGCAGAAGCCGGAGGCCGATAGCGGTGTTGAAACACCTCTTCGTCACTCCGGCTCCAGATTACATAAAACCCGCTGATATCAGCCCAACTGCTCCATGACTTCGTCCGGGATTTCTGCGTTGGAATAGACGTTCTGCACGTCATCCAGGTCTTCAAGCATGTCGATCAGCTTGAGGACTTTTTCAGCAGTTTCCAGATCCAGCACGGCACTGGTGGTGGGCAGCATGACGATTTCAGCATCGCTTGCCGTGAATCCGGCCGCTTCAAGCGCATTGCGAACCGCGTAGAAACCGGCGAACGAGGTGAACACGTCGATGCTGCCGTCTTCGTTGGTCACGACGTCGTCGGCATCGGCCTCCATGGCGGCTTCGATCAACGAATCTTCATCGACTCCGGCCGCGAAGGAAATCTGCCCTTTTCGATCGAACAGGTAGGCAACCGAGCCGTCGGTGCCCAGGTTACCGCCACATTTGGTGAACGCATGGCGCACTGCAGCAGCGGTCCGGTTGCGATTGTCGGTCATGGTCTCGACCATGATCGCCACGCCGCCAGGGCCGTAGCCTTCGTAACCCAGCTCTTCGACATCATCACCGTCTGCAGCACCGGTGCCGCGAGCGACGGCGCGGTCGATGGTGTCACGGGTCATGTTCGCACCGAGTGCCTTGTCCAGCGCCAGACGCAGACGAGGGTTGGAGCCTGGATCACCACCACCCTGACGAGCGGCGACGGTCAGCTCACGGATCCACTTGGTGAAAATCTTGCCTTTCTTGGCATCCTGACGCTCTTTGCGGTGCTTGATGTTCGCCCACTTAGAATGACCTGCCATATCTCGCTCCAGATTCTTTCTTCAAACACCTTCGCCCGCACGAGTGCAGGCAAAAGCTTTTTTCAATTCAGTAAGGTGTAGCACCAGACGCAGCCACGTCACGGGACGTGGCGCGCCTGAGCTTGCATCACTCAGCCTTTGGCTGCTCGCGCAAACGGATGTGCAGTTCACGCAGGGCCTTGGCATCCACGACGCCCGGCGCCTGGGTCATGACGTCAGCAGCACTCTGGGTTTTCGGGAAGGCAATGACTTCACGAATCGACTGCGCGCCGGTCATCAGCATGACCAGACGATCAAGGCCGAATGCCAGACCGCCATGGGGCGGTGCGCCGTACTTCAAGGCGTCCAGCAGGAAGCCGAACTTCTCTTGCTGTTCGTCTTCGGCGATACCCAGCAGGCGGAAAACGGCTTGCTGCATCTCTTTGCGGTGAATACGGATCGAACCGCCACCCAGCTCGGTGCCGTTCAGAACCATGTCGTACGCACGGGACAACGCGGTGCCCGGGTTGGCTTCCAGCTCCTCTGGCGTGCATTTTGGTGCGGTGAACGGGTGGTGCAGCGCAGAGAAGCTGCCGTCGTCGTTTTCTTCGAACATCGGGAAGTCGACGACCCACATCGGCGCCCACTCGCAGGTGTGCAGTTTCAGGTCGTTGCCGACCTTGATCCGCAATGCGCCCAAGGCTTCGCTGACGATCTTGGCTTTGTCTGCGCCGAAGAACACGATATCGCCATCGACCGCGCCAACACGATCGAGGATCACGTTGAGGTTGGCTTCAGGGATGTTCTTCACGATGGGCGACTGCAGGCCATCCACGCCATTGGCGCGCTCGTTGACCTTGATGTACGCCAGGCCCTTGGCACCGTAGATGCCGACGAACTTGGTGTAGTCGTCGATCTGCTTGCGCGGCATGCTCGCCCCGCCTGGAACGCGCAGAGCAGCGATACGGCATTTTGGGTCATTGGCAGGGCCGCTGAACACCTTGAAGTCGACTTCCTTGAGCTGATCTTCAACATCAACCAGTTCCAGCGGGTTACGCAGGTCCGGCTTGTCCGAACCATAACGACGCATGGCTTCAGCGAACGTCATGTGCGGGAAGTCACCGAACTCCAGGTCCAGGACCTCCTTGAACAGTTGACGAACCATCTTCTCGGTCAGACCGATGATTTCTTCCTCGTTCAGGAAGCTGGTTTCGATGTCGATCTGGGTGAATTCCGGCTGGCGGTCAGCACGCAGGTCTTCGTCGCGGAAGCACTTGGCGATCTGGTAGTAACGGTCGAAGCCGGCAACCATCAGCAGTTGCTTGAACAGCTGAGGCGATTGCGGCAAGGCGAAGAAACTGCCCGGGTGTGTGCGGCTTGGTACCAGATAGTCACGAGCGCCTTCCGGCGTGGCGCGAGTCAGGATCGGCGTTTCAACGTCAAGGAAACCGTTTTCGTCCAGGTAGCGACGGATGCTGGTGGTGATGCGCGAACGCAGACGCAGCTTCTCGGCCATTTCCGGACGACGCAGGTCGATGAAGCGATAACGCAGGCGCGTCTCTTCACCCACATCGGAGTATTCGTTGAGCGGGAACGGCGGGGTTTCCGACTCGTTCAGCACTTCAAGCTCGTAACCCAGCACTTCGATGGCGCCGGACGCCATGTTGGCATTCACTGCACCTGCCGGACGGGCACGCACCTTGCCGGTGACCTTGACGACGTACTCGCTGCGCACGCGGTCGGCGGCGGCGAAGGAGTCGGCACGATCCGGGTCGAACACGACCTGAGCCATACCTTCACGATCACGGATATCGAGGAAGATAACGCCCCCGTGGTCGCGTCGGCGGTGGACCCATCCGCAAAGGGTAATTTCCTGACCTTCCAGGCTCTCGTTCAATTGGCCGCAATAATGGCTGCGCATCATGATGGTCTGTTCACTTCTCGTAATTCGAAATTCGGTGGAGCTTTCGCTCTTGGCTTGCGCTCAATAGTGCTAGAGCCCGGGCATGCGTACAAGCCATGACTGCGCTGGCCTGCGCGCTATAAGCGCAAACGCGCCCGTTTCAGCAAGGCGGGGGATTATATAGGGTTAATCGTGGCCGCGCAGCCGTACGCGTTGATCCGGACCAGATAACGTTGTCGCAGCGCGCCGGATGAAACGTCATCACCCGGCAGGCTGCGTAACGAAGTGCAGGCTCGCCGCAAAGGCGAGCCCGCAGAAATTGGGGTGCAGATGCAACCTCAGGCCTGGGAGAGGTCCGGGCTTTCACCTTTCAACAGATGGGCAACACAGACGACCCTGATGAGGCCGCTGAAGTTTTTCACGCCCCCATAGCGCAGGTGAACTTCCCTGTCGATGTAGGAAAGTACTGCATTGACCGAGCAGTTGTTCGATCTCGCTATTGTAGAAAGGATGTTCCAGTAAACGTTTTCCAGACGCAGGCAAGTTGCCAGACCGTTCAGCCGCACCGACTTGGAGTGCGGTTGAGCAAGGGTCATGTTGAAATCCTCGACAAAAGGATCATTGCAGATTTTCGCCTGACGATTGGGGTCTCTTGCGTCGCCTTCAACCTCTTGAACCATAGTGGCTTCCTCTAAAACAGTAAATTCGGGTCCCTTGAGAAACATTTAAATATAAATAAATGCCGTTCCTATCAGGCCCGAATTACGAGTTTATAACTAGCAGGATCAAGGCTTAATGTTTGTAGGACATCACTACAAACCAATGCGGAATATCGAACTTTCGCGCATCACTAGCAAAACCCAACAACGGACAGGTAATACATATGTATAGCGTCACTTTTCATGAGCAAAAATCAGCGCAATTGCAAGGCAGGCGCGCGCAGGCAGCGCAGTGCTGGAGGGCAGGAGGTCTGGGTCTGGAGCAGGCGGAGAATGGCGAGGGATGAAGCAGGCGAGCGGCGCAATGCACCACTCGCCACATTACTTACTTTGTTTCAAGCATCGAACGAAGCATCCACGCGGTTTTTTCGTGAACCTGCATTCTTTGCGTCAACAGATCAGCCGTTGGTTCGTCACTGACTTTATCCAAAAGAGGAAAAAGACTACGGGCAGTGCGGACTACAGCCTCTTGCCCTTGAACAAGACTTCTGATCATATCTTCAGCGCCTGGCACACCCTCTTCTTCCTTGATGGTAGAAAGACGTGCATAGGTCGTGTAAGTACCTGGAGCCGGGAAACCCAACGCACGAATACGCTCGGCGATGGAGTCAACGGCCAGCGCCAATTCGTTGTACTGCTCTTCGAACATCAGATGCAGCGTACGAAACATAGGCCCACTGACGTTCCAGTGAAAGTTATGTGTCTTCAGATACAGAACGTAAGTATCCGCGAGCAAATGAGAAAGACCATCGACGATTGACTTGCGATTCTCTTCGCTGATACCGATATCGATTGCCATGTTTTTCCCCTTGGTAGATGGCTTGAATCCTGCTGGTGCGGCGGACACTGTACCAAGGGAAGCGCCCTCGCGCAGCCCTGGGCTGCAAATCGTTCAGGCATGGCGCCATCAGCCAGGATTCGACCGAGACCAACACCGCCCGTCGCTTAGTCCGATGCCGGGCCGTCGACAACCGGCGCAACGCAAGCTGTTGATTTGAGTAGCCACAGGCTTTGCTGTTAAATACACCGCGTGCCGCAGCGGCCTGTCCTGGTGACTGCGCATAGGCTCAATGTTCACCCGTGCCTCACGCCTCCACTTTTCCAAGAAGCGTACCGGGTGGCATTAGCTATTTCCTTTGTGATCCATCTTAATGTGAGTTTTCGACATGTTGAAAATAGTCCACCTGCTAACGGGAGCCGCAGCCCTGCTGCTCTCCTTTATCCCCGCCCTGCGTGATGAAGCCTTGTCTTCATACCTGCAGCCCGAAGCGTTGTACCTGGCATTGTTCGGCCTGCTCAATCTGTTACTGGCACCTGTGATCCCTTACTGGAACAGGGGAGCACGTCACCAACTGCAAAATCTGGTCAGTGCCTTGCTCATCCTTGCCGTCGTTCTGCAAACCCTGACCCTGCTCGTTCCTCTGGAAACCATCGCGGGCCAGCCCGCTGTCATGATGGGCCTGGTGGCTGCCGTGCTTGCGGTCGCACTCCATCTGGCCGTGAGTTTCTACCGCTCCTCCCCTTCGCCGGCGACCCAAAGCCACGACATGACGAACCGGGATACGGGCACCGTGAAGTGGTTCAACACCTCCAAGGGCTTCGGGTTCATTTCCCGCGACTCCGGCGACGATATCTTCGTACACTTCCGCGCCATTCGCGGCGAAGGTCACCGGGTGCTGGTCGAAGGCCAGCGGGTAGAGTTTTCCGTCATGAACCGCGACAAGGGTTTGCAGGCTGAAGACGTGATTGCGGCATTGCCACGCCGCTGATTCACAATCTGCAAAAAATGCTCGTAAAAAAGCGGCGCTTCTATTAATAGAAGCGCCGCTTTTTTTATGCCGCTGGATCAGTAATGCGGAGGCGGTGCGTCCTCACCAAAAATCTCGAATTGGTTCCCAAGCTCTTCCTGGCGCTTGAGGGTCGCAGCCATCTGTTGCTGCAAACGGTCCAGCGCCCGCTGCTGAACCACCAGCACGTCGTTCAATGCCTGGATGGTGTCATCCTGAAAGGCCAATCGGCTTTCCAGCTCGGTCACGCGGTCTTCAAGGCTCATGACGGTTGCTCCGCAAAGTGGAAGTCTTCAAGGGCCGCGCCCCGCAATTGCTCGATGATCAGCGCAAACTGTTGCGCGGTGTAAGGCTGCGCGGGCAGCTTGCCCCAGACCGGCGCGGGCCAGGCGGCGTCGTCACGTTTGCGCACAATGACATGCATGTGCAGTTGACTCACCACATTACCCAGCGCCGCCACATTCAACTTGTCGGCATTGAACAGCGTGCCAAGCACTTGCGACAACGCTGTCGTTTCCCGCCACAACTGCAACTGATCCGCAGCATCCAACTCGAATATCTCAGTGATAAGGGCCCGACGCGGCACGAGGATAAACCAGGGGTAATTGGAATCGTTGGACAAGAGCAAGTGGCACAGCGGGAAGTCGCCGATCAGCAAGGTGTCTTGTTGCAAGCGTGGATCCAGAACGAACACGGTGTAACTCCCGATCTACAGGTTAATGTCCGTGCGACCTGTCAATTAGAAACTGCCGCACAATACCCAGCAGGATACTCGGGAATAAACATGACTTCACTGCCACGGGGCAGTTAATGCGCTTTTGAGTCTCACACCTGCCCGCCACGATGACACCTGACCAGCACCTGAGCAGCTCGACCTACCCAAGCCTCTGCACCAGTAGCGCACATCAAAACGCCGATGCGCCCTGTTTTCGAACGAACTCCTTTGCTCTCATTCATGAGACCGCTGTTACCAATCGCTACTCTTCAGGCATCTGCCGAACCTTTTTTTCCTCCTGCAACAGCACTGCGTAATTCAAATGAAGCATCGGCGCGCTACAGCTAATTATCGGCGAGTGGCCTGGTTCCACCTTGAGGCACGCACAGCGCGCAGCGCACCAAAACGACCCACTGCGCGAGCAAAAAATCGGTATGGATCCGGGAATTACCCACCTGCGCCGCACAGCGGTAACGCAAGCCCCGAAAAACCCGCCAAAACGCCCCCACGGCCCCGACAGACCGGAAAAAACAGAAATGGATAAAACTGATATGAAACAACAGCATAGCGTTTGAAAATGAGGTCAATGCTAGCCTTTTCACATTTTTTTCTCATCAGAGGGAATTTTGTGCACGGTTGTTGCTATATCTCCATCAAGGCTGATCGGTGCTGCTGGCGAAAAACAGCAACCCGAGGCCAGCGGAAGGTCACAAGCAGTGCGACTGGGATGCAAGAGAGTGAGCCGGGCATAGATTTTTTACATCTATCCTCAAGCCATTTGAAGTGCCGCAAAAGTTGCAGAGCCAATAAAATCGGCCACCTTTTTGCGACATGCACACCGTACGTTTGCGACATGGCCGTAAAGATTTTGCAAGGACTGATCCGTAACTATCGCCACCATTGTCAGCGTGCTATAAGTTTCGCCGACACAAAAAAAGAAAGAGCCGTCCAGATAAAAAAACAGGTGGGCGGCAGTACTCTTCTCTTAAAAACCAAAGGAGCAAGTCACGATGAGAGTGATGAAGTGGAGCGCAATTGCACTGGCCGTTACTGCAGCAGCCAGCGCCCAACTGGCAACGGCAGCAGCGTTCGTCAGCGACCAGTCTGAAGCCAAGGGTTTCGTTGAAGGCAGCAAACTGGACGTGAAGGCCCGCAACTACTATTTCAACCGCGACAAGAAAAACGGCGCCGTTGATGACAAAGACTGGACTCAGGGTTTCTGGGGCAACTTCAGCTCTGGCTACACTCAGGGCACCATCGGTGTCGGCGTTGAGGCGTTCGGCTACTTTGGCTTGAAACTTGACGGCCAGGACAAATACTCCGGTTCGGGCAACCTGGTCACCGACAGCCAGGGCAAGAACGAAGACAGCTTCGGCAAGGCCGGTGGCGCTGTTAAATTCCGCGTTTCGAAAACCGAATTGAAAATCGGTGACATGCAGCCTACCAGCCCGGTATTCGCAGTGGGCGGCTCCCGTCTATTGCCACAAACCGCGACCGGTATCAGCCTGCAGAGCAGCGAGATCAAAGGCCTGGATCTGGAAGGTGGTCACTTCACTTCCGGCACCAGCCAGGATGACACCAGCCATAGCGGCAACATCTGGGCGACCTATGCCGGTCAATCGGCAAAATCTGCTGACTTCATCGGTGGCAAATACGCTATCACTGATAACCTGGGCGTTGCGTTCTACGGCGCGAAGCTGGAAGACATCTGGGATCAGTACTACGCCAACCTGAACTACGCACTGCCGCTGACTGACTCTCAGTCCCTGGCATTCGACGCCAACCTGTATCGCACTGTCGATGAAGGCAGCGCTAAAGCAGGCGACATCAGCAACACCGCGTTCTCCGGTTCCGTTGCTTACTCGTTCGCAGCTGCACACACCCTGACCCTGGCTTTCCAGAAGGTTAACGGTGATACGCCTTTCGACTACATCGGTATCGGCGACAACAACAAGGGCGGCGACTCGATCTTCCTGAACAACTCCATCCAGTACTCTGACTTCAACGGTCCTGGTGAGAAATCGTGGCAGGCTCGCTACGACCTGAACATGTCTCCGTATGGCGTGCCAGGCCTGAGCTTCATGACCCGTTACATCAAAGGTTATGACATCGACGGCACCAACACACCGACTAACAGCGCTTACGCTGGCCTGTACGGTGCAGATGGCAAGCACCACGAAACCAACCTTGAAGCCAAATACGTTCTGCAGACTGGCCCGGCCAAAGATCTGTCGTTCCGTATCCGTCAAGCATGGCACCGCGCCAATGCTGACCAGGGCGAAGGTGATATCAACGAGTTCCGCCTGATTGTCGACTACCCGATCTCGGTCCTGTAATCGCAATTTAGCCACTCGTAATGGAAAAAGCCCGGCTCTTGCCGGGCTTTTTCATACGTGCCAAAAAGTATTTTTGCTGCCCTCCCATGGCGGTCTTGGCCTGTACGGGGCCAAATGCTGCCCGTACAATGCCCAGTCATTTCCAGTCTCAGCAACCGACAACGGCCTACCATGCGCACCAGTCAATATTTGCTCGCCACACAGAAAGAAACCCCTTCCGATGCGGTCGTGGTCAGCCACCAGCTGATGCTGCGTGCCGGCATGATTCGCAAACTTGCTTCGGGCCTCTACACCTGGCTGCCCATGGGCCTGCGCGTATTGCGCAAGGTCGAAGCCATTGTTCGCGAAGAAATGGACGCTGCTGGCGCTCACGAAGTGTTGATGCCTGGCATTCAGCCTGCAGAGCTCTGGCAGGAGTCCGGCCGCTGGGAACAGTACGGCCCTGAACTGATGCGCCTGACCGATCGGCACAATCGTGAATTCTGCCTGGGCCCGACCCACGAAGAAGTCATCACCGATCTGGCCCGCAATGAGCTTAATAGCTATAAACAGCTGCCAATCAATCTGTACCAGATCCAGACCAAATTCCGCGACGAGATTCGTCCACGCTTCGGCTTGATGCGCGGCCGCGAATTCGTCATGAAGGACGCCTACTCCTTCCACGCCGATCATGCCTCGCTGCAACAGACGTACGACCGCATGCACCAGGCGTACTGCAATGTATTCACCCGCCTGGGCCTGAAATTCCGTCCAGTGGAAGCTGACAACGGTTCGATCGGCGGCGCGGGCTCCCACGAGTTCCACGTACTGGCCGAGTCCGGCGAAGACGACATCGTGTTCAGCGATGCTTCCGATTACGCTGCCAACATCGAGAAAGCCGAAGCCATCCCGCGCGAAACCTCTCGCGCGGCACCGACTGAAGAGCTGCGTCTGGTAGACACGCCGAACGCCAAGACCATCGCGCAACTGGTCGAAGGCTTCAACCTGCCTATCGAGAAGACCATCAAGACCCTGGTCGTGCACGGCGCTGAAGAAGGCAAGCTGGTCGCGCTGATCATCCGTGGCGACCACGAACTCAACGAAATCAAGGCTGCCAAGCTCGAACTGGTCGCCAGCCCGCTGGTCATGGCCACCGAAGCCGAACTGCGTGACGCCATTGGCGCAGGCGCAGGCTCACTGGGCCCATTGAACCTGCCGCTGCCGTGCATCATCGACCGTTCGGTTGAAATGATGAGCGACTTCGGTATTGGTGCGAACATCGACGACAAGCACTACTTTGGCGTCAACTGGGAACGCGACCTGCCGGTTCCGACCGTTGCCGACCTGCGTAATGTGGTGGCTGGTGATCCAAGCCCGGACGGCAAAGGCACGCTGGAAATCAAGCGCGGCATTGAAGTCGGTCATATCTTCCAGCTGGGCACCAAATACAGCGAAGCGATGAAATGCCAGGTGCTGGGCGAAAACGGCAAGCCGGTCAACCTGTCCATGGGTTGCTATGGCATTGGCGTTTCCCGCGTGGTGGCTGCGGCCATCGAGCAAAACAACGACGCCAACGGCATCATCTGGAACGACACCCTGGCGCCTTTCCAGATCGCACTGGTTCCGCTGCGCTACGAAACCGACGCCGTGCGCGAAGCCACTGACAAGCTTTACGCCGAGCTGACCGCCGCCGGTTTTGAAGTGCTGCTGGATGACCGCGACAAGAAAACCAGCCCGGGCAACAAGTTCGCTGACATGGAGCTGATCGGCATCCCCCATCGCATCGTGGTCAGTGATCGCGGTCTGGCCGAAGGCAATCTTGAATACAAGAGTCGCATCGAACCAGAAGCACAGGCCCTGCCGGTTGCTGATGTACTGTCCTTCATCCAGGGACGCATTCGCCGCTGAGCCCCGACAGCGCCCATTGAACAATGGGCGCTGTCGCATCAGCCATGACGCGCGAGCTACGCCACGCGCCTTCATTTGCAAGAGATCTCATGTTCAACGCAAATCCCCTACGCCTAGGCTGCACACTGCTGTGCATCACCCTGGTCAGCGGTTGTGCCAATCACTTGTCACAACGCAGCGAGCACGAAGAGCGTATCGAGCGCAAATTGCTCGAGCACAGCGTCCAGATCGATATCGGTGAGCCCAAGACCCTTGAGCTGCCACAACGACGGGTGCGCATCCACGAACATAAATCCTTCGAAGTGACCGAGTTTGAAGTCACTCGTCACTACGATCGCTACACCCCTTACCAACCCTGGCGAGAAATCTACGAAATCCCCTTTGGAGCCGTCGCTGTCGTGGCGGGTGTGGGTGCCAATGTGGTTAACGTGATTGCTTTGGGCCGCTTGCCAGACAGCGTCACCAAAGACTGGATCAGTTACGGTGTTGCCGGCCTTAACCCATTCATGAACGCGCCTTCCCACGGTCGCTCGCAGCAGAATCTGGCGGCAATCGATGAAGTGCAGCGCGACAAGAAGATCGAGAACTCGACCCTGCCCTGGAATGAGCGCCCGGTGATGGTCAAGGCTGGCAGCCAGACTCACGACCTGACCACCGACCGCAACGGCATATTGCGCCTGAGCCTGCTGGACAGTCCGTTCGCCGAGCAGGACCTGAGCCATGTCACGCGCCTCTATATAAGCGTCGAAGATGATCAGGACAATGCCCACGCCAACGTCGACCTGCCGATCAGCAAGTCACTGCGGGGCAAACTGCTCGAAGCTCACGGCCTGATTTACGACGACCTCGAAGACGACGAGGTCAGTCAGTGGGTCTACCGCGTCAAACGCCTCTCGGAACTGGGCCTGGAAGAAGAAGCCAGCGACCTGGAGCAAAGCCTGATTGAAATGACCCGCGATGATCCACAGTTGCAACGCGAGTTTCTCAAGTCATTGGCCAAGGATGCGGGGCGGTTGGTGGCTGATCCGGGCGTGAAGAAGTAACTCGAGCGCTTTCCACCCTGTAGGAGCCAACTTGTTGGCGAGGCGGTGTGTCAGGCACAGGTTAAATGCCTGATCCATCGCCTCGCCAACAAGTTGGCTCCTACAGAATCAGAGATCACATCAAAGCGAAAACAACTCCAGTTGCTCATGCGCCCCACGCAAATCCTGCAAACGCACACCAATTCCCAACAGACGCACCGGCTTGCCCCCACGGGCGAAAGCCTGGGTCAGCAGTTGCTCGAAACTCTCCAGATCGCGGCCAGCGCCTGACTGTTCAAGGGTTGTCTGGGTGAAATCATGAAATTTCACTTTCACAAACGGCTTGCCGGGACGGTATTGCCCATCCATCCGCGCCACTCGCCCTGCCAGGGTCTCCAGCAACTCCGGGAGTTTTTCCAGGCAACTGGCCAAGTCCGGCAAATCCGTGTCATAGGTGTTTTCCACGCTCACGGACTGGCGGCGGCTGTCATTCTGCACCGGGCGATCATCAATACCCCGAGCCAAGCCCCAGAGCCGCTCGCCGAATGAGCCGAACTCGCGCACCAGCGCCAGCTTCTTCCAGCCCAGTAAATCAGTGCAGCTGATGATCCCCAGCTTGCCCAACTTGTCTGCGGTCACTTTGCCCACCCCGTGCAGCTTGCTGACCGGCAGCTGTGCGACAAAGTCTTCGACCTGATCGGGCGTGATCACGAACAGCCCGTTGGGCTTTTTCCAGTCGCTGGCGATTTTCGCCAGAAACTTGTTGGGCGCAACGCCAGCGGAGACTGTGATGTGCAGTTGATTGGACACCCGACGCCGGATGTCCTGGGCGATACGCGTGGCGCTGCCGTCAAAATGGCTGGCTTCGGAGACGTCGAGAAACGCTTCGTCCAGAGACAACGGCTCAATCAGATCCGTGTAATCGCGGAAAATGGCCTGGATTTCCCGAGACGCTTCTTTATAAGCATCCATGCGCGGTTTGACGATGGTCAGGTCCGGGCACAGCTTCAAGGCATGTCGCGAGGACATGGCCGAGCGCACCCCATAAGCCCGCGCCTCGTAATTGCAGGTCGCAATCACGCCGCGCCGATCCGCCGAACCACCAACCGCCAGCGGCTTGCCAGCCAGGCGTGGGTCATCGCGCATTTCGATGGCTGCATAGAAGCAGTCACAGTCGACATGAATGATTTTGCGCTGCGTCATGGAGGTGTTTGGCGATAGAAAGGGTGGGCCAGTATCTCATTCGTGTCGGCAAGTGGCATCCCGGATGTACGAAATCGGTGCATGGCAAATAAGAATTGGCGTCGCAGAATCGCCGTAACACGGCCGCATAGCCCCGCCCTACAGGGCTTTCGCGCTTATCACGGCATGCCCTTGGAGAGCTAAGCACTTGAAGGAAAAGCCTTTTTCCTAAATTAGCAATTGACAGCACGGCGATCCGCTGTAGAATGCCGACACACAGACGCGGGATGGAGCAGTCTGGTAGCTCGTCGGGCTCATAACCCGAAGGTCGTCGGTTCAAATCCGGCTCCCGCAACCAAACATCAAAGAAGGCTACTCGAAAGAGTGG
>Ga0247734_1001029_pt1 | contig 22356 bp, 21 predicted proteins | sample UWRJL103311B2_FD_180933 | JGI IMG/M metagenome (GOLD analysis project Ga0247734, IMG submission 180933) | Plant litter microbial communities from Arlington Agricultural Research Station in Wisconsin, United States - UWRJ-L103-311B-2 | ecosystem: Environmental > Terrestrial > Plant litter >... | reverse complement strand
GGAAGTGTTCAACGCAGGGCTTGTAATTTGTAATGAGGGTACGCATCTTTAGGACCAACATCACGCTTCTATTCGGAAGCAACACATAATGTCTAAGTGATACGAAACTAGGAATTGCCTTTATATGTATCCGTAGTGTATTACTGCCTAAAAATGTTCGTAGTTGAAACTTCGAATCCCCATGCGTTGCAGGTCTATCTCCAAGCAACGAAATATAATGTCTGAGACCAGTTTCTGATAGACCTGATTCGATATTGTTTCAATCTAGACTACTGTAACATACTGTGCTTGACTTATAGCCAACTTACCGCAACAAATAGGGGAACTACTCTTTTGGACTGCCAAAAAGTCAACTTTAAAACATATGGAGATGGAAGACGCATTGCCCATTACATTTATATCTTCGTAGTATCGACCTGACAAAAAGTATTACTCCCAACTCAATAAAAATATGTGTCTACCGAGAAGTATATTTCGATTGTAATAAGACGATAGCTGGAGCCTTTGGCGCCACAGCTCTCCAGTCCTAAAGTGCAGGCCATATCTAGTTTCACAGCGCATCTACTTAGACACGTTCATAAGTCAATTCTTCTTGTTAGCATATATCATACATTGAACTAGTAACAGCACTGCTTTTCATTTATCAATTGATAAATATAATCTTGCTTCGCTGCCCAGCTTTGATGCTCGAAAGTCTACAACAAACAACAGCTAGAAGATGGTTTGAAAGCCCGGAATCGTTGCAGCACTACAACATGGAAGGATGGTGATTATTACTGACAAATTTTTGACCATAATGCTGTAAATGACATAGCGAGGCATCTTACATCTCAAAATAGGACCAATATAGCCCGTTTCATGTATCAGCCCTGCAACCGCCTGTACATGAATCCTTTGAATCTATGCTTACCATCGACCCCACATCACAATGCAAACGCGAACGCAAACGGAGACAACCATCAGCCGACGGCACAAGCACTTGCTGCAAGAAAAGAGATGCATGTACAATGACGATAGGCAATGTGAACGACGAGGTGGGACGTTGACTTCGAATCCTGCTCGCCGAGCGACAATAATGGGTAACTAGGTCAAGGGAGAATCTCTTATACGATCCTTTAAATCCAGACTCGGCCTAGTTGCCTCAGCCGCACGACAGATTGGTACAAAGTACAATAACACAACCGGAAACAGCATGGGGTTGGTCCATATCTTGAAATCGCTCATTGTCTATTCTAGGCAGTGAGCCTGCCTAGGACAACCCGAGGTTTTCGAAGATTGCGAGGCTTCCTAGATCTAGAAACCGATCAGCTGGTCCGGCTTTGGCATTTTCTATTCTTCGCAGCATCTCCATTGCTTCATTGCTCTCCCTAGGTCGCTGTTACAGCACTTTACTTCATAGTTACACCTCCTCAAGCATAGAGCCAGGATTTAAAAGGTGATAATCGGACCGGGCCGTATGACAGAAGGTATGACAGTGGTAAGTGCAACACCAACGAAGCTACTACTATGATCAGGTTGTGGTGGATTGGTGTGGAGAAAGGTTTAGTTGGTGTGGTTGGTGAGGTTGAGGATAGGTCACGTGCAAATGCCAAACCTTTCTTTCATTTGCCTTGGCGTGGATCTATATTTAACTTTAGTTTAATGTCACTCCAGACCTGTTACTGAAATGTCAGCCCCACGCTCAGGCGCGAACGAGAAGCGAATATGCTCAAAGAGGGCATAACCTGTTCCACAAACTACTTTCCGGTACCTGTTTGATTTGCAAGGCAGCCTGCGATGCAAGTCAGCCTCGCACAACATATCATAATACCACCATGATGCATGGCAAATCTAGTCGTCATTTGGAAGTGCCCAATGGTCCGGTCTAATAAGTGAGTTTTCTTTTTTGCTCAGAAGTACATCGAGCCCGTATTAATGGTACTCGATTAAAGATGCAATGCTACAGATTCTCTTTCGATGAGGCGCACCGTTTGGTGATCCCCAGCCAAACTCCGAATGCAAGCAGCTGGCTGATAGGGCTGAAGATATCTTCACGTATGCTTTGGCTGTCATGTACAGTATATCAAAAATATGGATACGCTACTTTGTACTATGGCTATCTAATGACGCGTTCTCCGCCAACTGCAACTATGCACAATGCCCAGGAAAAGCTCTCCCGTATCCGGACCATTTATATTTAACGGTGTAAATTCAAGGAGCCAGGGTACTGAAATCTCGAAACTGTCGCACTATACTCGTATCACTTTCGGTAATAGACTTTCTGAGAACTCCCAAAGCAAAGAAGAGTCATGTGTGTGAAACGCAGCTCCTACATAGTAGGTACTCCTTCTCCCCTGCAACGCATACAAGTCTTTGTAGAAGCCTGATGCAATTGCACTTGCAGGTACAGTCAGCTCAAAAGGGATATGGCTGGCAAAGACAGCTAGCTCTGGTTCACTTGGTACTTTACCGGCGAACTCCAGGCTTTTCACGCTTGAGATAACTGCTTGCCTGGCTTCCGTGTCTGAGAGTTCTGTCTGGCTACCAAATTGGACGGACATTAAGCCAGGAGCGTTGCTCTGTCCAAGGTTGTATACTCCCGGAAGAACCGGAAGGTTGTAAAGAGTATCATCGCCCACATTTGTAACAGAAATACCATCTGGGATGCCTGTATTTCGAAGTAGTCCTGTGTAATATGCCGAGTTTCCAAATTGTGCAAAAAGGGACTTTTCTGACTTGCTGAGGTCCCAACCTGCAAGATTGTTCAGTCTAGGCGGGATGGCAACGACAAGTTTTTGAGACTTGATAAGCACAAGGCCTGCTGGAGTTTTAATCAAGACCTTTACACCACCTGCAATAGCTCTTTCAACAAACACAACCTTGGTGTTCATAAACACATTCGGACCCAGCTCCTCAGTCGCATGTTCATACAGCAAACTGTTGTCTCTAAGCGTCGAAGCCAGGAAGCCAGTGGCATAACTTTGTAGAGTTGAAATTCCTATATTCTTGAAAACGTAAATGGTTGGCTGGGCCATAAGGTTTCCAAGCCCCTGAGCAAACCGGAATATGAAGCCTGCCATATCTTGTAGCTCATATTTTTCGATAAATTTTCCAAATGGCAGTAACAAGTCTGCAGGAACAGGGTAGGGTAATTCGAACCCTTTCTCTAAAAAGGGGTATTGCAAAACCTGTGCCAAATACCGAGAAATTGCAGCAGATGGATCGGGGGCAGAATAGTTAGCGACCTCTGCCCCAGTTCGAAAATCGACGTATTTCTTGATAGTCCCAACAAATGCGTCAGCTGGGCCTAAAGACACATTTAATCGCTCGAAATACTTTTTGACAACCGTTTTATTGTGAAAATAAATCACGCCAATGTCAATCGTCTTTCCTGACTGTGGGTCATGGTAGGTTTCTGTATGTCCTCCGAGACGATTATTTTGCTCAATCAGCGCCACAGTTTTCCCCAGGTCCGAAAGTCGAATTGCAGAATAGGTACCAGAAGAGCCACCACCTATAACTGTAATATCACGCTCGATGATGGAGTTGACTGTACATGGTGCGCCGTTCACGACAACCGAGAAGGATCCTTCAGCTTGTAACGTTGCAATACTGAATACCAAAAAGCTGATAGCAAGCGAGGTGGATTTCATTATGGCTCTCATCATGAACTATCTGGATAGTGGCTGATAGTCCAATACCTACTGCAGTGGTGAGTGAGAATGACGATTCAGTGGGTCTGAATTTGGCACTGTTACTAAACTTGTCCTCCTGGTGGGGGAGACGACTGGCGGAACCAATTGACAAATAAAACATTAGGGGGTTTTCACATACAGTTCAGCCGCATGAAAGACGCCTGGTCTAACGGTTTCCCTTTACTACAGCTGTTTGGGAGAAATGAACGTGGCTTTATATCATGATTACAATGAAAGGAGCGACCCCTGCCAATGGCACCACAGCTGCAGGGGGCCAAGGCATCTTCTTGGGACCCATACCTTACATATCACTAGTGTTCGCAAAAGAGGCAGCCTTAGAAAAGATTTTCTGTAACATGATGTAGTAGTCGTTCATTGAAAAGCCTGGCCTAACCAGGAATATTGGAATTGGCAAATACTTTGGTCAATATTCGCATCATTTCGTGTTTAGCTCAGCTTCAAGATGTGGCTCCTTTGGCTGAACGTCTTGCCGGGCGCCACGCTCAAAACCACAGTGCGTGAATTTAACTATTAAGCCGGGTGGGAATCGTCCAAAATCCCAAAAAATATTCATCCATCTACTTCTAAAGTCAAACCGCCTTTATCAACAGTTTTTGTGTACGCATTGTTACCAGGAAGCGAGGATGGGGTCATCTTCTCAGCGACCAAGACAACGAACATCCACTTCTTGCACAGAATGTAGAAGGAGAAAACAGAAGGTACATTAGTCTAAACCGACTTTACTGTTTGATTACGAGCCTCCTACTAACAATAAGTGGTCTTCAGTGTAATCAAGCCAAAGATAGACCTTGCAACAACTGCGCACGTCGATATCCTCCTGGTAAGTAGTTGCAAATATCCAGGGAACCATATGCGGGGTTTCTTTGTCTTTCTCAGACCCGTAATCATCCAATCAAAAAAACGATTCGCGATGCAGAGCAACATTGATGACAAGAGCATAACCGATGATCTGCGAGTACCCCTTGTTGTGGCTCGAAACCAATTTCTTTTCCAACCACGGCTCATTCCCTGTCCTTTCATATCACTTTCCACCCATATTGCAAAAAAACTCAGCTAATAAAAGTACAGTGGCTTGCATATATGATGGGGGACATTCAAGGTACCAAATCTCGCCGTATTCTTCCGCAAGACACAGAAACTAATTATAGCCCACGTACTAGGGACTCTACTGTGGAAAGAGTGATAGATCTACAAGAAGCAAGCGGAGATAGCACGCCTGGATACGAAAACATGTCTCAGCACAGTAACTCGAGCTACATTCCTGTGTCGGATGAGCATTATGCAAGCTCATCCAATGCCTACTATGCTCCAGCCCAAACGGCCACCACCACTGCGAGCTATTGGCCTGAACAAGATCCAACGTGGAATAATCAATATACCGCGCCGTCATCCAGCAGCTACGATGCATCTTACTATAACGTCAGCACGACGCAAGCACGTGGGCAATCCTACGATGCGGGGTACTATGCAACGGAGTACTCTGCCGCCTTTCCCCAACAAAGCCCATGGTTCCCAGCAACATCTGGCGATACAAGGACTTATGTTCAGAATAGCACAGCGTACGACAATTTTGTTGACTCATCAACCAGTCCTTTGAGACGGAATGGGGATGGTACACATTACTCTCATTCAGGGACAGACAATTGTTGATTTTTTCTGGTGGTTTTGTTAGTGACCAGCAAGGGTAGTTGTGTTATTAGGTACGGATTAGACACCTTAGATCTGTGTTGTTAGCGCCGAACCTTTTCTCACTATTTCATTATTTATGACTGAATGTATTGGAATTATGGAGCGCAAGTCCTCTTGGACCTATCATGACTTGCGGCGGGCGAATTTCTTGTTTTGTTGATTAAACTGAAGGAAGGCAACTGAAGATTTGGTGCTCAATGTGGCAACACTGTACTATTATATCCACGAAAACAAATGAGACATGATAAACTTGGTGAAGCTAGCAAAAAGCGAGACATTCTACGACCATAACATGCTCGACATGGAGAAGGAGAGACAAGGAACTCTGTAGTGAAACGTGCTGTAGCATAGTAACTTATGAACGACCTGTATCATCCCAAAAACGGTTTGTAATTTTCAACTCTAAAAATGAATCTAGGCTAGTTAGTTTGCGCAATGACGTGCCGCTTCGAACCAAACTATTTGATTTGGGAGGGTTCAAGTACGAGAGGATCAACCTTGCTCTCATAACCATCGAGCGCAATTCTCGGCCTATCCAGAATTCGGCTCATGCGTGCCATAGAAGCTATCTCATCAGCAGGCAGCAAATTATAATGTCCAACTATCATTGGTATGAACGAGACTAGAGGTGTTATTTAGGGCAACTCATCTACAGGTCATTTTGAAGCGACTTTGGATCTCCACATGTCGCTTAAAAAGGGGTAGCCCCTTGGCCACCTCAATTACAGCGAGTGGACATATGAATGTTCACGTGCACGGGCAAAGTTTTCATTTGATTTGTTAGAGCCTCTCACCAGTAGTTTCATCTTAGGGGTGATTATGTAATGTTAGGGTTCTTTCATCTCTGAGCCTGCTGTCACGAATATATGCCCCATGATCTTCCGGAAGAAGTCAACTAGGGTAGAAACCCCATATATTATCGCACTTATGAAATCACCTGCCGTATTGATTAATCAAGAAGCATGTTCCTGTTTCTTAACACGCAAGCAGCTGCATTGCGAGCAACCGGTTGAAAAAAGCTCTCCTATTGTTACTATTATCATCTCTAAATCCGCTGCTAAATCTACAGCCACCAACGGTGCCATCCTTGACACTGTTGGTGATATAATAATGGTTTAAGTACTGAGTTAGGTGTAAGAGCTGTGATGCAGTGAGATACGGTTTCCCGTGGAGAGGGGCTATATCTCCAACTTTACTCTGGGCCCCATAGTTTTTGGTGATAGTTCATGGCGATAGTTCATTTCATATAGTTCATTTCATTACAAGATATAGTCTAGTGTTCTGACGTCCGAGTTTCTTAAGTTCTGAATCTCTTAGATCAAAAATTCAGATAACTGCTGCAGCTTGACACCCTAAGGTGATCCCTACCATTTACAGCCCATTACTACTCTAGCTAGCGTTATTGCCTACAGATCATCAGTGGTGAAAGGGGAGGGACTAAGGTAATATTTCAATTCCGTAAATCCTTAGATGTATATATACCGTTAATATCTTTATCGGAATTATTCAACGAATCAACTAGATTATTTGTGAAAGGTAAAGTGGAATCGGGTCTTTCTCTGATAAAACTAAGCACTGCACTATATGCAAATACTCTTTGAAATAACTAAAGTAGAAGAATATTTGTCAACACTCGGATTTATCATTCGAAATTATTTCGGAAAACCCGTTATTCAGTAGTACTTACACTTTGCCTCTATAACATTAATTTTCGTCGTTCCAAATGTAAAATACCATTACACCCATCTGAAGCCAGAAAGCGGTGCTAGAATAGATAAGCTACGTATAACCTAAGTGAGTTGTATGACCGGTCGCTACCCTAAAGTTGTTTAGATAAGTATATACAGCAAATGCTCGGCATTATTACTAGTATAGATATAAAACAACGGATTTCACTAAAGCTTGTATATTAATAATATATTAAGCTGACTATTGTACTTTAAAAAAGACAAAACTCAGAGGAAAAGTTTAATGTATTTGCTTTTAAATGTTTTCACTAGAATTAAGTATTAATTCATGAGTAGGTAGCAAAACCTTCATAAAGGTTCAGAGCTAGAGCACATCCTAGCAAATGTATATAGCTATTGGTAAAGCATTTTTCAGCAAGGTTGATGTTAGCCATGCTAATTTCATAAACAAAATGATCTAGCCATGATATTGACAAAATCCCCTTTTACTAACTCGTTTATTACCTCATCCAAAATTCCCTGATTCTTCCTATCTACCTTACCATTTTAATGTGGCTTCATAAGAGAAATGCTCTGCTACAGGAGAATGCGTCTTGTCGAGAGAAGTATAGCTTCCTCCTTTTAGCCTGCGTAGGGTGTTTTGTTAGGAAGGTATACGGGGGGATCACCCGATCAAAAACGAGACCGGTCAGAAGCATCCCGGTTGACCGTTAAGCAGGTACTTACGGACGTAGCTAGCTTCCGTATCCTTATTTAGTGTTCCACAGTGTCAGGATCTATCTTCCTTGAAAGTTTAAAACCTTATTGTTAAATAAACAATATGATATATGCTGCCTCAGCTACCAGATACACAAGCAAAAGTCTGTTTGAAACCCGCAAATAGTTTTCGGTAACAAGAAAGATATCAGAGTTTGCATTAACAGCCTCACCGATCTCTACTGCCGATGATAAAACTTAAAGCACGAAGTCTAGAACATTCGTGAGGAAGCTAGATTCACAATTCAAGGTAGTCAAGCCCACATGCTTTTTAGGTGAATGATGCCATCGAAGGAGAAACGAGAGGTGGATGATGCCACTCCCACTTCTCCTATTTGAAAGTAAACACTCACAATGGCCGATTATACTATCTGACAAAGTGCAATACATTTTCACAGGCAAACTGGTGATTATTTAAACATGTTAAGAATTGTAGTCCTCAGTCCATGTCCAAACACTTATTACTATTGAATGATGTGTGCATATATTATTTGCCTTAGTCACTTCAACCTCATTAGATAATGTTTGGTAACCCTTCTTGAGAACACCTTGGTCGATTTATACATTAAGAGGGACATGTGCGCGTAGTGGGTTTTCTTTTTCGCCCGGCGCAAGTATTAGTATGCAATAATAATCATAATCATACTTGTTACAGATAGTGACTTTGGTGTGATAGTATACTGATAAATATGAAGCCATTGCCAGGACGTCATTCAAAAGAATTATTCGGAGGCATGAGACTTGAGCCAGGTATGAGACTTGAACTTATGTTGCTACAAGTTAACTATCTATATATAGCACTTCTTAATGTTGCATATTTTCATAAAGGCTTTTATATTCCTATCAATTGTACTATACTGTCCTAAATTCAAATTGCAATATGGCTTGTGCCAAATCAAACAAATGATAACGATATTCTGCAGAGCATACTGCCTATTCCCGCGATTGCTTAGACCACATCCACATTTTACAAACCAAGTAGAGCGGACAACAGGACCCCAAGTGGGGCAAGCAAGTTAGAGATAGTGGAGAAAACATCTCCACTAGCAGTTTGAAGTGAGGTGACCTGCGATAGGGTGGTGTTGACATTGACTATTAGGGCGAATACGAAGTTGAGGATTGGTGAGAGGAATGGACTGATAACGGCGAGAAGAGCCAAGATTTCGGATATCACCAGGGCTTTTACACCTATTTCTTGTTAGGATTGAACTTGAAGGGGCAGGGGGAGTAAATTAGAGGGGATATATACTGGCTGTCAGGGTTGTGATGAGGGAAAGCAAAACAGTCTGGAGTTGGGCCACGAGAGTATCAAGTAGGTCAAGAGCAGCTACGAGGGCAGCAACCTCGGAATCTACGAACGCGTTAATGGCTCCTAGGATTGGTTGGATGGCGGCATTTGTGCTGCTAAAAGCAATGGCAAGGGCATTAAGTGCCGCTGAAATGGTTGGGGCCGCATCAAGGGTCAAAAGCGGTGCTGGAGTCAAGCCTCCGATTACGACTGGAGGAAGAGACAGGATTGTTGAGGAAATAATGTTCAGTTGGCTGGTTATGTTTGAAGACAGGATATTGAGAGCAGTGGCGATATCACCGACTGGAGAGCGTTTGACAATGGGCGAAAGCTCTGAGGCGACTAAGGGGCTAGAGCGTCTCAGGACCTGGTGGATATCAGTATTTTAGGTATGGAGAGGATATGTACGATATACCACATCGGCAGTAGAGTCCATGACAGGAACTCGAACTTCAAGCTGTCCGGCAACTGGAAGTGATGGTGCAGCCAGAACATGAGTTCTGATGCTGAGCGCCACAGCGATTGTCAATTTGGTCAGTTGCATGTTTGCTTGTTAACTGGTTTCTCAGAAAAGATATTTAGAAATTTGGTGTTAAGGAGTGCTTTGATTGTGCGTGAGCGGGTTCTTGTGTTCTAAGGGAGAAAGATGCCTGGATATCATGATACTATATATACTCTTCTGCTAAGATGCTGGGATAAACCAACAGATATCATCTAGTAAATATTTAACTATAGGAACAAGCTAATAAAACCTTACTGGCCTAAAAAGTATAGTAAGAATCAAACACGTCATTAAATTCGGATTTTAAGGTTGCAACAAGATCGGTGGAATTGCGATCATCAATATCTGTCCAGGTTAGGGAATAGGGCATTATCATATGACTATCATATATTCACTTAATATGACCAACTAGCAATTAATTGGATATAAAAGTAGTCCAAAAATTGGAAGCTATATTTACTAGCATTTGTTAGGGCATATATTACCTCTCAAACCACTTAAGCGAAAGATTAGAAAGGGGGCTGGTTTTGAATACAGATCACATGATCTCCATCCAGTTGAATTTCAAGAAGCTATGGCTACTGCAAATAGCGCGTAAAATCAAAAAAAGAGGAAACGGCTTCACAAACCCCGAGGGGAGATTCTGTTTGGAAAATTTTAAATCTATGCCACTTCATGGTTTCAGCAGATGAGATTAAGTTATATGATAAACCTTAAGTTTAGAAAACTTTCGATAGCAAGTGTAACGTTCCTAAAATCTTACGGGTATAGGCGATAGAGTTGTTAGATTACTTTAGTCGAGTTACTTTGGTGGGAGAGTTAGCTGAAATGAGATTCTGATTTTTCAAATACATTTGAGTAAGAAGACTGCTGCGAGTGAAACAGGATATTTTTACACGATCACAATTCGTGGTTGAACAATTGAAAGGACTAATTTGGATATAGAGTAGAGGGCAGGCTGGCAAAAAGGCGAAGAGGCTTTTGGTTCTGTTACACACAAATGCAATTTCCTGAATCTTTTTCATGGCCATTGTGGGTTTCTCAAGAGTCTCGACCTGGCTCTCGAACCTTACTGGAAAGAATTATGCATTAGCTTATCACGTCAAGGACGTAGATCCAATTCCATGCAACAGGTCCATGGATCTCTATGTGGTCTATCATTTGCTGTGCCTAACCCAACACCTTGTTATCAGACCTATGACGGCTTTCGTCCTCTGAATCTTGTGTAACCTCCGTTATTTTCCTTGGCCAAATTTAGGGATCCTCTATGAAGCCGGAGATTCTGGCCTCCTTCCCCAAACCACAAAGATATTATGATATGCGTGAACAGTTTGATCTGAAATCGCTTTGCGTACGTCAACGAGGAAGAACTAATGCCCGTTAGTTTTTCTTCCCCCAAAGAACAATCACAATTTGTACAAGTACCTCAATATCTTCCTTGCTCCATTCCAGATTCCTAGAAAACGGAGCCATGCTAAATCCAGATAGACCCGCCAACCAATTTTCTTCGGATACTCTGCCCAGTAACTTCAGATCCTTGTTATCCGGCCAGGAATTGAGGGGGAGCTTGATAATCTCCTCTCGAACGCCCACGAATCCAGCCTCTGTGTACCATTGCTTTAGATGATTCGCAATTCGCAGGGGTCGTCCATATTCAGTAGCAGCTCTATCACTGTATTTGATCCACTCCATAAAGGGCCAGTCCTCTGGAATAGAATTATCATCACAATACGGCGTTGGCATCAACTCTTGACTCTCCATCCACCCCCCAGGCTTCAAATGGTAGAATGACTTTCGTATAATATCTTTGAAGTTAGTGAAGGCACCAAGCAACATCCTCGTATGTATGTAATCGAAGTGATTTGGTGGAACGACCCAGTCATCGTCACTTGCATCGTCAATAAAAAAATGAACATTTGCTGGCACAGATGTTGGTTGAATCGGGGAGAGATCTGTTCCTTGTACTTCTGCACCTGGAAATTCATCACCCATCTCTACAGCCCATTGACCGGTTCCAGTTCCTATGTCAAGTATTCTCTTTGGGTCTTTGATGGGTGCAAAATAATTGCGGTTTTTGAACGCACATTTGAGAATCTCAAATTGGAGATCTAGTCGATCGACCTCAGCCACATCGTTGGGAAACTGATATGCTGCAGAGTTATAAGTGGTAATTCAGGTAGGTGCCTTAAGAAACTGCTCTTACATCCTGCCCGATATCCATGATACGATCGCCCGTTTTCTTTAGGGAATTCATAAATACTGTTAGTGACAGATTGCGAGTCACTTCTACAGTATGTTAGTGTGAGGCTGTAGTTGGTCCATGTTACAAGGAATGATGCGCAAAATGGTCTCTGGACTGAGCATACTCATCGATTATGGAACCCTCAGCACTGGAAAGTACGCTCTGTGCAATAATTAGGCCTTTCGAAACGATGTTCTTTTAACGGGCCAGGTTTTATACTCACATTGCGTGCTGTAGATGAATTCCTGGCAAGTTCAGATTGCCCCGAATGATTAGCCGTTGCATCATCTTCGCCATCAACCATTGTGTCGGGACAACAACAAGAAGAAGAAGAAGGAGGAGGAGGAGGAGGAGGAGGAGGAGGAGGACACGCCGCTGCAATCTAATCCAATCCGGAAATTGCGAAGGAGTCCATTAACTTAACAGTGAGTAGATGGATAAATATCGCCCTGTTATGAAACAGTGGACAAGCGTTTTGTGTCTCCGTGAGTTTGTTTGGTAGCAAGTAAGATACAGAATTGCCCGAGATTCTAGAAGAGGAAGGTCCCTACATTACTAGTCCAGAAGTGATTTACCTGCAAGGACTTACTTGTCCAACTATTTGAAACCACAATAAAAAAAACGCACTAATAATAAGTGCCGGGACGGGAGCCGGCGAGACATGGATCACTGATTCCAGCAGTCTGGGCTGGGACACCCGAGGACCCATCATAATCGCACCATTCCCGAAGCGGCCTGCAGTATACAGGGTAACCCCCGTCCGCCAAGGAAAATGCTACAGTGTACTGTACTGGGGGTAACCGGGGGATGGCTGTCACTGGCTGTCGCTGGCACATGTTGTGCCGGAGTTTTTTCGTCTTTCTCTCGAGCTTTTTCACCCCCTTTGCCCTTTTCACCCGACAGACTGGTTAGGCGAGTCAGCGGGCCAGATAGGCTCGGTGGAAGAGTGGGATATGTTTATTTGTTTTTTTCCCTCCGGGATTTTGGATGTTGGATGTTGGATTTGGAGTCGATGGAGTCTAGGACTGTTGATTTGCGAACTTGAAAAGAGGACCTTTTGCGGTTAATTTGCGCCGTGCTGCCTTATTTTTGCTGGAGTGAAAACAATTAAAGCCCTGATCATAGAGGCTGCAGGATTCCACAACAAGTCAACACCACCGAGATTCGAGAGGCTTCGAAGGCTGTAGCACACGGGGAGCCCAAAAAGGGTTCGGAGTAAAATAATATAAGCACTACATGATCTACCTTAAGATTCGACTGCTTCGAGTAAGGATAAGTAAACTATATTTTATCACCCCAGAATATACTCCGATAATCGACCCTTGACCATAGCTGGTGTCAAGTGCCTAGTACTCATACCGCTGATAAGGGAGAATTCTAAAGGAAGGGTATACAGGACCGAACTTTCTCGTTGGTGTTCCCAAAGCGACGACCATTAAGATGCAATTGTGTAATATTACTAAACATCATTGTATGTAGGAAGGTTAAAATCAAACTTACCCATGGCACGACCTTATTTCCCAATCTAAGGGGAAAACGGAACAAATTCATTCAGCCTACCGTCTAAGCTATTTTTCAGGTGAAAGTTTCACCCGTGACATCCCCAAGATGCCTGTAGTGTCAGGGTACGTAGGCTTGCGAGAAAGGATGTCCTTGTCTGACGGGGAAGGAATTGTCGAAACCAAAGTGACACTCGAATCCTTACTGTAACAGTAGAGAATGCTGGGACTTTCGAGATGAACCTCGGGTGACTCTGGCTACATAGTTTTATGATCGTGTTAGTCAACCACAGCATAAGTTTCTCAAATCGGATATTCTGTAGTAGTACAGACACTTCTTATTTATAGCCATAGGATAAATAGGAAGTTACCTTGGACTTAGTTGTCGGCCCTGATATCGACTTGTGGTAGCCGTTGCACATCTTTAGCATTCGAATTTATGTATCATAATATGCCCATTATGACTATAGCGCCGCAAATCAACTCCCAGATATTCTTTAGAGCTGGTAACAGGTATAGATATCACACTTACAAACATACCACTCCCAAGCTTTCAAGTCCCTAAGGAACATAATTTCCCCCGTGTTTTTCAAACACTATTCATTTTCATGCCTGGAAAACACAAAGTAGACTCAGCCCCATTTTTAAACTTACGTTACATAGATTGCTCAGCAACGAAAAAGCTGCATGGTCATAACTTGCTTGGCCCACTCTCTGGCGGAGATTTCTAGATTCTACCTACTGATTTTCACTCTCACACTCTCCCGCCATAAGTTTAGTAGATGCTTACGATGTGGCTCTGAGATTTCACTTGTAACTTACAAATCCTTATGTTTCCTAGTCAGAATATTAGTACTGTTACCAAGACCAAAGCACTGAAAAATAACGTATGCCTCAATCCGTGCTCCCTCACGGTTGTATTGTACTATTTCGCTCGTACTACTTAGCTACTTTTTGTCGCCCATTGGCTAACCATCCTCGCCATCTTAGACACCCCTAAAGCCACTATTGTAAGAGCCTCAGGCTGTTAGAATATTCCGCCTTTCCTTTTGTAGTCAAGCGTAAATGCTAGTGGAGCTAGTGGAGTTACAGATGAACTACGGCAGGAGTATGCGAACCACCCCTCCCTTGAAGTGACTCAAGGCATCACATTGGAGGCTGCGCCGTCCAGTTCCTTGAGATCATATATAGACGCGGTCTCTATTGTAAAGTTTTGACATGCCTTGAAGCTTTCTTCATTTAAGTTTGAGTTTGAGCCTACAGTACATGTCCCACGTGTCGGAGACCCCACCTTAAATTCTATAAATTTTATTTGTGAAACGATGGATTTCACCGTCTCTTCATCTTATACCAAGCTTCGATCCATACTGGACTCTACATCTAATGATGCCCTCCCAACACTTGCAAGCATACAGAACGCGATATCTAGAATCCCACCATCTCTCCCTGAAAAAGGCCTTGGCAATACAGCAACAGCAGCTCACCTTCTGTCAGACCTCACTCCCGGTTTCAATGGTTCAAAAACATCCGCGAACTACTATGGTTTTGTTACAGGAGGAGTTTTTCCCATAGCTGAATTGGCTGACAATGTTGTTACTGCTTTTGACCAGAACACCGCAGTACATCTTCCTGAGCATGGTGTCGGCACATTTGTTGAAGCGAAAGCTCTGGGCATGTTGGTGGAACTTTTGAATCTAGGAGATGGATGGGAGGGAAAGACTTTTACGACCGGCGCCACAGGATCCAATGTCTTGGGACTGGCTTGTGGACGGGAAGCTGTGCTCGCAAAACGACTCAATGGCGCCAGTATTGGAGAGCTGGGTATTTTTACTGCTTGTATGAAAGCAGGAGTGAAAGAAATCCAAGTTCTTACAACAATGGGACACAGTTCATTGTACAAAGCTGCCAGCGTCGTTGGTCTTGGTCGTGCTTCTGTCAAGGATATTCCAGTTGATAAGGACGAACCCTGGAGGATTAACCTGAGTGCTTTGGAGGATTCTTTGAAACAAGTGGAGGATGGAATCCTGAGTATTGTTGCGATTAGCGCTGGCGAAGTCAATACGGGAATGTTTGCAATAGATGGAATATTGACAATGCAGAAGATCCGGGCTCTCTGTGACGACTACGGTGCCTGGCTTCATGTTGATGGAGGTACAGTAATTCTCTTTCCTCAACTTTTCGAGTCTCGCTTACAATATTCTAGCTTTTGGAATTTTCGCACGTTCGCTGCCAAAGACCGATGAATTCGCTAGTTTAATTGAGTCTTCCGCTGGTCTTGAACTAGCAGATTCGATCACAGGGGATGGACACAAAATGCTGAATGTAGTAAGTCTGATCAGATTTGACCGGCTATGTTTGAATTCTAATGAAAGTGAAGCCTTATGACTGCGGATTCTTTCTCACTAAGTCTCTTTGGACACTCAATTCTGTCTTCCAAAATGTTAACGCGGCATACCTTGCTACCGGAATATCTGATATCCCATCTCCTCATAACAGTGGATTAGAAAATTCTCGGCGTTTCAGGGCTCTCCCAGTCTATGCAGTACTTCTATCGCATGGATCTTTAGGGTTATCTGAGATGTTCGCCCGGCAAGTTCGACTTGCACGTGGCATTGCTAGATTCGTAGATGCCCATGAAGATTATGAGTTACTGGCTCAACCCAAGGAAGGAGACGACACTTTCCAGAAAATTCATATAATTGTCATCTTCAGAGCAAAGGATGACACTTTCAATATGGAACTAGTTCAACGCATAAACGGTACGAGGAAAATGTTTGTGAGCGGTACGATGTGGAACGGAAAGCCTGCCGTCCGGATTGCGGTTAGCACCTGGAGAGTTGAAGTCGAACATGATCTGAGTTTAGTGTCAGGTGTACTGAGGGAATTGTTAACAAGATAGCTAGAAGATCTTGATCTATCTCGTGGAGGAGTAAAGCATTCTCATACAATATTTTCCCGGCATTGTTCTAAAGGAGTAAGTACTATAAACTCAGCGTCTTAAATAAAATTGAAATAAATAGCCCCTCTATTAGACCGACCATGGACGGTTTGTTGGAGGGATGGTGTTGCATTTGAGTTATTCCCCAAACGTCCAACCCTGAGACTTGGTTACTGTACAGTTTGACCCCCATTTATGTCAGATATTTAGAGTGTTCGCAAGGGCAAATATCTCTGGAGCGGAATCTGGATTGGTAAGTACAGATCTAGCGAGTAGCATCTCATTAAATTCGATCCTTTTCATTGATAGATATGTACGCTGTATACATATATTGTTGTAAGTTTGCTTGTTTGTATCCTGTTATAATATCCCAGTTGCTCAGGGGAAAATAGGAGCAATAGCTTGCTTAATAATAATACAATAATAGACTGTTCATTTAATTCAGGGGCAATACAACGTAGAACGCCCAAACGTCACGCGAGTAGGCCTGGGCTTATCAACCAATACAGTCTGAACAGAAACTTTATTCCGGGAAAGTACTTTCAGAGAGTCCCGTCTTGACATTAAGATGACTAGCCGTGTTATATGGTACATGGTTACCGCCTATGACTGGCCTAGTAGCAGGAAAATTTCACCCTTGGCCTTGAGCTTATTTTACATAAGTCTTATAGCAATACATTTTATAAGATGTGTTCTCATACTAATATCAATAAGGTACAAACGAATTAAAATGATTCTGGCAAAAAGGTACAACTGGATTTTGACAAATACTTCATTGGAAGGTTAGGGAATCGTAGATTCTGAACAATGCTTTAAGGCATCTTCCCATCTATTTTCAATCTCTTCCTCGGCATCATACCCATACGCCCACCATTGAGTTACCGGATCGCTCCATTGGTTTGCACTCCAACTAAAGCTCTTTCCTTCTACCTCCGGTTTCATGCTCTCGTCTCGCATAACCTGCTCTGGACCATCTGCAAAATGCCATAGCTTGCCGTTTAGTAAACTAGCATTTTGCATTTGACCAGATCTCTTCCTCCTTTCAGTTTCGTATAGCTTAAGCGCGCATGGAAGCTGCTGAGAACTTTCGACCAAGGAGAGCACTGCAGCAAGCGCCGCTGCATCTTCGACAGCCATAGCTGCTCCCTGAGACATGTACGGCAACATAGCATGTGCAGCGTCACCTAATATCAACACTTTATTACTTGGTGCCACCCACCTTTCCAAAAGCTTCCCATTCAATAATGGTCACTTCAAAGTTTTATCAATCAGACCAATTATTTTGGTCAAACATGGGTCCCAACCCGAAAAGTACTGCCGCATGTCCTTGATGGCATTCGCTGGGCTCCAAGTTTCAGGATCTGTGTGATCAACGTGGCTCAATACCAGGTTGAGTGACTTTCCAGCTGCAATGGTATAAGTCATGACGTGTCTGCCGGCTCCAATCCAGATATTTAGCGAAGGCTTCTCAAGCAGCCACGAAACCTCTGGGTCATCTTTCATCTTCGCTACATCAACAGTTGCTCTGTATGCAGCAAACCCGGTTGCTTGAGGGAAGACATCGGTTCCTCCAAGGATAAGCTTTCTCGCTGTAGATTTAACACCTCAAATTCGGTCAATTTCTTCTTCAAAAGATGTGTAGGCAGAACCGCTCACCATCTGCTGCAACAATTAGATCAGCTTTGACAATCTCTCCATTGTCCAACTGGATACTAGGTGCGTCCAAGTTGTATTTTTCAACTCTACTAGCAATCCTTACCTTAACACCAAGCTGCAGTGCCCTTTGGTATAGCGCATCATGAAAGTGAGCCCGATGTATCATATAGTATGGACCGTTGAAATTTTGTCGAAAGTCTGGGACTAGTCTTGTATGCCCAATCAATTTACCATTATTCCATCGACGGAAAGACATGCCATATGGTTCTACAACAGAATCTTTAAGAAGTGGCTCGAGGCCCCAGGAATGTAATAAACGTGAGGAGTTCGAAGGAATTTGAATTCCGGCCCCAACTTAGTAAAGCTTAGTTGCAAACTCTAAACACAAGAATCTGAACAGTGCTCACCTCGCCTAACTCACTGGCTTGCTCGAAGACATCGACTTTGTGGCCTCTTCTAACCAAGGCAATCGCGCCAGCTAGGCCTCCTAACCCTGCACCAACAACGATCACGTTCAATTTGACTTTCGCCAACTTCGGAGCAGTGGTCTCGGAAGCATGGTGTTTTTTTGATGGCTGAAGAAAATGCAAGGATCGTGTAGGATAAGTTGGAGGTTCAATGCTCGCGAGAGAAGTTGTTCTATTTCCATTATAATGGCCATCTGATTTTGCAGTGAGTGTGGGAGGCTCCTCGGAAGTGGGCGCCATTGGGGAAAGCCAGGACAAAATTGACGTTAATCTAGGTTAGTTGATAGAGATGAGACAACCACAAAAGAAGTATTTATGCAAAAAGCAGTCTCGGTTCAGGGGCCTGCGGAGGATAATAAGGTCATTGCTTTTATGGGTATATCATCTACCATGTTTAATTGCCATTCATTCCTCTGATCTAAGAACGGCCTCCGTCATATACCCGGGGTTCTACTAAGTCTGATATCTATCTATCCTATCTCCCCGCGACTAGCCTCGGTGGGCTCTGGCTAATCTAAGCGAGCATTCGGTTAACGTTACAGCTTACCTTGGTAATCATTTAATTTATGTATGCTTTTTCCATTGAAGATTATCTGGAAACTAAGTATTACTTGCGACTCGACCTGCGCTGTTTTTATTTGACACCGAGTATTACTCTCCTTTTGATTTAGGTAGATGAAAATTCCTCCTACTTCTTTATAATCCTGTATAACAAAGCGATCACAGCTCTTTAAAGATGGCCCCAATAGCTGAGATAGCGTCTAGTGCATCTGTACCAATAGATTATGGACCATTTAAAAAATGCCACCGAAACACAGTTTACGAATCTTGAGAGAATTAAAATGCTCATGTCAAAATAATTAAGGTAGAGTTGAAATCAGCTATTTTTCTACTGCCAGTGAGATAAGTAAAAATCCGTTGTTTCCTTGAGTAAATTCAATGTCCACTGTCATCTATCTCAAGTCTTCTGGGGCACTATGATAGCATACAGTTATCAGCCTTACTTGCTTTCCATATGATTCATAACATTGTTCATTTCCAAGGCAGCAGGTATACTATATGCAATCCCAGTACCCGCTAGTTGGCTCATAAAATTAATGTCCCCATCCAGCACAAACTCTCCAAAGTCCATACCTACAGGCGATAGGTTTGTGATTGTTTCACGCGAAGGAGGTAGAATAAAATCGGACCTATATGATGGCAGAGACGTACGTGCATTGTTGCCGAATGCCGAGTTCATTGACACTGGAACTGGAATAGAAGGGGCGTCTACAGCGTAGCCGGTAAGTATATGAGCCAATAGAATAGTGATTATATAGAGACTGAAATAAAATGAGAGACGTTGCTCACCTATTGCCATGAGAAATCCTGTAAGCTGTTCAAGATACAACGCGCAAGTGTCGACCATTTTGTTTTTACTATCAAGCAGCCGCAATGCTTGAGATGCATCAGAGAGAGACCTGTGCAGCTTATGTGATGGGATTGGAAGAGAAAGCGGCTGTGCGCCATGTAGTTCCCTATCCCTTTCAACAAGTAGTGCAGCAAAAATAACGAGGGCGGCATTGAATGTATAGTATAGACTGAACCACCACGCCCCGAGCAGATTACGCTGATATCCATCTGATGCCACGATTGTACTTACGATCGCGATAATGTCCATAGAAGCCTGTGCACATTTGTAGATACTGTTATGCCCGATCTGTTGCATGAGTTTAACTTCTTGTACTTCAGTGTCCAGAACATCCCTTCCAATGATATCAAGAAATTTCACTAGGATTGGTCTGTACATAAGAACACAGAGGTTGTGATAACGAAGGGTGAGGATTATACGAAATCGCTCTATGTAAAAAGTGGTCGGATCAACGACGTCTGATATTGCTGCGAGTTTCTCAACTTTCTGCAGTGCAAGCGAGGGCGGCAGAAGATGCTCCCATTCGACAAGCTGTTGTTCGATTGCAAAAAGGCGAGACATCATATCAGATGCTATGAATGGAGTAGAAACGCCAATATTACCACCATAAAAAGAAGCGATTACATTCCACATAAGCTTGTAAAGTGTTCTATAAATGTTAGCTCATTCATTCCATGGTTTTTAGCAGGATACATCTAGAATGCTTGGACAGTAGATATTTTGAAAAGCTTACATGGTGGCGTTAAAGGCATCTACGCTGGCGATTTGTCGTATATTAGACGCAGCATCTCCACCTGGCTCGCTCACGCCAAGAATAAGATGCTGTGGAAGCTCAATTCTAACATAATCATCTGGAATGGCTGCCGGACGGCCGAAAGTCATGCTCAACGTTCGATCTAGCATAACACACCCGAACCAAGTCCGTTTCCGATATTCTCGCTCCAAAGTAGAAAAAAGACCTGATGCGCTACTAGAATGCACGCCAAGTTGCAATGCAGCTTTAACCGCGAGACCGTGGATGGTCCATGTCTCGGCCGACTTTTGTGTACCTTGCAAGTACTGGCTTCTCAGAAGAAGGTACTGGACTTCAATACATGAGCAACCATTCACAATCAACAGCAAAACTCAAGTTCAAACTTACCAATCTCTAGGCTTGTACCACGCAGGATTTGCTTCTCGCACAATCCTACCGCACGCTTGTAGTAAATATCTGATTCTCTAGCACGATCCTCTGCGCTGAGCCCAACCACGACTTTAGTGCCGATAGCGATTGCCATAATCATGTTCATCAAGCCCAGCCAAGTCCTCCTGACTTTTTTGAAGTTGTTCTTCTTCATTTCGTCGTAGCTGTCGAGGAATGTTCGCTCATGAATATAAGGGAAAAGCAATCCGGTATCACTGAAGTACTGCCTGATCAGGTCTCTTGCGGTGGCTTCGGGGGGTAGTGCATAGATGTTGAGGAGAAAGCGGTCGCTACTTGCTGAAAGGTTTCTCGAATTCCTCGCGTTTCCGGAGGATGATGGTGGTTGAGAGACACTAATGACAGTACTATCCAAGAGAATTCCCGGACTTGCACTCACCATACCAGCAAAAAAAGGTTCGCCATTGCTGGATACGTGTGCTATTGCACGCGAAAGATGGCGAGTAAAAGAAATATTCGATGACGGTCCTAGGGAGAGATGTTAGTTAGACATTGGCATAGGATACGAGCGATTTGTACCAAAGAATCCGCAGTCTTGCTCGGTGCTGAAAACCATCGCGCCCATTCCGTCAGCGTCGTTCCCGGGATCTGAAGAGTCTTGTAGACTGTCGCTGTCGACCATCAGCTCTTCATTTGCGAGACTGGCTATACTTGGGTTGGGCATAATTGTGTCACAAAGCCCAAGTTGACTTCGATCATTACCAAATCGTAGCTGTTGCTGCCGTCTCCCATGACTCTCATTTTGACTCTCTTTCTGACAACCGATGTATTCTTCGACCGCCTGCAACCGATTTTCCAAGGTAGACAGATAGTCTTTACCAACGATCACATTAGAAGTAGAGACCGAGTTGACATATGTGCACTCGAAGCCAAGCTCGGAGCACCCCAAACATTTTGGACGGACTCCATCACACTGCAAGAGGTGAGTTACTAGGTGGGTAGCTAACAACGCATCCACAGCTACGTGAGCACGAATATGAACAGGTTGCTCATCACGGGGATTGGATGTCACATCGTCCAGGAAGCGAGGAATAAGATACACTTACCCGCGACTTTCGGGCCCTGCATGCGCTGCATGCCAGGGATATCCTGCGACGCTTCGCCATAGGCTGCTCGGCCGAGCTGGACAATGTGGTCTTCTCGGCGGTGCTCATGGTGTTTAATTTCGTAGTGACAGATCCAAAGGTCAATGGAGCCAGCGGGTGTGTATAGTAATTTGTGGTTGCGGCTCAGCCAACGACAGCGAGTGCTTCACTCTTGCGTGTCGTCCACGGAAGAAGACCACATTTAGGATCGTTGGGGAAGTGAGGCTTCAAGTTCCCCC
>Ga0247734_1001028_pt1 | contig 22361 bp, 19 predicted proteins | sample UWRJL103311B2_FD_180933 | JGI IMG/M metagenome (GOLD analysis project Ga0247734, IMG submission 180933) | Plant litter microbial communities from Arlington Agricultural Research Station in Wisconsin, United States - UWRJ-L103-311B-2 | ecosystem: Environmental > Terrestrial > Plant litter >... | reverse complement strand
TAAAGAAACTGTTCAGTTTGAAGGAACTAAAATTCATTTTTTAAATTACTTTGATTTAATCAAAGACAAAGAAGCCACTGCCCGAAAGAAAGACTTGGAAGACATCCAAAACCTAAAAAGGATCAATGGCGACGAGTAAAAATTACTTATGACTGGTTGAAGTTTAAGACTTCGACCCAAAATGTAGCAAGAATCCTTCTTGCGTAAGCTGGAAGCTTACTTCATTTAAGGTCTAAGTTACGCTCCGCTAAACTTAGACCAGTTGAGAGACTGTAGAGAATTGATGGCTATCAAAATAATGTATATTTATGTTTGTAATATAGAAAGGCATCATCATGAAATCGGTAAAGAAGTTTGAAACGTTTCCAGAGCTGAAATCACATGAAAAGAGTGTATTAGATTACTCAATGAAAGTAGAAAAGCACAAAGCTTTCGAAGAATTCATTAAGTCTGTAAAAGCACAACGTAAGAACAACAGGCAATCTAAATAACTGGTCGAAGTTACGCTTCGCTAAACTTAGACCAGTGGACATTAGTTTAGGGCTATCAAAAACTCTATAGCTGTGATAACAATGACTAACAGAAATGTAGTTAAAAAAATTATGCCTGCTTTTCTTAGACCCTCTTTATTGAAATGTTTAATTGAAGGAAAAAAGAATTTAGCAGCAAATCCAAATCCGGATAATATAACGAGTACTTTTAATATAGTTAGCGCTATATACATTGTTAACTATTTAATTTTTTATAGAGCCTTGTGGACTAAACTCTCCTTCGCTCTTTGCAACCACTATCGTAGCCACGCCATTTCCTATTACGTTGGTTATGGCCCGCGCTTCAGACATAAACCTGTCTACCCCTAACAGTATCGCCACACCTTCTACCGGGATAACTTTTATGGCGGCCAGTGTGGAGGTAAGTACAATAAAACCGCTTCCGGTTACGCCTGCCGCGCCTTTGGACGTGATCATGAGGATACCGATGATGGTGAGCTGCTGCTCTATCGAAAGATCTATCTTAAATACCTGCGCTAAAAATATGGTACACATGGATAGGTAAATGGTAGTGCCATCCAGGTTAAAGGAATACCCTGCCGGGATCACCAGCCCTACTACCGATTTGGAACAGCCAAACTTCTGCAGTTTCTCCATCATCCCCGGCAGGGCCGATTCTGATGACGAGGTGCCCAGCACAATCAGGATCTCCTCTTTAATATGTTTTAAATATTGCCATAGGCTGAACTTAAAAAAGTATGCGATAAGGTTAAGCACCACAAAAATGAACAGGATCATGGTGATGTACACCGATGCCATCAGCAGCGCAAGGGGTTTAAGGGTTGCCAGTCCGTAGGTACTAATGGTGTATGCCATACCGCCGAACGCGCCCAGGGGTGCCGCCCGCATTACAATCTTCATGATATTGAAGAACACCTTGGATAGTTTATCAAAAGTATTGATAACAGATTGCCCCGCCTCCCCCATCTTGCTGAGCCCAAACCCGAAAAGGATAGCAAAGAACAGGATCTGCAGGATATCCCCTTTGGCAAATGCCTCAAATACGTTACCGGGCACAATGTGCGCAATAAAATCGCCCCATTTCATTTCGGATGCTGCCTTTTCGTAGGCAGCCAGTTTGGTGGTATCAACCGCGTGGTGCGTATTGATGAATTTAGCGCCCGGCTTTACCAGGTTGGCTATTGTAACGCCTATAATAAGCGCCAGTGTGGTTACCAGCTCAAAGTAAAGCAATGCCTTGCCGCCTACCCTGCCTACCTTTTTCATATCGCTCATACCGGCAATGCCCAGCACAATAGTGAAAAATATAATAGGCGCTATCAGCATGGTAATTAAGCTGATAAATGTTTTACTGATCAGTTGGGCGGTTGGTGCAAAGCCTTTAAAATACAGGCCCACCAGCACACCCAGTATAATGGCCAGTATAACCTGAAAAGTAAGGTTGCTTAGTACACGTTTCATTGTTAAATAGAGAGTGGTTAATGGTTAGTTGGCATTAGTTTATCAGGAACTTGTAGGGTAAGGTACTGCTATCAGCTTGTTAGGTTTAAGGTAGAGCGCGTCTTTCTTAAAATCGAGCACCATGTTAAAGCGCTTCAGCAGGCCATTGCCCAGGTAGTTCATCTCAAAGCCTACCGGGTTTAGTTTGCCGCTTAAAATAACGGTGGGGATGTTATTGGTGCCGAAACCGTTCAACGTAAATACAGGTGCTTCCACTATCTTCATTTCGTACTTCACGCCCCGCGGGTCGCTCAGCACGGAAGTTTTGATGAGCTTCAGATCAGTAGGAAAACCTTGTTTAGCCACCCAGCCGCTATCTATGATTACAGCCAGTTCGGAGCCGGTATCCATAGAAAAATTGCCGGTGTATTTTTTCTCACCTAGTACAAAAGTCCCTTTTATGACAGGAAAAGAACGGACAAATTCCATTTTGGCCTTTGTATAGCCTTTTAATTTGGCGGGAAGTTTTGAGTGGATGATGATGAGGTTACGGTCGTAATCTACTTCTACCTGTTTGCCTTCAAACAGGTTCCAGCCGAAGCGGCCGTCCATCTCACGCGCAGTTTGGTTGGTGGTTAGTATAGGCGGATCGGTTAACACCAGGCTGCCCATTTGCAGTTTAAATGCTTTGGCAAGGTTGTTATAGTTGGGTTTTACCTTACCAGCCACAGCATCGGGCTGGTTGGCAAGCAGGCTGGTTCTTTTCAGGATAGCATCCCGCGTTAAATGCACATCAAAAGAGCTCATATCAAAATGTAGGTTCAGCGTATCAGTATTATTGAGCACGGCTTTTACAGCAATAGCGTTAACAGCGGTAAGCGTAAAGGGAATGGTATCGTGTGTTACTACGCTACTTGCCGTCATGCTTTCGGCAGAAATAGCGCTGGCTATCCGGGTGTAGCAGGAATCTTTGCCGTTCAGCAGCACTACAAAATCAAACTTAGAGCCCGGTGTTACCTTTACCTTAATAGAATCGATATCCGTATAAAAAGTAACCCACTTGGTTTTGCGGCTGCGCTCGGCGGTATAAACATCGGGCCTTGTTTTTGGCGAGAGCGACCACGCATCCTTATCTAAAAAACCATCATCTTTAATGGCAACCTTACCGGAGGTAGCCTTAATTACCGGCAAAGCGGTTTGCCCGCATACCAATTGAGCCGTTAAAAGCACAGCAAAAAGGAAAAGGTATTTCATATATAATTTAAGGTAGTGATTTGTAAAGACGCAACAATTGCACCTCCCCCACAGAAGGGTTACTTATTGCCTCACAATATACGGCAATATTGGTTATAATTACCAGATGCATCGAAGGATTTGGATTGTAAAGACGCAATACTTTGCGCCTCTACGGTAACACCAATTATATCTTTCCAGTAATGCCGTTGTAGATCATCTGGCTTGCCAAAAAGGTTACCACAATGGCAAACACCCAGCGCAGCCAGCCGGATGATTTGGTGTGCACCAGTATCTTAGAACCCGTCATGGCGCCTAATAATACACCGATAACTACCGGCATGGAGATCCCCGGGTCGATGTAACCGCGTTGCAGGTAAACTACTGCGCTGGCTGCCGCGGTTACGCCTATCATAAAATTACTGGTGGTGGTGGATACTTTGAAGGGAATCTTCATGATGGTATCCATAGCTATTACCTTTAATGCGCCCGAGCCTATGCCCAGCAAACCGGAGATGATGCCCGCGAAAAGCATCATAAAAAAACCGCCGCCAACACGGGTAACGCCGTAGTTGACCATATTCCCCTTACCATCCGGGTAGCTGCCTTTAAGCTTTAATTTTTCGGCCAGGTAGCTTGGTTGTAAAACCACCTGCTCCGCCTTTTTCCGTAACGACATCAAGGCCGAAAAGATGAGGATTAAGCCAAACAGCACCGCTATATATTGCGTAGGGATATAAATGGCCAGCATTGCCCCGGCCAGTGCGCCTATGGTTGTGGCAATCTCTAAAAACATTCCCAGCCGGATATTGGTGATCCCCTCTTTAACATACGCCGCCGCCGAACCCGATGATGTGGCAATAACCGATACCAGCGAAGCGCCGATAGCGTAATGGATATCAACCCCAAGTAAAAGTGTAAGTAAAGGAATGATAACCACCCCGCCGCCTAAACCCGTAAGCGAGCCTAGCAGGCCTGCAAAATAGGCACCGGCGAGTATAATTATGGTAAATACAATTACCGACATAGGGCTTTAACAACTGGTTGAGCCGGTAAAAGTAATATAAGTTTTTACAATGATTTAAAAGAAGTAACCCTACCTGTTTACTGAACTTTTTTACCCATTTATCAAATCAAACAACCTAAACATCTCGTTTACAATAGCTTAATTAAGCCATGCGCCGCTTTTGGAATTAATAAATTGCTTTTGGGCGCATTTATTTTATCAAAATACGCTTTGCTGATGGAAGTAAACATCAGCATTACCGCCATGGCCAGCCTGCCGCAGAAGAAATAATCGGCCTTGCCGGAAATAAACGAGGCCAGCGAGGCCGACGCAAATACTACTAATAGAAGCACAAGCGGTTTCATTCCCTAAATATCGGCAAAATCATTAAATGTGTAATATCTTTGGGCTTTTAAAACGCACATGGGTTACAAAAGCTTACAAGACTGCATTACCGACCTGGAAAAGAACAACCACCTCATCCGTATTAAAGAAGAGGTAGACCCCTACCTGCAAATGGCAGCCATACACCTGCGTGTTTTTGAGCACGAAGGACCGGCCATTTTGTTTGAAAATGTAAAGGGCAGCAAGTTCCCGGCGGTATCCAATTTGTTTGGTACGCTGGATAGGTCGCGGTTTATTTTCAGAGACACGCTGGATAAGATCAAAACCCTGGTAGACATTAAGAACGACCCGATAAAGGCCGTTAAGCATCCTTTTAAATATGCCAACACGGCGTTAACCGCCCTCTCAGCATTACCCATGAAGGTTGGCAAAAGCGCCCCTATCAACTTTGGCCGCACCGCCGTTAGCGAGTTGCCGCAAATTGTAAACTGGCCTATGGATGGCGGCCCGTTTGTTACTATGCCGCAGGTTTACACCGAAGATGCCGATACACCGGGTATAATGAATGCCAACCTGGGTATGTACCGCATCCAATTGGGCGGTAACGATTACGTGCAGGATAAAGAAATTGGCCTGCACTACCAGTTGCACCGTGGTATTGGCGTGCACCAAACCAAAGCTAATGCCAAAGGCCAGCCTTTAAAGGTGAGCATATTTGTAGGCGGCCCGCCGGCGCACCCGGTTGCTGCCGTAATGCCGCTGCCCGAGGGTTTATCTGAAATGACCTTCGCCGGGGCATTGGGGAACCGCCGGTTCCGTTATTTTTATGATGCGGAAGGTTTCTGCATTTCTGCCGATGCCGATTTTGTAATTACCGGCACGGTGATGCCCATGGAGAATAAACCCGAAGGCCCATTTGGCGATCACCTGGGTTATTACAGCCTGGCCCACCCCTTCCCGCTGATGAAGGTGCATAATGTGTACCATAAAAAAGATGCCATCTGGTCGTTCACGGTAGTGGGGCGCCCGCCACAGGAGGATACCAGCTTTGGGGCGCTTATCCATGAGATCACGGGCAACGCCATACCTAAGGAAATTCCCGGTTTACATGCGGTGAACGCGGTAGATGCCGCCGGGGTGCACCCTTTGTTATTTGCTATCGGCAGCGAACGCTATACGCCGTATGTTAAAGAGCGCCACCCGCAGGAGATCATCACCATTGCCAACCACATTTTTGGCAAAGGGCAGCTGAGCCTGGCCAAATACCTGTTTATTGCCGCTAAGGAAGATGACCCGGGCTTAAATGTGAACGATATAGGCGGTTTCCTGAAACACATTCTGCAAAGGGTTGACCTTACCCGCGACCTCCATTTTCAGACCAAAACTTCTATAGATACCCTGGATTACAGCGGCGAAGGCCTCAACAGCGGCAGTAAGGTGGCAGTTACCGTAGCCGGTGATATTAAACGTGAGTTATGGACCGAACTCCCCGCTTCGTTTAGCCTGCCAAGGCCATTGGTTAACTACAAAATGGTTATACCCGGCGTGCTGGCTGTTGAGGTGCCCAAAAACATCCGCACCAGCGATATGCCACTGATACTGGAACTGTTGCAGGAACATTTAGCCGAAGCCGACCTGCCCGGTCTGCCGCTGATGGCGCTTTGCGATAACGCCGCGTTTACTGCCCAAAATATCAATAACTTTGTATGGGTAACCTTTACCCGCAGCAACCCATCGCACGATATTTACGGCATCAACAGCTTTACCGAGCACAAACACTGGGGTTGCCACGGCCCGCTAATTATAGATGCCCGCATAAAACCGCACCACGCACCGGAACTGGTAAAAGACCCTGCGGTGGAGAAGTTAGTGGATGCCATGGGCGCTAAAGGCGGGGTGCTGCATGGGATTATATAATTGGGATTTCACCGATTGAAGATTGATTTCACCGATTTACAAAAAATCGTCTTTGGTTTTGAATACGATTATTGATACAAATCATATTTCGTAATCGTACATCATCAGCCCAATCTGCGTAATCATTAAAATCAACGGTTCAGGCTATTTTTGCGATAGGGATTGCAGTGGAAACCCCGGAATGAAGCCCGCTTCTATCAGCGGCGCGGAATGAGGAGTTGCAACGGAAAGCCCGGGCCGCAGGCATCGCCATATTTAACGGTGAGATTATAAAGCTTATTGGCGAATTGCATGGCGTTAAACAGATCCTTCACTATTGCTCGGGAAGACAAACTAACCGGCCATCCACCCATCTGAAATTTGCACATCTGCATATCTGCACATTTACCTATCTTAGCATCCTTTTAATAACAGACATGAACAGATTTTATGGGACGGGGGTAGCAATGGTTACTCCTTTTCGGGCTGATGGGCAGGTGGATTACGATGCACTTGGCAGGCTTATTAACCACCTGATTGAGGGTGGTGTAGAATATTTAGTATCGTTAGGTACAACCGGCGAAAGCGCCACTTTGAATAAGGAAGAGAAGAAGCAGATCTGGAAATTCACGGCCGAATTTGTTAATAAGCGCGTACTTTTAGTTGCTGGCATTGCCGGTAACAACACGCTGGAAACCGTTGCCGAAATAAAGGATTTTGATACTACCGGGTACGATGCAATACTGTCTGCAAGCCCGCATTATAATAAACCTACACAGGAGGGTATTTACCAGCATTATAAAGCCATAGCGGAGGCATCGCCCCTGCCGGTTATTTTATACAATGTACCCAGCCGTACCGGCAGCAGCGTAAGTGCCGAAACTACCGTGCGCCTGGCTAAGGAATTTAAAAATATTATAGGTATTAAGGAGGCATCGGGCAATTTTGAACTAATGAACCAGCTGATGCGCGATAAACCGGAAGATTTCCTGCTGATATCCGGCGATGATCCTATCAGCCTTCCTATGATAGCTATGGGCGCTATTGGTGTAATTTCGGTTGTGGGTAATGCGTTACCTAAGCAGTTTTCGGATATGATCAGGCTTTGCCTTGCCGGCGATTTTAAAGCCGCCCAGCCTGCCCATTACAGTATGATAGAGTTTACCCGCCTGATGTTTGCCGAAGGCAGCCCTGCCGGTGTAAAATCGGCATTAAAAACTTTGGGTGTTTGCGGCGATACTTTGCGTTTACCACTGGTACCGGTGAGTGATACTGCCGTAGAGAAGATAAAAGAACAGATAGGGGTTATTGGGTAAGTTAACTCTTATTCCAACTGTGTCATTGCGAAGCCCCAGCGCGGGCGAAAGCGATGGCGGGCTGTGGCAATCTCTTTACGCAAGTAGTAAATATGCAAAGCGATTATACATAGGCGACGAGATTGCCGCACCGCAAAGCCGCACCTCCTCTGCCGCTCCTCGCAATAACAATAAAAACAAATGCAATAAAAAAGTCCGGTTAGTTTAACCGGACTTTTTTATGAAGTAAATAATCTCTTTTTGAGGGCGATTACTCTTTGTTCTTAGCTTCCTGAACCTCTAAACGAATTGCCTGCGCTAAATTTTTAAGGTCCTGCATACCTTTACGAACGCGGGTACCTGCTGCACTGTTACCCTTGTTATAAAATTTGTCGGCATCTGCTTCCAGTGATGCAACCAGTTCTTTTACTTCAGTAAATTTTTTCATTGTGAAACTCCTTTAATTTTGAGGTTTATTGTTTTAATTAAAGCTAATCTAAATTCTTTTTTTTAAAATAAAAATTTTTAAACCTCAAAAACAGTGGCTTAAATGCGGTTTTTTTCCACATTCGCATCCCAAAACGTGGTAAAATGCCGGTTACGCCGAATTAAAAATATTAACACAGCCAATAATTTAAAAAGGCCCGGCCCTTACCTTAACATGCAGGAAATTTATTTAGCCAAAAGTATACCCAAACCCCTTAATAAAAGTATTAAATAATTGAATGTGTGTGTTTTGCTTTGAGAGTTTAAAAGGCCTTAAGCACAAAAGCCCCGCGGCTACCGCAGGGCTTTTATACTTTTATTTAAAAACAGCTTTAAATTAAGCTATGGCCATTTTATTTTCTTTGTAGTAGCCTGCTTTCAGCTTACCGGCAACTTCGCTGAAAGCATCCAATGTACGTTGTACATCTTCGAGAGTATGCATAGCAGTAGGGATCAAACGCAGTTCTATCAGTCCCTTAGGGATAACCGGGTAAACCACTATAGAGCAAAAGATGCTGTAGTTCTCGCGCAGATCCATGGTTAAGCTGGTAGCCTCGTTCAGTTCGCCCTTCAGGAAAACAGGGGTTACCATAGTGTTAGTGATGCCAATATCAAAACCGTGCTCCACTAAACCGTTTTGCAGGGCTTTGGCTATTACCCATAACTGCTGGCGCAGGGCAGGGTTATTTTTTAACAGTTCGAAACGTTTTTTAAGGCCTAATACCATTGGCATAGGCAGCGCCTTGGCAAAGGTTTGAGAGCGCATATTGTAACGCAGGTAGTTGATAATTTCGCTGCCTGATGCCACGAATGCGCCAATACCGGCCATTGATTTGGCAAAGGTACCAAAGTATACATCTACGCCTTCAATGCTATCCTGCTCCTCGTGCGTACCGGCACCGGTTGGGCCCATAGTACCAAAGCCATGTGCATCATCAATCAGTAAACGGAAGTTATATTTTTCTTTCAGCGCTATGATCTCTTTCAATTTACCCTGCGCACCCGACATACCAAAAACCCCTTCGGTGATTAGCAGGATGCCGCCACCGGTTTGCTCGGTTAAGCGTGCGGCACGCTCCAGCTGTTTCTCGCAGCTTTCGATATCGTTATGCTGGTAAACAAAACGTTTGCCCATGTGCAGGCGTACGCCATCTACAATACAGGCGTGCGATTCGGCATCGTAAACAATTACATCGTTACGATCTACCAGTGCATCTATAATAGATACCATGCCCTGGTAACCATAGTTTAATAAAAATGCGGCCTCTTTGCCTACAAATTCAGCCAGGCCGTTCTCCAGTTCTTCGTGGTGTTTGGTGTTGCCACTCATCATCCTGGCGCCCATTGGGTAAGCCATACCGTAATCTGCAGCAGCCTGTGCATCAGCCTGGCGCACTTCGGGATGGTTTGCCAGCCCCAGGTAATTGTTAAGGCTCCAAACCAAATGCTCTTTGCCGTTAAACATCATATGCGGGTGGATCTCCCCTTCTAAACGAGGGAAAGAAAAATACCCGTGCGACCATTTCTGATGCTGCCCTATCGGGCCGCCCATGTTTTTATTTATTTTATCAAACAGATCCAAAACACAAATCTTTTAATGTAAATGATATTGCAAATATAGCCGTTAAAACACCCTGTATCAAGCGTTATAACTTTTTATAATGGTTTATAACAAGAAGACAATAGACGATGGACCATAGACGATAGATTATAAACTCCGACTTATAAAAGACTACCCGTTAACTATGGGGGACCTTCATAATTTAACTAACTAAAAACAAAAAGGGGCACGATTACCGCACCCCTGTATCTAATATTATTTATGGACTATCGACCATTGACTATGGACTCAAATCAATCTACGTTTCCGTGTAAGAACGAGTTGTTGTTCTTGATCTCTACTTTACCATCGCTATCAGGCATCAGGGAGAAGCGGGAGATCTGGCTTTCGTCAGACGCTGGGGTTTGCTGCAGGGCTATTTCCTTGCGTTTGTAGGCCGGGATGTTCTCCATCTCCTGGATGTTGCCGTTGCGCAGTTTCATGCTCAGATCTTTTAAGCGCATGATACGCTCGCGCGATTTACGCAGCTGCTCTTCTATCGATTCGTCGGTTTTAGTTTCTACAACGTTAACCGGCTCTGGTTCGGGCTCAGGCTCTGGTTGCCTTTGTTCTACTACCGGCGGTGTAAAGTTCATAACGCTTTCGGTTACCTTAAAGGTAAACTCGGCAGCATCCGGCTCTTCGTGCGATTGCTGCGCTGGCTCTTCTTCAACCAGGTTAAAGCGTACAATTTCGTTCTGCTCGGCACGGTCCTGCTCTTCTGCTTTTGCAAACAGATCAAACAAGCCGGTTTGCTTAGGCGCATCCTTAGCTTTCATGTATGGCGTAGAAAAAGCTTCTTCAGCATCAGCAGGTTTAACGTGGTTAATAAACTCGTTAACCGGTTTTACCAATGGCGCCGCTTCCGGCATCAGCATAGATACTACCTTTTTGTTGCTGTGTTCTTTCTCGCGCTCATCTTTGGTTTGGAAACCGGTAGCAATAATGGTTACCGATAGCTTATCGCCCAAATTATCATCCTTACAGTTACCCCATATCAGGTCGGCAGCCAAACCGGCTTCTTCCTGTATGTAATCGGTAATAATGCTAACCTCATCCATGGTTACTTCCTGCTCACCAGAGGTGATGTTTAACAGGATGTAGCGGGCACCTTCAATCTCGTTATCTTTTAATAACGGGGATGATAATGCACCTTCCACTGCCTTTAAAGCGCGATTTTCACCGTCGGCAGAGCAGCTACCCATGATAGATACGCCGCTATCTTTCATAACGGTGCGCACATCTTTAAAATCCACGTTGATGTAACCCGGCAGTGTGATAATCTCAGCAATGCCCTTTGCGGCAGTTGTTAAGATATCATCGGCCTGGCCAAATGCCGAGCTCATGGTTAAGTTACCGAAGATCTGGCGCAGCCTGTCGTTTGAGATCACCAGGAACGAATCCACATACTTCTTCAGCTCTTCCATACCTTCTTCGGCCTGCATTTTACGGCGTTTGCCTTCAAATGAGAACGGGGTGGTAATAATACCCACGGTTAATATATCCAGCTCGCGTGCTGCTTTGGCTATAATAGGGCTTGCACCGGTACCGGTACCGCCGCCCATACCTGCTGTTATAAACAACATTTTGGTATTAGAGCCAAGCATCTGCTTTATATCGTCGATATTTTCTATTGCCGAGTTTTTACCTACCTCGGGGATAGAGCCTGCGCCCATTCCTTCGGTTAAACTTGCACCCAGTTGTACCTTGTTAGGGATGGGGCTTAGCTCCAGCGCCTGGGCATCGGTGTTACATATAATAAAGTCAACACCGGTGATTCCCTGCCTGTACATGTGATTTACTGCGTTACCGCCGCCACCGCCAACACCAATTACTTTGATGATTGACGATTTTTCCTTTAACATCTCAAACTGCATAATCCTTGTTTTTCAGCTATTTGTGGACTGATGATTAGATAGATTTTCTTAATGTAATATTATAACTTTTTCCACAAGGTTTATTAACATTTGTTCACAATGTGGATAAATTAATTATTGTGAATAATTATTAACTGATCTTGTGTAGGTTAGGTTTAAAAGCCTCACCCTGCCCTCTCCAGAGGAGAGGGTTTTAATTCCTCTTTTTTTGAGTTATAGCCCTCTCTTATGAAGAGGATTGCGGTGAGGCATCACCGCCTATTTCAAAAAGTCTTCATCTTTTATATCATCCTTAATAAACTTTTTGCCCGATTCCAGGATCTTGCCCAAGAGGCCGAACTTCCTGTCGTCGGTGTATTTTGTTTTTTCTACCTTAACGGCTGCCGGGGCTTGTACCACTGTAGAGGTTTCCATCTTTTGGATCCCTTTTATCAGCAGGCCTATACCAGTTGCAAACGTTGGGCTCTGTAAATCCTCGTAGGTGCTTTTTGGCAATACTTCATTTTTGGCCAGGTGCTCGTTAGGGTAACCTACGCGGCAATCTAAACCGGTTACATACTCTATCAGCTGCGTTAGATGTTTTAACTGTGCGCCACCGCCTGTTACTACTATACCGGCAATCAGTTTCTTTTCGTAGCCGGATGATTTAATTTCATAGTAAACATGCTCTATGATCTCTTCCATACGGGCCTGTATCACAAAGGCAAGATTTTTAACCGAGATCTCTTTTGGTTCGCGGCCGCGTAAACCGGGTACACAAACAATTTCGTTCTCTTTGTTTTCCTCAGCCAGTGCCGAACCGAACCTCACCTTCAGCTGCTCTGCTATGTTGCGCATTACCGAGCAGCCCTCGCGGATATCCTCGGTTACGCTGTTACCACCAAACGGAATAACCGCTGTATGGCGAATGATTCCTTCGTGGAATATAGCCACATCGGTTGTACCGCCACCAATATCTACCAGTACCACACCTGCTTCTTTTTCCTCGTCGCTCAAAACCGATTCTGAAGATGCAAGCGGCTCCAGTATCAGCTCCTGGCTTTCCAGGTTGGCTTTGGTAACGCACTTAACAATATTTTTAATGGCCGTAACCTGGCCCGATATGATATGGAAGTTGGCCTCTAAACGCACGCCTGCCATACCAATAGGGTCTTTTACGCCCGGTTCGTTATCTACCGTAAATTCCTGCGGCAGCACATGGATAATCTCCTCGCCCGGAGGCATCACCAGGTTGTACATATCCTCAACCAGCTTGTCAATATCCTTACGGCTGATCTCGTTATGTAACTCCTTGCGGGTTATTAAGCCGCGGTGCTGTAAACTTTTGATGTGCTGGCCGGCAATACCCACATTCACAATTCTAATCTCAACGTTAGATTGTGCCCCCGCTACATCTACTGCCAGGGTAATGCCTTGCACTGTTTTATCAATATTGGACACCATCCCACGCGTGACACCTGCCGACTCCGCCTTCCCGATCCCCAATACCTCAATCTTGCCGTTCTTGCTGCGACGGCCAACAATTGCGCAAATTTTAGTAGTGCCGATATCCAGCCCTACTACAATTGGCGAACTTTTTTCTTGTGTTGAACTTTTGTCCATATTACTCGTACTTTAAATAGATGTCTTCTTTTCAGTTTTTTTTGCCGCGGGCTTGGTAGTCGCGGGCTTTTTACCGGCCGGTTTTGCAGCCGGCTTTTTGTCTGCCTGTTTTTTTACAGGCGCTTTGTATAGTGCCCGCTCATCAATCACCGCCTTGTTTGCATCCGGCTTTTTAACAGGCTTAACCGATGCCGGTTTAACAGCAGATTTATTAGCAACAGTTTTTTTTGCTGCGGGCTTGCTAACCGCTTTTTTGGCAACCAGTTTGCTGGCCTTTGCTTTAACTTCAGTTGGTTTGGCAGCCGTTGTTACCGGCTTGGGCTGGTCTGCAACAGGTTCGGTATCGTCATCTGTTGCGGCGGCATCCCTCATTTCGGCCTTTAACTGCGCGGCGGCCAGTGCATCGCTTTTATTACGGGCAGCGGCCAATGCCAGTGCCGAGTCTGCTGCCACGGCTTTTGCTTTCAGCTCCGCCGCTTTTAACGAATCTACCAGGGTTTGGTTCTTAACCCCTATTACCTGGTTGGCGTATTTTATGTTAATGATCCTGTAAGCATCCCAGCCTACCATTGGCAGCGCCTTTTTGTAGAAAGCCTCCAGGTTGCTAAAGCGTTGTTCCAACGAATCGGCATCGCCCAGCAAAATACGCTGGTTGCCTACCCTTGGGATCAACTCTATTTCATGATCCTTATTTACGTAGATCTGCGCTATCTGGGCATCCCAAAGCGAATCTTTCCTAATAAAATCGGCCGTTTTAAAAATATCCTTTGCCAGCGCTGTGTGTACTGAATCTACCTTGTTGGCAAACAGTTCATCAATAAAACCATTGGCTACCAGTACCCTTGCGGTAAAGTTTTGCGAGAGCGGCATTTTAAGACCGTGCTGGTCTACATAAAAATCCTGGTCAAACCGGTTCATGATGCGTAGAATAGGCTGGCGCTGGCTTACTTCCACCTGTATCACCCCATCCATATCGGCGTATACCTTTGCAAACTCTATAAAGGGATTAGCCTTCAATTTGTTTTCAAGTGCATGTATATCAATATTTTCAATCCGGCTACCAATAAGCGTATGGCTGCTCATCTGCAAAATATTATCAACCTCCTGCCTGTCTATAAAATACTGGTTACCGGGGATGTAAACTTTAATGGCCTTGCAAACCATCTCGGCCTTCTTCACCTCAATGAAACTCATAAGCACCACAAGGCCGGCCAGGCTTATAGTCCAGCCTAAAGCAATCAGCAGTGGTTTCCATATGCGTTTCTTAAACATGTGTTAATACTTGTTTTAAAGGTTGCACCAATGTATCTATATCTCCGGCCCCTACGGTTAGCAACAGTTCCGGGCTTTTCTCACGGATCAGGTCAACAGCTTCCTGTTTCCCTACAATTTGTTTATTTTCTAACTTCATTCTGCTCAGCAGCATATTGCTGTTTACGCCTTCTATCGGCAGTTCACGGGCCGGATAGATCTCTAACAGCAAAAGCTCATCGGCCAGATCAAGCACCTCGGCAAAGCCGTTGGCAAAATCGCGCGTGCGGGTGAACAGATGCGGCTGAAAAATAACCGTCAGCTTTTTATCCGGGAACAGCCTTTTTACAGATGTTATTGCCGCCCTTAATTCTTCGGGGTGATGCGCGTAATCATCAATATAAATATGCTCCCCGTTCCTTACAATGTATTCAAAACGGCGTTTGATGCCTTTAAAAGAACCCAGCGCTTCGCGGATAGCATCGCCGGAAATTTCCAGCCGTAAAGATGTTTCTATTGCCGCCACCGCGTTCTCTATGTTATGCAGCCCTGCAATGCCCATACGGATATTGTGGATAGCGATTGTGCCGTTATCAAAATCGAAATGGAAGTTGCCATCCTCAATGCGGATGTTGCTGCCCATTGCGCCTGCTTCGGTATTTACCCCGTAGGTAAAGCCCTCTGCCAATGGTAAGCCCTTTTTATAAATGAGGATACCACCTTGCTTTATCTGCGAGGCAAACAGCCTGAACGATTCTTCCAGTTGCGAATGATCGCCGTAGATATCCAGGTGATCGGCATCCATAGAGGTAATAATGGCCGTATCCGGGTTAAGGGTTAAGAACGAGCGATCGTACTCATCGGCCTCCACCACTACAATATCATTATCGCCATACAGCACATTGGTGTTGTAATTAGACGAGATGCCCCCTAAAAATGCCGAGCAATCTTTACCCGAATCTTTAAGGATATGCGCTATCATACCCGATGTGGTGGTTTTACCATGCGTGCCAGCCACTGCTATAGTGAACATGCCCCTGCTGATAATGCCCAGCACCTGCGAGCGCTTCTGCAGATCGAACCCTTTATTTTTAAAATAATTCAATACGGCAGAGTCCTTAGGAATAGCCGGGGTGTAAATTATCAGCGTACCATCACAAGGCTGCTGAAAGCTCATCGGGATCCAGTCTGTACGATCCTCAAAAATCACTGCGATGCCTTCGTTGTGCAGCGCATCGGTTAGCGGCGTGCTGGTTTTATCGTATCCGCATACAACCAAACCCAGGTGATGGAAATAGCGGGCAAGGCCGCTCATGCCTATGCCGCCAATGCCTACCAGGTAAACGCGTTGTATGTTTTTTAATTCCATTGCTTTTTTATGTGGGCGGTTAAATGGATCATCAGGCTACTGGTTCAACCACTCACCTAATCAACTTAATCAACCTTATCTTTTATAACTACTTTCTACTTAACCAATAAACTAATTATAAAAAAGGCTATCCCCGCATACAGCGGGGATTAGCCAGATCTAATTGTTGTTTGTTATTTGGATAACCTCTTTTGCAATAACCTCATCGGCATTGGGCATAGCCAGTTTGCCAATGTTGTTGCTTAATTTCGTTTGTAACTTTTTATCATTTAACAGCTCTATCGCTTTATCAACCAACTTGGCTTCGGCATCGCGATCGGCAACAAATACTGCCGCATCTTCCTGCATCAGGGCCAAAGCATTCTTTGTTTGGTGATCCTCCGCCACGTTTGGCGATGGCACCAGTATTACCGGCTTTTTAATTACGCAAAGCTCGGCTATGGTGCCTGCCCCCGCACGCGAGATAATTACATCTGCCGCGGCATAAGCCAGATCCATCCGGTTTAAAAACTCTACCACGCAGATGTTCGGGTGAAGGTTATCGCCCAATTGCTCTTTAATGGTTTTATAGTAGAACTTGCCGGTTTGCCATATCACCTGCACATCGGCTTTTATCAGTTTATCTAAACCGGCCAGTATGCTGTTATTCAACGTACGTGCGCCCAGGCTGCCACCTGTGATCAGGATCGTTTTTTTAAAGTTGGATAACTTATATAATTCCAGCGCCTGCATGTGCTTACCGGCGATATCTACCGACTCCTTACGGATAGGGTTACCTGTTTTGATGATGTTGGCCGCAGGGAAAAATTTATCCATCCCATCGAACGCTACACAGATCTTTCTGGCCTTTTTACCCAGCCATTTATTGGTAATGCCCGCATAAGAGTTTTGCTCCTGTATCAAAGTAGGCACCCCCATTACCGAGGCCGCATACAATAGCGGACCAGAAGCATAACCTCCTACACCTACTGCAGCATCGGGTTTAAATTCTTTAATGATCTTAACCGCCTTGCGTACGCTTCCCAATAATTTAATGGGGAACATGAGGTTTTTAAGGATAGATTTCCGCTGGATACCCTGGATGTCTAAACCTATAATTTTATATCCTGCCGCCGGAACTTTTTCCATCTCCATGCGGCCGCTGGCGCCTACAAACATTATCTCGGTAGCCGGATCGAGCTTTTTTAAAGCATTGGCAATAGCAATTGCCGGGAAGATATGCCCGCCCGTGCCGCCGCCGCTGATAATGATGCGACGTGGCGAAGCCCCCCCCGCCCCCTGAAGGGGAAGCTTTTGATTAGCCTGGTTGCTTTGCGTTTTCATTATCGTTACTCTTTAATCTTGTTTATCGATTATTATATCTTAGTTATATTCAAATTCTGTTCCCCCTTCAGGGGGTTAGGGGGCTACGCTTCCCTTATCTCGCCCACCACTACTTTCCTTGGTTCGTCAATATCGCGGCTTACCGATAGTATAATACCGAAGGCCACACTTGTAAACAATATGGATGTACCACCCATACTTACCAGCGGCAATGGCACACCTGTTACGGGGCCCAAACCTACTGCTACCGCCATGTTAGCAAATGCCTGTATGGTTAAGCTGAAACTTAACCCGGCTGCAAGCAAGGCGCCAAAGGCCTTGGGCGCTTTGGTTACTATCTTAATGCATCGATACAGCAGGAACAGATAAATTGCCGCGAGGGCGAAGCCTCCTATCAAACCATATTCTTCTACGATGGTAGCATATATAAAATCTGAATACGGGTGCGGCAGATAGTTGCGCTCGGTACTGTTACCCGGGCCTTTGCCCATAATACCCCCTGTTGCAATAGCAATTTTAGAGTGATCTGACTGGAACGATTTATCTTTATCTGCCGTCTCCGGGTGCATAAACGCATGGATACGGGAAATGTAAGTAGCACGCCTTGGCCCTAAGAACACTACGCCCGATAGCAATACTGCCCCTGCCAAACAAACCACCGCGATCTGCTTGATACTGATACGGCCGATGATGAGCAACAAAATACTCACTCCAAACAGCATCAGCGCGGTTGATAAATTGGCCAGTGCAATTAGTATAAACACCACACAAACCGACCCCATGATAGGGATGAACGATTGCTTAACATCCTTAATATTCTCCTGCTTGCGCGATAAAGTACGTGCCAGGTAAGTGATTAAAGCCAGCTTAGCCAAATCCGAAGTCTGGAAGGTTAAACCTGTACCGGGGATAGCTATCCATCGGCTTGCATCATTCACGTGGTTACCAAATACCAGTGTGTATAACAGCAACGGGATGGTAATGATCATTAACAGCTTGGAGATACCCGCGTACCACCTGTAATCAAGCCGGTGCGAAATATACATCAGCGCCAAACCGCCAAACAGCATAGCCATGTGCTTCATCAGGTACGATTCCGCCCCGGTATTATGCTTATAGGCAATAGTACCTGTAGAACTGTATACTGCCAGTAATGATATAACCGACAGCAGGATAACGATAAGCCAGATCCAGCGATCTCCCTTTACGTTGCTAAGTACATTACCGAATACCTGGTTCATTCTTTTGTCGATAGTCCATGGACCATAGCCCATAGTGGTTTGTTAATACTTGTCCATTAATACTACCATGGTCTATGGACTATTGACCATGGGCTAACGCTAAAGTTCCTTCACCGCATCTTTAAACTGCCTGCCCCTGTCTTCGTAGTTCTTGAACAGATCGAAGCTTGCGCATGCCGGCGATAACAATACCGTATCTCCTTTTGATGCCAGGTGATAGGCTACCTGTGTAGCCTCTGATGCAGATGAAGTGTTTACAATCAGTTCTACATCATCATCAAAAGCATCATGGATGCGTTTGTTATCTTTACCTAAACACACAATGGCTTTTACCTTTTGCTTTACCAGTTCGGTAAGCATGCTGTAATCGTTGCCTTTATCAACACCGCCCAATATCAGTACTACACCTGCAGGCATGCTTTCTAAAGCGTACCAGGTAGAATTTACGTTGGTAGCCTTGGAATCATTAATAAAATTGATCCCGGAGATCTTGGCCACAAACTCCAGCCTGTGCTCAATACTGCGGAAGCTGCCCATGCTCTCTCTCATTGTTTCGTTGCGCAGTTCCAGCACTTTTGACACGATGCCCGATGCCATAGAATTGTAGATGTTGTGCTTACCCTGCAGGGCCAGTTCGTTGATCGACATTTGAAAATGTTCTTGATGTGTGTTGATGACAATATTGTCCTTATCGAGATATGCTCCCGGTTCAATCTTTTTTATAATGGAAAACGGCAGTTGCTGCGCAGCTATCGTTTTATCTTGCATTACTTTTAATGTTTCCTCGTCGTCGGCGCAGTATATAAAATAATCTGCCCTGGTCTGGTTCTGCGTAATCCTAAATTTGGATGCCGCGTAGTTCTCCAGTTTGTAATCGTACCGGTCTAAGTGGTCGGGTGTTATGTTTAATAACACCGCTATATCCGCCTTAAACTCGTACATGTTATCCAGCATAAAGCTGCTTATCTCCAGCACATAATAATCGTACTTTTCGGTAGCCACCTGGTAGGCAAAGCTTTTGCCTATGTTACCTGCCAGCCCAACGTTAAGCCCGCCGTTCTTCAGCAGGTAGTAGGTTAAGCTTGCGGTGGTTGTTTTACCGTTAGAGCCGGTTATGCAGATCATCTTTGCATCAGTGTACCTGCCTGCAAATTCAATCTCTGAGATTACCGGGATGTTCTTTTCTACCAATGCCTTTATTATCGGCGCCTTATCCGGTATGCCGGGGCTTTTTACCACCTCGGCAGCTTTCAGGATCTCCTCGTAGGTATGTCCGTTCTCCTCAAAACGGATATTCCAATCTTGCAGCTGTTTTTTATAATGATCGGCAATAGGCCCAAAGTCAGAAACAAACACATCGTACCCCTGCTGTTGGGCAAGGTACGCCGCACCAACACCGCTTTCGCCGCCGCCCAAAATGGCAAGGTGTGCAGCCCCGGTCGGGCGTATAGCCCCCTCCGCCCCCTGAAGGGGGAACTTTTGATTGGGTATGTTACTCTGCGTTGCCAATTGTTGTTTATGTCTTACTAGTTCTTGTACCTTAATTTATGTAAACTCCTACTCCCCTTCAGGGGGCTGGGGGGCTCCCTTCTATCTCAACTTCAATGTTATCACCGTTATAATGGCCAGCATAATACAGATGATGTAAAACCTGGTTACGATCTTCGATTCATGGAAGCCTTTCTTTTGGTAATGGTGGTGCAGCGGTGCCATTAAAAACACCCTGCGGCCTTCGCCAAAACGTTTTTTGGTAAACTTAAACCAGCCTACCTGTATAATTACCGACATGTTCTCTACCACAAATATTCCGCACAAAACGGGGATCAGCAGTTCCTTACGGATTACAATGGCAAACACGGCTATAATACCACCGATGGCCAAACTGCCTGTATCACCCATAAATACCTGGGCAGGGTAGGCATTGTACCATAAAAAGCCCACACATGCCCCAACAAACGCACCTGCAAAAATTACCAGCTCGCCCGAGTTGGGGATATACATAATGCTGAGGTAATCGGCTATCATAATATTACCCGATACATAGGCCAGTATAGCCAGCGTAAGGCCAATAATAGCCGAAGTACCTGTTGCCAGTCCGTCGATACCATCTGTAAGGTTGGCACCGTTGGAGATAAAAGTGATAATACCGATAACAAAGAACATGAAAACCAGCAGCGCATACTGCTCATAGCCGGGGCCGATAAATTTTAACACCTTGCCATAATCAAACTCATTGTTCTTGTAGAACGGCATGGTTGTTTTGGTAGATTTAATATCCTGCGTGTAAATAGGTTTATCGCCGCGCATATGAAAATCTACCGGCCTGTCGTATTTAACAGGCAGCTTTACTTCCTGGCGCATGGTAATGTTGCTATTGAAGTACATTGTCCACCCGATGAACAGCGCCAAGCCGACCTGCCCCGTTATTTTAAACTTACCCGCTAAACCTTCCTTATTCTTTTTAAATACTTTAATGTAATCATCTAAAAAACCGATAGCACCTAACCAAACGGTGGTAACCAGCATCATGATGATGTAAATGTTATCCAGCTTTGCAAACAGTAATGTAGGGATAAGTATACCCAGCAGAATAATAATACCACCCATTGTAGGCGTACCCGATTTTTGCATCTGGCCCTCTAAACCCAGGTTACGCACCGTTTCGCCTACCTGTTTAAAGCGTAGGTAATCTATCAACCTGCGGCCATAAACCGTAGTTACCAATAACGATACAATTACCGCCATAGCCATGCGGAACGTAAGGTACTGGAATACCCCCGTGCCCGGGATACTGTAATTTTTATTTAAGTAGCTAAACAGGTAATATAACATTGGTTACGTTTTGATTCCACCGATTTTATTATGATTTCACCGATTGACTTTCTTGCTCCATCTTATGATTTCACCTATCAGTCTATATTTATCTTCAAATTATCAAATCCTCAAATTAGCTCATTAAGTTAAACTGCGCAAGCAACTCTTCCATATCATCAAAGTGGTTTTTCACACCGTTAATCTCCTGGTATTTTTCGTGGCCTTTACCTGCCAGTAGGATGATGTCCCCGGGCTGAGCAAGCATACAGGCAGTTTTAATGGCTTCGCGCCTGTCTACAATACTTACGGCGTGGCGTTTAAAGGCCGGGTCTATTCCTGCTTCCATATCTTTAATGATCTGGCCGGGGTCTTCGCTCCGCGGGTTATCTGATGTAAGGATCACTTTATCGCTCCACTCGCTGGCTACTTTTGCCATTACAGGGCGCTTGGTTTTATCCCTGTCGCCGCCACAGCCTATCACGGTGATCACCTTTTCTTTCCCCTTACGGATATCATGAATAGTGCTAAGCACGTTCTGTACAGCATCCGGGGTGTGGGCATAATCTACAATACCTATCACCTTATTTGGCGCGGTAATATATTCAAACCTTCCTTCGGCACCGGTTAATTTGCTCAGGCTTACCAGCACTTTGGCTTTGTCCTGCTCCAGCAATAAAGCCGCGGCGTAAACAGCCAGCAGGTTATAGGCGTTAAAGGTGCCTACCAGTTTAAACCAAACCTCTTCGCTATCTATATTTAAAAGCAAACCGCCAAACTGGTTCTCAATAATACGGGCTTTGTAATCGGCCATACTTTTTAAGCCGTAAGATTTTTTATGTGCTGATGTATTCTGCAGCATTACATTGCCGTTTTTATCATCGCTGTTGGTTAAAGCAAAAGCGCTTTTAGGCAGCGTATCAAAAAACGTTTTCTTGGCTTTTAAATAACTGTCGAAGGTTTTATGATAATCGAGGTGATCGTGTGTTAAGTTAGAGAATATCCCTCCCGAAAACTTTAAGCCCTCTATCCTGTGCTGTGCAATGGCATGCGAGCTTACTTCCATAAAGCAGT
>Ga0247734_1001026_pt1 | contig 22372 bp, 13 predicted proteins | sample UWRJL103311B2_FD_180933 | JGI IMG/M metagenome (GOLD analysis project Ga0247734, IMG submission 180933) | Plant litter microbial communities from Arlington Agricultural Research Station in Wisconsin, United States - UWRJ-L103-311B-2 | ecosystem: Environmental > Terrestrial > Plant litter >... | reverse complement strand
ATCGATGGGGTAAACTTCCGGAAACCGCAGATTGGGAGCCCACATATCAACCCGACAGAGCCATACATCATTATTGGGGATAATGCAGAACCTCTGAATGTGCAACATAGCGCTATTACACGCAAGTTCTATTCCAAGAAACCGCCTCCGATCTCTGTGGAGGATTACTTGATGCGGCTACACAAGTTTTGTCCGATGTCAACAGCAGTGTATTTGGCCACCAGTTTCTACATCCACAAGCTGGCAGTTGAGGAAAGAGCGATTGCCGTCACCCGTCGAAATTGCCATAGGCTGTTATTAGCGGGCTTGCGTGTGGCAATGAAGGCTCTCGAAGATCTCAGCTATCCACATGCCAGGTTCTCCAAGGTGGGAGGGGTTAGTGAGAATGAACTCGCGAGGTTGGAGATCAGTTTCTGTTTCCTGACAAATTTCAACTTCAAAACGAGTAAAGAAAAACTACTTGACCATGCGATCAACCTACGAGCCGTCTCTTCGGCACAAGGAGCTATGAATTTCGTGCCGAGGATGCCATTGAAGAGAAAGGCGAACGAAGTGCAAGAATCTATACTCGAAGTTACTGCAGACGCATAGCCTGGACGCATTGACAGGAATATAACTAGAGAGATGCACATGCGCTAGTGGGAGAGTTGTACATAGGGGCTAGGCGCTTTGAAATGGTTCACGTTCATAAGGGAATATTATATATACGGATTGGGGGTTAGGCTTTGCCTGTTATGGGTGGTTCGAGTACAATTTATGTTGAAATGTTTGCGCTGGTTAGCATTGGAGTTGGAAAGGACTGCATACCACTGGATTGGCGTTGGGAGGCGAGAATTATACTGCATATACCTCTTGCTAACTATTATTGAAAGTTGCAAGCTTGCGTGGTCGCTATAATACCAATTTGAGATATTTACATTCATATAAAAAGATCACATGTGACAAGGATAAGACCAGGCCAGTCGACTCTGCATTTTATTACACATCTTGTGCTTATACTTTGGCACGCAATCTCACTTTCTAGTAGTCTAATCACTTCTCTAGGCAAATCTCTCATAACGGTCAGTCAACCTATACATCAGAAAAGGTGTTACAATCAAAAACTGACCTGTCTGCCGTTGAGATCCCTGATAAATTTACGACAACTACCCCACCTGCCCACCTCTTGTCAGCAACAACCCCGCCATCCGGTCCAACACCTCTTAAATTATTCCGTTTCTTGCGTGACAATCAAAAACAACCCAGTCGCAGATAAAATCCCTAGATCTCTGCTTCAAAGAACATAATTGCTCAGACTTGAGCTCTGCCATATAGACCTCTACGAGAAGTCTTCACAACAACAGCAAAAATGGAAGCAGTAGATGCCATCTTGGCGGGCAAATATCCCGCCAAACAACACGCCAAACGGGTATGTAACTGGAGTTAGACTCTCTCTCTCTGTATTGTATATTCAGCCCGAGAGCTTTATATGGCTAGCTTCCAAAATCAGGAGGTAAGAAGCTGCTAACATGAAACTTCCCAGGTTGTGGAATACATTAGAAAGACGAAGCCAGATGCCTCCACCGGCGTATTATACCTTGAAGGGCAGAAAACACATATGCTCGAGGATAATGATGAAAGTGCACCTTTCAGGTATGCTTATAGACCTCTTTTTTCTCCAAATTAATACTAATGAGAGGCAGACAGCGTCGCTTTTTTTACTACTTGACCGGCTGCGAACTTGCAGACTCTTTTTTTACGTATGATATTGCTTCCGGGAAGAGCACACTTTTCATACCTCCTATAGACGCCGAATCCGTCATCTGGTCTGGCCTACCTGTCTCCGAGACCGAAGCATTGGCACTCTACGATGTGGATGCTGTTCGGACCACTGATACTGTTGCTGCATACCTTGCTGCTCCTCAAAACGCACAAGGTACCGTGTATGCCATCTCCTCCCAGATCTCCGACCACATAACCTTCCTTCAATTCGATGATAAGGATCTCACCCTCCTAAAGGAAGCTATCGAAGAATGCAGAGTGGTCAAGGATGATTATGAAGTTGCTATAACCAAGAAGGCGAATGCGATTAGTACTATTGCACATACAGCGGTGTTGAAAGCTGTGAAGAGTGCTACGAATGAGAGAGAGCTTGAAGCTTTGTTCTTACAGAAATGTATTGCAAATGGTTCGAGAGAGCAGGCGTATCATTCGATTGTGGCAAGTGGAACTTCGGCGGCCACCCTACACTATGTGAAGAACTATGAACCGTTGGAAGGAAAGCTTAATTTGTTGCTTGATGCCGGTGGAGAGTACAAGATGTACGCGAGTGATATTGTGAGTATAGATTTGTCTTATAAATTACACACACTAATTGGATTTTGAGACCCGAACGTTCCCGATATCTGGAAAATTCAGTCCAGAGTCTAGGTCGATCTACGATATAGTTCTCAAAATGCAATTAGACTGCATCGATATGCTCAAAGAGGGTGTTCTCTGGGAGGACGTCCACCTCACAGCCCATAAAATCGCTATTGATGGCTTACTCGAGCTAGGAATATTACAAGGGGATAAAGAAGAAATTCTCAAGTCGAGAACGAGCGTAGCTTTTCTTCCTCACGGATTAGGTCATTATCTGGGAATGGACACTCATGATACTGGTGGCCACCCCAACTATGAAGATAAAGACACGATGTTCAGATATCTACGAGTGAGAGGAAACTTACCAGCAGGAAGTATCATCACTGTTGAACCTGGAGTAAGTGGAGTGCTGAGAAAGTCGAAAGACGTGCTAAAAGATTATAGATTTATTTCTGTCGCTTCATCATTGACCCATATCTCAAGGACCCAGTCCACAGCAAATTCATCAATGTGGATGTGTTGGACAAGTACTGGGAGGTGGGAGGGGTTCGGATTGAAGGTGACTTTCCTTCCTGTGCTACATGGTTGAGTGGCTTGCAGAACTGACACATTTTAGACAACATTTTGATCACGAAAGACGGATACGAGAATCTGACGACTGCAGTCAAGGATGTTGATGAGATGTTGACGCTTATCAATGGTTAATGAAGTGCCAGTAATGTGCTGTATCAAAATGGTCATGTTGGAGACAGGATAAATTGTATGCGTGACAATGTTAGCTGATTGTTGAACAAATTTGCCATGTTATGACACCACTTCAAGATTCGAGACCATGAATGAATATGCCACTTTGGCGCCATCAGAAATCACATCACCAGTTCAGTCATGCCGGATTTTTGAAGGTAACTGGTGTGGGTGCAGTATTGGAGAATAGAAGGGTGTGCCAAATCATGCAATGTAACAAGCTGTTTATCTATACTTTGTACTACCACCATATGTTTTGAATCATGTGGATTTTCTTTTATATCACGTTATGTGACACAATGACTTTCTGGATGAGCCGAATAAATATTATATGTCTTTCATAGCTTATTATGCGGCTGTAGTGGTCTACCTGGACCTCTTATCAAATTCAGAATATAGATTATGTCGCCCCCATGATATCGTTCTCATGTATAATGCATATATTCCCTCCCCCTCCCCCTGTTGGTGTGTATGTGTGTGTATGTGTGTGTATGTGTGCTCGATTGTACTACAAGAAATCAGCGATCTGAAGATGAAAATGGGGAGAAATATACTCTATACATTGCAGATTTTATGTGCACGTCTACAACACCTACTCTTCACCAATCAGGAAAGGCAGACAGGTAATTAGTAGGTTTATTCCAGCAATCTTAACACATGGCTCTTCTCTGTATGGCCTAAAAAGAAAAAGAGGGTTGGCTTTTATGTTACTAGTCAGTATACCATAGCAGGTAAGAGATATATATTCTACCTGTACAAACTACAGGATACCGCTGAAGGGAAAGGAATGATGGGGCTAGTTTACAGCCTTGAGTTGCGGTTGCAGTATGTTCCACATCGGAGGTGAGATGTGTGTTGTGGTCTTTTCAACTTGGGTTTTTGGTTCTGATCCCCTTGTTGAGTAACCAAAGGACGCTGTCTGTTTCAATGAGTACTCTTTTCGGCATCCATGTATCTGCTTGGTTTCGTATGTTGCTGGTGCGTTATCTTTCCTACCCTAGGTATGCTTGCGTGCGTGTATGATGAAGGCTACCTGAAGATTTCAACACAAATCAGCGAAAAAATTCGGTATGATGATCCAAGAAAAGACACACAGTCTCCGTCCGCTGTGTCTGGGTATGGATCCTAATATATTTCCAAATTACTATGGCCGATGAGCCAAAGAATAATAGTAGAAAGGTCCCAGCTGGACAACGTTTCCTGCAGAAAGCAAAATCTAAACGTTTGCTTGTGGCTCGTTGAACTTTGCTGTTAATATCAGCCTAGTGTAGTCAACTTGCTACGAGTCACACGAGAAGGCATATGCTGTTGAAATCAGTAATTTTATAAGACCTTGTGCTTTTTAGCTACTGCGTCAAGTCGAATGCAACGTTGTAATACCGCATAGCATTTAATAAGGTGATAGATACTAATGTCGGTACCTGAAGAATCTAATGCATGAGGAGAGAGAGCAATTGACTTTGGATGGCCACACAAAAGCCCTCGTCTTTTCTCCCGATAATATTACCAAGCGCTTGATGTTGTGAAGTGTCTGTTGACAGCAAGTCTAGTCAACCAAACACATTCTGAATTATATGCTTCACAGATACGAGTCGTTTGCGTCGTCGTCGTTGTCAGCTCGAAGGAAATAATTCCCATACACAAACTTAATTAAGTGGGTACTAGTATCAAGCCTAGTTTGGTAAATTTAAGATTTCCCTTTGCTATCATGATACGAGGAGGCGGTGTTGTTTGATGCAGATCATCTTCTGGGGAATTTTGGGCTGGGGTTGACATCTTTCCAACCAAAACGACATGAAACCCGGAAGTTCAGCCTAATACATGTCATAGTTAGAGGTTTGTAGTCAGCAAACCTTTCGATTGATTGAATTAGGACGCTAGATTTCCCAAGTCTTGATTAGGTTTGCTTAGGTTTCCCCACATCACATCACTCCCCTTCACGTTCCTCGCAAAGATCTCCAGGATGCTGGAAAGATCGTCTGCTCTAGAGACTTTGCCCAGCACTAACAGACCCAATGGCGCTGAGTAATGGGTATCTTTGTCTCGATGCAGCATCGAGATTAGGGAGCCCCAAACTAGGACTGTCTCCGGCAATAAAACTGTTCGGCATACAACAAAGCGATGACAATGTCTAATGCATCAAACCTCGGTGCCAATTATTGGTATCGATCCTGAATAATGCTTTTGTATCCGACTCTCTATTCTCCCACAGTCTATGTTAGCGCTATATGGGATATTGGAATATAGCTTTGTGAACCTGCATCCCCACGTATTCTTTATAATTTCTTATCATTAAAGGCAAGTCAAGCTTTCCCAAACTTGAAATTCATCCTTTAAAGGATTCGATCTCGCAATAAAGTACAAAACGGGCAAACCACGGGCGGTGGTAATTAATATAAGCTATTAAGCCCTGCGATAGGGTCCTTGTGGACGACTCCTATTGGTACAAGGCACCTTAATATGCTTGGCCCTAGAGAGGCTATGCTATGCACCAAATATTACCCGAGTATCAAATCACGTGACCTGATACTGTTCTCGTGTTACTGAGCTGGCACGAAGAATATGTGGATGTGGCTTCTGCCGCGCGGTCTCTCTCTACTGTCAATACAACCTCAAACTATAGCCTGCCGCTACTAAAGATGGAAACCGATTGGTAAATAGTTTGCTACCTACCCGGACCCCCCAATTCAATGTTGATATCATACGCGAGTGTTTAGAGCCCCGAAGGCCCCTTTATTTTTGTGGGTCTGAGCTGGGATTCAGCAATCCTGGTTGGGTAGCTCGGTACCGTACCGAGCGTACATACAGTAGGCAACACGAGAAATCACACTCACACAGCCTTCTTTACCTAATTACGCTAATGTGTACGGAGGGTTCAGCGCTAACCTAGTGGTCTGTCTGTCTCCAGATCGTGCTTCGTCAATGGGTTTGCTAATATTGATTAATCCACAGTTGGGGGTGAAATTCGTTCTTTTGCTCATACTTTCTTCTAGTTGCTTTTGAGGCTGTGTTCTTCTAGCTTTCCTTCCCTTCATATATTGCCCTATTTCCCCATTTATGATATTGTATACTATTTGTTTGAGTATCTGAGGACTTCTACATAAGACTGCAACGGCCACTTGCCGTCTACTTGCCACCATATCTTTGAATCACTGTTTTGGTACACTCAACAACTACCTCGTGGACTTTGAAGTCACAATTAACACCTGGCTTATAAGCCTCCGTTCATACAAGATGGCTCCATCAGGAAACCGCCCAACATGGCGGAGAATTTACCGCCAAACTCTCACATTAATCTACAAGAACCTCCTCGTATTCTACAAAACACCTATAGCAACGTTGATCAGAGCTCTGGTATTTCCCGTCGTCTTTACCATTATCATGTGCAAGCTTCAGAATGTGGCCGATTTCAGCGGAAGTTCGCCATATTACGCACCTCCGAGTGGTAGTATAGCGAGTCAGCCAACACCAATTCAAGATCTCGATGTCGCTTTAAAAGCAGGCCGTTCACAGCGATTAGTCTTCGTCCGCAATGGTATGAAACCCCAACTTAGAAAGACTGTTAATCTGAGTTGCTTTACTAATTCTTTCAGGTATCCCTGGAACATCATTGGATCCTATTATTGATGGTGTACTGAAACAACCTGGAATGATTGGACTTGATACGCACGTAACTGATGACCCGAATGACCTCTGGGACCTATGCAAGCAATCCCTTCACGGTCAAGGTTATTGTTTTGCCGCTGTTATATTCCTCTCCCTCAACGAAACCGACGTTGTATATAGCATTGCCCTTGATGATCAGGTCAGAGGCATGTCAGCAAATTCTAACGAGCCCTCCCTCCTTTCAGCACGTCTCCTCCCTTTACAATGGGCAATCGATGCCTCAATGGGTGGCCTTGCAGCAACTTCTAAACCATCAGAACAAGCATGGAGCGGGTCTTTCTACGACTATCGATCGGTTACTGAAATAGAAGAACCGTCAAAGACGGGCCCGGACTGGCTGGCGGTAATTGGTGCCTTCGTCGCTCCTATCTTTATCTTGATAGTGATAGGTGTGGTCTACCATCTCAGTATTTTTGTGGCGAGGGAAAGAGAAACCCAGGTATCTGAGTTGATGCAAGCTCAGATGGTCACAGAAGTTCCTCGGATCCTGTCGACATTGTTCTCATTCATGATCGTCTACTTTCCAGGTTTCATAATTTGCTCTGTACTGTTAACACAGCTGCTGTTTACCAAGACATCGGATATCTTATTTCTGTTCATGATGCTTTTGGCTGGCACGTCCATGATCGTTTCGACCCATTTTCTCGCCTCGTTCTTCGGCAAAGCACAACTTGCGGGGCTCTATACCTCAACTCTTGCATTTGCTTTATCACTCATCTCACTTACTATCTTGCTGGGACCCTCTTCGCCATTTATGATAGTAGCTAATCAAAGGGTGCCCCCAGCTGTCTCCAATACCCAGACCCTAGCCATGTCTTTAGTGTTTCCACCATATGCCTTTGCAACACTGATTGGAGACGTTGCCAATCGAGAGTTTCAGTTGCATGCATTTTCGTTGCGGGCTGCTGCTGGCATTTCACAGGCAGATGTGAGTGCAGGTGTAATTCCACAACAAGCCTTGGCAGGTTATCTATATGTTCTATTCTTCCTTATACAAATCCTTGTATTTGGCTTTGGGACATATGGAGTTGAAAAAATACTCTGGGGTGTTAAACGTGATTTTGAGCCAATTGACGCTTCAAGCGATGTCGCGCTGCGGTTTACCAAACTCTCTAAGACCTATCATAGCAAACGACCATGGTACTGGCCATTTAAAACCACCACGCACAAGCTCGCGGTTGAAGAATTAGACCTAGAAGTGAAGAAAGGCTCGGTTACATTTCTCCTCGGACCCAATGGAGGTGGAAAGACCACTACCTTAAAATGTGCTGCCGGAATTCACAGCATGGATAAAGGATCCCGCCTGGAAATAAACGAAGCTGGGGTTGTATTCGGAATATGTCCGCAACATAATGTTAGACCCTTCTCAACTCCAATATGTACTTGCTAACTCATATAGGTCTTTTGGGAGAACCTCACTGTTAAAGAACACATCAATATCTGGAGATCTTTGAAGACTGCAGCTTTTGACGATTTGACGAATGATGACGACGATGACGATGTCATTTCTGAGTGCGATCTTATTGAGAAATCCAATGCCGCCGCAAAAACACTTTCTGGAGGGCAAATGCGGAAATTACAACTTGCGATATCCTTCGTGGGTGGTTCAAAAGTTTGCTGTATTGATGAAGCATCAAGTGGTAAGTTCTATCCCAATTGTGTTAAGATCCTAGGCTAAGTGCGAAACCCAACTAAATAGGTCTCGATCCATTATCTCGTAGAAATATATGGAATATTATTCAAAAAGGACACACCCGTCGTACAATTCTTGTCACTACGCATTTCCTAGATGAAGCAGATGTCCTTGCTGATCATATTGCAATCATGTACAAGGGGAAGCTTGTATGTGAGGGTCCGGGAACATCGCTGAAAGCTCGCTTTGGAGGTTCCTATGTCGTTGAGGAAACAACTATTGACGGTGGTGACATGTCGTGGAAAACATCGAACTCGGCTGAAGCTACAAGGAAGATACTCGAACTTGAAGCCTCGTCAGACGAAAATACCTACAATGTCGTCTTTCCTACGCTGGAGCAAGTTTTTCTGAAAGTCACCTCAGGCTCAGATACTGCGATTAATAAAGACTCTGGGGATGGCATTATTGGTGACGGACAGATTACTTCTGAAGTTGAAGAAAGAGACGATTCTTTGAATACTGGAAATGCAAAGGATATCGATCTAGACGTCGGTCAAGGACTTGGTATTGCAAGGCAGGTACAGACTCTTTTTGGGAAGAGATACACACTTCTTCTCCAGAAATCTGGCTGGATATCTTACGGCATCAACCTCATCATTCCTATTCTCATCGCGGCGGTATTGGTAGGATATTTTCCTAAACTCAGAGATCTTCGGACATGCAAGGGAAATGTTGAAGAGCTTAGGGCGCGGGGAGCACTAGACTCATCATCATCCTCTTATTATAGTGGTCCTGTCGCCATCAAATTCGATACACTGGAGAATTCGTATTACAGCCCTAGTCTGTATGCAGGTGCTTCAGGGACACCAGCAGCACTTGTGGGGCCAATCTCCGAGTTCTCTGGACCTAAACAAGATGATATTTTCACTTCAGTCGTCGCACCTAAGATATCAAATTACAATGATTATGGTTCCTCAGGGAACAGCAACTCCACCGATGATAAACTATACGCTCGGAAGATAGTCAACGATATACCATCAATGATCGCAACAATCAGCAATAGCACGTCAGGTGGAGGCTTTAACGGAATTGCAATATTTGCTCCATCTCCAGCATCGACTATTTTATTTCACGATTCAAACTCTTATGATGCAGAAAATCATATGATAGGATTGAGCCTCATAACCTACCGCCTTGCGAATGCTTCAAAAGCTACAGGGATAGCTCGTAAATCTTCTGTAAACATTCGCACATTTAGACACATTGAGTCGGATGTCAACTTCTTCTCTATGCCCATTGCACTTTTGCTCGGCCTCGCCTTCATTACTGCTGCATCTATTGCAGTCATCTATCCGACATTCGAAAAGATAAATCGTGTTCGCGCTCTCCACTACTGCAATGGTAAGTTACCTCAAAAGCAGGCTGATTCCCTTCCCAAGTTCTATATGAGAAGTTTGTTTGAAATGGATTCAACGAGAATGATAGCCTTGCTCAGCTTTCTTCTCAGACAATCTAAAGACATTCGAATTTCCTATAGCTAAACCGAAGAGATTCGATCTTTCTCTCAATCTACAAATACTTACATCTTACTATTACCAGGTGTTTCCCCATTCGCATTATGGCTTGGTTATCTACTCTTCGATATTCAGATCATAATTATACAATCCATCATCGTCTGGGCTCTCTTATTTGCAGGCAAGATGACAAGACTCTATTATGGTTCCACGTATATCCTTGGTGTTTTCATTCTTTTTGGAATCGCCACATACCTCGGCACCTACTTACTTTCGCTATTTATCAAAAGAGCAGCATTTGCCATTGCGGCTGGGCTGCACATACTACTATTAATCATCTACTTTGTTTCATACATTGGCATTAATGCGTCAGGAAACTACTGGGAGGAGCAATATATGTATTCGATGGTTCAGTATTTCCTCGGTTTGACTTCGCCAGGCGCCAACCTACTACGAGCTTTATTCGTTTCGATGAATGTGTTAGATGTGCTCTGTGGAAAATTTGGCGATGCTGAGTTGCCTGCTATGTCCTATGTCCGATACGGAAGTGTCTATGCGAATCTTATCATTCAAATAATCTTCCTGATCGCTATGATCACTGTGTACGAGTACGGGAGCGCAGATAAGCTTCGCCGTATGGCTCGCTCTATCAGAAAACGAGGTTTGCGCAATGTGGATGATGGCACTGCCACTTACATAGTGGATTCGCCGATTGAAAAGACTGGAGCTCCTGCGGCGTCAACAAAAATATTGAGTGTCTCGAATGTCACGAAGCTTTTCGGTCGCAACTATGCCACACAGAACATCTCGTTCGACGTCTCTTCAAATGAAACATTGGCACTTTTAGGCGGAAACGGAGCTGGGAAAACCACCATGATTAATCAAATTCGTGGTGAACTAAAACCTGATTTTGGGGAGATCTACCTAGATGGTGTATCCGTTTTGAGAAACCCTCGCAAGACAAGATCCTATATGGGAGTTTGCCCTCAAGATGATGCCGTCGACAACTTGACTGTTCGTCAAACCTTGAAGTTCTATGCTAAGGTGAAGGGCCTCAAGAATGTCGATGGCAATGTCGATAGAGTTATGGCTGCTCTTAACATTACCATGTACGAAGAAAACCTCGTCAAAGCTTTATCTGGAGGAACCAAACGGAAACTGTCTGTCGCTATCGCTTTGCTTGGTAACCCCCGCATCCTCCTTCTTGACGAGCCTTCAACCGGTCAAGATGCCGGTGCGAAGCGTATTCTTTGGAAAGCTCTGCAAGATATCAGCGCCAATCGTGCTATTCTTTTGACAACTCATAGCATGGAAGAGGCCGAAGCCCTCGCTACGAATGTTGCCATTATGGGCACCAAGATGCTTGCCACGGGAACTCTTAGCAAACTTCAGGAAACTTATGGTGGTCTCTATAGTGTCAGGGCTGTTCGTTTACCAACAGCGTCCGCCGAAAAAGTCAAGGCAATGGTGGAGGCATCATTCCCGCATAAGGTCTCACAGTACGAAGATAGTCATGGACAAGTCAGCTTCAGTCTCCCGCATGATAAACGCGCTTTTGGTGCAATTCTGAGAATCTTAGAGGGATTGAAAGGAGATGTTATCGTCGATGAGCACACTTTAGATGAGGGTGATGATGAAGTTGTTTCATCACGCAACTCTCATGAAGAGGGTGTACTAGAGGATTATACTATCAATGGACCTACTCTGGAGGAGGTCTTTATGAATGTCGCGAGGGAGACGGGAATTGCTGGTGGTGTTTGAGCCATTTATTTGGTTGTAATTCTAGATCAAAGATCAAAGATCAAAGATCTCTTAATTTCTTATGTTTTCTAATAGATACCCATTTCATCATTCCACAGTATCAAATAAATGGGCAGAATGGATGACGTCCTTGCTGGATCACTAGCTGGGTCAGTGAAATATGACTTACAAGCCCACTATTACCAAATGCGTCAGACGGTCAACTCTTAGGCTCGAATCACACTGTATACTATACTAGCATAGAACAAAATTCCAATTCAAAATATTCAGATATCCTAACAGTCCGTTATATTGGTTGAGCCGATGATAGTAGCCGATACCCCTTTCGCCTCCGAGATTTTTGCATATCACAGCACACTAACAGTAGCAATAAAGCAACGCCGGACTTTTCCACAGTCGGGATTGAGAGACTGAAAACCTCTTAGGCAAAACAGAGCCAATTTTGTGCACCGGATGGTGTTTTCAAAGTACAATATATAGCTCGCAAGGTGTAGTGGAATTAGCACGGACAGTTCAATTGAAAATATAAATCCAGCTTTTTATACCATCACACAATTAAAGTCCCGAGCAAGTTCTGAACGGCTTCGATAGGGCCTCAACTTGAGATCAAATCTTTTTTTTGACTTGTGTAAATACTTGTGAGATTTAAATGACTTTTGTGTGTACCAATTCTATTGCACCTTGGACATATGGATTGCAATTCTCTTGCCCACCTTATCAGCTCATATTTTTTGCCTAGTTCCTAACTTAAATTCTCAAACTAGACGGGAAAACACCTTCTTGGTGCATGCAGGCTTCTTTTGAAACCAGTATTGCTAGAGCTTCTCAAGATTAGAGATCTCGAAGAAAACAAATACCCCTACAGACTCCCTCTCGATCGAACAAAAGTATTCCTTCACTATTTTGGTAGTGCGAGTCTCCGGGTTTCATGCATAGTCCGTACTCTTTTTCTGGAATGCATAATTGCAGCATTCCCACTTCGAAAAGACATGAATTAGATAAGCGGCCATTTAAAAGGAATCGAATCATGTGGCCGCATTGCTGTCTGTCCAACTGTCTGCTCTCTCCCACATTTCAAAAACATACTTCGTCCCATTCTCCTCTTGTATTCCTTCGGGCACGACCTCCCCCGCCCACTCATCCAGCTCCTGCTTACTCTTCCTCACCCATCCGTCCGCAGTACCATCCTCATTCAAGACTATTGGAAAGAACGTATCGCATTCGAACTCTCCCAGTACCCTTGTCAACAGGATACGCTTCGCCTCTTTCCGCTCTAAAGCTGCTTTATATATTTGTCCACCACCAATCACAAATGCTCTTCGCTGCACTAACGTTGAACTAACAAATTGCAGTGCTACTTCCATACTATCGGCCGTAAACCCACCTTCTACGGCGCCAGAGCTGGTTACCACAACGTTCATTCGGTCTTTCAGTGGACGGAATCGTGGGGGTATGCTTTCCCAAGTCTTTCGGCCCATGACCACTGCATTTATGGTCTATAGTCTATCAGTTCTCTAGTATAACGCGAACATTTGGTGGTACATACACCGGGGCCGGTACGTTTAGTGACGCGTGCAAAGTATGCCATTTCCCTCTTCAACCCAGTCCAAGGAAGGGTACCAGCAAAGCCGATGCCCATTTTGTTCGTTGCAGCAACGATTAGTGTTAATTCTCGGGACGCCATTGTAGGCCTAAAGTCTGCGTCTGACTCTAGGTGTGGAAGAGACATGAGTTGCTGTTGACTAGTGGTGAGGTTTGGAACAGCAATTTGAAGTTAGAGATCTGGCGGGGTAAAGTTATGGAAGAACGCGCCGAACGCGTCTCCATATATTGTCACGTGATTATATCTACAATGGTATGCACGACGTATTAAATGAAACTCTGGGTGTTAATGATTTGACAAGAAATTTAAATATCTTACAATGCTCCTCATCTATAGAGTGAAGCAAGTACGGGCATATTTTTGATTTTGATTTAGTGAATGGATGAAGTGGTTTCGTTTTAATACCAACCCATTACAAATGGTCTGAAATCTACAAAACCCAAACAGCAGTTAGTGCTCTTCTAAGGTATTTCATTGTTCAGCCCTAAAAGGTTTATGAAAGAAGCCACAGTAGCCTTCTGAATTGGAGACAATCGATCCAGCATGACTAGGCTCTTGACATCTTAGCTGAATCATATTTATAGCAAATTAAAAGTGAGAAAAGATCAAAGTATTTTGGAAGGACTGGCAACTGACAGACAGACATTTGATTGTTGCGAATGAAAGAAGATAACGTCTGGGGATGTATGTTCTTTGGGGATAATCCAAGGAAGCGAAAGTAAATTGCTACCCGAAGTGTTCACTAACGCCACGCAATAAAGGTATCATATCTAGTTAAACCGAACCTCCCCAAATAAACCAGCCCGTACCTGTACGAGCGCTGCTAGCTCCAATAAAAACTCCTGTAGCACAATAACGTTGGTCAGCACATGGCTTACACTTACTAACTTCTGTTCTTCCACATCCCCTTCCCCAACTATTGAAGCACTATCTTCATTTCCGGCATCTGCGGTCGTAGTCTTCAAATCAGGGAAAGGAATTGGCTGTATCTCTGCCTTAGATGCAGGAAGTCCGACTTTTCTAGCAAGAATGCTCTGATCGACTGCTGCAAATGCGGCTGCTTGACTCGCATGTATCCCATGACCCCGAGACCCATCATCGGCTCCACGAGAACTTATAGATGCATCCCTTGAGGCTCGCCCAGCTGGACTTTCTAGACCCATGGGGAATTGAGGAGGTGGTACTGCGTTGCGAGTTGTAGTTGGAGTTGCAAAGCCATAACCTCCACTGACACCACTGCTGCTACGTTGACCATCTTGGCTCGATCGACCGCGGGGTGAACGAGAGCGTGATGGTGTTGCTAGATCTGGGAATATGCGCTGGGCGAGGGCGTCGAAGGCGTTCAGTGGCGGAGAGGCTGGACGGGAAGGGATTTCGGTGCTGGCAACCTGGCGATTCGGCAGGTTGGAGGCAGCTGCAGAGGAGGCCGCGTCGAAAGCATCGCGGCGTTGATGTAGTATATCTTCGAAGCGCGGAATCTCGTTCCGGTACGATGACACCTGGTCGACAAGTTTTCTCAATTGACGAAGGAATGAAGGGAGCTGTGAGTCAGTCCAAAGAGGTGTTCGATAAGCTCTTCTTAAGTCGCGCAGCTGCCTCTTCTCTTGTAAGTCGCTAACCTCACTAGGTCCCAAACCGAGCGGTTCATCCAGTTCCAGCTCTCCATCTTCATCATCCTCATCATACACATATTTGGAAGGATCTGGTAGCAACCACCCGTCAATTCGCATATATCCACACGTTGCTAAATCAATAATAGTACCGGTGAGCGAAAGGTTTGTTTCAATCGAGTTAGTGAAGAAAGTTCCCAAGAGGCCAAGCAATGTTTTCAGCATTGGATCTTCCGGCCGCAGGGTGTGTGACTGAATGTCTCGTGGTACTCCAGGAATTGTTGCATGTACTCCGGAAAATTTGCTCGTCCCACCGGGTATCTTTGGTGCTACAAGTACTATTGAGCAGGGGTGGCTCTCTAAAATACCCATACAATCCTTTATGTGGTTCTCGTAAACCTCGTCAAAGTCGTAGTCACCTCCTATATCACCCGCTAATGAAAGCAGGTAATCCATCTCTTTCTCGTGAGCGCCGATTGTCCTCTGTGGTCTATCGTGAACAGTCTGGCTCGTCCAGAGCAGAGTTGTTACGGCGTAACGATGATGGCGTCTCAATATAATCGAGACAAGTTGCAATGTCACAAACACGGTTTGGTGATTCGTTGACTGTAGACTAGCCTGAATGAGATCTACGAGATTATAAAGTGCTGGCGTAGAGGCGACTTCGACTTGCGTTGCCATCATGGTTGCAAGATCCATGGACTTTCTTTTCCTAGCTGCACTGATTTTAGAGCTTGAGGGGGTAAGAGCTGTGTCTGGCAACGCAAGAAGATAATGTAAGATTAGGTGAATCATATCAGGGTGATCTAATGCTTCGAGAATGCGCCGAAGATAGGTTAATACAGCAACTGATGAACCTCCATCTACATCGGAGGATTCTAAAAGTGATGGATATCTGATAAGAGTTAAATAAAAATGTGCTTTGAAATGAAGAAATACGTACAGTAATTGCTGTAGAAATATTACCTGGAAGTGCTCTAAGAGGGTCGATTTGACCTCCAGTGACTTGCAGTGATTGAGCACATCTTGCCAAAACATCAAATGAGACAGAAAAGTCTCCATGTGACCTTGGAAGTCGGCGGAAGCAGAACTAACAATTTCATGAGTGGTGTGCGGGTGTTGATAATCCGAAAGGGCGAGTATGGGAGGTAATTGGTCAGGAGCATGATCTATTACCAGTTTTCGACTTAATTGACTGTATAGAGCACCTAGACCTGTGGCCATCAACGTGGCTAAGTCACTCTCGACTATCCATTGCTCTAAAGCTGCAGAATTTGATGCTGCCTCAATAATATATAGGAGGCCAGTCCGCGCAAAGTCTCCAGTTCTTCCTTCGTGATGTATAAAATCAATCAACAGATAGAATAGCGGAAAGTCCTCTTTATGCGTTTTCCCGGTGAATTTCTCGTGCGCATCTGCCAGATTACCTTCCAAATCACTTTTTGAATTGGTGTTGAACCAGGCAGGTAATATGTCTGGGTCAAGCCTAATCTTAGTTGTAATGTTGAATGAGAGTTCTACCAATTCCACCTCTGTATCTGAGCCTAGAGGTATGCTATTTCCTCCAGTTATTCGAACCAGTAGACTCATGAGACTTTTCGAAAATGAATCATTTTCCACAAAGTCCTCTTCCTCGCTATCAATAAGGGTTGCGAAGAACGCAATCCCTTCTCGAATTATTGGTTCGTCATAAGATGTTGTAGCAATTTTGCCAATGGGAATATATATTTGCTTTGTAGATGCAAACGTAATGCACGGATGAGGTAGGGGTCGTCGAGATTCGTCGCTGAGAATAGTTGTGAGTTCTTGTATGCTGTTTCGCACGTTTTCTGCCGCTTCGTAATCTCTTGAAAGGTTTGATGAAGCCCGCCATAGCGACTATGGTTGAGGTATTAGTACTTCGTGTCATATCAGAATTGATTGTGCATACCAGGAGTCGGTTATATTCCTGTTTGAAGCGTGCCAGACGCTTTTCCGGATTGTTTGCTGCAGCTTTCGCTGGCGAAGCAAGGGAAGTACCCGCTATCAAGCGTGACCACTATTCGAAGTTAGAGGTGTCAAGTACGGAGTAAAGAGTCACCTACAAAGTCCATGGTTCTGGTTTTAGGACCATTTTCTATGCATTGTTGAATATGGTTCCAGAAACGTACCGCGTCAATTTACTTGCATGAGAGCTGGGACATGTAGTCTCGGTGGTCAAAGCTTGCCGATCACGGATCGGGTATGAATTCGGGTAGACATTTAAAATAACCGGTTCATCCAACATCAGCTTTAAATTTCTAAATCCCATCTTACAAACAGTAGACACGCGTCTCAGCGCTGCCCATGAGTAGCTGTCCTTAATATGAGGCCTTAAATTAGTATTTTAGATTTATGTAAGAGTGCATGTTCATTGTCCTAGAACTTTTAGGTCGTTTGTTGTACTCTATCGAAACTATGTGATCCTTCATCTCAACTAGCAAATCGAGCAGAAGTACATACAGTTTATTGACTCTGTTTTCAAACCCCATATTTATCATGATAGAAGGCACTCCAAGAACATTCGTACAGGGCTTGGCTGGCTTTGCTATTACGACAATGAGCCAATCATTTACCCTAGAAAGTGAATTTGAATGGTGACTCAAGTGCGCTATCAATCTAAAGTGAAACTGGAATGGATGCCGTGACGTTCGGTATCTTCCTGGCAAGAAGTGGCCATGCTATTGGCGAAACTATTAGAAGGGTATCTGAAGACTGGTCTTAGTGGCATAACTGATTAGTTACAGCCGAGTAGACATTTAATGGCAGCGTGTCAAATATGGTGGTACAATAGAAAGTTGACAAAATGTCCCAGTTACGTAGATAACGGATTTATACCCAAGTTTGCTATGTTGTGAAGTTTTAAAAAATTACAAGTTGTATGTCTACGAACTTGATTCAGTGTGTGCAAATGTGGCATCTCGTCTGGACAGTGTGTCAAAATCTAGGCTTAGGAACAACAGACGCACCCAGAAGTGTGGTTCTACATCACTAGATTAACAACGCGTGCTGAACAAGATTTCATGACTCGAGGTCTAGATTGTTTTGATTCCTGTCGCGAGGTTCGCCATAGTTTATTTTGACTTTCAAGTCTAGGCTGATCCTTGCCAATCAGAAAGAGTGACTAGGGAGCAGGGCTAAGTTGGATTACTTGTGAAAAAAGAGAATACATGCAATGCAACATTGTGAGAGGGTCTTTTAGTCATTGAAAATTGAAATAGATGAATATAACAGAAAATATGATATAGATGAAGTTCGTCAAAGACATAATCACCTATCTACTGATCTACATCTTAATAGAAACAAACCTAGCAAACCCCTGCGTAACCGACTAGGGCCACGGAGCAAGTGGAGAGTTTTTAAACATAGAAATATGGTACAATTCGGATTTCTTTCACAGTACCATAACATGATGAGAACAATAGATTGAAAACTTGTCTGGGAACGGGAAGATAACCAAATTATCGAGGTGCGAATACTAGTAAATGATTTGTACACAGTATTGATATGAGCGTTTCAAATTAACCGAATCGACCCACTTTAATCAGTTTAGCTTACTTTAGTGCTGTCCGGTTGCTGGGCCAGCAGTATACCTTGGCAACACAACATGAGGAAAGGCTGTAAACTCTCCATAATCCCCGCACACCCAACAAGGAACCGTATCGCGCGCTCTCTTCTCATTGTTTTGTTCTTACTTCAATCAAATTATCTGCCCGGTGCGATTGATATCGGAGGTGTTATTTATCCTCCCATTCGTGGCTATCCACGATCGTTACGGAGTACATTCCTCACTCCTACCTCCACGCGCTTCCTGCCGCATCAACATTCGCAGTCTTTCCATGCCATACCACATCGAGCAACAGCTATACCAAGAATAGCCACGCCTGGTACCGTAAAGCAACTTTGAAATCGAAAGGTGCCTTCATGACATGGCATCACCGTCGCAACCTGTGAGCGCATCATTGTTTACTATCGTTATGGAGAAGGAGTGCTGATAATTGACAGGTTCACCCGTTGCGGATCCAGAAAGGTACTCCATCGCCAGTAAAGAGAAGCTCCCTTCCTCGTCCTCTGCCAGAGATTGCTCTCTCGGACAAGAGGAGAAACTCTCCCAGCTTTAACCAAGCCGCAAAGGTATGTTGCGTCACCTACCTTCGGGCCCTATCGGAGATATAAATGCTCAATTACTCATTGTGCAGAAGATGGCACTCAATGTGGACTCGTCTCCATTCCAGTCATCCCCTTTCAATGCTTCAGCCGAAGGCAACTCATCCCCACGTCTCTTCTGGCAAGGCCGTGATCCAAAATCTCCGTCAACACCAGCCCGCTTCAATTCTGAAAATAACTTGTTTGGGGGAAGGGAGGCATCACCATCACCAACTCGCCGGTCTTCTATCGAGAGACTACAAAAGGCTTCGCGTGTCAAGAACAGCAATATGTTTGCACGCGAACAAAAGCAAGAGTACGATCCAGCATCTGTGCCCGTCATTGAACGCCCATTAGCCAAGCAACTACAGGGAAACGCATATGGAGGAGCTGGACTCGACGGCTTCCGTTCTGCTGAGAAGGGGCGCCCGCTTTTTGGCCACAATAGAAATGATAGCAAGACCAGCATTCCTCTGTATAGTCCAACCAAGACGCCGCTCAAATCGGGAGCGAATGGACTATGCGCCCCTAGCAAAGAGCAATTATCTCCAACCAAGTCCTCCATGGCATCTCGACCATTTACACCAAAGTCTAGCCTGGATCGTGAAAATGTTCATTATGCAGAGGAGAGCTCATTTGACGATCGCGAACTCCCACCAGGTAGAGCCCTTCACAGACATGCAAAGTCCGTCACATTTGACGCTGCACCACCTCAAGTCAATGAGTATGAAATGGCGACGCCTGATCTCTCTTCGGTTGGTACAGGATCAAGGGAAAACAGCTACGATTCCGCCGAGGACGACGATGAAGATAGTTACAACCGCGGAGACTCGATAGAGCAAGACGATAGCTTTGACGCTTCTTTAGAAGATACAGACAAAACTCCAGTGGTTGGACCAGAAGATTGGCGACATGCCAGCCCTAGTACACATGGCAATGGAATGATCTCCGGACGTTTGTACGATCCTTTTGATGGCCCTGAAGGTAGCCCAATGCCAGAAGCCCGCCCGACTTCTTCAGCAGAACGCCCTGCTGCCTCTCGAACAGACTCTGGAGACCATCGACCGCTCCCACCACTCCCTGGCATGATGGGACATGTTCGAAGCAATTCAGCATCCTCTGTTGGACTTTCTGCCGCTACAGATCGTACGTCTAACAGAAACCTCCCTTCCCCACCTGGAGCAGCGTCGATTAGCAAATTAGACATCCAAGGCATGTCAGGAGGCAAAATGAGCTTAGAGGAAAGATTACGCTTGATGATGATTCAAGATGAAGAAAAGCCGAAAACAATGGCAGAGCAGCAGCGCGAGAGACGAATGAGAAGAGGGGTGCCGCGGGAAAGGAATAGTCAAACCCCTGAACGAGATCAGACCATCCAAGTTCACGAGGATGAGGTCGATGAAGAGGATACTTTGGATGATCTCCCCGGATTGGGTAGTTACCAGTTGCCTCCACGAATTTCTCGAGAGTCAATCCTACGAAAAGTCAACGGACAAGATGCATTCTCTCGAGATTCTGACTACAACTTTTCATCCCCAATGCCCAGCTCAAGCCCGGAACGCCAAACTGCAATTGATCCAGACACTCCCATTCCTTCGACGGAAGATCAGTCTCTCTTTGAAGAGAATGATGATAGTGTCATAATCAAAGCAGAACCAGAGGAAGATGATGTTGATCTTTCTTCTATTACGGACATGTATCAGAGGAATGACTCTAGATTAGATCAGTACGGCTCAGCCAATGATGCCGTTCCCGCCGACGATGATGCAGATAGCCAATACTCTGATCCCACACCATCCCTTCAGAGTCCTCAGATCCAATCTAACAGTGCTCCAGAGGATGATGATCCGCCAACTCCTCGTGCCACTGAAGGTGTAGAACCTGTTAAACAAAATGATGAGAATGCGCTACCAGAACTCAAAAGCTTTTTGAGCACTGGCGACTTTGGGTTAAGTCTTCAATCTTACATGAGTAATGCATCTCCCAAAGTATCCGAAGAACCTCAAGAGATGGTACAGGGGCAGGAGACTCATATTCCAACTGCTTCAGACGCTCATGAATATTTAAATCGGCCGGAAACACCCCAGCAACGAGCCGTACCATCTTTGAAGCCAGAGTATGATGGCACTGGATGGGGCTCCGATGAGGAAGACGATGAGATTGAATGCTCTACGCCAGACTCTGTAATCCGACATGCTCTTCCACCGTCTCCCCCGCGTGACTCGCCCGTGATTCCAGAGCATGTTGCAACCATCAAGGCATCGGGATCGAAACTGAAGACAAGACCATCCGCTACACCATCTGATCTTGAATTCATGAGAGAGATGCGGCGTCAAGTTAGTGGCGAAACCCGAAATATACCCCCAATTCCAGAAAGACATCGGAATCGCCCCTCTATGAGTGTGGAACGTGAGATGGATGAAGGACTTGACGCCGAAGGAGCTTTGGAGAGACAGCGAAGTCTGAAGAAAAGAAGCTTAACTCTGGATATCGGCAGTGATCTCGGTTTGAGTCTTGACAAAGATTTTGATCGGGTGATCGAAGCCCAAAAGGTTGCGTTTAACCTAACCCCTTCCCGCTCCGCTATTTTCTTTTCCGATGGACAAGTGTCCGATCTTGCTGGTCTCCCTACTCATTACTCATATGCTCACATTTCTCATCGAACACAGCGCGGTTATCTCATGCGACAAAATACCAAGGTAGTTGTGGCGAGTAGCGATGTTGGTAAAGGTAGTCGTTCAGCCGGTAATTCACCAGTGAAGACACAGCGGCCACAGTCATGGACAGTCGAGCCGTGGAATGGCCAAATGCGTCAAAATAGCTTCCGTGATAAGACAAGTCCTCGAAAGAAGACACCACAAGGCCCGATGCCCCCAATGCCTGGTCACGAGAGCAATGTACATGGCCTTGGAGCACTAGCAGAAGAGAGTATGCCTGAGCCCACTATAGACGAAACTGGCGAAAGAGGAAGATTGTTTGTTAAGGTGATGGGTGTCAAGGACCTAGATCTGCCTTTGCCAAAGAGTAAGTCTAGTGATTGTTAGTGTGGAGCTTAGTTGACATTTTCCAGGTGAACAGTCGTGGTTCAGCTTAACGCTAGATAATGGTGTTCATTGTGTGACGACTGCCTGGCTTGAACTCGGAAGAAATGCCCCAATAGGCCAAGAATTTGAGCTTGTGGTTCCAAATGAGCTGGAATTCCAGCTTACTCTAAATGCCAAGCTTGTCAAACCAGCACCAAAGCGTGTAGTCGAGTCGCCTACCAAAAAGGTCCAGAAGCCTTCGACTTTCAGCCGCGTCTTCGCATCCCCTAAAAAGCGCAAGGAGCTTGAGCAAA
>Ga0247734_1001024_pt1 | contig 22403 bp, 20 predicted proteins | sample UWRJL103311B2_FD_180933 | JGI IMG/M metagenome (GOLD analysis project Ga0247734, IMG submission 180933) | Plant litter microbial communities from Arlington Agricultural Research Station in Wisconsin, United States - UWRJ-L103-311B-2 | ecosystem: Environmental > Terrestrial > Plant litter >... | reverse complement strand
GGAGGGCATTAGTCGGGGGAGTGGCGGTGGACCAAATCCTGGGAGAGGTGAAGAGCCATCGAATGGTAAATTCCTTGGTTGATATAGTGGAAGCGGATGCCATTGCTGTGGTGGAGCCAGAATGAATGGCGGGTGACTTGGTTTCGTTGGAGGCTGACTGGGTGGAGTTGGGCGTGGTAATGGGGGTGCTGTAGTAGGGGGAAGGGGATAGCTGGGTGGTGGTGCTAGATTCGGAGGTATACTTATTGCAGCCGGTATTTGTGTTTGGGGTGGTGGTAATGGAGGCTGTAAAGGAGGTGCCATCAAAGGAGAAATCGTTCGTGCATTGTGCTGAATTAAATTATTGTTAAGGGGGGTGGAAACAGGGCTCCCAACTGCAGGTTTTGGTTCATTGTTTTGTAATGGTCCTTCGCTGGGAGGGGGCACGACTGGTGGTGATTTCGTAGATTCTGGAACATCCTCCATGACTGTATCTTTGTTGGATTGTGCTGCAGTGACATCCTTTGAGGCAGCAGCTGATGCTGCCTCCATTTCTGCAGCTTTTCGTTTCCTGTTCTTTTTCTCTATTGGATCCTCGAGCTCCAGAGTTTTGCCGACCTTTCTCAAAACGCCTCCAACCCATTCTGCTTTCCCACTCCACCATGTAATAACGGGACCGCTTAGTTGTCTGTTGCTCAGTGCTGCCAGTTTCGCAGCCTGCTCCTCTTCCCTCTGTTGCTCTGCCTCCTCCCATCTACTCAAGCTCTTCGAGTTCTTTTTCTCAATCCGAGCAGCCTCTGCTAATCTGTCTGCCTGAGTTAGAGCGGGCTTCTTTGCAGCTTCCTTTCTTGCCGCGGCCCTCTCCATATTCTCCAACTGCTTCAACCTCTTGATCTCCCTGTCAACCATCTGTGCATGCAGTTGTTCTTTACTCTGCCGTGTGGTTCCTCGAGCTGAAGCCCGAGTCGGTGCGTCCTCTGGAGTTGGTAACCATGATGCGCGCTCAGACTTCTTCTTTGGCCGGGCCGCGGGGGCTGGCAATGATGCTGATGTTGCTGTCGGGTCTATCTTGACTTTCTTCTTAAAGGCTTTGGGTAAACCATTATTTGCTTTGCGTTTTTTCAACTTATCCGCCCTTTCTTTCTTTTGCAGTTCCTTTTCTCCCTCCAAATCGTCCGCGCCTGCTGTTGGGCCTTTGTCCTCATCATCGTCGGATGAGTCCATCTGCACATCCGATTCTGCCTCCTCGTCCTCGAATCCTGCATCGTCATCTGCCTCTGCAAACAAGAGCTCGAGCTCATCATCAGGGTCTTCTTGCTGCAGCAGGCTGGCAAGGCGGTTTCCTGCCGTAGACCGTTTTTCTCGAGTGTTGACCAGTAGTTCAATTGGCTCATCTTCACTCTCATTCTCACTCTCACTCCCGCTTCCACTGCCGGAATCGATGTCAGAGTCTTCCAGGACCACTACCGGCGTGCCCTCCCCGGATTCGTCTGCCATGATGGGGATCGTTGTCCACAGCTGGTTTGCGCTGCTCGCGTGAAATTGTTTGGTAAGGCCTAGTCAAACCAATCAAGGCCGGAGCGCGCGACGTCTGCTCCGAAACTAGAAGCAACTCAAGCACAGGGTTTTGAATCATACATCAGCACGTGTAAATCCGATCTAAATAAGCATGGGGTAACCACAATGACGGGAATTCAACTTTTAGGAATGAAGTTCTGAGCAACGCGGAGGGAAAGTACGCCAAGCACCGATGACCCCAAATTCTGGTGTTTTGCGGCTGAAAATGCTCTTGGCAGCCAAAGTCTCATGTGCTAATAAAAAACACTAGTTGCTTATAGTTCGTCTGGGGGTTTATCCTTTTTTTGTTATAAATAACTCTAGTGGAACAAATTACAGAAACTAATAAGCAAGGCCAAAACTGTCCTTCCAGCACTATCATTAGTAACAGTATGCAGTCTGTTTTTTCTCACGGGTCAAAATTAACAAATGTTCGTATCTGAGCCCTTTACAATTTAAGGCCGGAGAGTAAGTAGGTAGGAACTGGGAAGGGAGGGCTTTCTGTATGCGAAAGTATTCAGTGGTGCTACAGTATCACGTGGCCATAGTTTTTTGTTCCAGCTTCCAAAAATAGAGTCTCACTCAAGGACCCGCACCCGAAAAGGGACGATCACTCTGGGAATAGCCTCACTGGTGCGGGCCGAGGATCTGCACGAGACGTACTTCCGTACTCCGTACTGAACAGCACATACAGTAGTGTAGAGGGAGGAGGTATCGTAGGGTACGAGGATACTTTCGCATGTAGAGAACACGACTCCGCACGTTGACTGAGATTCCGAGTCCATATGGATAGGGACTATGACCATTATAGTGGTAGAATCTTGTGCTCTGTTTGCCATACTCTCCTCACCTCAAGGCCAGTGGGGCGGTCCACGAACGACTCACTGGTGGTCGTCGAGATGCTGTGCCTTTTGCTCCCAGCCTCCCATCCAATTCAGCGGTTCAACTTGCCCACCACCAACAGCAATGTTTACAACTCCCGAGCAAAAAGCATGGCGCCCCTGCGTGTTTCGAATTTATGATGACCCCAAACGAGTTGCGTCAAATCAGGGAGCTTGGGCCTAGGAACAGCCATGGAAGTTGAAGCCATCCGGTACTGGCAATGTACTGGGAGTAAGTACAAGGACACCTATACGCAATGTGATGTGATTCTCCCCCGTACTGTACCGTAAGTACTCTGTCCTCTCATTGCGCTCCATATTCCCACTTCACCAAGGCCGATTTCAGACCAAAAGTGGTACCTACTTACTTACAGGTATTGTTCGTCTGGCCTCGGCAATCCGATGTGCACCGTGCCAGAGAGGATGTAACCGGTACATCGTCTATCATCCCGTTTGGTTTGAGAGCTTAATGCTGAGCTGGGGTTTCTATGGAATCCACGGAAGGTTGCAGGGGGGATGAAGGTTAATGTACAACGTACAGTAGCAGTACGTACCCGCCATACCTTTCGTACCAAACCCAAAGTTCAGCACTGTATGCGTCCGCCCCTGATCTAATAGACAGACCTGTGTGGAAATGAAGCGAGCCAAACGGCTATTGCTGCTGCATAAAGCACCCTAGGTATATATAGATACAGTAAGAAGTACTGTACATACTTTCGTATGGGAGGAGGTTAACAAGTGCAGCGGACCATCTTCCCCCACACTGATCAACGCCGTCCGAGGACATAAAATCATCTGCAGGTGCGAGTTAAACGTGCTGTGTCGAATCCTGTATACTGGGACGAGCTCGGAAGGATGAGACAGAATCTCATAGGACGGGCGCAGCGTTTGCACATCACATAAAAGCCCACGACTCGACGATGGCTCGAGCCAGTAGCCACTCTTCCTCGTCGTTCTGGGGTGGCTGTAACTCTGTGAGGTCTGACGAGAGGCAAAACTCATGTAGGGGACGAAATGGAATTGATGACATGCAACCGGTGAGATCAGGTGTTGGCCCAGCAGCAATTGCTCGATCGTGACTAGCTCTCGCTGTGCCATGGGGCTTCGTTTGCACACAGAGGAGCTTTTTGGGTCGAGAGGACGGACAAAGTGGTATTCTGATTCTGATGCTGTGCATTTCCCGCCCCCTTCCCATGCTCTCCCATGCTCTCCCATGTAAGAACCACTTCCAGAATAGCATCATGCCCCGTATACGTAGTAAGAATCGCGAAAGAGATGTCCCTTTGCCCCCTGGGGGCCTGGGGGAGGGCAGAGCCAATACAGTACTGTAGGTAGTAACGAGGCCCAGAGGCAGTTCATGGCTCATGGCTCATGGCTCATGGCTCATGGCTGGTGCTGGGCTGGGCTGGGGGATGCGATGCGATGCGATGTGATGCGATATGATGGGTCAGAAGTTCAGAACCCGTTTCCGCCTCCAGAGCCACTAATTAATCAGCCTCTTTTCCAAACTCCAAACCATTGTTCCGAATTCGCCAGTTGTTCCTATTTGCACCCTGGATGTTCTTTTGACTGTACGGTACGCGTATGTATTCTTATACAGTACCTCCGTACAGTCTGGTTGATGAACAGCACAGGAGTATCCTGTCCCATCCTTAGTCGTATAGCGGGAGACTACCGCGCCACGCTCACTTTGTAGATTATTTCAAGTTGATATTGAGGTCCTCCGACCTCACTAACACTTGCAAACCTCCTTCTCTACTGCAATTAAATCATTATTGTTGTTGTTCTTCTGCTCTCCTACCGTACTCACACCACGCGTTATATCCCCGGTTTCCATTGTCACCCGGTTTATTGATCTTCCTGTCGTCTAGTCTAACCTCTAGAGTTCTTCTGGTTCCAGTTTTGGCTTTGGCTGCAGGGGTGTTTATGAAACGGCACTACGAACAAGTCGTCAACTTCCAGCAACCTCCCTCACCACCTCCCTCCATAACCTCCGCCCTCCCTTACCTTTTTCCTCTTCCAACGACCTTATCGTCGTTACCATCATCCTCTCTTTCTGTATTAATGACGCATGTATATTGAGCAGAATACTGGACTTTTCCATTGATCTCAATCCTGTTAAAAAAAGCTTAATCCAAGCGCGTCTGCGAACTCTTGCGAACACATTCGGCTTATCAACCCTCCTTCAATACAGATCTTCTCCCGTCTCTGCAGTCATTGCCTGAATCGATCGTTGCAGAGTCAGGCCTTTTTAATCCATATAAAAGCGAAAACATTTTTCCTCGAACCAACCATCACAATCCTTTCGCAAAACACCATAGGTGTTCGAGGCTTCAGCGACCGACCCTCCTATTCAAAAATTCACGTCAACAGATACTGCATATTATAGTTGAGTCCGCACACAACTGCCATCTCATTGGCAGCTGCTCTATAAAAGGGTTTCGGGAGCGATAATTTCCAAGTAATTCTGCCATCTCTTGTCAACATAAAGAGAGACTTTTGGTGGACGGATAATCTATAATGTCATCTTCAAGATCCGATCATCTCACACTTGGATATCTGCCACAGACAGGTGGGAATCCTCCTCGTTCTGGATCTTCGACAGCAAATACTTCTCCCACAGAGGCCTCCAGTGGGAGCTCTTTACGATCACCGTTTGGCCTTTCAGGAGGACTGAACTCTGCCGGTAAAATGTCCGGAAACACACGATCGGGGGCTGGTTCTCCATCGCACGAACAGCTTGGCACTTCCAGCAGAATATTTTCTAAACGGTACGTTTATATCCCAAACTTTTCTTTTGATTTAGCTAACACTGGGTCGACAGAGCTCGTGAAATACAGGCACAGGAAGGCCTCCCTCTTGGAGTATGGGGGCCCCCTACCAGTGGCGGATCCACTCCCCTTCGTGAAAACATACCTGAATCTCCAACTGATGGATTTCCTGATTTCTCACATCTACCACCACCAGAAAATCTGCCGCAAACTCGTCGTGCCCGAGCAGGCACAGTTCCCTCTCGATTTTCTCCGGGCGGGAACGGACTCGGTGGCCTAGGACTCAGCCCTCTTCCACCGCTTGCTCCGAAAACATCAAGGCCAACGCCAACTCCAAGTCCGTTCAAAAGCCCATCACCAAATCTTGGTCAAATTGGTGATTTGTCCCGACTACGGGCAGGATCAATGCCACAAAGAAGCCAATTTTCGCAACCAAGCGGACCATTCGGGCCATCTGTATTCTCAACAAACTGGGCTTCCGGGCGAGAACGCACCTCCACACTAGCAAGCATTCAGAGTCAGGGATCAAATGGGCCAAGCTCGCCTGCACAATCATCTTTTTCGAAGGAGAACGGAGAAAATGACATGCAGATGCGAACTTTGGACTACCTTGGCCTGGCAGATACCCCACAGCCTCCAAGGGCTCAATTGGCGTCCAATCCGTTTTTGGCGAACATAGCAGATCTTCAGAAACAAGCAAATCGCTTCCGTTCATACTCGGTTAACGCAAAGGAGAAATATGCTCAGGATGAGGACGAAGAAGAATATGGAACCTCAAGTGGTCAAATGACCCCATATGAGGCTCAACAAGCACAGTTACATCTTCAGCTTGCAGCGACCAATGCTGCTATCCAACAGCATAACCTTGCAGTTCAGGCTTTCGCCAACCAAGCGTCATCAAACAGACCAAGAGCGAGAACTGCTGGTGTTTTGGAATCACCGGCTTCAAGACTACTTCGAAACTACTACCCGACAGCCTCCCGTCTTGACAGCAGCATCAGTATCTCAGATATGGGAATGACTGAGTCCCCAGAATATGAAAACCTTCCTGATGCGGTTGCTGCTATGTCTCTAGGGAGATCAAATAGCAGAAACGATAACCATCTGAACCCAGATGACAATCTCGAAGGCCCTACAAGAGCTCTCTGGCTCGGTAGCATCCCATCGTCGACCACTGTTTCAACTCTCCAGGAGATGTTCAAGGCTCATGGAACTATCATTTCTGCGAGGGTTCTCACTCACAAAAATTGTGGGTTTGTAAACTTTGAGCGGTTGGACAGTGCCATCTCGGCCAAGACAATGATGAACGGAAAGGAAATTTTCCCAGGCGCCGGCCCCGTTCGAATCAATTTTGCAAAACCACCATCTCCATCCGTCTCACCAGGTCATGATGGTGGTGCCTTTCCATCTCCAAGCCCAGATCCATTCTCCTCGGGCCTCGACAATGGATCCAGTGGTCTGAATCCAAATGGAGCTACTCCGGGGATCATTTCTCGACCCGGTAGCGCATCCTTGAAGTTAGCTACACTTGCCGATATGAAGGCAGACATTCTTGATATTGTCACAGAGTTTGGCGCAACCGAATCGGACAAAGTCAAGATCACACATAGTCTGCAACAGGCGATCACATACGACAAATTCCAACCCGAAATCCCACCAATTCAAGAACCTGCCCACAACAGAATCCATGATGCCCCTAAGCTTCGAGATATCAGAAAGCGTATTGACAATCAAAGCTGGACGCAAGCTGAGATTGAGGGAATTGCCATGGATATGTTGCCTGAGATCGCTGAGCTCTCATCTGATTACCTGGGCAACACTGTTGTCCAAAAATTGTTTGAGCATTGCTCGGACGATATGAGGGATGCAATGTTGGCTGAGATTACTCCTCACATGGCCGAAATCGGTATTCATAAGAACGGAACCTGGGCTGCCCAGAAAATCATCGATGTTTCACGCACGTAAGTATTCATAATTTCATCGATTTACTCCCCATCTCAAGGTTTGGAAGAAAAATTGGAGACTTTGGAGAGATTGCAAGCATACCGCAAAACACCCTAAAACCCAGAAGACGGCAGCCAAAAGAGCAAGGACCAAACATGATTTCCGATCCCATCTATGACCTTTCCTTCATCATTAGACACCATCTCAAAGCCCGCCTGAAAACATTCGTTCCTCTCCACAAAGCAGCTCTTCTTAAGCATCACCTTCTGAATTTTGGCTAACTTTTGAACCTATTTCTAGCCCAAAACAATTGTCTATGATCGTTTCGAATCTTCATCCATATACAGTTCCACTATTCTTGGATCAGTATGGAAACTATGTCTTACAATGTTGCCTCAAGTTTGGGGCACCTTTCAATGACTTTATCTTCGAAGCTATGCTTAGCCAGATGTGGGAAATTGCACAAGGTCGATTCGGCGCTAGAGCAATGCGAGCCTGTCTAGAGAGCCACCACTCAACCAAGGAGCAACAGAGAATGCTTGCTGCTGCAATTGCTTTGCACAGTGTCCAACTAGCCACCAACGCAAATGGAGCCTTGCTTCTTACTTGGTTTCTCGATACATGCACCTTCCCCAATCGCCGCACTGTCCTTGCTCCTCAGCTTGTCCCACATCTTGTCCACCTTTGCACCCACAAGGTTGCTTATCTCACTGTCCTCAAGGTTATTAACCAAAAATTAGAGGCCGATGCGCGTGATGTTATCCTCCAAGCTCTTTTCTTCTCCTCAAACGACGAGACTCTTGAAGCAATTCTCGCAGATCATGCTTGTGGAGCAACACTCATATTCAAAGTACTCACAACCCCATTCTTTGATGAGAATATTCGCCCCCAAGTGGTAGAAAACATTCGCAATGTTCTTATCAGGTTGAAGGCTCAGCCAGCACAAGGTTATAAGCGCCTCATGGATGAAGTGGGACTCTCAACCCGCACTGGTAGTACTGGCCCAAGTCGTGAGCTTCCATCCGCCGAGCGTACCAGGCCAAGTTCAAACCATAGCCAAGCCAATGGCCACTTACCCAATTCACAATTTAATGGCCAGTTCCCTTATCAAATATCTCAACCAGGGTTTGAAATGAGCCTCGGTATGCAACGAACAGAGAGCATAGATTCGAACCTCGCACCACCTTTCGGACAAGCAAGTGCCTATGGCTTGCCAGCGCCAATGTTTGCCCAGAATCCCATTGCACCCATCAACATGCAACAGTTGCAATATCAGCAACAACTTCTGGCACGCGCGGCTCCTTCCATGAATAACTTTTATCCCAATATGCAAGCAGGCTTTGGAGCATATAGTAACCCAAGCCCGTCGGCTGATCACTACCGAAATGCTCCCATCCAACCACCCCAGCAGCAGCTTAATACAGCACCGATGCAACCATTTGGTGCCCCACCAGGATTTGGTAACATAGGAATGGGTATTGGTGCTTACGGATATGGTATGAATGGTGTGGGAGCTGTTGGGCAGATGCAAGGCCTTGGAGGTGGATATATGCCACAAGAGCAGCCAGTCAATGGGCGACGAGGACGGGTATGTTATTCTGCTTCACAATAAAGTAACCAGCGCTGACCATAATTAGAGATGAAGTGAGAAAACGATGTGATTTACAGAGTGACCAGCATCTGAGATGACCCCACTCTGTGAGATATCTGGTGTATGAACATAAAGGAGTTTTTAGGAATGAATGAGATCTGTTGGGATTTACGGAAGTACTGTGGAGGGAATTTCGTGCATAACTCATTCCCACATTATGACCAGAGGGTTCATGTATCATATATAGTTTTCGCCAGGCATGAGGTGTTCTTCTATATGACTGCTTTGTGGATTCGACTTGAGGTCCGAGATTCATGGTGGAGCGCTTTACGTATTTGGGAGATTAGTGAAAGAAAAAACAAGATGCGAAACTTCTAGTTGATGTTAGCTTATCAACGTAGTGATTGGATTGGATTGATGATGGATGATTGCTATATCAATTATGATAGACCATATGTCGCGTTTGCTCCTCCATCTATTCTTGTTTTATGCAGACCAAAAAAGTGATTTTGTTCCACCTTCACTGTGTAGTCACACGGTAACGTTTAGTCCACCCAATTCACGGATATATTGTTGTTGCTAGTTGGCCAATTGACAAGTAAAGACATTTGATTCTCCCACGTAACTAAAGTTAGACACATTTAGAAGCCAGTACTAGCCACTACTCGGCTATCAACATTCAAGAGACTACGCACTCTCTCCGTACGCCAAGATTTAGCTACTTTGCGACATGCTCTCAGACTTCTGGCAGAGGTTTTGTGCATGTATAAAGTCCATCCCCTACCTACATTAGACAAAGTGTGTAGTCTGTAGGCATAGGAGGAGCAGAGTTGCTAAACCAACAATCCATAAGGGAACAAACTTGTTGGAAAGTTTACTCTAATAGTGATTGCTCATAAATCATGGCACTTTGGCTGACTTTGACTAAATAGCTAGATCTAATGATTGTGACGGAAGAAACACAGAGTGCAGAGGTTCTTGCGAACTCATGGAGGCGAGGAAGTTTAATTCTTGGTTTGGTGCAGGAGAGCGGCGTTATAGACACCATTTGCACAATTGATGAAATAAATATAGATTATGTTATATGACGGAACTCTTGTAAAACTCTTGCGTTGATGTTAAGCTAGAAAGATGAAACTATCATCGCGGTTGAACAGGAACGCAAGTATAACAGATATGGGAAAACGCAGCTTTGAGGGATGCTGATTGTCATATTGAATGATGCTTAGTGACTAAATTCATGACGCAATGGATTGACGGTGGAATATGATTTAATTCATGTTCAGGACCATAAGACACAGTTATCAAATTGGACGGAAGGCGACTCTGGAGACTCTGATTGGTCGCATAGGGCCGAAGGAGAATAGTGAGAAATAACACTGGGATCTCTCGAAGATCTTTTGAGAATAATAATCTTTAATATAGATAGCATATTGCGATTAGACTAGTCTACAGATACGCCACGCCCCCCAATACCCAAATATTACAAGTCTCGTGAAATCATATGCTGCCGCGTATCATACATGGTCATCAGCAGCCACGCTCTGATAACCAGCACTGTCTCCTCCCCTTCTCCTATGCAACATCGGAGTTTCATACATCATCGTGTAATTAATTCTCTCGCCAGCTAACACTGCAGAGCCATTTTCTCTCGCCCCAAATAGAGGTGCTGGATCACACCAAAAGTCCTTACAGTTCTGTAGACAGCCCGCTGAAAATGGATTTCGATTCCGTCGCGGTCTGTTACCTTCGTAGCCATGCATTGCAGTCTCCACAAAAGTGTCAACACCAAGTATTTTCTTCCACTGTGCAAAGCAGCCAGTATGATTGTGATTGTGATTGTGCGGGGCATGTGTTGGAGGTAATGCAGGATCAGGTCCGAGGCCAGTATTGCCTATCTGAGCGCCAGACGCAGAGATCGTACCTGTTGTGAGTGCGGAGGTTATGGCCACTGATGCTTTGCTGCCATGGCCATGGCCATGATGCGCACCACGCATGTTCTCCCAAGTAGTCATCGCCCTTGCTATCTGCACAAGCTGGACAAAAAGTAGCATCGTTACCCAGGTTGTTTGAAGGGCTGCCCATATTATCAAAACCAGAGTATAGGGATCCGCATTTACAACTTGACAGAGTCCTGGGGATAGGATATTGCATTCCTTGCTTCCAGTGTCCCTAACTAGATCGAAATCTGAACATGGTTAGCTAAGACCAAGGAGTCAAGGGGCTAAGCTTACATCCAATAGTGATGTTGACAAGTACCAATATTCCAACCTCTAAGGTTGCCAAATACAAGAAGAAATGCCGATGATTGTTCACGCCCACACAATTATATACCCAGGGGCAATGGCTGTAAGTTATAGGTTAGCAATTGAAATAATCAGAAAACAGCGATACCCACTGGTCATGTTTTGCTATGCAACGATTACATCTCTTGCAATGCTTGCTTCTCAATGGCTTGCGAACCATGCATGGCACGCAAAAGTTTTGATCATCAAATTTCCATAGACTTAGCAGTTCATTGATGAGAGCCTTTTGCTGAGTCAGGCCTCCAAGCTTTGGCACATATCCTGGCTCGTAGACCATCGTGCAGAAGTAAAAGTATCCGCAAAAGCTATACATCACCGCAAACACCATGTTGGAGAAAACAAATGACGAGTAGGTTGCTACGCTAAATCAGCATAGTTTGAACGAATCGAAAAGAACAACAAACCGGGCAGAATAACTGTCAGCCATCTAATTCCAACCCAGAATAGGGTTGCTGCAAATATTCCTGCTAGCCAAGGCTTCAAAGGTAAGTAAGTTGATGTTACAGAGAATTGATATACTCACTGTCTTGTGCATATGGCGCATATCCGACGGAGCGTACTCCATCACCTGAAAAGCAAGCCACTGCAAGCAATATCCCGCAATTAAAGCCAGAGGTATTCCGGCGTAAATAAACATATGACTAGATATCATGATAACCACCCACAAAATAATAAAGGGATAGAAGAAGAAGAATTTGTTCATAAAGCCTCGTTTATCATTCAGTAGTCGTGAAGACATTGGGAAGTTGAGGGTTAGCGGCATAGCGTCTTCCTTATAGCCACATTCGTTCAGAGCCCTGTGCCATATTCGTTCGGTTTTCATTTCTTCGGCTGTAATAGCTGGAGTTTTCCCATTCTGCGTTTCGGCGAATCGATCAGCACCGTATTCGATCAACTTTTGTATACATCCTTGCGATCCCTTAACTAGAGCCCAATGTAATGCAGTAAAGCCAGTATCATCTGTAAGGTGCACATCCGCTCCCCAGCGCAGAAAGAGGTCTACACAAGCTGGGTAGCCTTTATACGCGGCCCACATCAGACATGTGTGCCCCTGGTTATCCGGTACATCCACTGCAATGTTTTGGTGTAGAAGCAGTACAAGGAGGAAAATATTCCCTTCGAAAGTGGCTAGATGGAGAATGTTGTAGCCTTGGACGTCCGTAACAAGAGGATCTGCACCATTCTCCAGGAGCAGGTGCACGGTATAGTAATGGCATCTTTGTGCAGCCCACATTGCAGCAGTAGCAACTGATTCTCCACCCTTCTTGTTCACGTCCACCCCAGCATTTAATAGAAATTGGCAGGTTGCATACTGATTATTGATGGCAGCCCACTGTGACGGATTAGCACGTATTTACCAAAGGAGAAGGTTACATTTCATACGTGCAATGGGGTGATCCCTTCTTCGTCACAATAAGAGGCATCGAATTTCCCAATATCATATAGCTTTTTAATAGCTTGAAGGTCTCCAACACGCGCAAGTTGCATTATATCCTCATCAGGGTCGATCTCGGGTCCGGGGGGAAGCATATCAGCCAGTTCAACGTGTTCATCATCACTCAGCTTTGGAGCCACTGCCGAAGCCTTCCCATTTGGCATTATGGGCATATCTTTTTGTGCAGACTCAACTGCGATTGAGGTTGTTGGGCCTGCCTGGGACATCTCGGACAACAGATAACCCCTGAGTAGCCTGTGTGCGGTCGTTCTTTCCCAAAACCAAGAACTAAATTTGCAGTTGCAAAAACATATCACAAAGGTGTATGCTTGCAGAGGTTTGCCTTATTGAGATTGAACTTTTTTGAACCAAATCAACGGGGAGAGGCTGCTTTGCTTACTCACGACCAACAAGGCTGAACACGCAGCTGCTGCGCCCACCCCGTTGGGAAAGTGAAGCTTGCAAGGATTACGTTTAACTCTCCGAAGCCTTGTCAACCGCGATCAAAGACGACATTTCTTCCACTACGAATGCTGGGGGCTATTAATTGATTAGCTATGTCGAATGCTACGACATTGCAGGACTTGGTGCAGTATGCCCTCAATCCATCACCGCTGCCTCTCGCGATTGCGATAATTCTTTGCTTTACGATACCTATCTTCCTCCACACTTTTGTCTTCAAGAACAGTGGCCTCACCACTCTACCTTCAATTCTTCTTGTTGGTCCAAGCGGCTCTGGGAAGACGTCTCTTCTCACTCAAGTATGCTCCAGCACCCAAAAACAAGTTTTGAAAAACTGCTCAAATCTATATAGTTTGAAAGAGGAGAAGCTGCAGGTACCCATACCTCACAAGCTCCCATAGCAGTCGAATGCTCACTACCCGTGGGAACTACCGCGGCAACCGATAAATATCGCTCAGTCAACGATCCCACGAACTCAGTCCATAAGAAGTTTATCCTAGTTGATACTCCAGGCCACGGAAAGTTGCGACACCATGCCCTCGAAAATATCACAAGTCCACAGAATCTGAAGGGTATAATATTCTTGGTGGACGCGGCAACACTGTCAGCCGGTGACGAAGGACTCAGACAAACTGCCGACTATCTTCATGATATCCTACTTCTTTTACAGAAGAGAATGGACAATAAAAAGACTGCGAAGGTTTTGAAGGAGGTGCCTGTCTTGATTGCGGCGAATAAAATGGATTTGTTCACAGCGCTTCCTGCGGCACTGGTGAAGAGCAGTTTGGAAGCAGAGATCACCAAAGTTCGAACATCGAGGAGCAAGGGTCTGTTAGACTCTGGAATCGGTATGGATGATGCGGATGAGGATAAGGATGACTGGCTCGGAGAGATGGGCTCAAGCGACTTCAAGTTTTCCCAAATGGAGGAGTTTGATGTCTCGATTGAAGTTATAGGCGGCAATGTCCTTGGAGGAGCACCTACTGTTAATAAGTGGTGGGGATGGGTCTCTGAAAGATTGTGAGACGTGTAAACGAAGTCAAAGAAAACCCTTTAAATCAAACAATACCATTCAACCACGCAGTCTCCTTTTTGAAGAAGAAGTGTAGGTAGGTATTCTGAATTATGCAATCAAGCAACATCCGCTAATCACAGAAAACAATGGAAATTATTTTGTCTAAACTATCTTAAAGAAAACCCATAATTGTGCCTTGAGAAAGGTAGCATCCATAGCCCCCTTCGTTCATTCACGATTGAGGCATATATATATATGGAGCTTCCCATAGCTAATATAATTCTTATAGCTGATACAATTCAATTTTCTAGATTTACTGCATATTCATCGGAGGCCTTCAACCACTACTGGCTAGCTGTCTGTCTTACTATATCCTCCTTCTCGGCCGGACTTTGTTCCCATCCTTTCCCCAACGCTATACATACGCAGATTAGCCACATTTCAGACCTGGAATCTCAGTTACATACCTTTAGTCGTTTTGTCATCACACCAATACCATAGATTCTTTGCCAAGTCCTTATCCTCTGCGATTTTGGAAGTCGCATCCTCGGTAGCTATTGGGATGAAATACTTCCCCTTCTGATCTTTGCTAACAACTTCTGGCGAGGCAGCCAGATAGATTGCTGTTGCTGCGCCATCTGTGGTTGATTGGCCAAGGATGTAAAAAGAGCCTTTGAGGAGATAACCGAAGGGACCAAATAATTCTTTCCAGGTATCCATTGCTTCGGTTGGAATGCTATTCTTCAATTAGCAAACTGCTTATGATGCTAGCTTGCCTTGAGGCCTTCGTAACTTACTTTCCCGGGAAGAAGCAATTGGCATATACTTTTGATGATCCCCTTTTATCTAGGCGTTTTGCCAATTCTCTCGTGAGGAGAAGATTCCCGAGTTTACTGGAAACCATTAATATCCTCTTAATCTACTGCGCCGATCCAAATTATAAATACCTTCTAGCATAGCGCCAGCATGAGTCTAAACTAGCTGGACTTTTCACTGGAGTTGGCGACATCGTCAGGTCGAGGTCCAGCTCCTGACATCCCATATGAAAGCTTGAAGATGTAATAACAATCCTCGAGTCCCCATACTTTTCTGCCGTCCTCTCCAATTTCGGCAGTAATATGTTGGTTAACACAAAGGTACCAACAACATTGGTAGCCCAGATTGTCTCGATTCCTTGGGGCGAGAGCGTATAATCTGGAACTGTGGGCAGACCTTGGAACTTCTCAACATAATCTATTGAACCAAAGATAGATCAGAGGCTTACCGGCGTTGTTAATCAGAATATCCAGCCTATCTAGTTTTCCCATCAGCCCATCTGCAACTTTCTTCACAGCCGTGATATCACTTAAATCACATGGCACAAACTCTACCGTTTTCTCAACATCCAAATTATGCGTATCCTTCCAGAACGTCTTTGAAGCCGCAAACTTCTCTGGGCTTCTGGCTAGGACATAAACCTTTGAAATATCGTGAAGGAGAAGCTGAGCTACGATCTCTCGGCCGATACCTGCATTTCCTCCGGTGACGATGGCTGTCTTTGACACGAGGGAAGGTGTGTCGGCGAGGGAGAAATTACGATAGTTTATTAAACCACTCATGTTTGAAAGTGTTGAATTTGAGCGTTTAGAAAGAGTGCGAAGATTTATGGCTCTGAATAGAAAAATAATATGAATTGAAAATACTATTTGCTGGAGTTAACATTTTTGTGCCTTGCGTCTAATATATCTTGCAGCGGGCTGCCGTTATCCGCCATGACGACTACACTTCAACCAAGCATAGGACCCTAATGATGTACTTGGACTTTACTCTTTTGAACAAACCACTTTTTGAGGAGTAACAATAAGAAGTTAGTGAAAGTAAAATTGTATACCTTGTGCGACGCGACTATGGATATGGAAGATTGCGGGCAGCTCACAAATATTCTGGTATGCTGCATTTCCAACCTCTTAATTGTTATGCGGTTCCCCAGATACGTTTTCTATCGGACCGCCAGTTTGAAGTCATCTATACGATTCACATATCCTATTACAAGCACAGCCTCGCTTTCTCCTTTAGAGCCAGACAGCTCCAAGAAAGCCCATTACAGACACTAAGAAGATGGGGATTTCCCCAGAGGACCAACGAGTCTTCCTGGTGTATCATGATTTTGAGATCAGCCTGTACAGTACAATGTATGGCTGATGTAACAGAAGTGATCTTTAGTAGACAGGAGGACTATCATTCTCAAGGGAGACAAGCTCAATCTCTCTTAATTTGAAATAGTAGCTTACTAGATAGAAATCCTTGAAAGCATTCCCGTCTTCACGCCCACAGACTTGGTCAGCGTCCTCCTATTCCCTCACCTCACTTGGTTAGAAAAAGCAGAGAAATACAACAGGAGGCTCGTGTGGACCGTTTGTGGCGTTTGAACAACCTAAACTAGCCTCCAGCCGGCTTCGATGTCGTGCCATGGACTCCTGCTCTGTTATACTTTCGTACTTTATGTATTTTGCGCTGTTCAAACTAGACATACAAAATAGTGATATTTTGGCACTATTTTCGTTCATCTTGTACTTAATGAGATCAATTGTTGATAGTTCGCCATGCTCGTATAGTCGCTCACCAACGGATGTCAACGCTCTGTCTATTTTAGGCCAAACAAGGGTCACTAAGCACCAAACGCCCGCCACTTCACGTTAAGGACCGCAAAACAAGTTCTAGCATTTGACGAACCTCCATTCCGCACAACCACAATATCTGCGAACCCTCCTCAATTAAACCAGTCACTCGTTTTTACCGTTACATACAATCAGCAATGCGTCTCTCGGTTTTGCCTCTCTTTCTGGCGTTGGCACAGTCTGCTCTAGGAGCTATCCAGTTCTCTTCGCCAGCGGCAGGACAATCTGTTGCTACGCTTTCTTTCCAGGTTACTTGGGCTGATAATGGAGTGGCGCCATTGATCTCTACTCTTCAATCATGGACCTTGACCCTGTATGCTGGACCAGATACTGCCCTGACCAGCCTGGTCCAGCTGGCGGCAGGAACATATGTTGCCAATCCAGCTGGCATTCTTGTTACTATCCCTCCTGGAGTTGGAGCCAACGTGAAGAACGTATAGTGAGTCTGGATTGCTGCCATCTGTTTCGCCTGCTCACTCCATATAGTACTCTAGGCATAGCGTCAACACCCAAGACCGGGGCGGGAACTGTCACGAACTATTCTCCTCGATTTAGTCTCACAGGAATGACTGGTGTATTTACCCCAGTTCTAGCCCCGATTGCGTCAACAGTTCCTCCACCATCCGTCAATAATGTTGGTGCGGCTCCTGTTGCTGGAGTCCCTGCTGCCCAAATTCCTGACAATCCTGAGATGTACGCTGTGCCTTTCATGTCTCAAACTGGTATATGGAGATATGCCCCTATGCAACCCGTTCCACCTACGAAGATTGTTGCTACCAACACCAAACCTCTCTTCCCAACGTCTGCATTTACCATAGCCAAGACCTTTCTACCTAACCCAACAGTTCTCAAGACCACCACCCAAGTACAGACTTTTATAGTTACCAGCCGTGCTAACACTGTAGGCATTCTCTATCTCTATATATGTAGAATGTGCTAACAATTTTTAGGCTGCCGCTGCCTCTCAACCAGCCGATGATATGCAGAAATATTTGAACAGATGGAAGGACTAGATCTCGAGACAAGATGCAGCATGGACGATAAACTTTTAGCGACTTTGATATCATGGCCATGCATTTGTGGCATTTGGTGAAAGCATTTGGGAAGGGGTTACATGTACTTCTACGACTGGAGATATTGGAGTTTGGAGTTTATGAATAAGGGTGGTATAATAGATGGCAGAAAGCTAATTCATTATTATACATGGTTCGTTAAAAGACTTGGATAGCATAGGAGCCAGTCAGAGAACTCGGTAGTCCCATGAATATGAACCAATTTACAACCTAGCCCCTCTGTGTTGCAGAGAACGAGGGCAACCGTGAGCAAGTGGTACAAGAAACGTACAGCTCTTGTTCTATCGTAGTTTAGTCTCAGGCATTTTTTTAATCATAAGAGGTAAGCAATTTTTTCCTTCTCCTTCATCGCACTTTCATGATTATCAACAAACTCAAATAACTTTCGTTCAACCGTATTGACCGCAAGGTCATGTGGAGACCGATCTTGTATGAAACAAAGTGGATTTTAATTCCTCATCAAAAGACACTCTACAAAGATCTAGCGCTAACGCAGAATTTTAGACCCTATTACTCGCCAACAGCCTCTTTCCTTATGTTGTAATCAAATCCCTCCCGATTTAATCTGAGGAGGCTTGAGAGAATATCGAGTGATGACAAAAACAGAGCATACCAGAGGATCACATCTGCAACTATGCACTGCCAAAGCTCGAAACCCACCCCGTTGTTGTGGTATCTACTTTGGCAGCGTGGTCCAGTGACGGAATTTACTTGATCTAATCTGACGATATTCTGCTGGTCTTCACATTCGTAACGCCTCTAATTTCCCTATTCTGACGCAATTCTTTCAACAAGAGTGTTCATTTTCTTGATGCTTATTCTAGTTTAGTGCTAAATTAAGGGCTCCTGGCAAGGCTAGAAAACTACATGGGGTTCTTGAATTTATTTCAAACTCCTGGCTGGGCGAAACGACATACGACCTCAGCTCCTCATCGGATGGCGGAGGAGACTCCGTTCGAGAGCTTCTTGCGAATCCCCCGTATGATTGATTATCACCAAGTGAGGTAATGATGTGCAGCGGCAGAGAGTCCACCATTCGTTCAAGCCAATCGCGGGGATGTCGTGTGCTCTAGATTCAGCGGAGGTAGCTTCCAGTCTCTTGCTTTTGATGTTGGAATTAGATGTGGGAGTGGCGAACATGGCTCGCATGGCTTGGTCTACGGAAGTATTACGAGTGGGCTTTGGAATGGCTGCCGGGTTTGCCACAATTCAATAGCCTACCATTCGCCTGCGGCAAGACGATACTGGGGTTTGGTTTGAAGAAAGTGTTGTGTTTTCTGATTTGTATATAAGGCGGGGATTACAGTAGCATGGTTACCACGGGCGTATATGGAAGAGTCTTCTGCCTGTTACACCCTTACATTCTCGTTTCCACAGGATCAGCAGAAGCTCCGTGATACTATTATCGTGATGTGGCGTACATTCTTAGTCATGATGAAAATTGGACGCTGGAAATGGGCTTGCATTACATGTTTTAATTATTCATTTTCTGCTTGGGTGGTTATGATAGTAATACGTACGATGAACGCAACTACACTCGTTACAACGTAATAAGTTTAAACTACAGCATAGGCTAGGTAAGACTAGCGTTGTATTCCGTCTAGTTTATGTGGGGGCGGGGAAGATGTGAAGACTTTGCAGGTTACACAAAACACTTGCATGAACATCAAACCAACCCGTCGAAATAGGTAAAAATGTAGAGTATCATACTCCATAGACAATATAGAGAGTATAGTATAGAGCAAACCCATTTGCTGGAGTGATAAAGCATTGGTTTATCAAATGGGTTATGATTGCAGTTGAAGATTGACGTCCAGAAGTATCCTGGAAGCATCCTGGAAGCAATAACTTAACGTATAGCCCAACCCCAGATATCCAGCACCAAGCCAGCAGGAGCTGCTTCCAGTAATTGAGTAACATCTGTTCACCAGTAGGAAGTTCCCCGCTTGTAGTGTGTGACGACGAGGAAGTCAAGCTAGTCAAGCAGCACAAATCATGCATGTATATATTTCAGAGAGGGTGTGTGACCAGCGAACCAAAACCAACGCAAATTCTCAGAAGAGCATGTCGTTATGATCCAGCTGTCGTACTCATTGTACTATACCTTTTCATACTTGGTACATGCCGTAGCTTCCCAATACACGTCTTCTCCTCAGGGTGCTTGGTTCGGGATTCCAAACCATCACAGGAAATACGTGGCGAATTTTCTCCATCATGGCAAAGGTAAGGGCACTAGTTGCAATAATGAGCTGGCTCGCTCCTTTCCCATTCCCCCACGGCAACACAAAAAAGTACGAAAGGTACCGTAGCGTACGGAGGTATTATTGTCAGGAACTTCTTTCCTCCGATCCGGCGCGAGAACAAAACAAAACCGATCACACGCACCACAAGCGACGAGGTTGTCCCGGCGCAGTGGACCTGCTACCCCGGAAATAAGTGTTGAAAGCGGTGAACTTGACTTGGCGAGCAAAATCTGCGTGTGATGTGCTGTAACAGTACCACTCTGCTACGGTACCGTACTGGAATTTGGGGTACTGTAGAGTCAGAGTCACAGTCAGCGAGTATACTTTTAAAATAAAGCATATATAGTATCCAATTCGCGAACCCTGGACGAGGGGGAGGGGAGAGGAGGGAGGAGGGAAAGGGGTTCCACTTGGACTTGGACCCTGCAGATATACAACAACCCTCCTTCCTGCGAGGAGATCCTCTCCGCCACGGGTTCGCGAGAAGATTGGCTGGCCAGCGAGTCGCCGCCCGATGCTTGGAGAGAGTAGAAGTTGCTGACCGCAGATACTATTGAAGACACACGTGGGGGACCGTCAGTCGAGGAGGGAAGCAGTGGCACTGCATGGCCTCTTTCGACGGGTGGAACGTCGGACAGCATGCATAGGGACAGAATAAGGTGGTTAATGGGGACACGAAAGGATGAAAAGAGAGGAGACGGAGCTGGGACACTTGTTGCCGGGAGTGATCGGTAGTAATAGATAGAGTAGGTAGGCTCGTGGGTACAGGACGGGGAGGGGACCGGGAAATAGTATATCCTCAAGGTAGACACGGATAAGACGAGGTAGACATAGCGTACAGTACTAGTGTATGTATTGTACATAGTAGGATAGAGTATATAGAGTAAAATAGACTAGACTAACCTCAGGCTACACAAGACCACACTACACTAGGCTAGGCTAGTAGTTTGCGCTTTAACCGAGCTTGAAAACAGGTGTTTAGGTATATTTAAGATTATTCGGACTAGCACGTGGAATTGCAATCATAAGTAATGCCTAGGCAATAAATGCTAATAACAGCATTTCTATTTGCCCGCAACGCTCCAAAGTATCTTCTCTATATTGTTTATGATTTATGAATTACTAGGCCCCTAAAAGGTCGAGAGTTATTTGCCTCCCCTAGGTTGCAGTGCAGCTTTACTTGCTCCTGTACATATGAAAGTAGTTGCATGTAAAGTGTATATATATATATCCATCCATCCACCCATCCATACTTCATCCTTCCTTTCGGTCAACTAGTTCAAGTAAAAGTGGCCTACGGAGAGCTTCCAGGTAGATTTGCCTAATTAGCTGTCCCAAAGCAGCCCAGGCAGGTAGCGTCGATGTACTGTACCACCCCACCGGCCCTCCAGATCTCTAAGCACGAGTCAAGCCCTGGCAACTCTTGGTTACATACATACATACATACATATATAACTGTACATACTGTACTACATACTGTACATATATTATTTGCTCCGTCCTTACATAACTTGACTTACTCACGGTGCTGGCTGGCTGGCTAGCTGGGGGGGGGGGCTGGCCACAATTTGTCCCCAAATCCACAACGGGGACCTGACTTGAAATAACAAATAACCTGTTAAACTACTGGGTCCTTGTTCGGCCATATCTCGCGCGTAAATGCTGTCTCGTGATAGCGCTCAAATCATCAGGAATTACCACGGCTAACCTTACGGCTCTTCCCTATTGTTGTTACCACTCTGCCCTATTGTCGTTGCCCGCTAAAAATCTACCTACCCCATTCAAAGCCCACTTCAATATAAAGCCTTACTGCTGCCTCCTACTCTTATCCTTCTTTCTCTCCTCTGGAGATCCAAGCCATATACCAAACGTGTTGCTATTTGAACGCCTCGATCGCTCTGAGAATGCGCTTCTGGTCAACACGCAGTCAACCCACCATACTCAAGCCGCGGCCCAAGGTGGCCCTTAGGAGTCAACACAGCTCCAATACGCTGGATCTAGCACTCCAGCACGCTCCCGATCGCTACTTGTTAAAAAGAAGCCTTCATTCGTCAATATGTCCACTTGTCAAGTAGGAACGGAAACCATCCACGACTCCGCAGACTCGTTTACCTTCATCCTCCCGCCACGTCCAAACCCCTCTGCTGATAAGGGCCTCACCATTCCCATATCTAGCCAAAATGGAAACGAACCTCCTCCGTCTCCTAATAGCCTTGACGTTTTTACCCTGACTCCGGTTACGGCTTTAAAGTTATTATGTGCTGGTATCGAGTCATTAGTGCGCATAACTGGAGAGTTCGTCATCTGTCATTCATCTTTGGCACAAGCTAATACTGCGTCGTAGCGTCCCGCCAACTCCTCCACCTACTCACTCAACCCCTCCAAATATGCTAGGAATGCAAGCCGAGAAGGAAAGCATTGTAAAGAGCCGGTCTTTCACGGATCTCTCCAGCCTGCGGCCACGGACGCCATCAGGATCAAGCACTGGA
>Ga0247734_1001023_pt1 | contig 22411 bp, 18 predicted proteins | sample UWRJL103311B2_FD_180933 | JGI IMG/M metagenome (GOLD analysis project Ga0247734, IMG submission 180933) | Plant litter microbial communities from Arlington Agricultural Research Station in Wisconsin, United States - UWRJ-L103-311B-2 | ecosystem: Environmental > Terrestrial > Plant litter >... | reverse complement strand
TCGAGCTTGAGACCGACGAGGAACGTGATCTGGATGTCCGGCCGTCCGGTGCCGTCGGTGCACAGGAAACCGCCGCATTCCGCGACGTTCGAGGCCAGCATCCCACCGCGGTTGAACAGGTACTTGAAGGGGCTGGCGATAACCCGCGGCAGCGCCTTGGCGGAGACGGCGTAGCTTTCGGCGCTCGGGTTCTCCATCGCGACGTGGACGGTGGGGTGATCCTGAAGGTGTGCGCCGACGCCCGGCAGGTCGTGGACGAGGTCGATCCCCATTTCGCGCAAGTGGTCCTGCGGGCCGATGCCCGAAAGCATCAGCAGTTGCGGCGAGTTGGTGGCACCGGCGCACAGCACGATCTCGCGCCGGGCGCTGAGGGTGCGGCGGGCGTCGTCCTTCTCGACCTCAAGCCCGATTGCACGGCCGCGATCGAACAGGATGCGGCGCACCATCGTCTCGTCGAGGACGGTGAGGTTGGGGCGTTTGAGGGCAGGGTGCAGGAAGGCGCGGGCGCTGGACAGGCGGGTGCCGTTGCGCTGGTTGAGGTCGTAGCGGCCGAAGCCGTCCTTGCGCTCGCCCGCGAAATCGTCGTTGCGGTGGTGTCCGGCCTGCTCGGCGGCGTCGACGATGGCGCTGGCGATCGGGTTGAAGGTGCGCGGCTTCTGCACGTCGAGTTCGCCGCCTTTACCGTGCCAGGGCTTGTCGGCACCTGCGTAATTCTCGACCGCCTTGAAGGCGGGGAGCACGTCGTCGTAGGACCAGCCTGCGTTGCCGGCCTTGGCCCAGCCATCGTAATCCTCGCGCTGGCCGCGGATGTAGACGCCGCCGTTGATCGCGCTCGAGCCGCCGAACAGCTTGCCGCGCGGAAAGTTGATGACGCGCTGGCCGACAGCGGCGTTGCCGCGCAGTTCCTGCTTCCAGTTGTAGCGGTCGCTAGGGAGCAGGAAGATGTTGCCCACCGGCATCGCGGCCTTGAGGTTGACCGGCCATTTGCGGTCGGACGGGCCCGCCTCGATCAGCGCCACGCGGTTGGCGGGATCGGCGGAGAGGCGGTTGGCCATCAGGCTGCCGGCCGATCCGGACCCGATGACGATGTAATCGAAGCTGTCGGTCATGCTGCGATTCCCTTGCGCACGAGCGGCGGAACGTGTCCGCGAATGGAGAGGAAGCCCACCGTGTTGACCAGCATCAGCGCGGCCAAAACCCCGAAGAACAGCGCATTGCCGCCGCCGATGAGGCCCGCTCCGGCGACCGAACTGACGATGGCACCGGCGCGTCCGGCCGCGCCCATCAGGCCAAGGCCGCGGCCACGCAGGATCGTCGGGAAAGCATGGGCGCCTACCGCGAACATGGCCGATTGGGCAGCGCTGGCGAACAGGCCGAGCGCGCCCAGGCCGGCCAGTACGGCAGGCTCGTTGCGCCCTCCGCCGATGTCGAGCACGGCGAGGAAGACGCAGGCGCCAGCGCCGACGATGGCCATGAGCACGAGCGTCGGACGCGAGCCGAACCGCATGATCGCGAAGGATGCGGCTACCGCGCCCAGGGTCCCGCCGATGTTGAAGCTGGTCAGGCCAAGGCTCGCCGAAGACAGCCCGAAGCCGGAAGCCGAGAGCATCGTCGGCGCCCAGTTGAACATGAGGTAGATCATGAACATGCCGGAGAACATCGCGAGGCTGAGCGCCAAGCTGTCGCGCAGCAGCAGTCCTTGGAACAGGGCAGAGAAGGGGGCCGGGCCCGACTTAACGGAAGGGGCTTCGGCTGCGATACGCACAGCATCGGTTGCGCCCATGCGGTGCATCAGTCGGTCGTATTCGGTGCGGCGATGCGGTTGAAATTCGAGGAAACGCGGGGATTCCGGCAGGAGGCGCCACAGCGCCACGGTGAATACGATCGTCACGGTGCCGCCCAGGTAGAACAGCCAGCGCCAGCCCAGTACGGGCAGGATCGCCGCGGCCGCGACGCCGCCCAGAATCCCACCTATCGACACGCAAACGACGCCGAAGGTCACCGCGGCGCTGCGCCAGCGGGCCGGGGTGAACTCTGCGATCATCGCGCTGGCGGTGCCGGGCACGCCGCCGAGGCCGATCCCGGCCAGGGTCTTGAGCGCCGCGACCTGCCATAAGGCGTCGCTGAAGCCGGTCGCCAGCGTCGCCACGCCGAACACGGCGACCCCGGCGAGCAAGGCGCCGCGCCGCCCGAACCGATCGCCGAACCAGCCTGCGGTGAGCGTGCCGATCGCCATCCCGACGAAGCCGAGCGCGAAGACGAGGCCCAGCGCTTCGCGGCCGATCCCCCATTCCTTGAGCAGCGAGGGCGCGGCGAGGCCGAGCATCTGGTTGTCGAGACCGTCGAGCACGACGGTCGCGGCAGTCATCAGGACTGTCCACACCTGGAACGACGACATTGGCAGGTCGTCGAGCAGGCCCTTGGCATCCCGGTCGGTAGCGATGATCGCCACAGCGTCTCCTGTTGCGGGGCCAGGTGCCCCTTGTTCTTATAATTCAAGTAGTTCGAGCGGCCCTGCGGCCACGGTAGGTCGGATCAGATGTCGAGTACGAGGTTCGCCGTCTTGGAGCCCGAGCAGCAGACCATGATCGAGCGGTTCGCCGCCTTCTCGTCCTCTGTGAGGAAGTGGTCGCGGTGATCGGGCACGCCGTCGAGGACCTTGACCTCGCACGTGCCGCAAACGCCCTCGGAGCAGGCGAAGCCGACGTCGACGCCCGCGCCCAGTAGCGCGTCCAGCATCGTCTCGCCCTCGGTCACGGTCACGGTCTTGCCGCTGCGGGCGAGTTCGAGCGTGTAACCGCCTTCGGTGGCGAGTTCGGTTTCGGCCGAGAAGTATTCGATATGCGCATGGCCCTTGGGACGTGCGGCGTTAGTGGCGACGAAGGCGTCGAGCATGCCGGTCGGGCCGCAGCAGTAGAGGTGCGCCTCGGCCGGGGCGGCGGCGCAAATCGCCGCGAGGTCGAGCCGCCGGCCGCCGGGGATGCCGTCGTAAGCGATGGTGACGTTGTCGCGATCCTCGAGCCGTTCGACGTACGCCGCGCGGTCCGGGCTGGCGGCGACGTAGTGCAGTTCCCACGAGCGGCCGAGCTTGTCGAGCCGGGCGATCATCGGCAGCATCGGGGTGACGCCGATGCCGCCCGCGACGAGCACGGTGTGCACCGCGTCCTCGACCATCGGGAAGTTGTTCTTCGGCTCCGAAATCTCGATCGTCTCGCCCACTTTCCATTCCTGGTGGATGTGGGCAGAGCCGCCTCGGCCGTCGATCGCGTGGTGGACGGCGATCTCGTAGTAGCCGCGGATCGCCGGGTCGTTGACCAGCGAATAACTGCGCGACAGGCCGGGCTTGAGCTGCACGTCGACATGGGCACCGGGATCGAAGGCAGGCAGAAGACCGCCGCCCTTGGGTTCCAGGATGTACGAATTGATGCCTTCCGCTTCCCAGCGGATGGCGCGAATGAATGCCTGCATCACACTCTCCTGAAGGCGCGATGCGTCCGTTGGCTCCGCTGGAGCGCGATGGATCCGCGCCCCGTTGCAACCTTCATGCGACCCGTCACCTGAAGTCCTCTCGTTGTCTTTCGGCGGGTCGGCGCATGGATCGCCCGGCCCGCCGTTTGCGGCTTATTCCGCAGCCTCGGCCTTGTCGGGCCAGCGCACCGCCCTGGCAAGCGCGGCCTCGTAGGCGTTCTGCAGGCTGTCCTTGGGATCGTGAAGGAACGAGCCCGCACGTGCTCGGTAGAACACGGAGGGGTCCTCGACGCCCGGCGGCACCACGCCCTTGTTCACGAAGGCGCGAGCGGCGATGAGCGCGCGGCGGCGTACGCGGGCGATCATCTGGTCGGTGGGCGCGAGGTTCTCGAACGTGTGGTCGGTGATCGGCCCCATGCTCTCGGTGACGGCCTGATCCTGCATCGTGATGTTGGCGATGCCGGTGAACTGGGTGCCGTTGCGCTGCGTCTCGCGGTCGATCGCCCAGTCGTTTGCCTCGCCATCGGGCGAGCGCCAGCGACCGTACCAGTCGGTGGTGTTGGGCGCATATTCGAGCGGGCCGAACAGCGGGGTGCCGTCCTTGAGCGTCGAAGTATAGGCCGGGTTGCCGGCGTCGACGCCACAGGTGATGTCGAACAGCATCGAATGCTCGTCGTCCATCGGGACCCAGGCTCTGGCGATCGCGCGGGTGGCGAAGCGGTTGTTGGGGGTCTGCGTCCAGAACGGGAACATGTAGTGCGCGACGCGCCACGACATCTGCCCGTCGTCGTTCGGACGATAGCCGCCGTACATCACGCCCCAGTCGGCCTGCGCGACTTCGTAGTCGGGCGCACGGTTGAGCACGGTGGGACGCATCGGGTGGTCGTCGTCGAGATCCTCGGCCTCGATCGAGCCGACGTGGAGGAAGCCGACGTGGCTGGTGTCGATGTCGCCCTCGAGCGCCTGGAGCCAGTTGCAGCTGCGCTGCAGGCACCAGATCTCGGCTTCGGGGTGAAGCGCGGCCTCGATCTCGGGCAGCGGCGGCGGGCTCGCCTGGTTCTCGCCCATGTAGACCCAGATCAGGCCATTCGCCTCGTGAGTCTTGTAGGCCTTGGCGTGGACCTTTTCCTTGAAGTCCATGCGCGCGGGCACCGAAGGCATGTCGACGCACTTGCCGTCCACGTCGAACTTCCAGCCGTGATACACGCAGCGGATGCCGTTCTCTTCGTTGCGGCCTACGAACAGCGAGGCGCAGCGGTGCGGGCAACGGTGGTCCATGATGCCGACGCGGCCCGAACTGTCGCGAAAGGCGATGAGCTTTTCGCATAGTATCATCAGGCGCACCGGGTCGCCGTCCGCCTTCACTTCGGAGGATAGGCAGGCGGGCATCCAGTACTGCCGCATGAACGACCCCATGACGGTGCCGGGGCCCACGCGGGTGAGGTCGATGCTGTCTTGTGGCTGCATTGTCAGGCTCTTCCTTGGTCGTCTGCGATTGCCTCGAACGTCCTTGGGTGATGTCTCTCGTCACCTGAGGGGCCGGCGGTTCTCGTTGCCCGTTCGAGCTAGCCCCTGTTTTCGGCCAACCCCAATCGGAATATGGTCTTACCATTCGAAAAACGGGACGAAACTATTGTGCTCATCCATTTTTGCGGCTTCTCACTGCGCAAGACGCGGCAGGCAAGCCGTGGAATAACACTGGGGAGATGCCTTCCATGACATTCAAGTATATGACTTCGGCTGCTATTTGTGCGCTTTCGGCCTTTGCCGGTACGAGCGCGTTCGCTCAGTCGGAGCCCGCGGCGCCTGCCAGCGCCGCCCCTGCCGAGCCCCAATCCGCACAGTCCACCGGCCCGGACGACATCATCGTCACCGCTCAGCGTCGTGCCTCGACCGTGCGCGAAGTGCCGTTCTCGATCGCGGCCTTCGGCGGTGAGCAGCTGCGCAACGACCAGGTCTTCAGCCCCACCGCACTGACGCAGCAGATGCCCGGCATCACCGTCAACACCTCGGACAAGTCGCTCTCGATCGTGGCGATTCGCGGCAACGTCTCCACGTTCCGCACCGCAACGCTCGACACCCCGGTCGCCTATTTTCAGGACGACATCTACTACGTCTTCAACAACGACCTGAATGCCAACTTCTACGACATCGAGCGCGTCGAAGTGCTGCGCGGTCCGCAAGGCACGTTGTTCGGGCGCAACGTCGTGGGCGGTGCGATCGCGGTCATCACCAAGAATCCCGAGTTCAAGGACGACTACTATCTGCAGGGCACGGCCGGCAACGGTGGCTACTTCCGCAGCGAAGGCATGGTCAACACCACGCTCGTCGAAGACAAGATCGCCGCGCGCTTCGCCTTCAGCACCGAGACTTCGGACGGACTGATCCACACGCCGAACCAGTCGGGCAAGTACGGTAAGACGGACGGCTATGCGGCGCGCGGCAAGCTGCTGTTCCAGCCCACCGATACGCTCAAGATCGTGCTCGCGGGCGACTACAGCTATACCAAGGGCAATGGCGGCGCGATTTCGCTCGGCATTGGCGGGACCCAGCGGGTGCCGGCGACCTTCGGTGATTTCACCAACGACAAGTGGACGAACAACGACGTCAATCCGTCGCCCTACCGCCAGCGCCTGCGCGGCGGCTACCTGCGCGGCGATCTCGACCTGCTGGGCGGCACGCTCACCGCGATCACCGGCTATCGCATGAACGACAGCCGCGCGACCAACGACGACGTGCCGGTGGGCACCGACACGCCGGTGTTCGATCGCCGCCAGGTGGTGCACAACCGCAGCTTCACGCAGGAAGTCCGCTTCGCCTCCGCGCCGGGGCCGTTCACGTATGTCGTGGGCGCCTATTACCTGTCGGCGGACGTCTCGACCACGAACATCTTCTACTACAGCCCGCTCGCCGGCTCGGCCGTCCCCGCCAGCGTGCGGCGCAATCCGGGCGTGACGAACATCACCCGCGTTCAGGACGGCGATGTGCGCAGCCTGGCGGTTTTCGGCGAGGCGACGCTCAAGCTCACCGACCAGCTCTCGGTCGGGGCCGGCGGACGTTACACCTCGGACCGCAAGAAAATCGATTACCACGCTTTCTCTACCACTGACGCGGGCGCGATTCCCGGCTTCGGCTTTCCCGGCGAAGTGATCGCCTCGGGCGGCAATACCTGGAACGCCTTCACGCCGCGCTTTACCGTAAAGTACCAGCCCACTGACCAGATCAACCTTTATGCGACGTATGCGAAGGGCTTCAAGTCGGGCGGCTTCGTCGACAACGCCTACCGCGATCCCACCATTCCGCTCGCCCCCGAGCACGCGGAGAACTACGAGATCGGCGCCAAGACGCGCCTGTTCGACAACATGCTCGACTTCAACGTCGCGCTGTTCCGCCAGACCACCAAGGACCTGCAGAACTTCTCGGGCGCGGGCGGCATCGCGCATACCTATAATGGTACGCTCAAGATGAAGGGCTGGGAAATCGAGTCGGTGCTACGCCCGACCGACGGACTGCGCCTGACCGCCAACTACACGCACCTCATCGGCAAATACTCGTCGCTGACCGATCCGCTGGTGAACCTCGACTATTCGGGCAATCCGGCCAAGTTCGCTCCGCGTGACGCGTTCACGATCGGTGCCAGCTACCAGGCGCAGATGGGCAACGGCGCGAGCCTGACACCGCAGGTCGACTTCAACTACTCGTCGGCGATCTCGACCGACGATGCCAACACCCTGCGGCTCTACCGCAACCTCTACGACAACACCCGCGGTCGTACACTCAACGCGCGGTTGAACTACGACTCCGCCGATGGGCGCTGGACGGTGGGAATCTGGGGCAAGAACCTCACCAACAACTACCAGATCGTCAACGCCGACGACATCACCGCCTTCCTCGCGACGCCGGGCAACGGCACCACGTACTGGAAGATCTTCACCAACACGCCGCGCACGTATGGCGTGACGTTCTCGATGCGCCGCTGACGACACGCGGGGAGCGGCGGTGCCGCTCCCCGCAATACCCTGTACGACAAGGAAACTCCCCCATGACGACCCCCACCGAACTTCCCGCCAACGGCAGCTTCTCGTTCGCGGGGCGCACCGCGCTCGTAACCGGCGGGGGACGGGGTGTCGGCGCGGCGGTCGCGCGGGAAATACACGCCGGTGGCGGCAAGGTCGCGGTCAGTGACATGGACCTGGCAGCCGCGCAGGAAGTGGCGCTCGCGCTCGATCCCTCGGGCGAAACCGCCATCGCCATCGCACTCGACGTCCGCTCGAAGGACGATTTTCTCGCCGCCCGCGATCGTGTCGTAGAGGCGTGGGGCAAGATCGACATCGTCGTCAACAATGCGGGGCTGGCGCGCCGCACGCCCACGCAGGACATTTCGCCCGAGGAGTTCGACGAGATCGTCGCCATCAACATGCGCAGCGTGTTCCTGAGCTGCCAGATATTCTCCGAGCACATGCGCGCCAATGGTTATGGCCGCATCGTCAACGTCACCTCGCTCGCCGGCCAGAACGGCGGCACCGTCGCGTCGCCGCACTACGCCGCCTCGAAGGCGGGAGCGATCATGCTGTCGAAGTATTTCGCGCGTTATCTTGCGGGCACGGGCGTCACCGTCAATGCCATCGCGCCGGGCCCGATCGACACCGCCAAGGCGCGTCTCTCGCCCGAACAGATCGCCCGCGTCGAGGGCGAAGTACCGATCGGCCGCTTCATGGAAGTGGGAGAGATCGCGGCGGCGGTGGCGCTCGTCGCCTCCGATCGCGGCGGCTTCTTCGTGGGCGCAACGCTCGACATGAACGGCGGCCTTTATCTACGATGAAGTGACCGCGTTCTTGTCCCGTTTTTCCTATGGCTTTATCGAATTGGGATTGGAGGCGGGATGGGGCGCCGGTTAGCGTGCAATCAAGAATTCCGACGGGCGCACAAGACCGGTCGGCAAGGAGAGCAGCATGTTTGTCCACAACACCTGGTATGTAGCCGCGTTCGCTGACGAAATCGCTCCGGGCAAGGCCCTCGCGCGTCGGTTCCTCAACGAGCCGGTCGTGCTGTTCCGCACCGGCTCGGGCCAGATCGCCGCGCTGGAAGATCGGTGCAGCCACCGTGCCATGCCGCTGAGCGCCGGCCACGTCGAAGGCGACATCATCCGTTGCTGCTATCACGGCATGGAATTCAACCGCTTGGGCGCTTGCACCCGCATCCCCAACCAGACGCGGATCCCGCCGGCTGCCAACGTGCGGCACTACCCGGTCATGGAGAAGGACCACCTCATCTGGATCTGGATGGGCGATGAAGCGCTCGCGGATCCCTCGACCATTATCGACAATCCTGAGCACAACGATCCCCAGTGGACGTGGCGTCCTTACAACTTCCACGTGAAGGCGGACTGGCAACTCATCATCGACAACATCATGGACCTGACCCACGTGCCGTACATTCACGCGCGCACGATCGGCGGCAATCCCGAGCAGCACTACGGCGCCGATACGAATGTCGAGTTCGACGGCAACCGCGTGACCCTGCTGCGCAAGATGCCGAACTCGGTGCCGCCGCGCTCGTACATCGATGCCGGCGGGTTCAAGGGCCGGGTCGATCGTTGGCAGGAAGTGCGCTTCGAACCGCGCCGCGGCATGACCTGCCGGGTCAACGCGGGCGGCTGCGATGTCGGCACCGGCGCTTACGAAGGCAAGCGCGAAAACGGCTTCATGCTGGCCAACAACCACTTCATCACGCCCGAAACCGATCGCACCAGCCACTACCTGTGGACGATCTGCACCACCGCACCCAAGGAAAGCGGCGTGCCCGAAGTGTTGTTCGACCAGTTCTTCGACACCATCACCGAGGATGAGGAAACGCTGGCCGAGCAGCAGCGCCGGATCGACGACAATCCCGGTCGCGGCTTCGTCGGCATCGCCAGCGACGGCGCGGTCAACCAGGCGCGCCGCGTGCTGGGCGCGCTGCAGCAGGCCGAACAGGGCGCCATGGTCGCCGCCGAATAATGATCCCCCCTGGCACAGCGCCGAGGGACGTTGGTCCTTCGGCGCTGTGCACCTTGCCCGCCACAAGCCGTCTCATTCGGATAGACGGCACAATTCTGCGCTTAGCCGGATCGGTGGCGCGGAAATCCGCCGCAGTTGAGCATAAAATTCTGCAGACCTTCCGATAAACTTCTATGGCTGCCGATCGTTGGCAACAACACGCCCTGGAGTTTACGTGACGGCTGCTGCAACCCTGACTATCGATCTTGAAGCTCTGGCCGCGAATTATCGCCTGCTCTGCAAGCAGGTCGCGCCTGCGCAAGTCGCCGGCGTGGTCAAGGCGAACGGCTATGGCCTCGGCGCCGCACGGGTCGTGGAAACTCTAGCGGGGCAGGGCTGCCGCCATTTCTTCGTGGCATTGCTGGGCGAAGCAACGGCCCTGATGCCCGCCATGCCGAGTGGCATTCCCCTTTTCGTGCTCAACGGCCTGATGCCCGGCGCCGAGGCCGAATGCGCCGCGCTGGGGGCCATTCCAGTGTTGAACTCGCTCGACCAGATCGAGCGCTGGGCCGGCCTTGCGCGAGCGCGCGGTGAGGTGCTGCCCGGTGTACTGCAGGTTGACACCGGGATGTCGCGTCTTGGGCTGCCAGCGGACGAGGTGGACGCGCTGCTTGGCGATCGCACGCTGCTGGACGGCATCGACGTGCGCTTGATAATGAGCCATCTGGCCTGCGCCGACACCCCCATGGACCCCGCGAATATCGCGCAATTTCAGCGCTTCGAGGCGATCTGCGCGCATTTTCCGGATGTCCTTCGCGCGCTCGACAACAGCGGCGGCGCGTTTCTGGCGCGCGGGCACTTCGACCTCGTGCGCGCCGGCATCGCCATGTACGGCGGCGCGCCCAACGACGGCGCCAATCCGATGCGGCCGGTGGTGGCGCTCGAGGCCCGGATCGCCCAGTTGCGTACCGTTCCTGCAGGGACCGGCATCGGCTATGGCCTCACGCACCACGTCACGCGCGAGAGCCGTATCGCAACGATTCCCGTCGGTTACGCCGATGGCTGGCCGCGCTGCCTGGGCGGCCTAGGCAGCGCTTATATCGCAGGGGTACGCGTGCCGATCGTCGGCCGGGTGTCGATGGACAGCATCACCCTCGACGTCACCGACGTACCCGCCGCGTACCTCTATCCCGGTGCGCCGGTGGAACTGATCGGCCTGCACCAGAGCCTCGACGCGGTGGCGGCCAATGCGGGTACGATCTCCTATGAAATTCTGACCCAGTTGGGGCACCGCTACGAACGTGTGTATCGCGTGGCACAAGGGAGCGTCGCAGCATGAAGATCGCGGTTCTGGGCAGCGGAGTGATCGGCGTCACGTCGGCGTGGTATCTGGCGCAGGCCGGTCACGAAGTGGTGGTCATCGACCGCCAGCGCGGCCCGGCGCTGGAGACCAGTTTTGCAAATGCCGGTGAGATTTCACCGGGTTACGCCTCACCTTGGGCCGCCCCGGGCATCCCGATGAAGGCTGTGCGCTGGCTCATGATGAAGCACGCGCCGCTGATCCTGCGGCCGCACATCGGGGCTCGCGGCGACTGGGCGATGTGGCGCTGGCTGGTGGCGATGCTCGGCAATTGCAACGCCCGCGATTACGCCATCAACAAGGGCCGCATGGTGCGCCTGGCAGAGTTCAGCCGCGACCGCCTGATCGAGCTGCGCGGCGAGACGGGAATCGCCTACGACGAACGCAGCCAAGGCACCTTGCAGCTGTTCCGCGAGCAGAAGCAGCTCGACGCAATCGGCAAAGATATCAGCGTGTTGCAGGCCGATGGCGTGCCCTTCGAGGTGCTCGACCGCGCCGGGTGCATCGCCGCCGAGCCGGGGCTTGCCGGCAGCGCCGCGCCGATTGTCGGGGGGCTGCGCTTGCCGAACGACGAGACCGGGGACTGCTTCAAGTTCACCAATGCCCTGGCCGCGATGGCGGCGGCGAAGGGCGTAAAATTCCTCAACGATACCAATATCATAAGGCTCTCCAACGAGGGCGGCCGGATCACCGGGGTCGAGACTGACGGGGGCACGATCGTTGCCGATGCTTATCTCGTCGCGTTGGGGAGCTATTCGCCGCAGTTGCTGGCGCCGCTGGGCATTCGCCTGCCGGTCTACCCGGTCAAAGGGTATTCGATCACGGTGCCGATCGTCGATGCGGAGAAGGCCCCGGTTTCCACTTTGCTGGACGAGAGCTACAAGGTTGCGATCACGCGTCTCGGCGACCGTATCCGGGTTGGCGGGATGGCGGAGATTTCCGGTTATACCAAGGACTTACCGCCCGAACGTCGAGCCACTCTGGAACATTCCGCCGGCTCGCTGTTCCCTGGCGCGGGCGACATGGCGGCGGCCTCGTTCTGGTGCGGACTTCGCCCGATGACGCCAGACAGCACGCCGGTGATCGGGCCCACTAAGCTCGCCAATCTCTATCTCAACACCGGCCACGGCACGCTGGGCTGGACGATGGCTTGCGGTTCGGCGCATGTCATCGCCGACATCATCGGCGGCACGACCCCCGCGATCGAGGTCGCCGACCTTGCGATCCGACGCTACCATAACGGCACCTAAGGCCATGATAATGGCACCTAGCCCCCCAAAAGCGGGACCATAGCGACGTTTCCGCGCCACCGGCGCGTGACCTCGACGACCCCGCTTGCCCGCCCGAATTGGACACCATAGGTTCGATCGTGAACCCATGGCCGCCCGGACGAAATTTTTCGCATGCGGGCCGAGGGATGGACGCGGGGCGCGCGTAGTAGACAGTGTCATGCACAGGAAGCTAGACCGATGAACCAAGTGGACGAAATGCTGTCGAGCTTGCGGGACGCGCCCTTGCCACCGGCGCTTAAGGCGATCGACGGGCCGGTCTTCGCCGGCATGGCCTTGGCGCGCGAGCGGAGGGCCGGACGGCGTAGTCTGGCGCTGGCTTGCGGCGTGGCGGCGGTGGTCGGCTTGTGGGGTGGGCTGGCGATGCCGGCGCGAGACTCCGGGCCCGCCCGCGATCGTTCGCTGCTGGCGATCCCGGCCGCAGCGCCGTCGCACTTGCTGCAGGCGTGAGCGTGTCTAACACCTACCGCTACGTGCTGGTCGCGCTGCTGGCGTTTTTCGTGGCGCTGGGTGCGATGTGGCTGGGCCAGCGGTTGCGCGCGGCCGAACCGGCGGAAAGCAGGCTCCATGTGGTGATGGAGCGCGAGATCGATCTGGACGCGGGGCAGAAGGCCCGGATCGCCGGGCTGGAACACGGCTTCGCGCAGCGTCGCGATGCGCTCGAGGGCGAGCTGCGCGCCGCCAATGCCGATCTTGCCGCAGCTATCGCCCGCGAACATGGTTACGGCCCCCAGGTCGAACAGGCGGTCGACCGTTCGCACATGGCGATGGGCGAGTTGCAGAAGGCGACGCTCCAGCACGTCTTCGCGATGCGCACGGTATTGCGCCCCGACCAGACGCCGCGGTTCGACGCCGCCGTCGCCCAGGCACTGACGTCCGCGCCGCAGGACTGACCCGGCGTGCCGGGGGCGTTCAGCGACGACGCTGCGGCGGTGGCGACCGCGCTGGCCGGCGGCCAGGCGGGGTTCGCCGCGCTGATGGCCGGGCATCGCGAGGCGGTGTTCCGCATGGTGCGCGGGCACCTGGGCAACGAAGCCGATGCACTCGACGTCACACAGGACAGCTTCGTCGCCGCGTTCCTGGCACTGCGGCGCTACGACCCCGCGCGTCCGTTTCGCGCCTGGGTGCTGCGCATCGCGTTGAACAAATGCCGCGACTGGGCGCGGCGGCGCGCGGTGCGCCGGCTTTTCGCCTTCGCGCTGCCGATCGACGAGGCGGTCGCGGTCGTGGACGATGGCCCCGGTCCCGAGGATGTGCTGGCTTCGGCCCGCGAGGTCGCGCGCATTCATGCCGCCATCGCCGCGCTGCCCGACGCGCTCAAGGAGCCGCTGCTGCTGTGCGCCGTCGAGGGGCTCGGGCAGGAGGATGCGGCGGCGATCCTGGGCATCTCGCGCAAGGCGGTGGAGACGCGGATTTACCGCGCGCGGCACAAACTGGCGCATCTTGCCGAGGATCGAGCGTAGCTCGATAGGAGGGGCGGCAAATACGAGGGATTGCGAAGCCTCGCCGGGGGCGGCATAGCGGGCGGGTGAAGAATGACCTGACCGCCCCAATACTCGCCGTCATCGAGCGCGCCCCGCAGTGGGTCCGCCATGATCTGGGATCGAAGGATCCCGCCATCCGGTCTCGCGCCGAGGAAACCCTGGCCGCGATGATCGCCAGCGCGCTTACGGAGGCTCAGGGCGGCTAGCCCCAGCGCCGGCCGTCTAACCTAAGTAAACAAAAGAAAAGCCGGCCCGAAGGCCGGCTTTGAAAGTTTTGGGAGAGGATGCCTGAAAGGCCCGATCCTTATGTGTCGCTGCGCGCACTCCGACAAGTGCGAGGAATGCACCGGTCCCTGCGTTCGCTACAACAGCGGGTTCGACAAGGTCGGGTGAGCGGGCAGGGGGGGCGCTCTATTGTCGCCGGGATGACGAACGCTCACCAAATCGATGGCCGGGTCTATGCAGCATTTCGAAAGTCTTAAGCACTGACGACGATCGTGTAGTGTCGGCGAGTAATCGACTTGAATTGTCGTTTGAACACGACGATAGAGCACGCAACTCTATCTCCTACCAATATCCCTGCCACCCGATGCAAGAAGAGAGCGTTTGTGATGCCCGAGAATGACAATACCGCCGACGTCACTGCGCTGACCGTCCAACTGTTGAGCGCCTATCTGACCAACAACGCGGTTGCATCGGAAGATCTGGCGGGCCTCATCCGCACGACCCGCCTGGCGCTGGTCAGCGAAGACGCCGCCGTCGCGGCCGAACCCGAAGCCCCGGTCCACACCCCGGCGGTCTCGGTGCGCAAGAGCCTGGCCTCGCCCGATCACCTGCTCAGCCTGATCGACGGCAAGCCCTACAAGATGCTCAAGCGCCACCTGAGCACCCATGGCCTGACGCCCGACACGTATCGCGAGCGCTTCGGCCTGCCGGCGAGCTACCCGATGGTTGCGCCCAGCTTCTCCACCGTGCGCCGCGAGATCGCCGGCAAGATCGGTCTCGGCAACCGCAAGGCTGCCGCTGCGCCGGCACCGGTAGCCGCTCCGGCACCCGCCGCAGATGCCGCGCCTGCCGCCAAGGCGGCGCCAGCAAAGCGCAAGGCCGCGCCGGCCAAGGATGCTGCAGCCAAGAAGCCCGCTGCGCCAAAGGCTGCCAAGGCGCCCGCCGCGCCGAAGTCGGCCAAGGCTGCGACCACCAGTGAAGCCGCGCCCAAGCGTCGCGGTCGCCTCGGCCTTTTCGGCAAAGCCGCTGCCGATACGGCTGAGACCGCGAAGGCGGAGTAAAGCCGGGTGGGGAGGGGTGGGCGACCACCCCTTTCCTCGTCGCCCTCGCGCAGGCGAGGGCCCCGCTTGCCTTGAGTCTTTGCGAGAGGCCGAAAGAACAAGCGGGATCCTCGCCTTAGCGGGGACGACGAAGTTGGGAGTCGGGGTAGTAACCATTCGAGTGCCTGAGCGGCGCTGCGAATGCCTGCGCAGCCGGGCGCCTCACGCCACCGGATATATCCCGTGCAGCACGGTGTCGAAGTGGTTCTCGATCTCCATCGTGCAGCCGCAGGCGGTTTCGCGCAGGATGCGCTCGTCGCGGATGATGATGACACCGCGCCGGGTGGCGATCGTGCCTTTGGCGCGCAACTGGCTGATGACCCGCGTCACGAACGAACGGCCGACGCCGAGCATGTCGGCAAGTTGTTCGTGAGTCATCGCGAACTCGGCGTCGTGCGTGCGGCTGACCGCCGCGAGCAGCCATTTGGCGGTGCGCTGGGCGATCGTATGCGTGGCGTTGCAGGCGGCGGTCTGGAAGACTTGCGCCAGCAGGCAGTCCGAATAGCGCGAGAACCAGTGCCGCAGCGAAATGGAATCGAGCTTCGCCTGTTCGAGCGCGGCGGTCTTGATCCGCAGGAAGCGCCCGCCGTGGCGCACCACCGCCGTTGCATAGGCCGGGACGTGGCCGTTCGAGACGATCCCGCCGACCGCGCCTTCGCGGCCGACCAGCGCGACGTCGACCGCCTTGGCATCGGCATCGGTCGAGACGCAGAACGCCGCCATCGCCGCGTCGCAGGGAAACCAGGTGTCGACCACCTCGTCGCCAGCGCGCTGCAGGGTGTTGCTCGGCTTGAGGTCGAAGGCCAACATGTGCGGCAGCAGCCGCGCGCGATCGGTGTCGTTGAGCGTGGCAAGCAGCGCGTTGCGGGCAAGATCGTCGAGAGAGGGAGACATCACGGCTCCTGAAAAGAACCCGGAAACCATCAAGTCGTTCCGGCATTTAGGTGCACTAGTGCACTGACAGGTAGTATGGCTTATGTTACTCGCAAGCACAACTCGCGGGTCCGGCTTGGCATCCGGCCCCGTAAAAGCGGTCAGTCGGAAACGGATCGAAACCAGGAACGTTCCGTTTTCCGCCAATCTTCGGGCCTCTTCATTGGAACGGGGTCCCTCTTGTACGGACAATCGCTGCTCAATGCTGGTATCACGGATCATGCCGAAGGCGGCGTCGCCGCGCACCGAACGGGAGAGCTTTGCCCACGATCGGACCCGCCGCTGACATGACGACTTCATCCAGTCGCACGGTGGACCTCACCAACTGCGATCGCGAGCCCATCCATATCCCCGGAAGCATTCAACCGCACGGCGCGATGCTGGTGGTCAGCCCGGCCGATTTCCGCACGCTCTACGCCTCGCGCAACCTGGGCACGATCGTGGCCGGGGCACAGCAGATGGCACCGGGCGCCTCGCTCGCCGAAATCGTCGGCGAGACGGCGGCGCACGACATCCGCAACGCCGCGGCCAAGACCGGCGGCGGGCAGATCGCGGGCGTCGAATTGGGCATGGCGCTGGGGCCGGACGGCGCCCCCGTCGACGTCATCATCCACCGCTACAAGGACCGCGTGCTCATCGAGTTCGAGCATTCGATCGACGGCGGACAGAGCGCCAAGGACGCGCTCGACCTGACGCAGGGCTTGATCCGCCGGATCGGCGTGGAAACCGAAGTCGCCGGCCTCGCCAAGACCGCGGCGCGGCTCGTGCGCACGATGCTCGGCTACGACCGGGTGATGATCTACCAGTTCCTGCACAACGGCGCGGGGCGCGTCATCGCCGAGGCCAAGCGCGGCGAGCTGCAGAGCTTCCTCGGCCAGCATTTCCCCGCCTCCGACATCCCCTATCAGGCGCGGCGTCTCTACGAACTGAACGCGATCCGCATGATCGGCGACGTCGCTTACGACCCGGTGCTGCTGGAACCCGCCTTGCGCGCGGGCGAGCAGCCGGTCGACATGTCGTTCGCGCAGCTGCGCTCGGTTTCGCCGATCCACTGCGAATACCTCCAGAACATGGGCGTCCACGCCTCGCTGTCGGTGTCGATCATCGTCGACGGCGAGTTGTGGGGACTGATCTCGTGCCACCACGACAGCCCGCGCATCGTGCCGATCCCGCTGCGCATCGGCGCCGAGCTGTTCGGCCAGTATTTTTCGCTCCAGCTGTCGGTCGCCGAACGCCGCGCGCACATCATGGCGTCGAGCCTGGCGCGCGAGCGGCTCGACAAGATCCTGTCGGGCCTCGCGGTCGACGAGACGCTGCTGCAGGGCGTGCGCGACCATCTCGACGATTTCGCGACGCTGTTCGACTGCGAGGGCGTGGGCATCTGGGCCGAGGATCGCTGGGCGGCCAGCGGCGTGGCCCCGTCCGAGGAAGAGGCGATCGCGCTGGTGCGCTATCTGACGGGCGAGGACGACCTCGCGGATGGCCGCGCGTCGGTGCCCAAGGTGGGCCTGTGGCACACGCAGGACTTGCGCCAGCAGACCGGGCTGCCGTTCTTCGGCCAGGCGGTGGCGGGAGTCCTCGCGATTCCGCTGACCTCGACCCCGCGCGACTATCTGATGATCTTCCGCAGCGAGGAGGCGCACAAGGTCGAGTGGGCGGGCGAGCCGGTCAAGCGCGCGATCCAGACGCCCAACGGCGAGCGGCTGACCCCGCGCGGCAGCTTCGAAGCGTGGCGCGAGGACGTGCGCGGCCAATGCAAGCCGTGGACCGAAAGCGACTTGTCCGCCGCCGATGCGGTGCGCACATACTTACGCGACGTGTTCCTCAAGCAGAGCGAGATTTCGGCCGGCGAACGCAACCGCCTGGAGCACCGCCGCCGCGTGCTCAACGACGAGTTGAACCACCGCGTCAAGAACATCATCACGCTCATCAAGTCGATCTCGATGCAGACCGGCGCCCATGCCGAGACCGTCGCCGAGTATTCCTCGTCGCTCGAAGGCCGACTGCGCGCGCTCGCCTTCGCGCACGACCAGTCGCTGAGCGCGACCGTCGGCGGTGATCTGGCGACGCTGGTCGAGGCGGAAGCCGGCCTGCACCGCTACGGTTCGGCGGTCGAGCGGATCGTCGCCAACGGCACGAAGGTTCGGCTCAACGACCGTGCCTTTGGGGTGCTGGCGCTGGTGGTCCACGAACTGATGACCAATGCCGCCAAGTACGGCGCGCTGTCGGTGCCTGACGGCCAGCTGCGCATCGACTGGCGCTATACCGAGGCGGGCGACTGCGAGATCGAATGGGTCGAAAGCGGCGGCCCGCGCACCAGTGCGCCGACGCGCCAGGGGTTCGGCTCGAAGCTGATCCAGACCACCATGGTCTACGACCTGGGCGGCCGCGCCGACATCGCCTATCCGCCCGAAGGCATGACCGCACGCCTGCTGATTCCCAGCCGCCACGTCACCCTGGCCGACGAGGAACCCGTCCCGACCCCCGCCGCCATCGAAACCGGGCATGGCGATGCCATCACCGGCATGTCGTTCCTGCTGGTCGAGGATCAGTCGCTCATCGCGCTAGACACCGAAGACCTGCTGCGCCGGCTCGGCGCCAGCGACGTGCGCCTGTCACCCGATGCGACCCACGCGATCCTGACGCTCGGTGCGTTCCGCCCCGACGGCGCGGTGCTCGACTTCAATCTGGGCGACGATACGTCGGAGAAAGTGGCCGATCACCTCGTGGCGATGGGCGTGCCCTTCGTGTTCGCGACCGGATATGGCGACAACGTGATGATCCCGGAGCACTTGCGCGGCGTCCCGGTCATCCGCAAACCGGCCAGCACCGGAAGCCTTACCGCCCAGATGAACGAGGCGTGGCGGCGACTTGAACAGGGGTGACGGTTATCGCCGGGGCGGCCTGAGCGGAAACGGGTTGCTCGACCTGGCTGGCGATCTGGCTTTCCAGTTCGGCGGCCATCGATAGCAGTTCGCGATTGGCCCTGTCGTCGGCCACGCTGCGGGCAAGCCTGCGGCACCTGTCCATTTGCTCGCGAAGATGATGCGCGTCTGCCATGCCTTTATAATACCGGCGCAGCCGGTCCGTTCCGCAATGCGGCATCGGACCGGCTCGGTTCGCCGCATTACGGCATATCGGCGCACAACTGCGGCTTGGATGTCACGCTCTCGCCGCGGCGGGCGAACAGCAGTGCGCCGAGCCCCAGCAGCGCGCAGGCCGCGCCCGCCAGCGCCACGGCGGGCAGGCCCATTCCCGCGGCGATCACGCCGCCGCCCAGTGCCGCGCCGATCGCGTTGCCCAGATTGAACGCGCCGATGTTCACGGCCGAGGCAAGGTTGGGCGCATCGCCTGCGGCGGCCATCACCCGCACCTGCAGCGGCGGCACCAGCGCGAAGCTCGCCACGCCCCAGCCGAAGACCAGCAGCGCGGTCGGCCCGGCATAGGGCATCAGCGCCGCGAACAGCGCCAGGATCGCGGCGAGCGAGGCGAGCGTGACGATCAGCGTGCGGTCGACCGAACGGTCGGCGAATTTGCCGCCCAGCCAGTTGCCCACACTCATTCCCAGGCCGTACGTCACCAGCATCGCGGTGACGAAGCCGATCGAGGCATGGGTCTGCTCGCGCAGGATCGGGGTGATGTATGTGAAAACGGTGAACATCGCGCTGGATCCGACCACGGTGAGCCCGAGCGCGGCTAGCACCGGCCCGCGCGTGAGCACGCTCAGCTCGGACATGGGGTTCGCGCCGACCGGAGCGGGTAGCGCCGGCAGCGTCAGCCGCAGCGCCGCCATGGTGACGAGGCCGAGCGCCGAGATGCCCCAGAATGCCGAGCGCCAGCCCACCTGCTCGCCCGCCCACGTGGCGAGCGGCACGCCCACGACGTTGGCTATCGTCAGGCCCATGAACATCGCCGCAACCGCGCCCGCCTTCTTGTCCGCCGGCACCAAGCTGGCGGCGACGATCGAGCCGACCCCGAAGAACGCCCCGTGGTTGAGCGAAGTGATGACCCGCGCCACCAGCAGCATCCCGTAGCCGGTCGACAGCGCGGCGAGCACGTTGCCCAGCGTGAAGATGCCCGCCAGCAAGATCAGCAGCGTCCGGCGCGGCACGCGCCCGGTGGTCAGCGTCATCAGCGGTGCACCCAACATCACGCCGATCGCATAGGCGCTTATCAGCAGTCCGGCGGCGGGGATCGAGACGTGCAGGTCATTGGCGATGACCGGCAGCAGGCCCATCGGCGCGAACTCGGTCACGCCGATGCCGAATGCCCCGGCGGCGAGCGCCAGGAGGGGAGGGTTGATCTTCATGACACGTCCGATGCTTTTTCGAATGATGCGTGGACGCGCAGATGGAACATTCGCGCGCGCCGGTGTAGGGGCCTGATACGCGAAGGATTTGTGCAATGAATGCAAAGGCTGAACTGGGGTCGGACCGCGCGCGGTCGCTCGAGATTTTCGCCGCGATCGCCGCCGACGGCAGCTTTTCGGCCGCCGGTCGACGCTTGGGCCTCACCCCCTCGGCGGTCAGCCGGGCGGTGGACCGGATCGAGGAGCGGCTCGGCGTGCGGCTGCTGCTGCGCACCACGCGGGCGCTGGCGCTGACCGCGGAGGGGCAAGCCTACCTCGCCGCCGCCCGGCGCATCCTCACCGACCTCGACGATGCCGAGCAGGCGATCGCCGACCAGGGCGCGCCGCGCGGCCGGTTGCGTATCAGCACCGCGCAGGCGCACGGCCGGCTCTATGTCGTCCCGCTGCTGGGCGAATTTACGCGCTCGTACCCGCACATCGTGCTCGACATTAGCCTGAGCGACCATCTGGTCGACGTTGCGGCGGGGCAGGCGGACGTTGCGATCCGCTTCGGCCCGCTTGCGGACAGCCCGCTCACCGCGCGCAAGCTGGGCGAAAGCCGCCGGGTCATCGTCGCCTCGCCCGATTACCTCGCGCGGCGGGGCACCCCGCAAGTGCCCGAGGACCTGCTTTTGCACAGCTGCCTCAACTTCAACTTCCGTCGCGCCGAACCCACCTGGCCGTTCCGCCGCGACGGGCGCGACTACGTGCTGGCGGTCAAGGGCACGATCGAGGCGAACAACGGCGAAACGCTGGGCCAACTCGCTGCCGACGGCGTGGGCATCGCGCGGGTAGGGCGGTTCAGCGTCGCCGCGGAAATCGAGACTGGGCGCCTCGTGCCCGTGCTCGAGGCGTTCAATCCGGGGGACATCGAGACGATCCACGCGGTGTTCAACGGCGGCGCCAACATCCCGGCCCGCGTGCGCGTGTTCGTCGACTTCCTTGCCGAGCGGCTCGAAACGTGAGGGCGCTCTAGAACCGCGCCGCCATCGTCACGCCGCCGCCCTTGGTGTCGCCCCACGGGATCACCCGGACGTTCGCATCGTGGCGCGAGGTGATGAGAAAGCCCGAAGCCTCGCCGATCGCCGCGCCTGCGACCACGTCGTACCAGTGGTGCTTGTCCGCCTTGACCCGCGCGAAGCCGACGAACGCGGCGACGAACTGCGCGGGCAGGCCGACCTTCCAGCCATAGCGGTTCTGCAGCGTGGCCGCGCTGGCAAACGAGACCGAGGTGTGGCCGGAGGGAAAGCTCTTGCGGTCGCTGCGGTCTGGGCGGAGTTCGGGAAAGGCTTCCTTGAACCCATAGGTGATCGCGCCCGCGGCCACCACGCTGCCTGCCGCCTGCAGCGCACCGTCGCCATCGCCCTGGACCAGCGGCACGCCCAGCGCCGCCGCGACGAGAGTGGTGCGCGCGATGTCGCTGGCATCCGCCCAGCCTTTGGTATCCGCCAGTGCCGGTCCGCTCCAGCAGAGGCCGGCCGCGCCTATCCCTGCTGCATGTATCCATGCGCGAATGCTACGCCCCATCACCGCCTCCTTCCGGTATACGCGCGACATTCCGCGTCTTCCCCAGGCCGGAATGTGACGCAAGTGCGACCGTCACGCAACCGCGCCGCCCTGCGGGGACACGATCGCGGGTTGACGGCAGCGCGCTCAGGCGGGAACGTGGCGGTGCCATGAATGCTCCACTACGTCCCCGCTCCGCGCTGCGCGCCTTCCTGCACAGCGAGGCGGCGGGTGGTATCCTGCTCGTCGTCGCCGCCGCGGCCGCGCTGATCGTCGCCAATGGGCCGTTTGCCGATACCTATTTCCATGGGCTTCACGCCATGGTCGGCCCGCTCTCGCTCGCCCACTGGATCAACGACGGGCTGATGGCGGTGTTCTTCCTGCTGGTGGGGCTGGAGATAAAGCGCGAGCTGGTCGACGGCGGCCTGTCGACCTGGTCGGACCGCGCCTTGCCCGCAATTGCGGCGTTCTGCGGAATGGCGGTGCCGGCGCTGGTCTACCTCGCGGTGGTGCACTCGACGCCGGGGCTGGCGCGGGGCTGGGCGATCCCGGCGGCCACCGACATCGCCTTCGCGCTCGGCGTGATGGCGCTGCTCGGCAAGCGAGTGCCGGCATCGCTCAAGCTGCTGCTCGCCACTGTCGCCATCGTCGACGACATGGGCGCGGTCGCGGTCATCGCGCTGGCCTATACCGGCGGGATCAACGCCTGGGCGCTGCTGG
>Ga0247734_1001022_pt1 | contig 22428 bp, 22 predicted proteins | sample UWRJL103311B2_FD_180933 | JGI IMG/M metagenome (GOLD analysis project Ga0247734, IMG submission 180933) | Plant litter microbial communities from Arlington Agricultural Research Station in Wisconsin, United States - UWRJ-L103-311B-2 | ecosystem: Environmental > Terrestrial > Plant litter >... | reverse complement strand
ACAGAATAGAAGAAACACGCCCATCACCATCATTGCAAGGACACAGCCTCTCGGTCGCTGACTCTCTACACTGGATCCCTCCTCGCCCACTATAACATCGAAAGTCAGTAAATATCTTGAAAGATACTGCTCGGGGAGAGAAAATGCCGAAGCTTTGAGGAGAGCAACATCTGGCTACACCAAACACAAATTGAACATTCCAAAATTTAAAGCCAACTTACATGTCCGCCCAGGTCCGAATTTCCGCCAGGATAAATCCAATCCCCACGCTGGCTCAGCGGTCGTCCCACTAGACATGAACACTGTCCCGTACGGTCGGTCCACCACTGCCTGTGTGCCACAAACCCTCTTTAACCACGCCGGCGTCGTGACCAAATTACGCTTGATGCCAAAATTTGGATATAGCCCTGCTAGGAGATTGTAGAGGTGAACAGCGAAGAGACCTGTAGCCTGAACTAATGCTTGTTGTGGGGAACCGGCGATGAGCGTCAAAAAGAGGATGGCGTAGGGCAAGTATTGTGCCGGCATCTTAAGGACGATAAACGTTATTGGCTGGCCCCATGAGTCGCGGGTAGCGTTTGTGACGAATGCCAGGGCGAGAGCAGGAGCCAAAGCACTTCCGTAGGTGATGAAGAGGTTTACAGACTACGTAGCTATTAGATTGCTGATATGCGGGTGGCATCTTAGAGTTGATGTGAAGTAGGGAAGGTTCAACCGCCTTGAAGCATTGGATCACTCCACATATGTGAGAAATGTTGACGGGTATCGATTAGAAATAGTCTGAAAGAAAAAGAAAAGAGCAAAAAAAACCTAATACTCACGACAATGATTGTACATATTACACAGATATGGGCCACAAAATCTGCCCGTTGAGAAAATCTCGGCGAAGCATTTTCAAGCTTAGAACCATAAACATATACTATTTCTCATTAGCCCTCACTCATTAATTCCGCGTTCGTCAACATCAAAACTTACAGAAGTATGTATCAAATAAAATTCCTAAACCTGGCCCCGTGATAATGAGAGAAGTAAAGATTCGCCATATATGTGGCGGTAGCTGAGTAAGAGAATGGAGAGAAAGAATATATAGCTCCCAAGGGAGGAAGTTGAGATAAAGCAGGAGGGAGAATGTGAATGTTAGGGCGGCTAGAGATCTATGATTTGTTAGCACGTGGGACGGGAAATTCGAGGAAGTCGGTCAGCCACAAAAGAGAACTGGAGAGAGTATACCGCGAGATTGGGGGTGCAGAGAGAAATATTTCAAGGGGTGACATCTTGGGTACGGAGCGAAGGGTAAGGAGAGGCGTGGCTATATGTTGATTATACTGACTCTGTGGGTTTTAAAAACTGAAATATGGATTTCATCAGTTTGTTTCCACGATTGTCATTGAATAAATATCATGGGATACAGCTTTATCGAGGTTGGACATTAGTTGACACGGCTTACGTGAGCGTTCACGAAACATTTGGCCCCCAGAAATAAATTAATTCCAACAATCTCAAAATGGCCCACGTACTAAAAACAACTAGCCAGGATACCATCAATGCGACCAGATCCTTGCTGGGTAGCTAATCTATCTTCTAGAGCCACAAGATCCAATAATGGCACCAGTTGTACCGAATCACAACCGCAAGAGTTCGGTCTTTTGAGTTGGGGGTTTTAGTTATAAATAACCCTCAGTTCTTTATGTGGCAATTGCCGTAGGGCTGAACGAGGCTCGCTTAATAGTTGCTCAGGGGTAAGGTGTGGAGAGTGAGTGTGAGGATCAATCCACGTGATTTACTACACATCTTGTTCCCATCCCATTGACTTTAAAAGTACTAGTTCGGTGAAAAGCTGGCAGGTAATGTTCGTTGGAACGAAGTTACCGAGGTGCCCCCTATCTGGTGTGGTTCAAAGTGACCGATTTAGTCCTCCGCTCAACGGGTTTTTAAGTAGTAACAACTCAAAGATTTCGCCCCACTATTTAAATTGGAAAGGTATTTGAGTTCTGCTATCAGTCTTATCCGAATAGGAGGCGTTAGTATTCGTAAGAACTCACATCGTGTAAATTGTTGATCTCGCCCTAAATCATGCTTGGTCTTATGGATTTTTGCCGATGTTGCGATTCTGAGCTACTACACTTAACTTACTGCCACGCTCAAATTTGAAAGAGAGAAAGAGAGGACTAGTTCTGCTCCGCTTTATTAAATCTATGAGATGTTATCTGGATGTGTCATTTGCGAGAATTGAACAAGACTATATTGCACAAATCAAAACCCCTCAAGATATTTATCAAAATCAAACTCAGAATCCACCGAAAAGTCAAGATTACCCGTATCCAAAGCTTCAAAACTATACTCGTTATTGTCAATTTCCGCCATATCATCGTTGGTAGCTGGTATAGCGCCATGTTCCGTTGTGACGTCACCCGTTGCTTCCACAAACTGCATGTCAAACAAATCACCAACTTCTTGAGTAACCGACGGTGTAGATTGATTGATATCCGCCTCAGAGACACTCTTTGTGCAACGACCATCACAAATATAAGCCCCTTCAGAGTCTGTTGTGCAAGAATCATCTTCTGAAAAAAGAAAACCTATCTTCACCATTGTTGTCCTGACTACCTTCTTCGTCGTCGGATTCGATTTCTTGCCATAGGCGACGATCTTGTTCCCTGCGTTGAACATCTCTCTCCCGAAGCTTCAATTCGTACCGCCAGTCATATCGTCGATTTCGACAGTAATCCTTAAAAGACAGCTTAGATGTTTGATGTTCACACGCACAATCATGTGGATGTGAAGCCGAGTGTCTAATGACCTCCGTCGAGTCAATTCCGCAAAATTCGAGAGCTTCAGCCCACTCATCTTCACGTCCATACATCTCTGCTACCATGGATGGTGATACCCTGTCGTTGTTCATAGCGTATATATCCGCACCAGCAGTTATAAATACGAGGAGAAGGTCTTTCGGCGCTTTGGTGGAAATTATATATGACCACTCATTGTAAGTTCTACGTTCGTTAAATAATGTTGTACGTTCATAAAAGCGGCGGCATTTGAGAACTATATGGAGAACTGTATCGCCATAAGAATCCTGGCACGAAATCTCTGCACCGCGATTTAGGAGTAGGATAGCTTTATCAGCAATATCAACTGACACTATGTCGTAGCCGCACGTACCCGCAAGAAAAGTTAAGGGGAATACTTCCTGTTCCATAGAAAAAAAATTGTATCTCGTTCTAACATTAATAAATGGTTCCCCGAAGTCAAGTGTATGCATAAATGCTGCCTAATAGTTCTCAATTAGCATTACTTTACAAAAATGTCTACGAATAGAGCTATTAACCATTGAGATATTTCCCATTTGGTGCGCCCATGAACAGTGCGGGTCTTCATCGCTTTGTGAAGGAATGTTGAGTGAAAGGTCTGCGCCAGCTTGTAGGAGTACTTGAAGGCAGTGTGCTTTTCTCTCAACATCTTCGTATGGGGTTTCCCCATCATTCATTCTACTGGTTTGATGGACAGGACTATGATATATCAGAATTTTTTAAAACATGGTTGGGAGAGGGGAAAGTTAATAACATCATCCTTACAAAATATATCCGTGGCGGTTAGGTTCGAATCCATTCACATCTACGTTTTTAGTAACTAAAAATTTGCACATATCCACATTGTTACCATATACTGCGTACTATCTGATATTAGTAGCTAGGACTAACTATCTTCTTTAAGCAAACTTACGTTTAGAAGAGATCTTCCTTCTTCATCTCTAACTGCCAAAGATGCTGGACCACTTTCAGCTCTTTCCTTTTTGGCTTCGATGAGTTGTATGAGTTGTCTAACACTCCCGGTCTGGACAATTTCAAAAACCGCGGACTCATTTGGAATAATTGGTTGGTATGTTATCTTCGCCAATGGATCAAGTAGTGGAGTAAATTCGAATTCTATACGAAAAGAAGATTTCTTAAGCTTGTCAGGACTTATTGTTACTGTAGCAGCAATATCTACTGCACTACATTTATCGCCATTTTCAATAGTGCTGATGTGAGAGATATTCGAAACATTCCATATTGAAATGTCAATTCTTCCATGAGGAGTTCTTCTCGAAATGTGTCTATGGCTTCTTCGGGTGAGTTCTGTCCTCAAACCTTGTTGTACAAATGGTAAAGAATTTTGTGGGTCTGTCATGTTGTTAGATTAAGATTTTCCAAGATGGACTGAGAAATAGAGACCCTTTGAATAATGGTTTACATCAATATTCTGAGTCAAGTTGATTAAATTTCGGAGTTGCACAATATCTTCTTCATAAGGAGCGGTCGATGGTGTGGAACACCCCCCGCTGCAGTATGGACTTGTGAGAATCGTTTGGAGATCATTGAGCAGAAACCGAGTTTCTCTCCAATCGATGCGAACCTCTGGAATATGGGCATGTCGAGCAAGTCTTCCTAGCACATCGCTTGAGGCTCCTGGTTCGGCTGTTGGCTGCACATCAATTCTATGATCGGAGACTATGATATTTCGAGAATGAGTTGAACGAGTATTTATGCTTACGCAATCTGGTAACGCTTTTGTAATCGTCAGCAGAGAACGGCCGTACGATAGTAGAATGATCTTACTTGATGGAGGTCGTGTGGGTGAATATAGAAGGCCCATGGTCTCTTTCTCCCAACGCGAGACCTTTTCTTTTGATTGCATATGGCCCCTGACTCTGATACTCTTGCTCTTTTTTCCAATATGTGCTCGATGCTGGATGTGTTTCACAATAGCCTTGCGCTCATTCTCTTTCACGTTCTTCTCAATGTTCAATCTTTGAAGATGAACTTTATATTGACGCGGACTGTGTTAAGGTTAGTTTTAGTCAGCTGGTAGAATAAGACACCATCCATGTGTGTATTATATATCAATTAAATTAGATCAGCGTTCACGCGATCCATTCAATTGGGATTTGGTATTTCCGGCGCTCTAAAATCATTAGATGCGCCCGAGATTTGATTAGCTTACTTTGCATTGAATCCAAACTCCTCATTGATCACCTTACGCAAGTCATCAATCGAGAGACCTTCGTGAACATATAGTTGCCTAATCCGCGACTCGGCAGGTTTCCACTTCTTCGCTGGTACAGTTGTATTTTTTGGTGTACGGTTGTCAGCTGTTGTCTGATTCGTGTTGTATTGGCTAGAATGGAAATTCTGAATTGACAAACTGTGCTGGGACTGAAGAATTGTTTCGGGCTGCTGGAAAGGTTGCAATGCTGCGGCGTTGTGGAAACCGATCGGGGGCCCACCACCACTACTTTGCGATAGAGGAAGCTGGAACGGTGTTTGTGGAGTGTGCATCATAGACGGCTCTGACATTGTGAACTCAATGGCCTGACTAAAATTAATCATCGATGATGGATAATATTCCACAGGATTGGCTGGGATTTGAAGGTCGTTGTAGGTCGCATTGAGAAAGCCAGGAACGCTAGATGGTGCTGGGGGGTAAGAGTTCGTAAGCAATTCTTCTGTATCAAAACCAAACTCCTCACTAAAGGTATTCATTGTTAAGATGTGTAAAACAAAGGTAGATACTGTGAATGAGGAAGGGGGAAATGGAGATTAAATAGACCTGGAGCGTTCCTTTAGTGCTGTTGTTAATGGTGCACTTAATTGGTCCCTTGGGCTCCCCCTCTTGCATACAGGTCTGAGGCTGAGCTTGCCGTTGAATAAAAAGTACTATTCTGACAGAAGACCTATCAAAACGCAGCATAGACATCGCCGCATCCTTCCCCGCCTTTTCAAAAGTACGATTGTTGAGGTTACACGAAATTGAGAGCACCGTATTGGTCGACCCACTTCTTTGCACTCCAGCTCCTGCAGGGGAGTCAAACATCGTACTTTTGTAAAACCGCCTCGGATTTATTAATGGCGCATCAATGAGGGGGCATTTCATAGTACTTCTTGCAGCATATGCTAAGACGTAACATTAGGCGAAAATATATGTATATATTATTCTGTGGAAGTCAGTACGGATTGATGTGAACTGCTATAATCACTTTCCATTCTGCGTTGCCGAAATTTTTTGCTACCGTAAAGACTATGTGTATGTTATCTTACACGACCTGCAGCCTTTCAAACATACTAAACGGGCCACAGATTTGTCGCTTAGTGACCAAATCGCACTTCTGAGCCTATTTCTCAGTATTCCAGGTATTGCTGCAACAATCTTTGCAGCTGTTATAAGTTATCGAAGTTTGCAGATTTTTCAAACCACTCGTAAGGCTAGCTCCCTATTCTTTCCATAATCAAACAGCAGGAAAAGCGTATTAACGCCAGCGACTTTGCACAGGTCCTAGACCCTCAATCCTTCCTCTTTATAACCCTCCTAGCCACGACAACACTCGATATCCTGCTGCGCTGGATCTCAAGCATATGAGTTCTGAAGTTCTATCCTCGATACTTTCCAGAGAGACGATATACCCAGTAGCCCGTTTTGTGCGACGGTGGATATGAGTTTGAGGGAATGGCATCGCACTTGGCTGCTATACGTAGATCCCTGGAATGTCTTATGTTGCTCTTGGAAAAGGACAATTCCCTACTAGAAAAACTAAACAAATAGGGTCCTTGATGATCATAGAGTTGTTATGGAGACGGGAATTGTGCGAGAGAGGGAGGCTGGCGTGAATGTGTCGTGTTTAACAATGCAACTCCTTATGGCATATGCCACAGTTATAGCAGTAGCAATTTTGATCTCTCAAATCAATACCACGAATGTAAAGCTAATGGATATAATTACGAGAGGACCTGTTTGACCCTACCATTAATGGGACCAAGAATTTGATTCTTGACAATGCAAGCATTTATGGTAAATAGTAATTAACTTACATGTATGTGGGACTCACTGTAATTATCTAGCTGTGTCTAACTTTAGATATCAGCCCCCATTAAAACTCTTTGTCTTACTTAAGGAAATATCGCCTTAGCTTATTGACATAGTTTAGAACGCTGGCATATATCCATTGCTAGATAAGCTAAGTCAGTGGTGGTTTTTAAGCCGTGCCGATTTCAAGATTAATATTTTCATGGAAGGGTAGAACTGAATCTCTGTCATACTGGTCCCCTATCCCTACCTCTCTGCTCTTGTTCTTGTACTTCACTCCATTCGTAAAATCCTCTAAGAATAGAACACTGGATGAGTTTGCAAGTCAAGCTGTAAACTGTCTAAGAAAATATAATTTCAGAGTGAATAGCATCCTGTAATACTGTGGATGGCAGTCTTTGATTTTGTCAAAAATGCCCAGAAAATTGTCTCTAACAGCTCCCCTGTATCCTCTTCTCTAATATGAGAGAAGTATTCATAATCGTATGTAACAATTTATAGATCGTGACCTAGAAAGTGGTAGCGGTAGATTGTTTAACCGACATATGCCGATAGGTGGGGGTCGGTTAAACTAGTAACCGTGTTAACTATGGGAATAAACAATCTCACTTTTATAATTCTACCGAAGCAGCCTATTTGATACTTCTTACTTGAACTTCATTGAGGATAGACTATGATGGTTACTGAAAAACACCGTGGTTCCAAGGCCCAACACCATGGCCCATTCTCCCGCAGCACAGCAGCCTGCAATTCTTGTCGGGTAAAGAAGCAAAAAGTATGTATATTATTTCATTTCATGATTTCATTCACAAACCTATTCAATATCAGTAGGGGGCATTTTTGACCTCATTACACAATTTCGAGGATATCGGCATATATACTAATCTACCTATAGTGTGGAGGTGAGAGGTAGGTCATACACTCACCTAACCTACCTATTCACTTACATTGAAGCTATTCGCTGTTTATGTGCACAATATATCCAGAATAAAGAAGTCTGATTATTTACAGACCAAATTGTCTCCGTTGCCACCATATGAAGCAGGAGTGCAAATGGCCACGACAACAAAAACGGTACCAATATTTCCAACCTCCAAAAGCGTCTCAAGTGGTAATTTTTGTGTCTATAACTTAGAGGTCCTTCAAAAGGGTACACAGAAACTCTAGAAACTCGACTGTACGAGACTGAAAACATGTTGCTAAGCATTATGTCTGCAATTCCAGCTGAAAATCTCCCTATCATGGTATCTCGGTGCTTTCCAAGTCACCACGGAGCGAAGACGATCGGACTGGGAAGCACACTAATAGGTGCAAAGTCTTATAAAAAAGTAATCGTTCAGGGAAAAGCAGCGGTGGAGTACTGGGCTACATTCAGACTTGATACACCTGCCGAGGTTATGCGATGGCACCAAGACCAAGTAGCGGGTGACAATGAACATGGTCACCGTCGAGAGCTGGACAAAAACATACAGGATGATCTACAGGGCAATTTAAGAAACAATTTGGAAACCCAGGGTACCCAGGTCGAACTTTTATCGGAATCTCCAATCCAACCCAGCTTTGTAGCTGTTGAACAATATCAGCAGCCAAGGGGTCACTCTGAAGATATTCAAATAGACTGCAGGGATTCTCCAAGTCAGCTATATCAACATCCTACAGATCATTTGGCAAACATTGAGGAGCGGATCGGAGAGCAAACCACAGACCCAGCTTATTTGGCATCCCCAGAAACATTCAGCGCCAAAGTTCAGGGTTTACATCTCCCACTTGACTTTCAGCAGACATTCTTGTGGTAAGGAGAAGGGCACTAATAGATTTAATTATGTTTTCCTCTTAGAAAACTCTACTGTTGGACTTAGAGAAAGTGCGCCCCCCTCTAGTAGCTAGTAGATGATCATGAATATATTATCTTAGGTAACAGTTCACATTCAGTTATTACAGTTTAATCTTCAACATATAATTTATTGCGAAAAAGTCGCCATTCCAGGCATGTTATCGCCGTTAGTGTGAAACAAGGATTCCCAACTTACTTGCCCAAATAAGTCCGGCATTTCCGCTTCGTTGAGTCTTTCCATTTCGGTTATTGCACTAGTTCCAAGAACATCACCAAATATAGGTAGATTCCGGCTATGCCAGCTATTCTCCTGACTATGAATTCCTGAATTCGATACACTGTCAGTCGTACCAAACTCCTCGTTATCCTGTCTCTGCCGTTTGCTACTGCCACGGCCTTCTTCCATATCATCCGGCCGTGAACTCTGACATGTACCACCTCCACGAGACAATATTTGTGAGCCGCTCCTAGATTGATTCGGCCTCCGTCCTGATGCCCCATTGTCCAATTGTGAAACTAAGTTTGAACGAAGAAGTTCAAGAACTTTGTGGCAATGCTTAGCACTGTTCCATTTCTTGCCCATAATCTGAAGTAGGTCCATGCACGTCTGAATTTCTCTAAGGAGGTGATTTTAGTAAATATAATGTGTTGGAAATATACATACTTACACAAGGCCTTTTTGGGAAGGGTAGGCATTGAGTTGGCAAGCAAATGCAATGACCAAACCTGCCATCCACGTACTGGAAAGTATACCTGGTGCCGAATGATGAGGTCTGTTTTTGTAATGAATTTTCAACGTCGAAATTATTGACCGGCTGGCCCCAATACATATCTGCAAACTAGATTTAAAAGCAGGTCTTGTAGGATTTAGCGACAAAGAAGGTCGATTTATAAGCAAGATGAGTTGTTGATAGATGACAGTAAAGAAAGGTGCGAAACTATAAATTGAGCCTTCTTGCTTGTCGTCAATTGGCAAGTCCTGAAGTTTCTGGGGAAGGTTATTCCACCACGCATGTACTTCCGAGGTCAATATTAAAATACTATCATTGTTCACAGAGCGATTGTGAATTGACTTATGGAACAGTTCTAGTACGTGACCTGTAATTCGACTGTATCCAATGTAAGCTGCAAGCACATCTTCTCCGCTATGTCTTGGCTGTTTTGTTTTCAGAGAACGATATTGATCTTGGCACGTATCAGAGTAGCTAGTTGCACTTTGTGAAATAGCTTCGCTTTGTGATGTGGTTCTCTGGTTTAGAGAGTCTTGCTGATTCAAACCGGGATGACCTTCAGGAAGATGTAGTAGCATTGCCTTCTCTGAATCCTGCAACTCTCTAGAGTTTATAGGTTTGGGCACAGGTCTGTTGAGCTCTCTAGCCCCTGGGACACAAACATCAATATCCGGATCTTGAATTCCGAGAGGATGACCCAATGCCTGACTTAGATATCTGTCCATAGCGTAGGTAGACCAGAGAATCCTCTTTCGTATCTCGCAATCATGATCTGATAACTGAACATAGCGAACCGGACACCGATGAAACCCTGCGTGAAATATGTTTCTCCATAACATTCCACCAACAGTGGAGGCAGCTTGGAGCGACATTGACGCTATTAAATATAGCTGTGCTGCAAGTAAGGCTTGTAGTGATGGCACGTCGTGCTTCATAGAAATTTGTCCTAACAACGACATCAGGGCAGATGTAGATTCGACTAGAGAGACATTCTCCGTCATGTCCATGTTAGCTATATTCAGAATGCACTGAAATGTGACCGCACGGGTTTTGTGATCTCTGGCTTGGGGTAGGATGTCGTTCTGATAATTTACTGCATCGCTAGCGTAGAATGCTTCCATTTCCTGGAGAAAGGTAGGCCCGTGAAGAAATGGCAAGATTGGATGCCAGTGCTCGAAGTATGACATAACCAGTCTTTGGGCAACTTCTGGTGCCGGGGGTCGTCCGAGCCCATTCTCAGATATTCCATAAGTTTTTGGATTTTCTATCGCGAAATTATAACTTTGTTCAACCGGAGTCGGTGCGGGTCTCATATCGGAATCATTACTTGGCTCAGCAATGCAACTCTCTACTGGAACTGCATTGGGAGACTTTGCGCCCGTGACTTGTGTGGTGGTTTCCGCTGAAGGGGTACCAGGAGTAACTTCTGCAAATGCTCGCAAAACCGTATTTACAAAAAAGACACCACTTGAGCTACCAAAGAACTGACTCTCGTTTGGCGATGAAATGCTTAGAGAACCAATCTCGACAGACCCATTAGCCGAACAATAATCTGGAACTGATTGCAGATGGGAGGGACTAAACATCATGAAATTTGAGATTGCGTAGAACTAAGCAGCGGTAAGTAGCTTGAAAGTTTCGAGGTTGGCAATAGAGTGAGGCGATATTTTGGAATCTAGGGCACTGATCTGACAAAAATATTAAACATGGGGGAGGGGCAAGGGCATGACTCGGGTAAGCTCGGAAGAGGAGCAACTATATAATAGTGGTAAATTAACAGTTAATCGAGTAATATTGTATATATAGTATCTAACATATATTACTTGTTTAATCAATTGCATATCTACTTGCTTAGAATCCGAAGCTTTGATGGGAATTTTCTAAACACAAAAATACTTTTTAGACCCAGGTGAGGGACTATAATGGGTTATTATTCTTTTTGGGCCATAGGATGAGAACAAAGAAGGATTGTATAGTAACAATTAATGAACATTTATAGTTGATTCTTCAAAGATTTTAGATTGCCAGATAGCAGTGATGTGTTTGTGGATATTATTAACCCGACCTGAAATTCAGCATAGAGAAGGCTGTAATTTGTGATCTAACATACATGTGTCAACCTACCCTCAGAGATGAATATATGCTGCTTGAGATATAGGAACCCGCCTCACGATATGAAAAAGCTTAGGATATTTTATGGTTCACGTAGGTAGTGTAGACATTTCGTTTTTATCTAAAACCCCTCTTTAAACAAAGTTTAGATTATCGTTTGGATACACCATGGCTTTCTATCTCTTTGCAAACTGCTTCTGTGACCTCCTTCGTAGTCGCCTTGCCCCCCAGGTCAATAGTCAAGATGCCTGATTTGCAAACCTGCTCGACTGCATCTATGAGAGTCTTCGCCGCATCCTTCTCTCCTAGCCAAGAAAGCATCTCAGCTGCAGACCAAAATGTTGCCACTGGATTAGCAACACCCTTTCCAGTAATATCAAAAGCACTTCCATGAACTGGTTCAAATAATGAAGGATTTTTTCTGGTTGGGTCGAGGTTGCTGGACGGTGCAACTCCAATTGATCCGGCCAATGCTGCGGCGAGATCCGATAGAATATCCATGTGTAGATTTGTCCCAACAATCGTGTCGATGGATTTTGGGCTATTGACCATTCGAACAGTCATTGCATCTACTAACATCTTATCCCACTTTACCTCTGGAAAATTCTTGGAAACAAGGAGCGCAACTTCATCCCATAAGACCATTCCATTTCTCATCGAATTACTCTTAGTCACGACAGTGAGCAATTTTCTTGGCCTCGATTGTGCTGTTTCGAAGGCAAAGCGCATAATGCGTTCGATGCCTACGCGTGTGAAGATGGCAACTTCCGTCGCCGTCTCCCAAATTTGCCCTAAATGGGAACGGCCGCCATGACCAGAATATTCCCCTTCGGAGTTCTCACGAACGAGTACCCAGTCGATATCTCCCTCCTCTCCATCTCGCAGCCGAGATTTAGTGCCAGGAAAGGTACGAACGGGTCTAACATTGGCATAAAGCTGAAGTGGTCCTCTTATGGCGAGTAATAGTCCCCATAAAGAGATATGATCGGGAACATCTGAATTTGTCCTCATTAGGCTTCGTAAACTTTGAAAACATGCAACTAACCTGGTGCACCGACCGACCCGAAAAGTGCTGCATCATACCCACGAAGGGTTTCTAGGACATTCTCATCGACATATCGGCCGTTTTCTTTGTAGTATGCAGTTCCCCAGGGAATGTGCGTAAACTCGATCTCGAAGGTCTTGAGTGTTTGGGCCAGCTTTTCTACCACTTCAATCGCGGCACTGACAACTTCAGGTCCAATTCCGTCAGCTGGGATAGAGGCTATGCGATAATTCTGGCTTCCAGCAGCACACGCATGAACCGGCTCAATAGCGCTTTTTGTCGACATTGTGGGTGATTTATATATGTGGTTTGGCAAAATAAAATCTTATTTGCGAGAAGGAATACGGGACAAAGATATGCGTGGAAAATAAAATTGGGATTCTGCTTTTAACATGCTGCAAAGTCGGTTAGATCAATGACTGGTCAAAACAATGTCTTGGTTATAAGTCCAATAGAAGATCTCGCTCAAATTTGAACCCCGCAATCTAGAAAATGGATTACGAAACGATTCATGTTAGCGGTAAATAGTTCAACCGACAAAACCAATTACCCCAACTATCGTTTCGCCTCAACACAAATAAGTCGTACGCATACAACTATTCATTTGTCATAATATCTGCCTTTTACTCAACCATCTGTTCCTAGAAACCCATTCAGCAAGCGAACGGTTCTTGTCACAACGTTATCATGTTCGAAGGGTTCTCAGAGTTTGACATAGATGTGCAATCATCACCCCACGTTGGCATCCATGGGATACACGGAGGCTCAGGACCAGCACTCCTCCTTATTCACGGGTTTCCCCAAACGCATCATATGTGGCACTTAATCACTCCTCATCTAGTTTCCCAGTTTACTATTGTTGCTGTGGATATCCGAGGATACGGTGCATCAACAAAGCTAGCACATAGTAACGGCCATGTTAACTACGCAAAGAGTGTAATGGCACGCGACTTGAAGATCGTTATGGAGAGTCTAGGACACACCAAGTACTACGTTTGTGCACACGATCGGGGCGCACGAGTTGCCCACAAACTCTGCGTAGATTATCCGTCCAATGTGATAAAAGCCATCTTCCTCGACATTTGCCCAACTCTTGCAATGTATTCAAAAACTGACTTTGAATTCGCCAAAGCTTACTTCCACTGGTTTTTCTTGATCCAGCCGTACCCGTTTCCAGAAACAATGATTTCACAGAATCCAAAGCTGTTTGCTAAACAATTTATGGGTGGACGCCACGCTGGGTTGGAAGCATTTGCACCTGAATGCCTTGCTCAGTACTTCGCTGTCATGGAACAGCCAGAGGCGGTCCATGCAATGTGTGAGGATTACAGAGCGTCATCGACAATCGATATGGAAGAGGCCAGACAGGATATCGCGGATGGAAAATTGATACAGAATCCACTTATGGTTCTCTGGGGGAAGCATGGAGTTATCGAGAAATGTTTTGATGCTTTAGCAGAGTGGAAAGAGGTTTCCAAATCAGTCATTAGTGGGAAGTCAGTAGACTCTGGTCATTATATACCCGAGGAAGCCCCTGGTATTCTTGTTGAATCAATCAAGACGTTTTTCGTTTAATGTAAGTAGATTAGTTGAGAATAGAATAAACAAGAACCACGAGCCCCCTCCTGCTGCTGTAATAATTATGTAGTATTCATGACAACAGCTACTGTATTAAGTCACGCCTGCCCGTAGGATATATCGTGTGGTACGAAACCGGCTGAATCCAAGGTAGAACAATCGTTATAAGTAAGCAAGTGGGTACACTATTACACTTATAGCCTCTCACAACCTTTTAGAGAATAGCACAAGCCCTTTCCTAAGTTCGATGATTAAGAACAAGTAAATAACTTACAACGATATGTAAATAACTATCTAACTTTGTGGTCTAGCCGAAGTATGAGATTTGAGCTTATGACTCAGACGTATTACCTCTAAGTTTGTCGTGACTAGTTTCACATATATGACTCTGACTACAGACTTGGTTCAAATCAATGCTAGTGATTCGATAGATTACATCTAAGTAAGCGGCTGCTCAATTGACAATCTCAGAGTGGCCACTCATTTTGAATACACCAACAGTACATCCTAAGCGTAAGGCTGCCTGCCTCCCTGCCAATTTTAGGGGACTTGAAGGACACTAATCAGAAATGCTCACTATATTCGTTCGCCTTCTAATAAATTCTCCAGCCTATGCGAATATGCAAGACGCATGCGCAAAAATTTCGACCTCATTAGAAATTCTGAAAAATAAAATCAGGAATCACTACAAGTTCCTCTAATATTTCTGAAGTCTTCGCCCAACCTGGGAACCTCTTGGTATTTTTACAGATATGTCCCATTTGTAGAAAACAAAAGAGAGCAGCATAACGGGGACAGAAATAACAAACCAGACCCAGATTCCCAAGGTTGGACCCGCGCTGAATTGCTCGAAGTTCATGCCAAAAAAAAAGACGACGTGAAGGATAATGGCACGTAGAAGAAGGCCAGAAATGTGATTTTGTGTAGTCTGGACGCCTGAAGGATAGCTCGTTTGGATTTTGCGATGTTTGGATTGTTCATGATTACGCCCCTGCCCCTCTCGCAACGACTCGCCAGGATCTGTGCTTTGCAAAGCAAGAACTCATAGTTCCGATGAAGTTGGTTGGCTGCATCTTTCGCTTTCTTGCCAAGATCTGTGTCGTCTGGAGCGGGTGGCCATTGATGACTCCCTCGGCATTTGATCTTCTCGATATTTTCCCTTAATCGCTGAATATGGATTTGTAAAATGTCCAAGTTGTATAACAGATTTAAAAGTTAGAAGCAGTTTTTGGAATGAATCTCATAACCTGTTTCCGGTTCAAGTTTATCTTCTATTAGATTAAGACATTGCAGTTCCGACGAAGCTGAGACTTCGAACAGTTCATGCAATGCGTAGAAAGGGTCAACCTTCATTAATGACCAGTCCAGAAATTTTCCATAATCTCGGTGAACAATCGAGGATACTTGAGGAAGGTCTAGGCTTGGATCCTGTTCTTCTGGATTTAGCGTATACTTATGCGATTTCAAGGCCAATTTGGGCCTATGTCGTATTGTTGGAAGAAGGCTGGTCTTCCACTGTGAGTTTGGCATGCCGTTCTCCTGATCATTGCTAGGTAGCCATGGCCCTGCCACACTATCTGCTAAATTTTACCCGTATCCGATAATAGCAAAACTGTCAGTGGTCAACACATCAGGCTATTAAGTGATGAGGGAAAACGTACCGAACCATTGCTTTTTAAAGTAGTTCAGGGAGATTGACAGCTACTGCTCAATTGAGAAGTAATGTTTGTCATAAACAGAATAATGCCGCACAACAGAGTCTCCAGTGGACACATTCTGCCGATTGAGTTTCAGATTGTGTCGATACTGCTCCATAGCCTCTGCTCCTTCTTGACGCCAATGATCAATTCCACCCAGAAGAGGCGAACAACGGAATCCAATCGTAATAAATCGGAGCGTGATAATGTTCTTTACTGCCGATGGCAATGACGGATTTACAAAATATCGTTGTCTCGGTGAAAACCTAAGATGTCTTTGGTATTGGTCAGGATCCACTTGGCAGAGAGAGCCTAATGTTCCGAGCCAGTCTGAAGCAGGATAGCCTGATAAGAAAAGCATATACGATTTCAATGATTCATGGTTTGCTTGACTGGAGTTTGCAGAGCGAAGGTGCTTTGTTAGTTCTATTGGTGCAAATAGATGATCCGCCTTTCGTAAAATATTTTGATTATTTGATGTTTGAGTGGTTATATTAGGGTCATGCTCTAGTGTATACAGTGTTGCGAGAGGGTGATTCCATGAGTTAGGGGTTTGGGGCGAGGGACGTATAGGATTCGGGTGTTGTAAGAGCAAGGCTAAGTCGTCAAAGTTTTGCCCTGGGTATGGAGATTGGCGTGCGGTCTGATTTGCGTGAAACGAAATTGCTTCTTTGTATTGTTGAGGCGTAAGAATTCCTGTTTAGGCGTGTTATAACCAGTTTGTGGTCTAACTGAAAATCTCCTTTGATGGTGGTGGAAGAATTTACCTTCTAGGGTTGCTTTGGAATGGGTGGTAGTGGATGGAGAACGTGATGACTGAGATTTATTCAAAGATAATGCATTAGATGTCCGTCCATTGTCTCTAGAAGCTGGCTTAGTTAGAGACACTGTTATGTTCTGTATGCGAAACTCTTACAATATTATCCTTCCTGACAGAATTAATTGGAGAGCCACTACATACTTATTAGACCTAGTGAGCGCAATTTAGACATCAATCTGAATAGCCCAATTCAGACCCCACCTAAAGCAGTCTCAGCAGTGTCAGTGTTAGTCATATGCTATTTACGTGAATATTACGGAGTAAGTCTATAAGATTAGATGACAGTTATGATTCGCGAACCCCTCCCCACCTCCTCTTTCTAGCAATGTTAGGCACCCCCATCCGCCTACTCTACTGTGTAACAGAGCTATCGTAAGAGATAGAGGATTGTGTGGCGCCACTTTAGCCCAAAATATCCAATTCCTCGGACTCAAAGGCAGGCGTCCACATTACTACCTACCGTTTTAGTCTCTTTGCATAAGCAAGTTGGTGCGTGCCATAAACTTCTCCAAGTGGCGGCTATTACCAGTGGTTTATATGGTGTACAGGGCTGAGGTTTGTGTTTCAAAGGCCATCTTATGATTATCTATTGCCGACTACACTAAATGTCAGAAAAACATCCTTCGCTCCCTAGTAGCTTCTAGTGTGTATGCGAAACCGAAAAACATTTTACTCGATTAGACCTGTTCTTTATATATTGGCCTGACCGTGATTTTGTCTCAAATGTATTGTGGCCTGAGGCACCCTTGGCTCTACATTTCTAGTATTACAGTATAGTATCGCGAAAAGAGGTGTTGCCCCTTCTGTTTCTTAGACCATACCGTATACAAGAACCCTTCTTTACTTTGAGGAACCTCCCCTCCATCGTGATATAGGGTCCTTGACAAAATGTCATCCTTTTATGATATTTGGATTGTGTTACGTCCGCCATTACAGCTTGCATCTCTTACATTTTTCGAGAAACCTACGGATGGCTTACCACGAGCGTTCTGGCTAAAGGACCCGGTAGATCCCAGCATTGATAGTCTACGAACTAATATATCATATTGAGTTACAAATAACATTCCCATTTATGACCTTCGAGATCATATGGAACAGTTGTTTGATCGACAAGCATGGCTTTGAAATGGTCCGTTATCATAGTGCGTTGATAAAAAATCAATATGACCCGAAGATAATAGAGTTGTATATGAAGGAGATATAAACACCGATACAAACCACATTGGGTGCGCATCGGGTTTTTTGCTACCATATCAGGGTATACAAACCCTTTTTGAGCTTACTTGGCAAACAAGCTTAATAAAATTAAAGGCTAACCTCGATTGTTTCTATCCACGCTAATAGAGCTCATTTTGGTAGGGCTTGGCAGTTAATGGCTCGTATATACACTAGCTCTATTAGCAGCTAAAAGCATTGGAACGAGTATAACATATATCATATTCCAACGGCCAGATCTTTATACTAAGTCACAGATAGAAATTTACGGAGTCAATCTCGCCCATTGAAGTCTTGAGTTGATGACATGACATTATTATAAACACACAAGACGGTTCTATACTTTATTGGTTCATGCACCCTGCCGCACCCGAATGCGCGCACCCATCCAGGGAGTGCTTGATGATCAACACGGTGGTCGCCCTTGAGACCGCCTGACCTTGATAACTCGTAGAAATCTTGCATGTGTTACTAGTGATATCGAATACGGCATAGGCGCAGTTGAGTTGGGAGTCGCAAGCGTCAACACAAGCTTGATAGTCGGCCGTAGTCAAAAATCGCTCAACGTTCATAAAGTCCGCACTGTAGCCACAGTAGATGTCGAATCCGCAACCACATGCGCCTCCGGTAGGTTCGAGTTCTGTGTATACTCCACCTGCGGCCGCAGTCATTGTGACTGTTGCCGTTGTAGAAGTGGTCGTAGCAACGTAAGATGTTACCTAGTGGAAAAGTTAGTCGAAATTCCAAGCAGTCAATATGTAGATAATTGCGCGGCGAAAAGACAAGAAGGTACAAAGAAAGGGCTTTAGGCGTACCGTAGCAAACTCAGTTGCATCGACCGAGTTGATAGGAGTCGAGGAGCTTATAAGAGTTATCGTGGATAGTACGGTTGACGTTGTGTCCATTGCTGTGACCAGTGAATCAATGGTAACAGTGGTTGTTGGTGTCACAGTCTGAACGACAGTACTGATTGGCGCTTTCTCGATACATGAGCACAGAGCTGCATCCAATGGAGGCAAGCTGGTACTTCTAGTAGAAGTGCTTGAGCTTGTGGTTGTAAAAGAACTCGAAGTTGAGGTCGTGGTTTGACCTGTTGTCAAGCAGCGGCAAGCACTTGATATCCTAGATGGCTCGTAGGTGGCGACGTTTTTTGGTGCCGACAGTGTGGTAGACCTCAAGTAAGCAGCACAGTAAGTTGGCACAGCAGTGCGTTGATAGCCTACAAGCGCACGATAGCAGTTGTCTGCATTACAAGTTGGAGGCCTCGTTGTAGTGACCACTGTTCGGGCCTCCAATCTTTTGCCCCATAAAGGATTGCGCTTCAGCTTGCCTGGGGCAGCCACATTGGGACACACAGTTATAGTGACTGTCGAGCCTGTCACTGTCTGCGTTGAAGCGACGAAACTCGTTCCGGTGATGGTATATGTTGCGGCGGTTATAGTCTCTAGATAAAAATATTCAAGTAAGCATATTTTCCGATAGCTATTTGCTGATGGAAGTACCGGACAGCTTTGAGTTTACTAACCAGTAGCCTCGACCTCTGTCGTACTCTGCGTAACAATAATAGTCTGGGTGCTAGTAGGAGTATAGGATACAAGTAAGGTTTGCGTGGCGGTGGATGGACTCGCATATATTGTAGTTGTCGTCGTGCTTGCCATCAGTGGGAAGTGTGAGCTGCAATAACTAAGAGCTGATGGTAGTAGTGATATGACATCGTTAATGATACTAGAGTACAACGGTACTGAGCATGAATTAATTGGTACTGGAGTATCAGCTTGAACCATCTTGAGTAGTATAGAAATAGGAAAGAAAGGTAGACTTGTATAATAACACGAAGTCTACGCTGGAGAGGAGAAACATGGTGCTTTTATATTCTTGCCCATCCGCCTACTCTTGTTGAAAAATTTCTACTAGCTGTTGGACCTACGCAAGGAAAATGTGTAGCATAAGATCTGGCCCATCGCATAGGAGACAATCGACAGGGGGAGGAATGTCCCCGAGGCTCGCTTTTGCCATCGTGCATGTTAGCGTGCCTTTACTCTAAAAAGTCCAAATATCTTCACGACTATTGTATAGTGGAACCAATAAGAAGAGGAGCGAGAGCACTCAACAGTAATGTTAAAACGCTGTCAGCTTCCATGATAAGTATTTCGCGACAACGTGCTGGATAGATGCATGTCGAAGTGTTATCAGCGGACTTAGAACACACGATTATACCAAAAGCCGCCGCAACCAGTTGTCCAACTTGCTCGTGGCACCTCTAGGCAGGGTCAAGTCCTGTAATAGGAAAACTAGAGTATGAGCTACATGAAGTGAGGGGAGCTGAAAGTCCAAATCGGGTACCACAGCGGGGGGCTAGTACTATTAGGCCGATTTGATGAGAATGTGGCGCACTCTAGTACTTTCGGTACCCCTCTTCTTGAAAAAATTGGGAAATGGCAGATCATTACACTAAGCTGTTCCCGGATAAGTGCAATAAACTCTCCAAGTTGGCGGGTCTGAAATCACCATGTGAGGAAGTACAGTATGTCAAGTTTCTACCTGACTGCGGCCAAAATTGGGGCCGTTCCAACTGCTCTTTTGATCCAAGTCAAAGACGAAACGAGGAGATCCTCGGCTTCCTGTCTTTACAAGAAACTTTGACACCTTGAATTGAGCCTTAAGCTTACCGCCATTACTGTTACAATTAGAAGGCCTGGACGTATAACGTGCTATTAGAAGGTATAATCAATATCGAATACTAAACTGGGGAGGTTGTAATACATATGTGGTTAAGAATCCATATTGGTGTTGTGCCACGTGCGTACACCGCCTTCCGTATATAGCTAACTAATTGACATCAGTGACAAATTACCTTGAATTTGTAGACCACAAAGTGAAGAGATTGCTAAAGATGAGACTTTATCACAATAACTCCTATGGATTAGAACGTTACAAAATCGGAATTAGAATATTAATAGGCTGAGACTTCGCAGCTAGACTAACAGTTATTCCCGACACGATTTTGCGTAGAGATAGCCTTATGAGAGACTATCAGAGTAATATCCGTGGTAGGCCCAAATAGTTGAGTGTGATGGATGATGCTAACCAGAGGAATAGGGGATGGTATCGGATTCGTTACGAGATGATGACGAGCATTTACTTGTACGCATTGGTTAACTTATTGAAAAGCGTAAGGCACTTGTTTTCATTAGCTTTGTTTTATATCCCCTGAGCTCTACGACTTTATTTTTTGGGCATAAATCTAACGCCCCTTGTAGATGCTCGGCATAGCAGTTAGATCTATTTTGTAACTACTGTTCCGATTTGATTGTCTTAGTTTTCCTATTGCGGTGGAATATTAAGACGTTTTGGAGTAAAGTCTTTGTGCCATTAGTAATACGATCAAGCTGCTAGGCAGGAATTAGAGCATTTAAGCTAATATATCAATTGATAAATGTGAATCGTAAAGTACTATAGGTATTTGTATACATTATAGAGAAAAATCTGGACTATAAGTCTTCAATTGACAAACCTTGGAAACTTTTAGTAAAATTAGAAATGTTTTGATATATGATAGCTTTAATGATCTTAAAGAAACTGCTTTATCTTTTTATTGTAACCGTACAAGACCAAACAAATAGGAAACCAAACAGCACCTCGGGCAATATGAGTATCCCTTATTCAAATTTCTAGGGGGTTGAATATCGAGAAATCCTTAAAACTTACACAAGATGTCAAGAAACAACATCCGTTAGATGGATGATTTTCTGCTCGCCTAATCTTTATTAATCGCGTAGTAATGGGGCTACCTATTAGCTCGGCTAGTGTATTACAGATTGCAACTGTAGCAAAAAGCTGCGAGTTTCGGGAGGAATTTGTCAAAAAGGTTGCCACGCCTTGTAACGCTGGCTCAAGACCTTCAGCCAAGCCAGCATCAACTATTGCTATTAACGGTTAGATAATTGTATTTGAGCATAGAAGTATGATTGGAGAAGATTACCAATGAGAAGAAGTGATCTAGAAGGTGCTAGCCAAGCCAAGAAGAATGCGAGTATCGCGATAAGCAAGGAAATCCGGAAAATATTCAGATTTAAAGCATGAATGTCCTACTATTTCTGAGGAAACTTCCAAAATAGGAAATGAGATATAATCAGCATTATGCATATAGCTCCAGCTGCAGTTACTACTCAAAGCCAAGTGGTCTTTCAAAGTTGCCAGAGGAACTTTTCCGAAGCGAAATGAAACATAACCCTTCACTTACAAAGGCAATTCTCTTAAAGACAAATGCCCCAAAACAAAGTTTTGTGGCTCTTATGTGGAATAGAGAAACACTTTCTTTTAAAGTGCTCTGTCTCCCTATATCTTCAGAATGCTCAGTTTTGGGGTTCTCTACTTATGCATGATGAATGCTAAAAGAAGAATTCTCAGAGCTCAAGCTTTCTACACTTGTACAAATGTTTTCAGAAGAAGGGATTTGGGTATAAACGCCAATAGCTGACTTGTCATAGTATATCATCAGGAGAACAAGAAAGAGACTCATGCCACTCAGGATAAAGCTAACCCAGAAAGGCAGA
>Ga0247734_1001021_pt1 | contig 22429 bp, 27 predicted proteins | sample UWRJL103311B2_FD_180933 | JGI IMG/M metagenome (GOLD analysis project Ga0247734, IMG submission 180933) | Plant litter microbial communities from Arlington Agricultural Research Station in Wisconsin, United States - UWRJ-L103-311B-2 | ecosystem: Environmental > Terrestrial > Plant litter >... | reverse complement strand
CGGGAATCCACATGGTTGCCTTCAGAAGTTGCGCTCTTCAATAGTTATCATGACTTTGATGTTCCAAGCCGCAAGAAACCTGATCCGAAAGCCATTGAAACCAATACAATTCCCTGTAGCTGGGTTCGAGGTTGTGAACCGGAATATCCTCTTGGAGGAGGAGAAATTTGACGATTTCAAGGAAGGCATATACTACCCTGTCAACATTGGAGATATCTTCGCCTCTAAATACCAAGTCGTTGGGAAGCTCGGATTTGGTGTGACCTCGACAGTTTGGCTAGCACGCGACCTCCAGTAAGTTGTGCTTACACATCTTAGAACCGAGAATGCTAATGAATGTAGAGTTCACTCATATGCTACCCTCAAGATTTTTACTAGAGAAGGCGTTGATCCCATAGAACCCAGCATTTATAAATCACTCAGTGCAGGGGCCTCTTCTCACATAGGACGTAGACACGTCAGAACCGCACGTGAAATTTTTACCATACCACGACAAGGTGGTGGTCACAAATGCCTTGTCCAGAAGCCTACGTGGGATAGCTTCAGGGATCTGCTCAACCGTAATCCGACGCACCGATTTACCAAAGCGCTATTAAGAGCGGGTCTATCGCAAGTATTTCTTGCGCTTGAATATCTCCACTCAGAATGTAAAGTCGTGCATACTGGTTGGTTTCTCCTGAATTCCGAGATATTGCTATGCTAAGACTAGTAAAGATATCAAAGCGGACAACATCCTCATAGAAATCGATAACCAATATATTTTAGACTCATTCGCTAACGCTGAGCTCGAATATCCATCGCCACGAAAAGTTGTCGACGGAGTACCAATCTATGAGTCTCGTCAATTCGATCTACCCAAGAAGTTTGGGCTCGTGGTACTTGGCGATTTCGGCTCGGCCATCTGTGGAGATGAGAAGAGGACTCATGACGCTCAACCGAACGTTTACCGGTGTCCAGAAGTGATGCTGAAGACGGAATGGAGCTATCCAGCTGATATATGGAACGTCGGTGCTATGGTTTGTTAACTCCCGTGTTCTATTAAGTCAGATATCAAAATCTGACCATGTATGCAGATTTGGGACCTCTTTGAGGATAAGCACTTGTTTTATGGAAATGATCCGGATGGTAGCGGCTATAAAACTCGAGCCCATCTGGCAGAGGTTGTTGGACTTCTGGGGCCACCGCCACTAGATCTATTGAAGAGAGGGTCTAGGAGTAAAGAGTTCTTTGATGAAGAGGGTACAAGGATGCACTCATCCCCAATTGTGTTATCCAAGCTAATTACTCTGACCTTTAGGAAATTGGATAGCTGGTATCCCAATTCCAAATAACACAAGTTTAAAATCCTTGGAGGAGAACCTGACTGGAGAAGACCAACAAGATTTCTTAAGATTTATGAGAAACATGCTACAATGGAAGCCCGAGGATCGGAAGACCGCAAAACAACTTCTTGATGATCCGTGGCTAAATTCATCCGATTAACCAATTATTCCATGGCATCCCATAATCCTACCTTGGCCTAGCATGACATTTCAGAACTTAGAAGAGCTGGAAATACACCCAAACATGGGGACTGTGTCCAAGCTTGCAAGGTCTTTTCTGCATATAAGGTGCAGCACTACTAGGCTTTCCAAACGATTCCTAAAAAGCGACTCAAAGTATATATTGCGATCGGTGATATTGATCTACTGTTTTCAAATTGAAAAGGTCCTCCAGTTGAAGTAGCCTTCTCGGCCCTTTACCATCACTAGCCAATTCCAGTTGAGCGAAACTTGGAACAGACCCGTATGACTCTGCTCTAGAGTATTGCAACTTAGTCACCGGCGTCGTGACACAAGGTGACCCAAATCTTAGATGGCAGTAAGAACTGTGGGGAAAGGTCAAAGTAGAACAGGTATGAGATGATCCTATATTATCAGCACCCTGTTGAAACAATATTATTAGTGAAAATACCAATTCGGACTCTTCCTTCGGCATTAGTGGCTCGAGGGGTGAAATTGGAACTTGAAGCATTACTTGCACTACAGTCTCATACTGTGCCTGTGGAATAGCAAGTGGCTTTAGCCCACGTGGAAGAACTCGCCGGTTGAGGCTGGCTTTCCTGTTCTGGACAAAGACATTGACGTTGAGCTTCGACCCAGACACACAAACAACAAATGGCATGTGACCTCCTTTGGTTCATATAAGGCGATAGAAATTGTCTTTGATGATATTATAACGACCGAATAATGATTGGCCACTTCCATACCACGATGCTTTGCTTGTCATGTATCATCAGTGGAATGATGGAGTGGGAAAGGTGCCTCGGTGGGTTTGATTTTAGTGGCAAGGGGCTCGTCTAAAAATAAGCGAATTTCATTAGTGTGTCATTAGGCACCTACCTACCTTCGGTAGGCTCGGTAGGGTAGGTAATTATATCAGTGCGTAAGCCTTCAGGTTTATTAAACTCCAAATCTCGTATGTATTAGAAAGACTACCACCGATTCCTGGGAAGTCTAGTGTTCTTAATGGATTGGTGCCCATAGGATTAGTGATGAAACAAGAATGTAAGGCCACCAACCCCAGAATGACCTTGTATTTCCTCGTTAATTGAACTCACGAAAGATGAAACTGTTTCAACGGACAGTGTCATTAGCTATATTTGTTATGATCATTATCGAGAACTCCATTCCGAAGCTGTTGTTATACGTGGATCATCATGTTATGGTTCCTTGTCTCCTGTCTATCCGCCACGCTTAGGCAACGATCATGATGTTCATCTGAAAGATTGCCCTATCTGTCCAACAATCCAAAATACTAAGAATTGGATTCTATGAAAAAGCCTAGGGACAGAGGGCTAATTAATGTCCAAGATGAAGCTTTTCCTTCTGTCGGATAAGTCTCAGCTCCGAAAGTGGGTCCCAGCTCTTAAACTGCTGCTTAATTATTCTCTTCTCTTGATGAGAACTCATACGCTAGCTGGAAATGGTTATTATATCTACTCAATCAACTGAAACCATAGGAAGTAATAAACAAGCTGAATGTGATAGGACTTTCGCTATCAAAGGTTCCGGTGATCAACATCGGATTTTTATGAACAGCAGCCGGACCTCAAAAGTTGGTGTGGCCTCGGGCACCGACAACTAGTACGAGTATATAGCTTTCCGTCACGAGAAATCTTTCTCCTCTATAGTCTACACCGAATGTAAGAAACCTTACCTTTACCTTTGAGGACAAAAGAGGGGAGTAGGTTCATGACAAAAACGTAGGCTATAATCTTGAACAATTTGCCTATACGTTTGAACTTCCTCCTGCTAGTGCAGCCCAGATTTTGCATGAAGTGGGGACGGTGTCTTCTAATATCGATAGTTGTCATTAAAACTTAAGGCAGCGAGCTTTGTTGTTTACATCTAAACATAGCTTGAGTTTCAGCTCTATAAAGTCGTAATATATTCCTACCACCACGAATCTAGATTATCTTCCGTTAATCCAATCCTACATGGTAAATCCTTCCAAGGGACTTTACTTGAGTCGCATCTAAATGGTAGACGAAGCTCGAAATCTTGGGGTGCTGTCACTGCCTTGATGGGCTCTAGCAATGCAGCGTTCTGCACTTCTCCTAACTTCATCCATGACCCAATCGTACCATTACCGGTGACAACTAGTTTTTTCAGTCCTTTCATACTAGCTATAACCTGCCAGACCATTTCCCATTCCTTAAACGCAAGACTAGGTCGGGGGTGGTCCGATGTGGGTGGTTGTGGTAATCCTCTATCTCCGCAATACCGTACATAGCTAAGATTGGTAATTGCCAAAAATCGTTGGGTAAGTAACAGTTTAGGAAGGTATTCCACAGTAGACGAATCAGTCACTGTGAACTTGTTCTTTGCATAAAGAACGTGAATCGTCTCAAAATATCTGCTAGAATTAGCCACATTCTTAGCAACTACCTTCCGAGTTTTACTGACACGAGTTTGCAGGTTTGAAGCAGAGCGAGGAGATTTCTTCCTTCGCAGGATGCGCTACGCCCGTGACATCCTGAGGCTCCATATATTGTGTCACATGATTCTGGCTTTGGGGAGGCGCATGCATTCTGTATGAGTTTTCGCTCCAGGAATTCAAGATGAAAGGTCATACCGCTGAGACATTCTTCCCATATGTACTGGCGTATCTCAGGAGGAAGCTTAGCAAGGATGAGACTTTGCGGCTGCTGGGATTGGAGAGCTTGTTGAGAGCTCAGATCAGTTGAGAGAGTGAGCACACGCCGACGTCGAATATTGGGTTGCGCTGTTATCCTGGGCGGGAAGTTATTACGACGATGAGCTCGCAATGCCTTGCGCTCAGCTCTAACATCCTTTGGATAGAATATCTCAACAATAAAGCAACCTCGGAAAATGCTTGAAATACCTTCCAGGACATCCAGTCCCGTATCTCCCCATCCCGCCATGATAGTTCCCACAGAGTAAGTCTTTTTCTCGAGTTGGGCTGGATTGCTCGTTTGCGTTTGTGTGAATATATTCAAAGTGTTGGGTGCGACCAAGATTTTGTATTCAGCTCCGGGCTCTGCCTGTGCTGTTGGTAGGATCCTGCATGCAGGTTCGCGTGCTGCGGTTGAATCCTACACAAAATGGCTATACTCGCAAGCGCACAATCTTAACTCAGCCCAGTGACAATCGAAAATGAATGTGATACTTCGCCGCAAGCCTAAACATAACATCACAGTATCGCGTTGGTTGGAAGTCTAATGGCTTGGATCCAGAGAGCCAACATAGCCCTAAATGTCCAACTAAAGTGTGTCATGTGACACTTGACTCTAGGGTAGTACTCAAAACAACTTTCAGTAGAGGCTCCCTTATTTCTGGGGAAAAAGCCTACGGGCAGCAAAATCCATGCTAGACAAAATGAATTTCAATCCGTAGGGCATACTTTGATGGGGGTTTTAGATACTTGTCATAAGCTTTTGGGCTCCGAATAAGATCATTATGAAAATTAGGATAAAAGAATCAATTATTCACTCATCACAAGACTTCTTACCGAGACTAATTTAGTATTTGCTGCGTATTTACAACATGATACACTCCGTATTCTTTCATAAATCTAATTACGAGAAACGAAGGAAGGCAATGGCGACGATACTTATTAAGCTGGTTTAAGAAAGTGTGGAGAATTGCTCATCTGCTCTTGGTTATATAGCCAGGATATTTTGACGCAGAAACAGAAAAGAGCCATTTACATAGCTACAAATTGGTAACATGTGCCTCTAATTCTTTTGTCACATGTTGCTAGCCTGCTACTGTAATCACGGACGGGACTGTTAAGATTTACTATGTCCCTTCTACCCAAGAACCAAACGCCTATATATGCAGAACGTACCAAGATCACTAATATGCTGTTCCCTCGATTTTCCAGACTTCTCTCCATATACTTTTTAGCCATCAATAAAGTCGCCTGCGCAACTTTGCAAGTGCATTACCAGGACCGGGATCAATAGTGCCATCTTCTCTAACCCCCCCACGTCTACCAAGAATCCAAGAACCCACACCATATAATGCGAAAGTGTCTATGTCAAACTTTAGCTTGAATTTTCAGGATTGTCTCTGGTTCATTTACCTGCATTTTGTTCAGGGCCTTGAACTTTTTGGGCGGTATTGGTCACCACATTAGAGAGCTCCCTGCAACGTTTCCAGCCTGAGAAATTAGTTGTGTCAGTTAAGAGTTCAACCACAACATGAGCATTCATATTAACCAAGTCTCAGCAGCAACTTGGTTTATAAGCTAATGAAGAGGTTACAAGCTTAGCTTGAGATTTAATATGAGTATAATTCCAGGCCGCCGGCATTGTACTGTCAGTGGCTAGTATCGGAGCAGTTTTCAATAACATTTCGGGGTGTGAAGCTTACCATAGCCCTTATATCCCCCGACGTCATCGGTCTGATCGAGGATGTTTCTGTGAGCATGTGTCATCTGGTATATTTTAGTTTTAAGTCTCCAAACCTTAGGCTGCATCATACCTCGTGTAGTAAGATCCTATCAAACAGTGATACCATATCAATTGGAGTATAGAACTTATTCGCAATCTTTGGTATACTTCGCTGCCTCCATTTGTTCCAGAAGCTGTCACCAATTCGCGTTGTAGTTCCAAATTCAGCAGCCGCCATAGCATAATTGAGAAGCCAGGGACATATCTGGATTTGTCTAAGCTCTGCGGCTACCGGTTTCACTGTGACCTTTCTGCTCTGCGCTGGGATACTAGTATAAGCAAGTACCGCGGTATTGCACCAGAGCACTGATGATCTCTTCACTACTTGTCGTATGCCTAATTAATGTCAGATTCTTTTCTGAATTTCGATGGTCCATTGACTTACTATTGTCATATAAATGCACCGGGTCTTTCAATCTCTTCTTGAGTCTTCTTTGATCACAATATAATATCTACAAGCCGGCGGCTGTTAGAAGATATCCCAAGCAACTGTTTTCCGGGGGCGTTAACCAGTCTTTGAGGTCCTAGCAAGGAGCGCTGGGAATCCACCTCATTATTGAACCCAAGCACACCCCCTGAAGTCGAATACATTGCTGTTTTAGAATGTCAGTTTTTGAGTGGCATAGAAATTAGTGCCTAGCAACCTTCTAGATGCGCATTTCCAGTCGGACCAAATAGTTGGGTTGTTAGTGCTCTTTGAGCATTTGTAGGAGCAGCTCCTGCACCATTCAGACCAGCGGTTGCCATCTAATATTTGCGACTTAGTAAGAGTCATTTCTTATTGACGACATCCTGGGGTCCATTAATGCAATTATTGGCAAACAGCTCACTTACTTCAAAGGCGCCATTTATTGCAACACGTATAAATGACACTTGTGCCGTATTACAGGAATCGCGATCTATGTAGTAACTTCCAATGGTTTGAGCAGATGTTGGCGTGAGTAACAATGCTAGAGTAAGGATCGTCGCACACAGCATTGTAGGCCTCATGATGAAAACAATATGACATAACATGAATGTTCCGGATTTTTGAAAATTCTTGTAATGAAAGAAGATAATTAACAATATAAATTCTGAGCATTGTGCAGAGCTTGTAGTATTATATGAGCCATGCCATTATACCAGGGACGAATGGCACGTTATTGGAAATCTGTCCGAAGGCTTTGGAGGATTCTGATCCTACTTGTTTACGGCAAGGCCCAGGTCGACACGCCGAATGATAGCTAAATGTGTCGATTTTAAAGGTAATGAACTACCAACACCAATACTTCAGAACTTTCACCACCTATATTCTCTCTGACCCATCTAAAATATAACTGCACTTCTGCATTTCACTGTAGTTAATCAAAATAGTGAATAATCTTATGGAAAATTCAAGACAGCTAGGTTTTTGAGACGACTAATTGCACAACGCGGACCCCTACGACTGACATTTTCTAATATCTTAACTCTCGGTGAAGTTACAGCATGGTTTGTAATTATACATTCATCCCGCCAGTCTTTTTCAAACTATACTCCTTCATGAGCCACTTCCAACTAACAATGAAGATAGCTCTCTCTCTCTCTTTCTTTCCAATCAAATTAAGAGGATTATTGGAAATTGTGGCCGTGTCACCGAAACCCAACGCCAAGGCCACGGATAATAGGCTATAGAGGCATACCAACATATCCTGTTGCTGAGGAATATGCATCTCCGGTGAATGTTAGATGGCTGAGTTAATCCCCCAGTGGGATCCATTCAGCTTCCCGATATATTTCTGGACTCAGGGATGCGTATTTGCGATGCAATATCAAGGTATAGTTGGTGGGCGAAGTCATGATGGTTGCAGAGGACTGAAGAACCATAATACATAATGTGCAAGAGTGAGGAAGCACGAACCAGATACTCAAATCTCATTCATTCATGCCTCTGATCTTCTCATCACTTCAAAAGATAGTTCTTATCCATTGCGAAAGTTATACAAAAATGTTAACTTTGCTTCAGACCCTCACACTTGTAACTTCACTATTACCTTCTGCGCTTGCAATTCCTGCAACATTAGCGCGGCAAACTGCAGCACCCAAGCTACAACTAGGACAAATAAAAGCCGCTGTACCAACCTCAGCCGGTCAGATCGGAGTCAATCCTGTTGATAGAGATCTTGGCGATGCTTTGCACTACTCGGGGTACATTAATAGTATCGATGCTAATTATGTATCTGAAGCATTTGCCACAGTTAACTCGGACACTAACTCAATTACTTCTTCAACCAAGGTAGGCATTTATCCTCTATGTTTTTGACTAACTTACTTATCGTGTATACAGTGGCTTGGCCAAAATACGCAGTATCTGGGAAGTGAACCCAACAAAATCGTTACAGTTTATACAGCGTCTGCTGATGAGAATGGTCTATCGAAGGGGGACATCTCTCTTCTTTTATCCAAAGGCATTGCAGTGGCAGTTGATGCATCTGCGAAAGGTGCAATAAAAGCATGCAACGCTGTGAGTAAGAGAGATATAGATGGAGCAGGTATGTCACTTTACCAATGTTTGGGCATTCAAAACAACCAAGCCAAAGACTAATTTTACCTTGCCAAGTTCTTACATGCCTAATAAAGCAAGCCACAGAAGCCGCTAAGAAAGGAGTCATTGAGAAATTTGTTCAGAGCCAAGTTATTGAAAAATGGGGATTGAAGATCGCGCAAGGCGCAACTGTAATTGCTGAAGGGTTAGCAGGTCTCACGACATCCGAGACAGCACAGGCTATAGTAGTTCTCACTGCCGCCGCAATTCTAATAGGAAAGATGGAGGAAGGGGAACCATCACCAGCTATGCTTGCTAAGATAAATCACCCCAGCGCTGGATTTGGGGGAACAACAAGCGAGGAAAAATGCAAAGGAAGTAAAGACAAAACGAAGGATTCCGTAAGTTAATTCTCAGGAGCTATTTAGGAAGTGTTTTTTCATGCTAACTCATGCGGAAAAGCCACTCTGCACTGACAAGGATTGCTTAGGGGAGGAGAACGAGTTTTGCACCGTGGTAAGTCATATTCAAATCACATCCTAACAGCAACAAGCATAGAAGACTGATTCCCCATGATTAGGGCCCACTCAAGGACTGTGCATGTCTTCTGATTACCGAGGAGAAGCCCCCTCAACGAGGCTCCTGGGAATTTCTCGCCGCACAGAAAGCTTTTCTTCAAGATGTTCTCTCACAAACTGTCTCTTCATGCACTCTCTCATCCGCCACTATGACGGGCCTCAGTGGGTGGAAAGGACCTCCAGTGATGACCTATTGCATATGCGGCCCAACGCAGGTTAACACCCAAATGGCCGTGTCTGGTACGGTAACCACCACTCTCTGTCAATCGGGTGGTAAATCAGCATCTGCGCCGCCGGGATATACGAATATCGGGGGACCATCTAAGCCAGCTCAAGCTCCAGCTCCATCCCCGACGCCGACAAAATCTGTTCATTATTCAATAGAAAAGAACTGCCATCGACCGCCAAATTTGCTATCAGATTGGCCACAAAACCTGAGCATGCCTTGTCAAACAATTACACACACGCTCAATAGGTGAGCGGCGTGACGTTTGTAAGATATCAGTGTAGGAGAAAACAAAAGTGATTTGAAGCGTAGTTACAGTATAGATTAATAAAAGTTTTTAAAAGGTTGGAGTTGGAAATGTATGCAAAATCTAGGCTTTTGTAGCCATTACCATCACTTTTCACACCTCCTTCTATTGAGTTGGGCTTTATTCAATATATATGTTTGAGGAAGAGCTGCCCTAAACGGAGAGAAAGCCACACTATTCTATCCGAAACAGCAAATCTACCTGGCACAAACAATTTTGAAGGTCCTTTCACACATCCATCTTTGTAAATATTAAGACTTTTCAAAAGGTTCTTTTCTTTTCTTTTTCTAAGAAATACCGAGCCAAATCATTTTTATTATGATCCTGTATCAGCAGTTTGATTGCAAGAGCACTAGCAGGTTATCGTAAGCAAAAGAGATATCATTTATCGATTTCAAACTTGGTAATTCCTGGTTTATGATATATGTACATATTTAAAAGGCGGTACAGAAGAAACTAATGCCACGATTCAAGAGCTCCTTCCTATACAATAGCTAGCACTAAACATCCACTATATCTAAATTAATGTCAAGAGATATGACAAATTGAGATATTACTTCTATCCATAACGATCCCATAAGTGATTCTCTATACCCCATCTTTAACGTTCATTCCAAATATCAACAGCCTGCAGTGTATATATTAATTAGCTCATTAAAAATAGAATCAGACTTTATGAAACAGACTACTGGCTAAGATTAGCTAACAAGATGTTATACGATGTTCAAAAGGGATGCTTTACCGACAGTTTCAAGGGGGAAAACTCTTATAATCTAACGTTCTTTTTTAAACAATAAGTTTTAAGGTAAACTGTATTTGATCTTCTTAGCTTAGGTTAACATGTATAATTAAAAAAGATTAGTTCATTACTGAGGTAGCGAAGTAGTGTTAACTGGGCCTTCATGGTAAATTTGACAATGCTTAAGATGATGGGAATAGCACTGGAAACCCCATATTTGAAAAAGTTTGGGACATGACGAACTGTTGGAAATACGAAAACATAAATAATTCGCTTGAGCTCCCTGCGGTACTTTCTGGGAGTACCGCAAGCTTCGAAACAATAAGGAAGCACTGGGGACCTTCCAAAAGTTGTTATTCTCAATATATCTACACAAAGTAGCCTTCTATCCAGATTCGTAGTATCCACAAAATGCCCCCCTACCAAAATTAAAAGAAACCCCCCCAAAAAACCAAAAGAGACGGTCTACTCCAGATTCATCATCGCCCTACAATAGCGCTCAAATGTCTCCGGTTCGGTCTTCTCCTTGCAAGTCGGGGTCATGAGAACCCTGTTCAGAGTCTCACGCTTGCCCGCCAACACCAATGCCCGCAGGCTCTTCTTTCCAGGATCGACCGACACGAGCTCCGTTGGCTCGATGGGATCTTCTGGCTCCAGGAATGGTATCGGCAGCGTGAACTCGATCTGCTCTCCCGTCTCCTCCAGGACTCGCTGTGCTTCTCGGTACTCAGAATAGTCGGGTACCTTGCGCCATCGTCCTTCTGGCTCTGCGTGTGGTGAGTGCCTGCAATAGTCGAAGGAATCAGCTATGTTGCTTGCGATGTAATGTGAAGCGAGGGAGGGAATAGGAGTGAATATATACCATTCTTGCTGGAAATCACCGTTCAAGCGTGGGTCAAAGGCGAACTCCCAAGACTTTCCATACACCGTGCCGTATTGCTCCTGGTCCTTTCCACGAGCAGAAATGCATCTGATTGCATGTGCTCCATCCTCTGTGTGGCAAAGACTGTCCCAAGACTCGTTCCAGAAACCTCCTTTCTTCTCAAAGAATTCCTTTGCCTCGTCGGCCAATTCAGGTACGCAGGCAGGAGTTGCTGGCATCTTGTCTTTCTCGAACTCATCAATAAGGTCCTTGAGTATGCTGAACCGAGCCACGAGGCGGGGAAACTTGTTCTCATCGTTGGAATCCGGAGAAGAAGATGCTGCTCTGTTGGTGTCCGCCGCAGTCTTGTTGTCGCCGAAGAGCTCCATCATTCGATTGACACCTTCTTGGAGGCGGATGACACGGTCGGGGATGAGGTGCGGAGAGTCTTGTAGCGCGGAGGCGACTTCATCGCATTCCGAAAGCATCTTGTTGATTCTGTCAAGTACTTCTTGAATTTCTGCTTCAATTTGCAGAGTGTGTTGCAGTATAGCGAGCGAAGGGAAATCAACTAGAGAAACGCGTTTAAGTTGATATGGAAAGCGTTGACGAAATGTGTTTGGGGACTGGCGTATTTTAGTCTTAGCAGGACCAAGTCCATTTGTAGCTGTTGCCATCGCTGTTGCCAAGGGAAAGTTATGAGCTAAATTTCCGAATGGACAATGTATGAGAGTAGAAAAAGCAAGAGGAGCGTTGCAAAGACCGAAGTTGGGTTGATGTACAAAGAATATTTGAGGTGTGTTCGGGAATGGAGGAGGAGGTTGTGTCTTAAGGGGTTGCTTTTGGTGTGGGTCTAAACCCGAAATAAGTGCGGAGGAAGGGGGAAGACAGCTAATAAGTAACTAGTTGTAGGTTGTGGCTATTAAGGTACCTTCTTCCATAAGTTGTGACTGTCTTGACATGTTGAAACGCACAAAAGATGTTGGTCTTGCACGTTTACTGTTGTAACCTTCCAAAGAGTTGCAGTGTAGATAGAAAGTAAGGCGCAGAATATGTGCCCCTGTATCAAAGCATGCAAGGTAGTTCCATGCTGTTTGTGTTGTTCACCACGTATCTCTTGTTCAGAAGATGGAGTTGCATCTAATCTAAGCAAAGTAGATAGAGGATTTTATGGGAAAACTAAAAAGTATGGTGTCAAATTCAATGGAATCAGCCCAGCAGTGCCACAACTTCAGAAAGTTCCATAGCAGCATGACAGCAGCTTTGCCTTGCGATAAAATCATAGACAGAGCAGAAGAGTAGTATTAGACAGCATGAACATCTCAACTCCATAGAGGATCTGATAATTCACTTAAATGTACAGGACAAGTCTTAGATGACTGGATACCCAGACTAGAATTAGGCGATACTCAAGCAGGTGGCCACGGAAAGCCTCCTAGACCTCCCATGCTGATGATAGTAGAGACCAATAGTCCCGGTACTAAGCATGCTATGATAATTATCAAAACGATGACTAGATATCGATTCATTTTCAATCTTTGGTACCTGAAAGTGTCAGCCATGTCTACTTAAAACTAATAACGAGTTTCCAAGATATGGAAACCCAAATGTTTGAGTAGAATAGAGGGTTAGTGTACATATGTCTACCAACTCTGTATCCACTTGTCCCCATACCATCTTCCATAACAAAGTCACTTGTTCTACGCTTGAACGCGCTTGGGCTATCATTGACGCCTAAGCTGGGAATTTCTTTATAGCAGGTCGATAAGGGTATCGAAGTCGGAGCCGTGCATGGGGATATCGGAGGAGGCGAAGGTGATCTGTATGCTTTTTGACATCAACATCTATATCCCTTGTGATGTCAGGATGGTTGGAAAGGGGAGGGGTTCAAGAGCAGACAAAGAGAAATATCATGCAAGAATGGAAGCATACAATGAGAGCCGAGCGCAAATGAAGATATAGCAGGTATCTCTACATCCATGATTCTAGCCTGGGTCTTCGATGATCGGAACGGCATTTCGGGATCTATGTAGATTGGTGCAAGAGATTTGTATTTCACGGTGTCCTCAGTTTGGCTCGGAAATCTGAAAGTGCGTAGACTGTTCTTGCGCGGAGGGAAGATCTCCATAGGACGAGAATCGTCTACTGATGTTTTTTAAAGGCAACCGGGCTCACAGTAATGTTCATGAAGGAACTTAGCGTTGCTTATGAGTTACGGTCGGGAGACCCCATCACCAAATCACAGAAAGGGACGCAAATTATGTTGGTAGAGAAAGTGCATTTTCGCCGGTTTTGAGTGGCCCGGCGTGTCTTTGTTCTGGTAGCCATATATCAAACAAAGATCTGAGTTTCTGGTAGCAGATTAGGTACCACTAATATAACCCGAAGATTGGGACAAAGAAATCGAGTTTCGATGTCGTTGATTTTGAGGATTTGGGTGGGGCATGTTCTAGATTCCTGACACGTGATTGTTTGGTTCAGCTGGGAACTGGCAGAGCCGTCCTACTTCTGGCCCATTCTTCTCTCTTGCTCTCTAGAAATCTGATAAAAAAGTTAGCGGCATAATTCTAGATTAGACCTTCATTTGGCGGTAGTCGGAAGGTGTGCAATAGGGAAATCGTGACGCTTACTCTCCCTTCGCGATCCATCGGGTTTCGAGCCATTTGGCTAGCTCAGCATCAGTTTCTGGAAGTTCTGATAGCAGAATTCTTTGGACCTAAAGATAATAAATAGTGTTAGTTATCGCTCAATAAAAGGGGGCTGTTGAGAAACTAAACATTATTTCAAACTTACATCCACGTGGAACTTGTAACCTCTTTTCACGCTCAGATCACCACAGCTCAATGATTCCCAAATGGTTGGTGCTGATAGAAACTTTCCATGGTGTCCGTATGCAATAGTCATGTCATACACGGCCTTCACATGTGGAGCCTTTCGCAGATGCTGCACGGTAGTAACAAACCCCTTCGTCCGTGGATATAGGAGATGTTTTGGCATGGGCTTGTTGTTTTCCTTACACCAAATCTTTCCTTGCTCATATTTCTTCGGTGTGTATCTCGTGGCTTCGCTGAAACTGATGAGCCCTGCGGTTGTTAGCGGTAATCAGACTTAAGAGGACAGGTCCGGTCTTACAGGTTGGCCACTTCCTCACAACTATACCGGCAAAGACTCGATCCAATTCTGACTTGTCCTTCAACCAGTTCCTACTCACCATCGGCATACCCATTCCCCATATTCCCCATCCTAGTAGAGGCACCCATTTCAGCTCCATCTTGGAGAACCAGCGACAGCGTGAGAGCATGCCCGCTTTAATGGCCAAGCCTTGGATCATGTAAAAGTCGGTCCAGCTCACATGGTTGGAGATAATAATAGCAGTTTCGCCCTGGGGCAGGACGTCGCCTGAATAGGTGATTTTGCCGCCATTGAGGGTCTCAAATATGTACTGGATCCAGTACCAGCAAGTAAACGCAACCCAACTGCATGCGTTGTAGTTCCAATCGGGGAAGAAGTAGCTGAAGGGGAGTAGGGCAGATATGATCGAGTCCATCAGGACCAGTTCGAGCACCCATGGGAACAGAATCAAGCATCCTCTGATGAATGAAGTTACATCGACGTTCGCCATGGCCTGGGATGCTGGAGAGGGGTGTGTGTGGGGTGATGTTGGCGCAGATGCCAATGCCAATGCCAATGCCAATGTAATAACAATAGCAATAGCAATAGCAATAGCAATTGTAAATGCTGATGCTGGTGGTTTTGTAGGGCGGCAAGTAATGTGTGACGCCACGAATCCTCCGCGCTGGTGTATATTTTGTGACGAGACTTGATCCAGGGGAAATGCGATCAGAAGGAAAAGTTCGACCTGGCGGTCAACGACAATGACATCTTCATGGCCATTATTCTGTCCTAGCGTTTGCCCCCACTACTGTGACCACCACCAAACCCTACTAACCACCCACTGTAGGTAGCGAAGTTGTCGGGTCGTCTGCCAATATCGAATTCTTCATTTGGCGGATTGCATTACTGTATGTATACAGCAGGGGGCTCAGGGGTACGACAAGTAGCTCTGGTGGGCCACCAGCCTGCGTATATAACCTGACCTGACCTGTGCCCCGCCATGCCATGTCATGTCATACATATCACATCAGCGAGTAAGCTTATTAACGATTTGCGGCTATTGTAACGGGTTAACGGTTAACGGTTAACGTTTAGCCATGAGTGAGGCTAGTACTATATAGTATAGTAGAGCAGAGGAGAGAGTCGGCTGGCTAACTGTTTATCTTGGCAATGTCAGGCTGTAGAATCGGTAGATGCTAAATGGTAAATGGCAGTATTGAGATCCGTGTTAAACTGGGTTTTATTATCTGTGTTACAAATAACTACGATAATATATATGGATTCTTCTCCCGTGAGCAAGGGAAGCATTTGCCTCCTTGGAAGAATGAAGCAGCAGGAGGGCTTGTCTTCGTTTGGAAATGTCCTTTATGTATGTATGTATGTATTGTCAGCACATGTGTCAGCACTTACGTCTCCCTCCTTTCATCGCATGACCGTAAGAATAACATGTTACTCATACGTCACTTCAGCGTGTTATTGTAGCTATATTGATAAGCTATTGAGAAATCTATCGACCAGGCGGCAGGAGTTCGAGCTTGCGGCCCTTACTATGACCAAGAATCGTATAGACAAGAGCTAGACAGAGATAGATAGATAGATAGATACTGTAGATAGAAATACAGAAAGATATATATATGCAACATAGGCTCAAAAGACTAGCTTGACCATGAACCTCTTTGAAAAAGGGGAAACGGGGACACAAACTAATGAGGAGGATAATCAGAAAAACTAGCTTAGGCTAGACGTGAAAGTGTAAGACTATACCATATTATACCATACTATACTTTCTATACTTTATATTGTACAGTACAAGTAGAGTACATTCATCATGTTGCATTCCATTCACTATACCACCGACACTATACATACCTCCGACCTGTTGCCGTTATCTGTTAACGGTTGGCTGTTTGTCCAGACTTGCTTGAACTTGAAGCCGAACCTTAGTGAGTTTGAATCTGGTTGAACCCGGTCACCACGGTTGCCCGCAGTCAAGCAAGCTCATCACCAAAGAAGAGATCGAAGGATAGTATATAATAGGATGGGACGGGATTGAATAGGATACTATACTATATCATAGTATAGCATAGCATAGCATAGCTTTTCCTTTTCCTTTTCCTTTTCCTTTCCCATTCCCATTTCCTACTGTTCTACCTCCTCAATATACATACATGGATGGATGTATGTATGTATGTATGCCCTGGTTTGTGGTGCCTTGTTTTGCTTTGCTATGCTTCACTTTGCTCTTGATACTTATGACTCTTGATATAACAAGATCTCATCATCGTGAAACACTTTATCCTGGTGCCCCGTCCCCCCGGGACCGTCTGTTGTACGCTACATACGCTGCATTTCCATTTTGATACCGTTCTCTCCCCTACACTTACTGTTCTTACACTTACTGTTGCCGGGCTCCTGCACTGCCCCCTGAGGTGAGAACACAGCATCCGGATGCGAATCATCTCTCCGGGTTTCCTCGCATCATACAGCATTACCTCTCTCTCTCTCTCTCCTCTTTCTCCTCTCTCCCGACTACCTTCCGCGCTCCTTTCCTCTCCCTCCTCCGCCAAACATCGACAGCTCGACCTTCGCAATATCCTCTTCGTCCATCCACGTCCTGCATATCACCTGGATCGGGTACACGAAGCTGCCGGGCGGGCGCAGTTAAATTTAAGGTTTATACTTTTCGCGAATCGGGGTTTCAGTCCACTACCCCTGCGACGATCCATCCTCCAGTCCCGGTATCCGTACGGAGGCACAGTGACACATAAGGTTCGACGCTCCCCAGATCAGATACAGAGAGACGGTGACGGGTTTCTCGATTCCAAATACTCCTCCAAGAGCCTCGTGGAAGACTCGCACGATCCCCATCACGCTTGACCTCGAGAAACAACCCCAATTCGGGCCCATTGGTGAGTCTTGCACGCCATTCATCACCACCAGTCACACCAGCCTCGAAGCTTATAACCAGTTTTTCGACGAGACAACCCCGCCCTAATACGGCTTCGAACTAGCACAATAGAGAGCATGGCTAACAGCGATCAGACAAATCCATCCAATCCTCCCTCTCCCACCTTTCGAATCGTGGGCGCATTGCCCCTATCTACCTCGATGTCGGCGTTTCAAAATGAGCAGCAAGCCAGCAGACCTGGCGGGTACGGGAGTCAATCAGAAAGTTCAAAGAGTCCCTCGGGCATCTTGGGGTTCTTCAAGAGCGAAAAGAAACCTGCGCGGGGTAAGCCGGTTGAACCAAGGAGCTTGTAACACATGCTGATCAGACCATGCCTACAGTCGAAGGACATGAGCCAAAACGAAGAGGCCCCAAGCCGGACAGCAAACCAGCTTTGACAAGGAGACAGGAGCTCAACCGTCAAGCTCAGAGGTAGGTGTCTCCGGCTTGATATGGCCGATGAGAGTCTAACCGGAAACAGAACGCACAGAGAGAGGAAGGAACTATATATCAAAGCACTCGAGCAAGAAGTACTACGCTTGAAGGAAAACTTCAGCAAAGTCACACAAGATAAAGACACTTTGGCTGAGGAGAATCGCCAATTGAGGTTACTACTAGCTCAGCATGGTATAGCTTGGACCGGTACTGGAGGAGTTGACGAGCTTAATCGCAAAAGCAGTAATGGCTACACATCCAGTGCCAGTATGTCCGGTAGTTACGCGCCAGGTTCAGCAGGCTACAGCCCTTCTCCAAACAAGTCAAACTTCAACAGCGTATCACCTACTAGCTTCGCAGGTGGAAATGGGCGGAGCATGAATCAGCAACAAGTACAGCCGGGGGTGGATTATGATCAAGCGGGCATAGACTTCGTCTTAACGTACGCCAATTCTAATAGCAATCCCTCGAATGCGTACATGTCGCCTCCCCATCAGTAGCTAATGGCGAATTTTGCACTCGATAGGCTAGAGCGACCATGTATGTCTCACATGCAATTCCTCGTCGAACGATCTAGCGAGGAAGACGGCGAACCCTGTGGTCATGCTCTGATGGCTTCATGTCCCCCAGAGCCTTTCCCAGGCGAAGAGATTCCTTTTGGGCATCACCCAACTTATCTCGAAGGAACAGCGCCAAAGACATGGGATGTCTCGAAAACTGATCTTGCAAACTTGCTCGACCTGAGCAAAAGATTAAATCTTGACGGAGAAATTACGCCCGTGATGGCTTGGGGAATGGTGTTGGCGCATCCGAGATTTTCGGAGCTGAAAAACGAGGACTTTAAGTCTCTTTGCGGAAATCTCGGGGCCAAGATTAGGTGCTATGGGTATGTCTCTCTTTTCGGCCGAACGAATGTCATGCTGCGTTAAACCAAAACCTGCTAAAATTCGCAACTATCCTTGCGTTTCTCTCACTCTCATGTCTTTTCCTGGCATCATGTACTGACTTGAAAACAGATTCGGAGCTGTGTTGGAAGAGTTCGAAGTACGCGACGCACTTGAGAGCGTCTTTTATACAAAACCTGATCCCATCTTTGACTTCTAAGGCAGGCAAGGTCTGATATGTTTGATAGTTCATTGGTACTTGGGAAATGAAATCTTACTATTGGCTGTTTTGGCGCTAGGAAGTGTTTGGATAGGATGGGAAGGGGTGAAAAGGCGTTTATGAATGGAATTGAAAATCAACTTACACCTATTTCCACAAACAAAGATGAGTCTGAATTTTAGACTGTATCACTATCTATTGCGATCTTAAAAAACTATATGCCGTCCTTATTTATATTCCTACCATCAATTGTCAAAACTCAAAATACAAGGTTCTGTAAAATAACGTTGCGGTTGATATATGATCACGTGCCGGAGAAGCAGGGATTAAACAACCCCGCGAGCCCACTAACATAAACTTCCACAAACTGCATCGCGAATTGTGAGAAAGCCCACGACGTCGCGAACTACCAAGACTATACCTCGCAATCATGGCACCAATATCACTTTCCGATATCGTGTCGGCTCTGCCTTCAGAAGACTCCTGGGGACCACCAACGCCGACAGAAACCACTCTAAATGGCGTTCCTTACGCCCCATACTCCAAAGGCGACAAATTAGGGCGGATGGCAGATTGGACAACTGAGGGCAAAGATGGACGAGATGGCAGAGGTGGGCGACAACAATACAACCGGAATTACAGAGGTACGATTCTCTACCTCAATCTTTTACCATATACAAAAGCTCTTCAATATATACAGGTAGCAGGATTGTTGAGATGCTAACTTTTGTGCATAGACCAACAGGTTTACGGGGCCGGTACTTCGTCACTTTTCGCCGCAGATACTCTCGCTCAGGACGAATCCAGCTTCTCCGTTGTTAGCAATACCAGGGATTCAACGAAGACTCGGTTCGGACGTGGCGGAGCCTTCACTCGTGGCCGGGGACAACGAGGTGGCCGTGGTGATACCAGAGGTGGACGGGGTCAATTCCAGAGAGTGGGCGGACGAGGAGGACAACAAGGTTATGGCAACCAATACGATAGTAGAGGAGGTCGTGGAGGTGCACGAGGAGGAAGACGGTTCGGCTGGAAGGATTACGATAAGCCCCAACGCAACCGTGATGCCTCCGTCAATATCAAGCCTGACTGGAAAATGCTGGAAGAGATTGATTTCAACCGTCTTGCGAAACTCAACCTGGATACGGACGAGGGAGAGGATATCGACAGCTATGGTTTCTTATACTATTATGATAGATCATTCGATAAGCAACCTGTCAAGAGTTCGGAGCGCAAGTTAACACCTGTTGACCGAGCTGCATACAACGTCACAACCTCCTCCGACCCTATTATTCAGGAGCTTGCTGAAAAAGACGAAGCTACAATCTTTGCCACCGACAGCATTCTCTCTATGCTTATGTGCTCTCCTCGCTCAGTGTACCCTTGGGATATTGTCATTGTACGACAAGGAAACAAAGTCTTCCTCGACAAGCGAGACAACGCCACTCTCGACATGGTTACGGTCAATGAGAATGCCGCAGATGCCCCAATGGACGCCTCAGAAGGAAGCAAAGATGCTATCAATCAACCAAGTGCCCTGGCTGAAGAGGCTACTTATATCAACCACAACTTTGCTAACCAAGTCATGCTTGAGAGCGAGTCCCAAAAGGTTGAGATGACACACGACAACCCATTCTACAACCCCGCCGAAGAAACTGAACCTGCTGCATCCAAATCATACAAATACCGCCGATTTGATCTCTCGCTCAATGACGAAGACCCAGTACATCTGATTGTTCGAACTGAGCTTGATGCAGTTCAAAAGAATGCCATTAGTGGCGAAGACCAGTTCCTGACAATTAAGGCATTGAACGAGTTTGATCACAAGGCACAAGGAAGTGGTGGTGCTCTGGACTGGAGAACCAAGTTGGCTGGACAGAGAGGTGCGGTTGTTGCAACTGAAATGAAGAACAACAGCTGCAAGCTCGCACGATGGACTGTGCAGAGCATCATGGCTAAGGCCGATGTTATGAAACTCGGGTAAGTCTCCTGCTTTACCAATCTAACAAACCCCACCCTAACATAACCCAGATTCGTCTCTCGTGCTAACCCCAAGACAAACGATAAACACGTTATTCTTGGTGTTGTGGGCTGGAAGCCACGCGATTTTGCTCAACAAATGAACTTGTCGCTGTCGAACGGATGGGGTATTGTTCGTACAATCGCCGACATGTGTCTCCAGCGCGAAGAGGGCAAATATGTGTTGGTCAAGGACCCCAACAAGCCGATGTTGAGATTGTACGAGGTACCAGCTGGTAGTTTTGAGGATGATGGTGAAGGAGATATTATCGAGGAGCCCGAGGTTGAGGATGAATAGATATGTCACTACTGTGTTTTTTAGGGAATGGAGTTTATGAAGCATGGCTAGACGGCGAGCAACACCAAAAAGAAATGAATATCATCGAACTTCCCAATCCTTTTAATGTAGCTAGCTACTATTAATTTACGGGCCTTCCATAGGTGAAAATAACCGTCCTAATTTTCCATATCTTATAGTCCCATACTTTTACCTACAGGCAAACACCGCGAGCTGGTGGTACCTCTTCTTGATACCATCGATGTCTACAGTGTATTTTCAAAAGAGCAAATTGTACCTCTGCCATCCACCAACGTCGATGCCCCGAATTCATCGTCGCCAACCGCTCAAGCTGACAAGTCTACCACAACGAGTATCATTATCACTCACTCTAAACGAGGCACCAAATAAGCAAGATATATCATGCACAAATGGATTAGTTGGCTTTCTATCTACCCTATAGAAAGCAATTTGTCGGATCACTTCGAATACGGGGCACCACTACGTGTATATCACGTAAGTGCTAGTTGTATTCAGTGGGATCGATGTCGTAGGGTGGTGTTGATATAGTTTCCAAGGCGGTGAACCGCTTTGGGTGATTCTGCCACTCGGGTCGGGTCACGTGCACCCGCCTCAAGGTCAGAATATACCAACACAATTTAACTTCCCTTCCCAACAACTCATTCTGAAATAGGCCCCTTGAGATTTTGAAGCGTGTTTGTGTTGTTATTATTAATCTACTTTTTTTTGTTTTTGTTTTTTTTTTTGAAGAAAATCCAGAACGAAACATTTCGCTTTGCCAAAAGCCATTTTTGGGGTGTATGAAAAAAAGATACCAGGTGTCTTGCCTAAGATGGAAATATCTGATTACTATTGTGCGCGCGGTCGAAGTGAAATCTTCTCATAGACCTTGACAATTGTCAATATCGTTGAAAGGAAAGACGATTTGAGTATTTATACAGCTTAGCGGCTAAAGTTACTACTTTTTTTCTTCTTTTTCCATGAGGGATTTGTGAGGTTTTCGCGAGGAATGTGTGGTTCTGCTTATTTAAAGGTGTTGTTAGTTGACACGCCGACATGTTTCGAAGCCCCTTTTTGCCTCGCTTGGCATCCGGAACCTGAGAAGTGATGAGCAGCGAAAGGCTTTTGAGCCATAGATCTGATTCCAAGAGCAGCTCGCACGCCGCACTTGCAGTTTTCGCGCGGCGCTTCTCAGGCTTTGCCACAGAGTCCTCACCCAGTTAGAAAAGCCCAACAATTGGCATCTTACATTTTGGCCCCCTATTTCCCAGGTTATAATGCAAACCCCCTGTTCCAGCTCTCTTGTAAGCGAGTGCCCGTGATACAAATACACCCCCTTTT
>Ga0247734_1001020_pt1 | contig 22432 bp, 14 predicted proteins | sample UWRJL103311B2_FD_180933 | JGI IMG/M metagenome (GOLD analysis project Ga0247734, IMG submission 180933) | Plant litter microbial communities from Arlington Agricultural Research Station in Wisconsin, United States - UWRJ-L103-311B-2 | ecosystem: Environmental > Terrestrial > Plant litter >... | reverse complement strand
AGGCACCAAGCTCTCAGCGTAATATCTAGAGCTTATGGAGAACTTATACTAAGTTCTCCTCTCTAGTCAATATAACACGGTTGATTCCTCTCTACACGCTGCGCCTATATATCATTTCTAATAATAATTATAACAATTCTAATCTTCTACCTTGTAAGACTAAAGGGTTATTAGATTAATATTATAATAGAAATAGTTAAATTAGAATTTAGAGTCTTTAAATAGAATTAAAATTATTACTCTCCTAAATAGTATAACTTAACTAAATAGTAATAAGCGTGTAGAATACTAGGGCGTCTAGAAGAACTCTTCTAGAAGCTGTTCCCTTCCCGAACCCTTCTCCTATGCTGAAGTTAGGACAACTAGACATACGTAACTGATATATGTTATATAACTACAGGTCAAGGATCACTTGGCACTCTACTAAAGCATATATATAAGAAGAGACTTCTCCCTTATTAGATCTGTAAACAATTCAATTATACCAAACTAGTAATTTTTAGCATTCTAAGAGCCTAAAGCTACTAGAACAAGTCTTCTAGACGTACGTAGTTTCTAAAAGTTAGTTTATAACAAAGCTCTAAGTTGTTTAAGTAGAATTAAACACGTTACTAAGTAAACAATATAAATTAAATGTTATAAGAATTTAAGTACAAAGCTTTTATCTAAGGAAAACTATCTACTTATATAGAACTTTTATAATCCGGAGTCTTGAATTTCCTTAACTCCTGGTTGTTACAATCTATACAAGAAGGCACCTTCTCTTGTACAAGTACCTAATTGGTTGTAGGCACCTTGGTACAAAAGGCACCTTTGGTAAGAAAGGCACCCCCGGTTCGCTTAGTACCGCTATTAGCTACCTGTAGTTGGATTTATTATATAATCTAAATAATAGGATTTAGGCCCTCGGAATTAAAGGGGCTCGGCTCTAAGGCTTTCTTAGAACCGACCTTTGGCAAGTCAAGTAATAAACCCTAGAACCTTAGGATCTTAGAAACCCCGAGATCCTAGAACCTCGCCTTAGCACGAAGGGTTCTATATAAATAGAATAGTTTTATTAAATAGGAGCTTTGTGCTCAAAATATTATAGTTAGTAATATAAATTGTTTACTTAGTAACAACTTTAATTTTATTTAAAGACCCCGAATTAATACTAACCCGACAACCCTTTAGCCCTACTAGGTAGGATATTAGGATCGTTATACTAGTGTCCGGGAAATCTGAGGTTCTATTATGTGATATTATATAACATTTTTTTATTAAAAGTAAGCTTTATAAATATTATAAAATATTTATATATATATATTTAAAATAAAATCTAAGTAGTATTTACTATTTAGAAATTCTTAATGATCTATAATATAATATAAGGTCTTTTTAACATCTTATTTGTCAGCTTAAGCCCTGGCGAAACCCCTGAACTTGGTGATTGCTGCCTAAGAGCAACAGTCTCAGCGCAAAGGGGGCGTTTGGGTCGCCGGAGTAGATATAGCCATATATAATATCAGATTCCTAGATCGCCTATCACAACACCAACATTCCACATATACCTATTATTTCCAAAATATATACACACGTTCCACACCCCTACTACCACCACAACAAAATTCTTTAAATGGTTTCTTACCTTCCACAAGGCGATGGCTACCTGCCCTACTGGCTCGCATTTGTAACAAAGCCTATATTTATTTGATTAATAACTTTTACTATTAGAGACATATCTTGAACATTAAGATTCAGACTGACAGTGGTTAACAGAACTCCCTTCTTTGTTTCGGAAACTCACTTCAAAGCTTTACCAATCTTGACGGCGTGCGCAATATATATTCGGGCCGTAAAAGCAACAAGCCAATTCCTCAAGTCACTGGCTTGTCCGCACGTACCTTCGGCGCATACACGCTTGTTACTGGCGTATTACGCCTTGCATCCGCTTACAATATTACAAATGGTCCTTTATACGGAGTCACACTCTGGGCCTATGTTGTAATTGTGGGACATTGGGGAACTGAATGGTTGACATACAATACAGTTACAGGTGGTGTCGCTTTGTATGGTAGTATTGTCATGGATGTGGGTGGCCTTATTTGGATGGCAAGCCAATGGTCATCGTACATTGTTTAGGAAATGATCTTCATGATAGATATTGGTCAAATTGAAGAAAGAATGGTGGAATAAGATGACACGCAACGGAAGCAGTGTGGGTGGCTAGCCTATATAAAATGAATATACACGAAACTTCAGCATCCGTTATATATTCAACTCGCTTCCTGCGTAACTATTGTTTCGAGATTCAAAATAATTTGAAGCCTCTTGGCAGCTGTTTCTGAAACACACCGAGGGGATCGTATTTCTTGCTTACGGCTTGCATCCTGGCCTTGGATGTTGGGCCGTATCCGGATATAGGGTCTTGTTTCCGGTCTGCATGGTTCAGGTCAATAAACCTATTAAATGTACCTGAATGCTTCGACCCAGAAACTATTGAAGCAAGGAATGTATCTGCTACGCGTTGTACAAATGAGTTGTCGCTTTCGTTGTTCCATGTGGCGGATAGAATAAGCAGAACAATAGAGCCACCTCGGGGGTGAGTGGGCAATCCGAGGCTGTTGCCTCCAAGGGCCACGGACCTAGAATTTATTGCTGAATTTAGAGGTTGTATTGTCAAAGACCAAGCAATACCGCTGATGTTGGCAACTTCCAAAGTACTGGAATTCCAGATATCAATTACAGCATTGAGCATAGCATGATCATTATTGAATGAAGTAGACCATGTCAACTCTCTATTGGAAGTGCAGAAATTAGTCAGCCACCACTCTGATATGAAGTAAATTTGAAACGAAGAAAATATACACACTGAAGATGGGGTGGCGATTGTTCTTGATCTACTCTTGACAGCGAGGAGAGATTGGTAATGGCCATGGTGTTGAATAATTGAGGAGATATTGATGTAAAGTTTTTGAAAATTGAGGCGTTAACAACGGGCTTAGCATAAATGAGTTGAGTGGCAATGATATATGAGAATGGCGTGGGAGTTGGCGAGGCAGGGTTAATGTTAAATGCAAAAGTCATGAGCAACCCGGCATTGGTATCGTAGTTAGGAGCTGAAATAATGTTGCTGAAAGCTTCTAATTGCTGCTTACGAGTAGAAGCTGCTGGGGTGTATATTGACCCACCCCAAAACAAACCTTGTTTGAAGGTTCTAGTCGTAAACTTAGTTACTATACCAAAGATGTTGGAGCCCCCTTTCAAGGCAAGCCAGAGATCTGGTGAGGAGTTTGCCGTAGCGTTTATGATCTTTCCACCAGCCAAGACTATCTCATACGAGACAACATGGTCGCATGCAAAGCCTTGTTGAGGTGCAAAGTACGACAAGCCGCCTATAAAATTATCAGCAGCATGACCCTATGGGTTTCAAGGGAAAAGAGTTGAGAACGATGGAACCGAATAACTCACCGCCTAACGTACTGCCGCCAATACCTACCCCTCCTGCTCTACCTCCTGCAGCAGCTATTCGATATTTCTCTAGAACGGCGTAGACATTGCCCCATCGTTGGCCGGTGCCGAGAGTAACCAAATATCTATCCCTTGACAAAGTGATCTCATTCAGAGCACGTAGATCAATAGTTACGCCATTTTCAATATTTGCACTTCCCGCAAAAGCCGTATGCCCTCCACTGCGAACAGCAAACTTGCAAGTTTCTCCTCTAATAGGAATGCTTAGAATCTTCACAGCTGTAGAAACGTCTTGAGATGTTGTTGGCGAGACAATACATTGGGGGTGTATTTGCTCTTCCTGTTGTGACCAATACGATGTCAAAGAAGACACATAAAATGTGCTATTGGGATAGGAGACCTTAGAACCAAGAGAAGCCGATAGAACAGAACACTGTTTAAATTAGTCTCAGTGGATGCTAGTTAGGTGGGAGATTCGGACGCCCCGAGACTGCTGAACACCCATATGTCTTGCAGATCGAATGATCAGCTGGAACAGCGAGAGACAAAGTAACTACGTACACAGTTTCTTCCAAATGTCGCACTGGCAAACGTGCTGGACATACTGAAAAGTCCCAGAACTAGAAGGCTCATTGTTTGGGTAAAGATCTTCCCTGCTTCAATCATGATGTGTCAAGTGAGAATATGTTTGAAGTTATTGTGTGGATATCAAACAGGTCAAGAGATGCCTCGATATAAATGGTTTATTCCGGGATACATGAATGGTCCCATGGCAAGGAAGGGGCACAGAATTCGCGAGCTCAGCCCGGAAAGAATGTCACTGTGTAGAAGTGTGGAGAGGCTGGCAAAGTTAGGCGGCAAACTAAAATATGACGGCATGGTAGGGATGTACCATGTGGGTATATGCTTATCAGTAAGATGCAAGATGTTCTCGTAATAGATTTTTTACTAACAACCTTAGTAGTGAACTGAGATGTGTGATTAGGCAAAGTCACCTGAGTCGCTTAGCACAAACCGAGATCTCTGTATGAAGTTCATAACAGTGGATGATTTCGAAATTCCAGCGAACTTGAAGCAACCGTAACTACTTATTAAGTCCTAAGAAGTATTACATGCCGGCTTTAGTTGTCAAGAACTGAGACTTAGGCTATCTGGGTGAGAGGCAAGGCGGAGTAGAAAATGACCCATGTGTCGTAATAACAGTCCAAATGAGATGAGCACTTGACTATTATATGTCTCGGTAACTACACATACAGAGAGGAACATGCAATGAGAGACAGCAAAATGACGGAAAATCGAAGCTAGCTAGCTAAATTCAGTTATTGGTAAATCATATAGAATGTATAATCCAATGACAAAAACAGAATGACGGACGGTGTCAGAGCCACTTTGTATCTAAGGTTTCGTTGGTAGTTGTATTCATGCAACCTTCTCTTCGTGCTCCAATGCCCACTTTACAGCGCGACGTATGCCTTCTTGTTGGGTGACTAGAGGCTCATAGTGTAGTCGGGCTTTTGCCTTGTCAATAGAGAATACTTGTCCTTGAGCCAAAAACTCTATGTCCATCTTCCTCATCGCGGGTGCCTTCGTACCCAAAGTAAAAGTCCAATACAACCACTCCCCAACCCCAGCAATTATGATCATCGGTAAGAGAGGTAAAACTTTGATTTTCTGACGCGGAGATCTGTCTCCAGCCTCGTGCAGAATTTCACGGCAGGTATCCCAGAAAGGTTTGGAGACTCCATCGGAGACGAAAAATGCCTCCCCATCCACTTTTGGAGTTTGTGTTTTATCATCCACCGCTAATAATGCATGAGATGCAAGAACATGAGCATGAGCTGCATTTCCGACGTATGTGAACGTGAATAGCTTGGAATTATTCCCTAGCTGAATGTTCTGCTGGCCTTTTCTCATACTCGTAATCGGCTGGTCTATAATTGCGCAGTGACCTTCCCCATAAATCCCTGGAACGCGTATGCTGATAGTTCTTAGTGACGGCCCATTTGCCCTAAATACCAAAGTCTCCGCCACTGCCTTGTACTTGGTGTAAGGATTTACTTCAGCTGCGTCCCCGTCTCCCGCAAAGCTACTAGAAAATATTGAGCTATCCCGGTCTAAGGAAGCGGACGTTATTGTTATTGGGAGTGGCCTTGCTGGGATATGCGCAGCTATTGCTGCTGCTGAGGAAGGCGCATCCGTCACTGTCTTTGACCGCGCATATGGGGGAGGGGCTTCTGCCATATCAGCAGGAGTTGTATACGCAGGTGGCGGAACAAAAACAGCAAAAAGAGGCTGGTTATGGAGATGATACGCCTGAGAATATGTTTCGATACCTTCAACACGAAGTTGATGACAGCGTGGAGGAGCCCACCTTGAGAAGGTTCTGCGAAGAAAGTGCTTCCATGATGGAATGGCTAGAAGCACATGGCGCCAAGTTTCACAGCTCTCTGTGTCCATTCAAAACAAGCTACCCTACGTCTAAGTATTTCCTTTACTTCTCTGGTAATAAAAAAGCCTATCCTTTTGCCAATCTTGCAAAGCCAGCTCCCAGGGGCCATCGGCAAGTGGGAGATGGCACAGGCGGCATGGGAATGACCGGTGGAGACTTGTGGCAGGCCATATTCAACTCTGCGTTGCAACTGGGTATCAAATTTGAGTATGGAAGCAGGGTTGAGACGCTCCTGGTAGACGCCAACCGACAAGTAAACGGTGTTCAGTATCGTACGATAAATGGAGCGGCAGGATGGGCTAAGATGATGCATAAATTGGTGACCCGGAGCGCCTTGCAATATCAAGCAACAATTCAGCCTTTAGCAGCCTGGCTAGATCGCCTGGCAGACGTCATCTGGAAGCAATTTGCGCGGAAGAAAACTGCAAAAGCTCGTGCTGTCATTTTGGCTGCTGGCGGTTTTACTAGTAAGTTCGTCCAAATAATTTTGCCAATCCCTGAGACCGTCGAGGTCGTAAAATGGCGATAACTAACACACAATTCTGAAGTGAACAAAAGCATGACGGAAAAATTCGCCCCTTAGGCTGCAAGACTCGCGCCTCTGGGGACTGCGGGTGATGATGGTAGTGGAATTTTACTCGGCCAGTCTCTTGGTGGCAGTGTGCTTCACATGGACCGGTTATCAGCTTGGAGACTTGCATATCCCCCGGAAGCGATGCTCGAGGGAATCATTGTCTCTGTACGCGGAAAAAGATTTGCAGCCGAGGATAAGTATGGTGCTTCGGTTAGCAACGCTATGATGGAACAAGCTGACGGTTGAGGTTTTCTAATACTGGACTCCGTACAATGGCGAAAAGTCAGGAGCCAAATACAGAGCCAGACTCAGGGGTTATAGAAGATATTTATTCAGTACTTAGTGTTTTGGGGTCACAAAAAAGCATCGTCTCTTGAGCATCTTGTACGACTATTAAAAATTGATACGATAATAATACAGGCGACGGTAGAAGCGTACAACACCGCTATTATAAACGAGGAGAATGATCTACTAAGAAAACTCAACCACCGGTCTGTTATATCAACAGGTCCGTTTTATGGACTTGATATCTCGTTTAAGCGAAGTGGAGTTCTAATAGCCTCAGCGCTCACTCTAGGAGGTCTTCGTGTTGATAGCGTATCAGGGATAGTCCTTAACGAAACCGGTTATAAGATTTCAAGACTGTATACAGCTGGTGGAAATGCAGCCGGGATCTGTTCTAAATCCTATGTTTTAAGACTATCTCTTGCAGATTGTGTTTTTTCTGGGAAGCGGGCAGGAGAGCATGTTGCAAAGAGCAAAGAATAAAATAATTAGAGATTTTGTTAATTTGTTATTGTCACGGCTATGATCTTTTGCTACCAGAGGAGAATCTATATAGGTGGAAGAACATTCTATTCCGAGAATCTAAGCTAAGGAGAAAAGAAGAGAACCAGAAAGGGTTGAAGTCTCGTGAAATGTATCAATGCCAAGAGCCTGTCTTACTCGGCCAACGCATATCAGCTGACCTTCAGGCACGTGACCTCTAACCTTCTAACTCTGGTATAATAATAGAAGTAGCAGCAGAAGCTCTAGGTTTAAAAAGATTTAAACACGTTACTAAGTAAATAATATGATTTGAACGCTATAAGAATTTGAGCACAAAGCTCTTATCTAAGAAATACTAACTACTTATATAAAACTAATTTCTTAACAAAGGGATCCTGAGATCCATCACGTGACCTGGGCTACCCACATATTACGAGGTTCGCTAACCTTTATACTAGTTACTAAGTAAATAATCTATATTACTAATTATAAAGATTTAAGTATAAAGCTCTTATTTAATAAAAACTAATTAGTACTAGTACTTATATAAAATCCTTTATATTAAAGTAAGATGTTAGAGTTTTAAAGTTTCTTTTTCTTTTAAGATCTTAAGATCTTAAAGTCTTGTCAGAGTTTTGTATCCCCTTATCTGGTAGTAAATTACTAGCACGTGTAGGAGGGGAGGGGGGGTCGCTTATAAAGGGCAGTATTATTAAAATATCACGTGTATATCACGTGATCGAGCTAATAGGGTACTATGACGTTATCCCCTCGTCCGGCAGCAAATTACTAGCGCGTGCAGGGGGGGCTCGCTTATGAAGAGTAGTATAAAATTATGTACTGTTGCATATAATTCTATTAGTAAGCTATATTATTTGAATGAAATTAGGCCCAACACCCCCCCTCTTTACATAGGGGCACATTACAGAATATACACCCCCTAGTAGAGCGTTTTGCTATACCTTTTACACCTTTATTTACAACCTTTATACACTTTAGCTTATATGCACATCACTTACAGGTGCCTTGTTTAAAGCGTTTTTCCCAATAGTAAATATTAGATAAGTTAGAACTAAATACCTATTTCCCCCCTAGTTATAATTATAAACGCTGAAGCTCTGCTTTTGTAGAATACCCTAATAGCTTACAATATAGTTATATTCTGAATTGCAAGTGTATAAGGGGTTGATCTATAGTCTGTAATTGGTAGAGCCTATACGCATTTATATAGGCTATATCAATCAACCAGTAGAATAAGGGCTACCAATTCCTGAAAGTAGTCTTATAAGTCTCGTACGCCTCCCTATATTGATTTGCAAGATCTATACCCCCTATATACTAATTGTAATTATCAATAAAACAGGGAATCTGAAGCTTCTTAGTTAATAAATCTCCGAATATTATATATACAATATGCCTGTTTATAGATGTCTTAGCAGGATGTTTCCGAATCTTTTTCCTAAAATCATCTATTTTGTATATAATATAAATATTGCTTAAAGCTAATATAATATTATTATCTTGCCAAGCTAAATAAAGTGTATCTTAAACTACTATTACAAATAGTATATTCCAAGATAACTTAGTTGCAAATTGATTCTTAATTTTAAACAACTCTTTTAAAAATTCCTTATAAAGCCGAGTCGTACCTATGGCACCAAATTGACAGGATCGTAATTCTATAAATAAAGGTATTAATGTGAAGTAATTATCTATGTATATTGTAAAGTAACGCCGAGGTAGTAATAAGGCAAGGTTTTGTATAAGACACTCTGTTTTTATAAGATTCGGATATAATACGATTTCCTGTAAGCCTTTCTCCCGAAAGCTCCAAATCCAGTTGTATATATAACTATAATCTATAATTCTATATATTTTATATTCCTATTTTATTAATTTATTCGATATTTTATACATATATAAAGATCTATAAGAATTAGTAAAGAAACTATTAAATATAAAAACAGAATTACTAACCTGCCAAAACACTATATTATAAGCTCATTAATACTAACTTTAAAAAAAGGTAAATAGTACTTTTGAAAAGAAGCTTATATAGCTAATGCTAAAGGCTCTAGTTTATATTACCAAATCTTATTTATAAGCAAGTGATATCCTAAATTATAATTACTTTTAGGGCATAAAATATAACAATATCTCTTAATCTGCTCAAATCGGCATAATAATATATAGTTTGAAATTAAGTATAAAGAACCCTTATTAAAGTCTGTATTCTAATATATTTCAACTTAAAGCTCTTCATATATTCCTATATATATAATTGTACTAATAAAGACATATAGCTCCTTTACTACTAATAGTGCCTATTCTTATATACTAGCCTCCCCTTTATGTAGCTGTTAAATATTCGCATACTTATTCATATTAGCTATAATTGTCTAAAATAGCTTGTATATAAAAAAGAGACTAAAATAGTCAAATAGATATAGTTTCGGTAAAAAAGAAGTGGATAATAAAGCTTAAGCAATTTGTTTAAGCTCAGGTTAAAATAAGGTATAAGAAACATTTATAATTGATCCAACTTTCTATAATATTTCTTCTAGAGATTAAGGTTTTTGGGTAATATTAGAAGGTGGTAATACTAGAGTAGTATTCTCTATGATTTAACAGTAATATACAAAGTAAAATTGGAACACAAATGCATAGTTGTAATATAGCTTACTAATAGAATTATATGCAACAGTACATAATTTTATGCTACCCTTCATAAGCGAGCCCCCCCTGCACGCGCTAGTAATTTGCTGCCGGATGAGGGGATATAGAGTATGTTTCTATTAGTAGATTCGGTTTAAACCAACTATAACTTTAAATAATAAATAGAATATTCTAAAAGCTTTTAAAACCTTTAATTATAAATTAAAGTATTAAAATCTTATTTTTAAAATATAAAATTTAATTTAAATTTAAATTAATAAAATTTATTTAAAATAATTAATTTAAAATTAATTTAAAGTTTTAATTTATTAAAAGAATTTATATAATATTATATATATAATTATAATATTTTTTATTATATTTAAAAATAAGAAATTAATAAATAATAATTATATATTAATAATTTGAAAATATTATTTAATAAAAGCTTATATTATAAAATTAAGAAAAACTTTTATAATTTTAAATTAATTATAAAATTATAAATATTATATAATTTATAAATATATAATTTATTTAATATATATAAATATTTTATAAGAATTAAAATATAAGCTTTAATAAGAATTATATAAAGTTATATATATAGCTTTTATAAAAATTATATATAAGAGATTTGGGCTATATTAATATAACTTATATTAAGATAAGGGTTAGCAACCTTACCGAGCTGCATGTGGCTGAGTGGCATGCTCCAGCCACATAAACTTAGTAAGAGCATAGTAGCCTGAGTATAACGTTCTAGAATTCTACTCGGATAGTTCTAAACTAAACGTTGAGTTAATATAGGAATAAAGAGGCAAGTATCAGTTAGGTTAAATTAAGTAGAATTAATTCTATTACTAAGTAAATAATATAAATTAATTATTATAAAGGTTTAAGCATAAAGCTCCTATTTAAGGGAATATTAACTACTTATATATTATAAAATATTATTCCGAGATCCTAGATTTCTAAAATCTAAGATCTAAGGATTTAGGGATCTATTATATAATTAGTTCTAATAAAAGGTCAAAACTATACATACTAAGAGCTACTTAATTCTAGTTATTAGCTAACTGTTATATATAATTCTCTATTATATAATATAATAGTTACTATAATAAATACTCCTGTCCTAATAGGCACTTATATTTATATAGGCACCTTTCTCAAGTAGATGCCTTTTATATTATAGGTAGCTATATACTAAGTGGTGCTAACCTGTAACTTGTGCCAAGCTATCGGATCGTAACACTGAGGCACCAAGCTCTTAGTATAATATCTAGAGCTTATAGAGAACTTATACTAAGTTCTCCTCTCTAGTTAATATAACACGGTTGATTCCTTTTTACACGCTGCGCCTATATATCATTTCTAATAACTTATATAATATTTAGTTAATTAGAATTTCTGAAATAACTTAGATATTCTAAAATATCCTAATATTATTCTTACTTATATATTAGAACTAATTCTCTTAAGAATCAAGCTAATTTAAACACTCTTTTTAAGTCTTTGTAAGGTTTTAAAGGCAGAGTAATATAATATTCAAAGATATCGATTCTTATCAACTAGTCAAATCTTATACAAACTAATCTCTACCTTTCTCAAGGCTCTGCTTCCCCTCACTTTATAATAAAGGCCAGTCAAAGCCTTATCGAATAGGATACAGGGTATTACAAAGCATTTATCTCACTTTAGTGCTATGATCTACAACCTCTTCCTTTTACCCGAGCAGGTGACCTACCCCAACGCCTTGTATAAGGCCCTGACAGTCTTCTAGTATTCTCTTAGAGAATAATCGCCCTTACTACCCTTTTGTAATTTCCTCCTATAGTATGATTCTATTACTATTACTAGTAGTAGTACAGTTGTATTATTTCAACAAAGGTATTCGGAAAAGCTTAGCGAATATACTCGAAACAATAAGCGAGCCTTAAGCGATATAAAATCAACTATATCTTTAGAAAATTTAGAATATTTCAAAGATAAAACTAGCGCTAAAGAGCTCTACGACGTTATTAAGTTAATTTTTAAAGAAAGTTCTTTAGAACTAATTAAGCGTTACTTTAATCGTATTAGTAAGGCTAATTATAATTTATTTAATTCTATAGACGAATATACTAGCCAAATTCAGTCTAGCTCTATATACCTTAGCGAGCTTAAAAACGAGCTCTCGAAGCCGATACTAGCCTAAGTCTTATTTAAAGGCCTGCTGAGCTCTTTTGACAGCTTTGTTAGTCAGAAATACGAAAAAATAGCGTGAGATATTAACTACGTTAATATTTCAAAGCTTATTGCCGACCTTATCTCCGAAGAGTCGAGAATGAACTTGACACTTGACTTAGAAGCTAATAAGGCTAATAAGAGCGTTAAGTCAAATTCTAAGAAACAGGCCTTTTGTAGACACTATAGGCTAAAGGGCTACTTAAAAGAAAAATACTAGAAAAGGTTTCCCGAGCTTCGGCCAAACAATAGTCCGAAGCTAAAAGTGTTTAGTAGGAATACTACTCGACTTATATTACTAGTAGTAGTAATAGAATCGGGTAGTAGGAGGTATTTCAAAAGGGTAGTAAGGGCGATTATTCCCTAAGAGAATACTAAGAAGACTTAGAAAGAGTGTTTAAATTAGCTTGATTCTTTAAAGTAGGGAAAATTAGTTCTATATATATAAGTAGGTAATATTAGGATATTTTAGAATATTTAAGTTATTTCAGGAATAACTTTAATTCTATTTGAAAACCCCGAATTCTAATTAATTACTTCTTTTATAATATTAATCTGATAATCTTTTAGCTTTATTAAGTAGAATATTAGAATTGTTATACTTTAGATTTAAGACTTAGGAATTTTATAGAGTTTATTATATAATAATAGTTCTAATTCTAAGCTAGAATTAGCTATTACTAAGAGCTATCTAATTCTAATTATTAGCTAACTATTATATTTAATATTTTATTTTTTATTATAGTATATTTATTAAGATTAAAAATATAATACTAAGAATCCTTTTATAAATAATATTACAAGTTTATTATATAAGTAAAATTATCTAAATTATAAGAAAAAGAAGATAATTAGCAAATTATTATATTTCTACAAATAAAAAAGATTTTTAAAATAGTAAGCTATTTAAATAATATAATAAAGTTTTAAAATTCTAAATAAGTTAAATATTATAATTAAGAAAGAAGAGAAAGAAAAATAAGAATAAAAAAGAAAAGGAACAAGAGTTATATATTGTTAATTTATTTAATTCTTATAAAAAGCCTAATTATAATAATCTGTTAGAGCCTTATATAAGGTATTAGAAGAGGTTATCTAACCTAGAGGTCACTTGCTCGGGTAAAAGAAAGAGGTTATAAATTATAGTATTAAAGTAAAATAAATACTTTATAATATTCTATATCTTATTTAATAAGGCTTTGATTAGCCTTTGATATAAAGTAAGGGGAAGCAGAGCCTTAATAAGGGTAGAGATTAGTTTATATAAGATTTGACTAGTTAATAAGAATTGATATCTTTAAATACTATATCACTCTGCCTTTGAAACTGTTAAAATATCACGTGTATATCACGTGACCTGGCTAATAGGGTACTACGACGTCATGTACTTCTCTTAGAGTAAATTTCTATTAGTAGATTCGGCTTAAACCAACTACGACTTTAGATAGCAAATAGAATATTCTAAAAGCTTATAGAATATTTGATTATAAATCAAATGTTACGTACGCGTAAGCTTGATTACGCAGCTCCGAGGCTATAAGTCATACTATGAGTCATAATATGACTTATACGCTGATCGATTACAAATCAATCAGACTATACAGAATATTCTAGAACCCTATAACTTAGTATATATAGATTAATTCTTTCAACTTTGAAAGAATTAAGCCAATTCAAACATTTACTTCTAAGTTGACTAATACTAGAGACCAACTGCTCTTACTATCTTCCGCACCCCGAATCGATCGAATACGCTAGTCGCTAGCGTACGACATCCTTCCTAACTAACAGAATATTCTAGAAGCTTTTAAAACCTTTAATTATAAATCAAAGTATTATATATATAAGCTTAATTATATAGCCTTTAAACTATAAATAATATTATAACTTATATATAAATTTAATTATAAATTAATTAAATATATTAATTATTAATTATTAATATTTTTTCTAATTAATAAATTATAAATATAATATAATAATATTTATATATTATATTTAAAAAAATTATTCGAAAAAATTATTTCTAATTTTATAATTAAATAACTAATATTTAATAATAATTATATAAAATTATATATTAATAATTTTAAAATATTATTTAATAAAAAGCTTATATTGTAAAATTAAGAAAAAGTTTTATAATTTTAAATTAATTATAAAGTTTTATAATTTTAAATTAATTATAAAATTATTAATATTATATAATTTATAAATATTTAATTTATTTAATAGAATATTATATATTAAATTATTATTTTTAAAAGATAAGAATTATATAATATATATATAAGTATTTTATAAAAATTAAAATATAAGCTTTAGTAAAAATTATATAAAGTTATATATAAAATCTTTATAAGGATTATATATAAGAAATTTAGACTATATTAATATAACTTATATAATACTTAATTAATTAGGATTATTAAATAAATAATTTATATTATTAATTATAATATTTTAAATATAAAGTTTCTATTTAATAAAACTATTTTACTTATATAGAACCTTTTATACTAATATAAGGTTCTAGAATCTTGAAGTTCTTTTTCTTTTTAGAATCCCAAGATCCTGGGGTTTATCACGTGACTTGCCAGGGGTCAATTCTGAGAGAGCCTTAGAACCAAGCTCCTTTAGTTCTAAAGGTCTAAATCCTAATATTTAGATTATATAATAAATCCAACTTCAGGTAACTGATAATAGTACTAAGAGAACCGGGGGTGTCTTTCTTATTAAAGGTGTCTTTTGTACCAAGGTGCCTATAACTAAGTAGATACTTATATAAGAGAAAGTGCCTTTACGTGCAGGTCGTAACATAAAGATCTAATTAAATCTTAACCTTAAAAAATATATATAAGTAAATAGTTTTATTAGATAAGAGTTTTATGCTTAAAATATTATAGTTAATAATATAGATTATTTACTTAATAACAACTTTAATTATATTTGAAAACTTCGAATTCTAACTAACTACTTCTCTTATAATACCAACCCGACAACCCTTTAGCTCTGGATATTAGGATCGTTATAATATGCTTTTAAAGTTGAATAAATCTATACTAAAGCAAATAACAATTTATATTAGAAATAATAAAGGGTTTACAAAGTATTAGAATAGCTTTAAAATAAATGTATTTAGAAAGTAATTGCAATAGTAGTTGTTGTACAATTTGTATTTAAAGTGTAATAGGTGTTTTGGCAGGGTGGCGAAAACTTTTCCAACCCGACTATACTTGCCTTGGTTGTGCGTATATTCGTTGGGGTTAATCGATATTCTCGTGCTATGCCTGCAATGGCGGCGAAAATTACATTCCTGATTTATAGGTCTCAAATTATGTTAGTTGGCAAGGGGGCCTTGCTGAGCTGTCTAACATAACACGATCAGACGTCGTTTCCATTTTCCAGCTATTACTAGCCTCCTGAACACGTAGGAACGTTTATTGGATAGGAGCTGGCAGGAGACGGGGACCTGACTTCAATGATCTTTGTATGCTTCAGCATAACGGGACCAGGGAAGCCGCAGGCTTTCCAAGATGCTCGATATAAAATGAGAAATTCTGGGCTACACTCCTGAGCTGAGCAATATAAATCCCACCAGAGAGAGACTACAATAAATCTGTCTGATCCCTACCTCGTCACAATAACATCCATATTTCTCTTTCCACTAACGTCACCTATTCAGCTTCAAATGTCGACCACATCAAGTTCCGCAGGTACACTCAACAGCCAACAGGCTCCCGGCGGAACATAGATCTCAACATCACAGCCTTACTAGAAGACCTCCAAACCGATGAACCACGGCGCGTCCTCGAAACTGTCGCCCAGGTTGGAAAATTTGGCGTCGATATTATGGATAGGCCAAACGAATACTTCCCGAAATCATCCACAGGTGCGAATATCGATGATGACAGATACCACGAATATACTAGTCCTACGAAGATATCATTCCCTGCCAGTGGTGTACAGAGCTCCTACGCCCAACACCCAGCGATTGACTTTGATGGCTTGAGTTGGCCAGGTAGATATACAGCTGCCGTGAAACTAGTTGAAAGGTTATGTAGCGTCGCGCTTAGTATTCCAATCCGGATGGAGCTTCAGCACCAGCCGCCTATAGAGCGGACAACTAGCTCGGGCGTAGCAGTTTGCTCCACCTCAAGGACCATTTAATAATCCTCTGTAATTGGTGCTGCCATCGCCATGCCTCAGAAGGTATGTTTCCAGGAGGTTCTTGTCCAGCAAGAAGTACTTCGTAGAGCGTCATGGTTGGTGTATGTGAGGTCGCACGGCGCTTTCCCGTGATTTCGTGAGGAAGTTTGAGTCTAATCGGAACATCCAAAGAGGTGGATTTTCTAAGTGATCGTGTAGAGCCACCAGGGATTGTCAGGATTTGTGCAACCCCCTAAATAGCAGAGGGTTTTAAGCTAGAGCTATACAGAGTACCTAGAGACGTAATTCTTCTATAATTTTAGACTTACTGATTTCGTCCTCTTTCTTGCTTTTGACATAATCTGTAGGTAGTTGATTTTCAAGGTCAAGGTCAATGTCAATGATTTGGGTGTGATTCTATATACTATGGTGTGGTTTGCTAACTAAAATTTGCACAAATTCCGATGATTTCTGGTGAGCATTTGTTGAAAACTAGTTGGATAAATTAACGTGTGGATTCTCCACCATAGCTGTGCTACCCCTTGTTTGTTGCCTTGACAACACAATTGACGTCCTAGCGTGAAATTTATACATTCAAACACGTGCTAAGCATCTTGGCGGCTTCAGCCTGTTTGGGATAGTTTAAAAAGGATTGATTATCTGGCTCGGATTCCTCTTTTTACAACAAACTTGGCCTAAACCACAACAGACAACCTGAACTTGGATTCGAACTCTCGGCTGAACCTCTTTATATTCATAATGCCTCTGCTTAATTTTCTTGCCCGAAATTTGCTTCCGATTAATCTGTAAGTACAAAATATTCTTTCCATTTTGCAAGCACATGTCAAAAGAACAACCAAACAACAACCAAACAACAACCAAACAACATCACCATCAGCAAAATAACAACCAAGATGTCTTCCAAAAAGGGCCTATATTTCATGAATTTTCTTTTTAAGGAATCAAGGCTAAACCTCGCTGTTAGTGGCATATCTGCAGCGGCTACAGTGTACTTTGGTAAGAGAGGCATTGACGACAATGCTAAGAAACAAATAGAGGATGACAAGAGACGAGTGGAGGACCATAAGGAGGCTCGCGAGCGTGACAAGGAGCTCAACAAGGAGGCTCGCGAGCGTGACAAGGAGCTCATCAAGGACTTGCGGGAACTACATCTAGAGCAAGAAATGAAGGGTCGCGAGCGTGACAAGGAGCTCATCAAGGACTTGCGGGAACTAGTTCTAGAGAAAGAAATGAAGGATGCTGACAAGAAGCGCGGGAGGTAAGCCATTAAGTCTTGCTACATGTTTAGAAGCTAATAGTTTAAAGCATTTGTCGATAAAGTTTGCGCAACCGTCCTGGGTAGGACATTAAACTGCCTCAATACCACCTTGCTCAACGAGGCCGCTATTGCCATGAACTACTAGAGAAGACATACACGAGGTCCCTATCTCCTTCTGCCATCTTTCGACACATCGATAGCAACGCTCGCGGTTATCCATTCCTCCATAGACTACGACATAGAACTGGCCACACATACGGGATGATACCTCTGGAAACACATTTTCTCAAGTAGGGGCATATAGTGGAAGTGAGAGGGAGGTGTACCAAAAAACACAAAAGCAAAAATAGAAAACAAATGAAAAACTTCACTCTGACCATCAATCATTTCTCAAAATGTTCAAGATATAATTCGAGATATGTAATTTGCAACCTTTATTCGTAACTCGCGCAAAGTATTTACTCCCCCCCAAAATCTCTTATCCTCTCTTGAGGATCCTAGGACTCCACAGTTCAGTGCTCCGAGAGGCAGCAATTGCGACATACATACAACATAACACTAAAGCAGGCACTCCGCGGGTATCATATTACAGCGATTTCTCGGACGTCGGGCCATTCATTGTTATGGAGCGCGTCGAAAACAAGTCAACTTTGTCGTATGCCCTGATTGCGCCGGGCGTGATTGCTTAATAACTCATGGCTCGGATCCAAACATCTCTCAAACTACACTAGAAGATCTTTATGTCAAAGTGGTAAATATTATCTTTGAACTATCACAACATAAATCTACACGAATTGGGTCCTTGCTTGAAGCAGACGATGGTTCCTTTTCTATGGCCAAGTGACCTATTACATAAAATCTTAGCAATATGCTTTAGCTCGCCAACCTAAGCCTCCTTATCCCATCCTATCTATGTATATATGCGTTGCGGTATTGGTATATTGATGTTGAAGTGCTAGATATGGTGCCGATGGCATTCGACTGATCGTTTCATACCATATTAAGCTCGATTTGGTGGGGGAAAAGGGATCCGCCTGTTCCTGAACCTCGACCCCATTTGTATTTTAGCTTCTTTGAATCAATTAGCTTAACTAGAGCCTTTAGCGTATGCTCCTCAGACCTTCCGGAGCTGTATTCCCCTCAAAATCCCCAACGAAACACATCCATGAAATTACCAGAAAGATACCAGCGCCCGTTGCCCTTGACAACCAGACAAATAAACTCACCTAAACCATATGTGTGTTGAAGTCATCTGGGAAATATTCTGCGCCACGGTTATGTTCCCTACTCGGAGTTCTCAGCGTATAGTCTATTGACCTGGTCGTGGAAGTGAATGCAAAGTCTCCATTTGCAATCCTCGGATGTATCAGCCATGCTCAGATTAGGAAAAATGTTTAGTGCTTGATTTCAACCTATAGCAGGTGTGATATAAAGAGTAGCATCATAATTCAGCGGCTGGAAATATTGAACTCGGGATGTACTTGGGTGTAAAGCTTAGACGAAGGCTTAGCGTGGGGTCTGGGAGACGTGGTGGGCTACTTACAAGATTATCATAATAATGGGATAGCTGGTTCGAATGATTCGAAAACGCTTCTTCAGTGTTGAGGCATAATTAGTGGTCGTTGTGAAGACGTGGAGCGTGGGTGGAAGCCTATGACGGCCCGGCCCGTAGAATAATTACCCAAGCTCAGTTGCATTGTACGACGTAACCTTAATATTATTGGCTGGTAGCATCTCCACTATCACATCACGCCTTAGGCAATTCTACCTAGCCTAGGCTCTCTCCTTACCCGGTATATCACCTTATTTATGGCTGTGTCGTCAGCAGCGTTTTTGCGGGTAATTCGTTTCCATGTAAGATAAGCACTTCATATAGCATGCATACCTCCCTTGAATACTTTCTTCTGCAATCATACCATCTGAATCACCAGCAATCGTATCGCTCACCTTGATTCGCTGTTATTAAGCTTTCCAGATATTGTTAAATTCGCGCTCGACTGCTCTCATTTACAAAGTTGCCAATGGTGTTCAAAAAATTCTGTTAAGATTTGAAAGTTACCCTTCTAAAACCAGATCGCCAGGAATGTCGGTCATTGACAAGGAACCTATGTCACAAATGAGAGGGGAGGTTCCTCAGAAATGTAAGAAAGGTTCTTGTATATGGTGTAGTCTAAGAAAGAAAAGAGGTGTTGCCTCTTCTCGCGATGATATACTGTAATAATATTGGTGTGGGGCTAATGAATGGTACCTTAGGTCACAACAGGTATTGGTGAAGCAGGTTTTGTCCTGGGCACTATCTCACCAACGTTTTCAATCATTGATGATACTATACAAGTTTGCGAGGCTGTTGAGGATGAAGTTGGTATTCCGAAGAATTTTAAAAGTCAGCAGCCAAGCTCCCCCTGATCTCGAAGCTACTCAACGACGTGGAAATATACGTGAATAACGTGGCGGACGAGGCTATAAAGATTACTTTCACGCCTTCTTTGACAGACTACAAAATTTAAGCTAGGAGTTATTTGTGTGGGTTATGCTCAGACAATACTTCAGCAGTTTTTGTCAAGATAAGGCTTGGCAAGTCAACATATTTTCTCGTTTATGCAAGATCCTACTTCATATATTTCACATTTCAGTTACCATAAGATCCCTGGAGCAGTCCTCAAGGAGTTCATGTATTTGAAATTTTTACAAAATAATAAAACACTACTAGCTGACTTGCCCTTTTGACCATGTGGTCTAAACCACGATAATTATTAGATCAAGACAAATAAAACCGGTCACACTCCAATGGCTGTTGCCATGATTGCTGATTGGAGGTGATGCAATTGAGATCCTCGGTATCTTCTCACTTTCTTTGAAATACTCGCCAATGACTATGCTCTATGCACCCATTATTTACTGGTTTCTGCTATCGAAGCCTGCTATCATGGCCAAAAAGACTCTTAGATTTGGCATGTGTTTCCATATACCCATAGCAAGAGCTACGACGCATGTGTGGTTATTGCTTATTTGGCCACTTAGAAATCTCATCTGCTAATCAATCAATCAAATGAAATTAACCTAGCCTTTATCAATACATTATTCCATAGATAAAGTCTACGTTTTATCAAGCCTATTGTAGAAGGTTGTTTGAAGGAAAGCACAATCGTTGATAGTTGACCGAAGATATAAGAAATCCTCCAAATAGGCATTCGTGCCGATGCTAACATATTCTGATCAATCATAATGCACAAGGTCTGTCTCAATCAATTACAAAAAATGAGCTTTAAATTCCAATTTGCGCGTTGTAATAAATTTATAGTTAAGTATCCCTACGAGAATCCAAGATTTCTCCATGTTCCATATTAAAGAGATCGGCAATTTGTGTCTAATCAAGCAAGGCTGTGGGATCTTCACATCGATGGATTAAGTTGATTGGTTTAACTAGGTGCTGGGCATCATTTGGTGAATTTTAAATGCGGTATGATATTCTATTGTGTCAAGTAAAGTTCACTGATGCATATGGATGGAGCTGATTCTCCGAACTAGAATGAAGGCTTGTAGAAGATAGAAAACAAACCATAGACAAATCCTCCTTGAAACCATTCTGTCATGGTGTTACCTCAGATTTGCACAGTTCTCCATCCCGACCGGCGTCATTGGTGCATTGGTCGATTGGTAGCTATTTATCCTCCCAATCCCGGCTGTAATGACATTGCAAATGTCTACTGGAAAGAAACTTGGTTTACTTATCATATTCATGACTGGCGGAACTGTAAGTTTTCACATTCCAAGTACGCCAATGACTCGGCTGCAAATACTAACCGGTCATCACTTCTAGTGCTGCGATTGCCTCGATTGTCAGTCTTTACTATCGCGTACTTCTCCAACGAAACCAGGATGATGCAACATGGAAGATCGGCTACGTTTTGCTATGGACGTAAGATACCCTGCACCCATACTAGTTGTGCCAGAGCTAATGATGCATAGGCAAATTGAGATGTTCGCGGGCGTCGCAGCATCCAGCATGCCCGCAGTCAACCAGTTCATTACTCGCCGTAACTTTTCTCTCATGTCTTTCGGATCATCTATCAAATCTACATTTTCGAACCTGCTCAGCAGCTCTAATAGGGAGATGCTTCCTGATTATAATAATTCCAATCCCGGCTACTCGACTTGGCGTGGAACCAAACCACAATCTTCACACGCAGGCGCTACGCATACTACTCACACTGCGGTAACCCGTGACAGGTACGAGATGAGAGAGTTGAAGTCGGAGGGCGGCGAGCGTAAAGGAGCAAAGATACTTCGAAGAGACTCGCAAACCCATCTCACGCAGGAAATTACGATTATACGAGAACCGCTGGATGATGGATCGTCCATTGAGGAGGCCAAGGGTCATCATCGCTGATTCGATAATATGCCCGAGTCTTAAGAAGGGGAGCTCGTCTTTTCATGAATGACTGTAATATCTATAGTATCTTGCAATTTTAGTATTTTTTAGGTATTAGGTGGAGGTGGAAGCGAATTAGGACTAGTACTTCTTCCTCCGTACATTAATATATCGAATGAATCGTTTCAATCCCTGGCTGCAATTGATTGCGCGATAAGCTGTGGGGAACTGTTTTGAATAGTGTAGACGAAGGATTGGTGTGGAATGTAATTGACTGCTTTGGTAGGTAAGTTTTGGTTACTGTAACGATGTTGGTGTTGGTGTTGGTGTTAGTTGTATACCTATATACCTATATAGTAACCTTAACTATCTAGATGCCTTCTGCTGCCACTCATCTTGATCTGTCTTCGCCGCGCCTATCATTGTGCCAACAAGTTATAAGCCGGCATGGCGTTTCAGATGCCTCCTGTATTGTTGGTCTCGACGATGCTCCCCCTACTCCTTATC
>Ga0247734_1001019_pt1 | contig 22441 bp, 17 predicted proteins | sample UWRJL103311B2_FD_180933 | JGI IMG/M metagenome (GOLD analysis project Ga0247734, IMG submission 180933) | Plant litter microbial communities from Arlington Agricultural Research Station in Wisconsin, United States - UWRJ-L103-311B-2 | ecosystem: Environmental > Terrestrial > Plant litter >... | reverse complement strand
ATCTGCACACTCTTTCATTAGAAGTGCTGCCGACTTCCGAGAGGTGTTATCCTTTTCTGGCAGACCAAACACCAGGTCCCAATCTTGGAGCTGCATCATAGAAAGTCCAAACAAAGTAAATAGTACTCCTATCATTTCCCAGCGCAACGATGAGCCACTAAACCAGTTGACCCAGGGCTCAGCTTCGTCGGGACACGCTGAGCGTTCACCATTTTTGAACAGTACACGAGCCATGTAAGAAAGCCCATCGTCAGATTTTGAGTCTCTCAAAGATTCTCCAAACGTTGACCATACTGATTTTAAACAATGTGATACCATCTTTGGAGAGATCCAAGGGTCTATTATAGTTGATGAGGAGGCAAGGAGTCGTTCACAAATCTCATACGTAGGAAATCCTTTAAGCGTCTGGACAGCGAGTTTCATGCGTGCAGGATCATCGTAAACATGAGTCCTGGAATTTAAATTGTCGTCTTCGACATCAAGCAAATGAGCACCAATCTTTGCTCGGTTCTCTCGAAACACAGCTGAAAAGCTCGTCTTGTCGTAAGTCGGGCCCGTCCGCTTGAACAGCGTAGGGCGAGACGAGCCATAAGTTGAAGGAGGCAGTGGTTTCATAGGCAACATATTCTGGATTGCTTGAGGCGCTTGGGTTTCTGGTAGAAGTCGCAATAGCTTTGCTGGGGATCCAACACTCGGCTTTCGGACTTTAGTCATCGGAGCTGGGTGATACACACAGGTATGTGATCTCCCCCGAGAAGAACATCGGTTGCACACTGGTGTTGCATGGTCGCAGCGGTTCTTTGAAGCCCGACATGGCTCACAAGCCTGCGGTCGACCATTTCGGCGTAATATATGCTGGGACGGCATTCGGCCTACTTGAAGAGTGTCAATTTAGCTTGTAATCGCAATTAAGATCTAGAAGTACTCTATACTGGCTTATGGAGAAGTCACAATTTTCCTCTTTTGAGAAAATCATTATAAGATTAGCAATAAATCATAAATCAAAGGTGATGTAAAGAAGGTATTGGAGCAACTTCGAGAATGACGTCCCGGATTAACATTCTAAAACAATACATTTGATTGGGCAAAGAACTCCGAATTCCGCCCGTTCCCGCGACTCGCTTATTTTAAGGGGCTTCACGCCGAAATCGCTATCTTTTCTGCTTGTCTGCTTGTCTTGAAGGCTAGGTATCCGGCAAATTTATCCCGTAAGTACACCGTTAGCTGATGGTGGGTGTATTCAAAAGGCACCAGGAAATTTTTATTTGATTTTAATTTGACGTGCGACGTGGTCCATGAATACTACCACCAAAACAAAATATGGGAGTGTAAGTTACACATACAATATTGATTGAATCTATGATTTATAATATATATGTATACAGTCCCCAAATATAAAACTCTTCGCCTGCTTGGCTCTATCTCCGTCTCCCAATGCAGCCCTAAATCTTGAGAGATTTTAATCTAAGGGTCGTGTCAAATATGTGTCTAATACTCGACAAGATGACGAAAATACCAATGTCGCTGTTCAACACACTTTCTTGGAGACTGCCTTCGTGAGATGCCTTTGAGATATCGAGAGAAAATAAATTGCAACACTCAGTTGGCCGTGGTGAGTGATTGACTAAGATCTGTCATCGTAGTTGCTGGTTACTGTGCTTACAGTAGATGAGAGGAGAGATAATTCAGATCTAGGTCTGAGCGAGTGGGAAGTTGCGAACCTGCGAGGCTGGGAGGATTGAGATAGCGTAGTTCTGGATCAGGAATAATTGCTGGTATTGATACAGATGCAGATAGTATTCCGGAGGTTGTAGTCGACAGGGCAGTCGTCCTCAAATAAATCGAGCTTGAAATATCAATGAATGTAAAAGGACATGAAGCTAAACTAATAGGTCGAAGTGTTGTGCTTGGAACCCTCTTGTATTCAGGCTATTGAGTCGAAGGACGATTGATGTATTCAAGTTATTGCGGTATATAAGAGCACGAATAATCGGCACGCTTTAAGCTCGTCATTCGCCCTTCATAGAACCGATAGAATTCGAGACTTCATAGCTTCGTACTTCACAGCTTTCGCTCTCTGCATATCTATTGGTGCAGTCATAGACCTTCGTGGTCGAGTAGAGGTATGTTCAGGACAGATTTGGGACGATCCACTTGAAGTAGTACCAGTTGATAGCAAAGACAAAGCCCGTCTTCTAGCAACAGAATGTTGTGAATAAGCTCTAACCTGCTGTAGTTGAAGTGGATTCTGGATCCCAAGAATAGAGTCTTGTATGGAAAATATGGTTTGCAAGCAAGCCGAGAAGTGGAATGATGATTGTCGAGGAGCAATGGGCTGTAACTGTGACATGAGTGCTCGTCGTTCGGTTTCTGCGATGGCATCCGGTACCCAGGTAGGCCAGACTCTAGTTTTGAGAAATTGGGAAGAACGCGTAATGGAAGCCATCCTGATGGCGTGCTGGAAGTTGAGAAATTTGCACAAGAAAAATCAATCAATGATACCAAGAAACACGGTACAATGAAAACTCCAGGTCTTCTTAAGTGCAGAGAAATAAGACTGTTACCGCTTTGAATATTCAGGAGCAAAGTGGGTTTCCGAAACCTTATGTACTCGGATCCCATTTTATCTCCATGTCGTACCAAAACTCCTGTAACGCCGGGGTATCTCCATATGATCATATCAAGTCTCACTTCTTTGCTCTCCCCCGCACTTTTCCCTGCCCGTTCTTTGCTTTCTCCTTATCGATGAAATCCTTCATGATGTCATGTAATGCATCGTTGCGTCGCGTGATCAAAAGCACATCGTCTGTCGTGATTGTGTTGCGGCCTGCATGGCGGGAGAAGGATTCGAGGTCTGCCGACACGTTTTCTAAGGATCCGTCAGGAAGGCAAAGGAAGCAGGATGGTGGGGTTTTACCTATTTGTGCCCATACCATCTCGGTCAAGGCGCCTATAAACTGTGGTGTTGCATTGGTATTTAGACGTAGTGACTCTTCGTCAACAATCTTGCCAATAGAGAACCAGAGTGCAGCCTTGAGACGCTGTTGGATGTCAGTTCCCAGATGTTTCTTGAGTCAAAAGGGTAGCATATCACGGCAGGAATACTAACTTCACGTAAATCATCATCCATTTGGTCCGTCATGTTGTGCCAGCGCCAGCAACACGGTCATGTCAAAATCTCATTGTGAAGAGGGGCTCTACTTTATGTGTGAATGTGCACTCTGGGAAGACGCGACGCGGTGCGGGACTGTACAGTACAGTTCATGCAGGGGTGATTTTAACGTTTGATGAGTGTGAGGTTAGATTCATCCGTCAATGGTCCCGCTTAAATCTGCACTTTGTTTGGAGGGCCACAAGGGCCATTGACGAAAACCTGAGGCATTTGTGACATCAGTCAGGCGTATCTATCAATAATGAGGGGTATGGATTTTAACAGGCTCAAACCGTATCAAACAGTAGCATTACCAGTAATAAACCCCAGGCCAACGCCAGTGCCAAGCTCAGCCACGTGCCAATCTCAAGCGCCAATTTCAAATCGCCAAAAAGTTCAGGCGCCCTTCCCTAAATCCTCATCCGAATCCACCAAATCCCAAAGGACGAAACCTCTTCCTTCGCGACACATTCCTTGTTCTAGCTCTACATCCTCAAGTCAAACATTCGCTTCAGTCATATCCCACTCCTCACGACTTTCTTGGATTGCAGCCAATCTGCCACCGGTTCCATCCGCACCGTTACTTCTCCTCCCCTCGCTCACACACTCAAAATGGAAGCCGTGAATTTTGTTGGAGACTATGCCGAGAACTTTTACACAAATGTGACGACCACGCTGGATGGCATGGATTCGCAAAAATGGATCCGTCTCGTCGCAGTCATAGGAGCCTATTTCTTGATTCGACCATGGATAGTGAAGTTCGGTGAATATGTGCAAGAAAAGGAACACGACAAGGAGATTGTGACGAAGGAAGACCTAGAAATAATGGCGGGTGGAAAGGCCAAACTTACGCCGAATGATATAAGAGGGCCAACTACACTGCCGGACGACAGCGGCAGCGAGGATGAGGGAGACGCTACGGGGCCGAGTTGGGGAAAGAAGGCTCGGAGACACCAGAGACATGTGCTGAAGAGAATTCTGGAGCAAGAAGAGGCATTGAGAAGGGAACAACAAGCGGATGATGAGGACAAAGATATCCAAGAGTTTTTGGAGAGTGATGTATTGGTGGATTACAAGGAGGGCGAGGATGGATGGTGAGAGCATGCTACCTTGCGTTCGCTTTTGGGATGTAAGGGAGCCGCAGACATATATGCCTCATATAAGAATCCCGAACGCTGTATAACAAATGTACACTTACTGGGACTACCTACTGTTGTAACATATCACTTGTATTGACAGATGGGAGTTTGGGCTTAGTCTTACCTAGGGTTTCAGAGCCTTGCAATATGTTATCAGAGCACTGAGAGCCTGGCAAAATCTATAGAATACGCTGCATTGAGCTGCGTATAATTACACAACTGCATTAAGCCTTCGGCATGCCTTCCTATACTTATGGTCGTACTTCTGGTGCACATGTGCACTCCAACATAATGGCAGGCCACGACCAATCCAGAGCGCGGGAGTCAGTACAGCCAGTAGTGTCCGTAGATCTTCAAATTGAAGGTGTCCCAGGCGTCAGGGACAGCGGCTTTGTTATTCGATGGCTCAAATAAGAGGCTTTCGTTGGCGCGTAGTCTGCAAAGAGACCCGAATTTAATGCACAACTGCTGCACCTCGATATCTCGTTCTTTCATTCATGTAGTCCCAAGTGTTGGCTTTCCACCGCTCCTTTGTGGATCTCGGCGATGTTGGTTGATCACATTGACTCTGCTGAAAAATGACTAATAAGCATTAACACAGCCAGAACTCCAGCCGCTTATTGTAAAAAAGACTGTTGCATAACATGCGTAGGTCTCTTCTAGGCTTTCAAGTGGTGAGAATTTGCTGAGCTGGTGAGGATTGATGCTATGATGGCGAGGAGGAGTGAGGAAGTAATTCAAGCCAACGCCACAATAATCCGTCTTGTATCCCCACCAAATTTAGTCTTGGGGTCGTCAGCCGTCCGCCGCCGTCATCCTGCGCCGTGAGAACCACAAACTCGAACCTCAGACAGTTAACAACCAACCAACCACTCTACCAAATCCAGACCTACGACTTCGTTCTAGCCCTTGAAATCTTCTATCAACTCTGAACGAGTACATTCACCTTAGAATTATGTGAATGTGCCGTTTATGAGACTCGATTTCCCAAATATCCTGCATCTGATTTGCCATCCTATGGCCTAAACTGCGTTTCTTTTCAAGTCTTTCCAAGCAGGCTCCCGTCATGGAGCCACCGCAGCGGCGCGACATCAATGAGCTTTTGGTAAATGGTTACTTCAAGACATCTCGGGCAAAGAGTCCAGCTGGGTACGTTCTGGCAGACGCAGTGTATGTTATCTAGGTAGCTAATCCAATTTTAGCTCGACTCCAACCCCAAACTCGCCCTCATATCTTACAGCCGCTGAGCTCGCGCATCGTCCCCGGAGCAGGAGCAGAAGTCGAGAGCCTCCAAGACGACCACCACCACGGCCTACAGTAGAGGATGAGGCAGTCTCCCTGTCTCGGGAGTCATCTGCAACATCGTCTGTTACCTCCTATGACCCTCCTCTTCGAGGAATTATCGATCAAAATCCTGTAATACTAGAAGCTGAGGTTTCCACGGCTGAGGCTGCGAGGTTGCAAACTACGCCAATTTCCAAGGACCAGGACGATAATCCAGAGCGGAGATTCGTGTTCATTCCCAAAGCCGAGCCAGCACCAGGCAAAGACGATGGACCTCCAAGAAAAGCAGAAAGGCCAGATGGTAAGAAACAGGAGCAAACAAGAAGAGAGGGAGACAAGCTAGACCCTCGACCCACCTTAGACCGACGTAGAAGTCGACAGGATCTGCCATCCCTTCAGACAAAAGTACCTCGAGATCTTCCCCCGCACTATCGAAGAAGTACATCCGCATATACAGCTTCTGCTATTGATAATGATTTGACTCCTCAGCCCCCACCGCCCAGAACGCCAGGAGAATACCTACTCTCGCCCGATGTGCCACGAGGAAAGGATTACTTTGGCGCTCCTCCTCAACATCACAGAACATCGAGTTTTGGACGAAGTGGCGGAACACCAGCTATTGACAAACGTAAGAGTGGAGGAAGTGTTCCTGGGGCTCCGCGGACCGCAACGCCAGCAGAAAAAAGGCACAGTGGAAATTTTGAAAACCCGAGATCAAGGCGTAGCTCAATTGAGAAACTGACCAGACCACAAGAACTATCCGAAGTTTACAGGCGCAGGGGACGTCATGGATCTACAAATTCTGCTCGACTGTCAGCTGGAGGTGGCTCAGATCGTGATAGATCTGGAAGATCTTCATCACATTCTAATAGGCATCAACAAAGCGACAGTGAATCGGATATTGCGGATAGTGGGTCGGAAAGAGGATACAGACGGAGCAGACTGCGACCTAGAGATTTACAAGTTGATGATGGTATTCGGCGTTCAGCTTCGCGTTCCAACAGATCCTCTTTAGAAGTCAGATCTCGCCAAGGCACTTCTCCGTTACCATCCCCTAATGGTTCACCAAATCGACTTTCTAGAGGAGAGAGGGAGAGAGCAGAAACATTTCCACAAAGAAGTGGCAGTCGAAGCCCAGTTGGTAGACCAGTATCTCCATTCTCACAGTTTGATGAAGGTTATCCATCAGATAGATTGAATCCTATGGATTCTCAGACAAGGTCAAGGTCAAGGCAGTCACAGACAATCTCCACACCAACAGCCACAGCGTCTAATACAAATCGTCCTGTTAGTCTTCCTATGCCGTTGGCCGGACACCCAGATCATCACAAAATGCCACAATTCCCTCCAATAGAAGATAATCGATCTCCAATTTCACGTCCTAGGGAATCGTACTGGCAACCTCCTCCGTTTCAACCCCCCTCAAATAATTTAGACAAGCCAGTAGGAAGCTTTCGTCGTTACTCTGAGGATGTTGATAAGGGTAGTATTGTCCCATTACCTTCTTGTCCTCGGACAAACTATGTACGCGGAAAGAACGATTGGCTCACCTTGCCGCAATGCTCACAATTCGATATTTGCCCGTCTTGCTTCAACTGCGCTATTGCACCTACTGAGTTTCGAGACTTCTTCGTCAGAGCCCCGCCTCGATCCCCGGAAACAGAAGTTCTTTGCGATTTTGGCAGCTCACCATGGTATCGAATTGCCTGGCTCCTGACTCGCAAAGAACGAAGACGCGATCTTAACTTATTTTACGGTCTCGCAAAAGTTGCTATGCATTCTCCACCATGTGCCGGGAAACACGAGGCAATTCGACAATGGTATTCTCTTATTGACCCAAAAACAAGAAACCATATCCCAAATTTCAATGTATGCTCCAGCTGCGTTAAGAGTGTGGAGGTTCTACTACCTCCTCTTAGAGGTCTTTTCAGACCACTTGATCCTAAAAGACCAATGGGGGATTCTCGCGTCTGCGATTTGCGTTTTGATAGCAAGCGCTTTATTCAATACTTTGACGCACTTGAAACCGCTGTTGATAAGTCAAATACACTTGATGAGCCACCGGATACCCGGGCTCTGATATCTTTATGTAAACGCATGTCTGTGTTCCCAGAATGTGAGCGGGACACCGATCTAATCGATCAACACTGGAATGTCATAACCCAGCTCCCGGAGTTCACCGTTTGTGAAGAATGCTTCGACGAGGTTGTTTGGCCAGAACTCGAGGACGAAAAAGCCATTCCTATGATGTTTAATAAGAAGCTACAGAAAATAGGGATCGCAAGCTGCCAACTTTATAGTCCGAAAATGAGAGGTATTTTCAGGACGGCTGTGGATGGAGATGATTATAAGTTACTAGCGAGCAAAGCGAGGGAGAGAAAGACTGTGGAGATTCAGTTCAAGAAAGACTTGGATGCTTTGAGAAGATTGGGGAAGCAAAACCCAGGAGTTGCTATGGAGATGAAGAGAGTAGAGGAGGAGTGGCGAAAGTGGGAATGAAAGCATACGTTTATGATGATGGTGATGAAAAATAGAAGATGATGTTTACGAAAAGTATAATTTGTTGGTACACATGCATCTTTCTCGTTCGTGACTTCTATGTCCCCAGCCCGCCCCATTTGTCTCTACTTTTTCGTATAAACGTGTTTTGTGTTTTGGCTAGGATCGGGTTTGATTTTCTAGCGACCTAGTAATGGGGGGGTAGCTCCGGGCTACATCAAGCGACGAACAAAAGGGGGGCTTCGCTTATTTAGCTCTACCCCTATTTTTCCCTCTCTTCGGCTACTCATATTAGGTATGTAGTTATAGAATAATTATCGTGCTGCCATCTCTGGAATTGAAATTCGGGGAGGTTGGCAAGCGGAGCAGTGTAATATGAGAGAGGATTGGGGTTGTGTTTACTGTATTTCTAGAGGCTAGATCTGGATACTTAGGTAGTTATAAGGGGGTTTTTTGGGGTGGAATCAGCTCGTGGTGTTCAAATCCGTCCAGGTAAGTGTCATATCATTCCCAATATGCTCAAGTAGACTTAGTCATTGTTTTCAGGCCGGAGTTTGTAGTGAAATGGAAGTTTCTCGGAAAGTCTCTCTGTCTGTTTTCCTGATATTCCTCACCTCATTTTGCATCAAAGTTTACATTAGTCCATCATAACAGCCTTACTATTCACTGATAATCAACATATGCCTTCTATTATCATGTCTAATTGAAACCCTGGCCAACTTCTCGCGATCTTACTCCATCACTTCAGTTCCTTAAGCAGGTACTTCAGAATCATATTTCCAAGATCTTAAACTTCTCTAGCGCGTCGCTTCGATCGCCAAACATACTCATCAATACCACGCTACGTATGTGCTTTCTCTCGACAGGATCTATCAGAAACCAGAGAAAATAATAATAAAAACAAAGTAGCAAATATCTTAAGGATTAGGCTTCACCGCCGAAGTAGTCTTTAATCATGGACCACGGTTACCTTTTGTGACATATACAACCAACCAATTACTTTCTGCATTCGCTTGATGATGATCGCAATAACAATCGGTTAAACATTTGCTAAGGAAAACAATCCAAAGGTACATAGGCATGTAAATCCCTCGGCAGTATGGCGGTAAGTTCATGATCGGCGGTTTTTGGATATGAAAACAAAACCAATACCAAAACCACAATAAAGCTAGCTGTATCGCTCATGTAACATATATTTCTCGTAGACTTTGCACTTTGTATTGATATGAATAATTAAAAAGTTTATAATTCTTTTTATCAAATCACTCTGAATATGGGGCACCACCACATGTTCTCACGTAAGTATTCGTTGTATTCGGTGGAGACCTACGGTACCTTATATAGAGGTTTTACGTACAGGGTTTGGTATTACGTCCTCTATCGTATTCATGATGTGGTCACGTAAACCGCACAGATTATGTGCCAACTACACGTGACCGGTATGATTTGGAATTACGAATCGTACCAACACTTTTGCTTGAATTGAATTATCCCTATTAATCATTCGTTTTGTTTTTTTGATAGTAAGACAAATTTTATTTAGTTGTTAGGCCCATTTTCTTCCTGTGCATTTTGCCTTTTTCTTTTTTGAAAAAAAAGGAAGGAAATAAAAAGGCGAAAGAAAAGCTTGTAGCAGGCGAAGTTGCACGATGCCAGGCCAGCCAGTCACTACAAAGGAGATATTCCTCAGTTATGAGGAAGGGTTTTGTATTCGGTGCAGTCTAAAGAATGAAATAATTGTATTCTACGATAGATGCCATATGCGGTGGCAGCGGCTTTTCGTGGCCAACTACAAAAGGCTGTCGTCGTACAGCAGATTCATGTGGCGCCGATTTGAGTCAAATCATTTGACTTGAGGCTGAGCTGATTTTTCAAGCATTCCGAAGTCTTGAGTTGTTAGACTAGACTAAGTAAAATTCAAAAGAAGAATACAAGTCTCTTGACTTGAGCCCTTTGACTTCCTTCCCATCTATCAATGGCAACTCCAGTTGCATCTGGGCTCGATCGGCTAGAAGATTCGATTTTACCAGTCACAGCCTCGTCTTCGAGGACAAACGCATTCTCGGGGCGAGTACAACCTGGCGACACGGGTTCTGGATATGTTGACGAACTGTACGTACTGGATGAGGTTGTGAGACGCTCAGCACGGCCCGAGAGCGTTATCGAAAGTTTCGAGGATTTTCTCCAGAATCAAGCACGCTCCAACGACCAAATTGGGCGACTTTTCTATAATTACAAGACTTTTAAAGATAAACCTGGTCTTGAGCTGTTTAAATGCTTGCTGTACGCTGATTTTGTAGATTGGCAATCCGAAGAAACTGCTTGTCCTCCTGGCAAGGAAAAAACTTTCTCAGAACTCCTAGATATCGTAAAGAACGCCTTACAACAGTTATCCCCAGAATTATTGCACTGCTGGTAAGTCTCCTTGATCTCGATAGTAGATATTTTAGTGAAAAAGCCATTAATGATCCATCAATAAAGCATCTTGACCAGCGTCCTTCTTTCAGATAAAAAGTCAAAGTCCTATTCGCACTTTAAATCCGAGCTCTCCGCCTCCGCACAACTAAGAAGTAGCATCCCATATACTTCTGTGCAGGCTATACTCTACACGATCAAGGAAAGTTGGCGTATAGCACCCGAATCCTTAAATGGCTGGCCGGGTGAACGAACAAGGAAAAAGGGAACACTTGAGAATTTGCCATCTAACCGTCAGTGAAGCTGTGTTTCCTCCCCATATACGTGGTCTTAATGATAAATAGATAGTATACCGGTATCACCTACTCCTGGAAACCAAGAATGGACATATTTAGATCTCTGTTGGTTCAAAGATATCCATACCTACACCTCTGACATGTCTGTGTACATCTGGGAGCCACATCTAGAGCCAATATTACCTTTGGAAGTAACAATCTGCATTAGTCCCTGGTCCCAACCATGCGGTAACATTTTTATTTATTTCAGACCCCCGGCTTCTTATCAATATAATGTTCAGAAAGTTAAAGACACAATTTTCTCTTCGATTCCGGAGACACTCAAAGCTTGTCCTCGATTGAATATAAAAGCTCTCTCAGTAGCTCTTGCAGTCTTCAAACACTTAATACTCGACACTTCAGAATTAATTGATGCTACAAATCACTCAATTGAAATTTTGGTAAGGATGCTTTACTAGATCTCTTTGCACTGAATCTTATTCACTGGAATAATAATCCCGCTAACTAATTTTAGATAAAAGAAGGAAAACGTAGTCCGTCCGTGGACAAAATGAACTATACTATATACCTTAGCGATTCCTTGACGCTTTCCGCGAAAGCACTTGCAGAGTCACTTATCAAACTTGACTGCATGTTGCACTCCCCACCTATACCTGCAGAAGACGCATTATTGGTCCAGGACCTTGAAAGCTGGCGTTCTACTATCAACCAGGACATAAAATATCTCCTAAAGCTTCTCGAAGAGCTAGATCCCCAGATTCTTCAACTTCGTAACATGGTAAAATCTATTTCCCCTATACTTTGACGTGCACCGAATATCGCTCTGACGATTGCATAGATTAAAGAGCAGCTTGACTACCGCCAATTTAGGTTAACAACGACATTAGCGATCCTAGCAGCAATCTACTTGCCTTTTTCTTTTATATCGGTAAGTGAAGCAAGGTGACATGAAAATGTAAGACACTAATGCCATATTTTCTACTTACAGACTTTCTTTGGTATGAATTTAAGGGACCCACTCTGGAGCTCCTCATCTAAAGCTAGCAACAATTCCACGCCAATGATTAACAATATCGATTCAAGTGGCATTCCAGGCTTGCTCAAGAACCACACAGACTCGATTGTGAACGCAGTTTTATCGGATGGCTCTCACTTGTTCACATTGAAAGAGTTTTTATATATCGCATTCACAACCACCTTTATCACTCTCGGCATTCCTTTACTCGGAATAAAACTTTTGCGAGCCATTTTGCAATCATTCTTGCGCAATATCGCAGCTTGGCGAGTCCTCTTAATTGTATTACTTCTTACTGGAACTGTCATAATAGGCATATATATCCCCTGGTACAGTTTCTTCACTATAAGTGTCCCTCAGATCGCTTTCGGCATGTATAAGTTCATCAAAGGTGAGATTATGCCACCACAAGGGACATGGCGAACAAGAAGGTGGCAGAAAAGATGGATGGTGTATGTTGCTCTTTCCACTGTTTGTGCATTCAACGCCTATGTCAAGTACCCCTTCTGGAATCTTATGCCAATAGTTTATCTCTTCTTTCTTGGGTGCTTATCAAATGACGGACAACTCCTCTTCGAATACAACGTACTCTCGAAGGATACGACTTTGAAGATCCCAAATCTGCGTAAAAAGCACCACAAACATGGCATCTGGATTCTATCTGCATTCTACATTGCGTTGAGCATTTCAAGCCTCTGGAACCCTGTTCTATCAATTCAATTCAATACCTTCTTTTTTGGTATATATACAGGATTGTATGCTATGAATATGGTGAGAGAAGCACTCATCCTAGGTGGAGATCCAGTGGAATGGGTTGGATTTGTGATATTTTCCTCTGGATCTATATGTCTAGATGCTTTTATAACCTATAGCTCCTCACTCCCTACATTGCCCTTTTGCTATCGCGTTATTTGGCGTCTCTGGAAGAACGACCAGGCATTCATTGGGAAATACCTACCAGGTTGGATGAACTTTAGGAGGGGAACGGATCGGGCTGTGGATATAGAAAGTAGTCAAGCTCAGGAAGCTCAGCATAACTCCTAAACAGTGAGGAAGTGGAAAAAAGTTATTGTAGCTCCTAGACTTTAACTTTGGCACTAGTGCTATTGCACTCCAACTATTAATATGCAAGGGATTTATACTCAGACAAAAGAGATACTTCATCACAAGCAGACTTTTCTTTCCTTCTTTATACCACAGAGCTCTTCCCATTTCCTCGCTCTGGATTCCTACTGTGCTTCTTAATAAACTTTGGAAAGTTTATCACTGCTGGTGAATGTACGCGCGAAGTACAAATCATATGCACCACAACCTAAGTGGCGTGTTTCTTTTTCCTCATCGCTTTTGGAGCTCTAAATCTATAGATCATACTTTAGACATATGTTTATACCATTTGTTGTCACGATACCAAACCGTTCTCTACCAACCTTATTAAAGTCAAATTCTAACTTTCCTTTACCTCTCGTAACTACAAGTTCGTTCACGCGGCCATTCATGCACAAGTCCGCGACACAATACAACTTGCTTTTTAAATTAGTAGGGTGTCTGTTTTTCCTATGAGAATGCATTTTTAGATTTCGAGCCTGTGCTCAGATTAGTGGGATATGGGTGTCGATTGTGATTTAATTGGCTCAGGCAATCAAGAGGCGAGCTCTAGAGCCTGGGACGAATTGCAAAATGGTTCGGCAGTACCGTAATTCGAGCAGCAGTCTAAAGAAGTAACCTATTGTAGAAATAAACGAACGTGAAAATAATCTATCGGTTGTTTGATATAATAACAACCTTGATATACTAACAAGCTTGTTTAAGTGTGGCATCGTTCGAGCGTTCTGTAATTATCGCGCTGTGAGACCCCGCCAACTCTTCGTGGGCGAGAGAAAGAGGCAATGCTTTAGATACCATCCTTTTAGTCTGGATTGTGATATGATCGCTGGGTCGGAATGCGAAGTGGTCAAACAAATGTAACTGCGCTACACAGTTGATGAAAGAGATGGAGGAATAAATAATCCGTAATGTTAGAGCTTCAATATGGTCTTTGCGCCTTAATAAATGATAGGTGTTGGTGATAGGGTATGTAGCCACTGAGCCTGAAACCAACAAGAAGCGAGTAACACTATTCTAAGTATTATGCACATCCGCCTGTTATAAAATGTAAGGGTTCATATAAACCCCTCTATCTCATCGGCTGTGACCAGTGGTACAGTGTGTGGATATATAATATGTGTATTCCAACCATATATCCCCCTCCAAATACCAAGTTAAATAAATACATCCATAGAATCAAGTTGTATATGGTCACGGGAATGGTCTGAAGACTAGGGAAAATATCTGACTAAGGAATGAATTTTCGTCAGACGTTGCTTCTACGAGCTAACGTTCACATTTCAATGTATCCTCATTAGATTTAAAAGGGCAATCATTTGAATACCAACCACAGAAGCCCTGAATAGGGAAATTTAGAAAACCTGTCTGTTGTCAACTTGGTATTTCTATTTTATGGGTTCAGGAACTATTTGTTAAGTTACGCATTATCCGATTCATAGAAAACACTAGAATGTTTGTTTTTAACAATAGCTTTTTAAAAAAGATTAGAAAGGAGTAATTAAAGCAAAGTTTCAAGCGCGTAATCACAAGGTGCTCCAAAAGGGTTATATGGCAACCATTCAAAGGGGGAGTATGTAGTAGGCCTATCACCAACCCTTAGGTTATTCGGTGACCTCGCAAACCATTTTATATTACTCAAACGGTTTAAGCGAAAATGATCGAGCACTAACAACCCGGCCATAGACGTTTGAAGCTCGCCAAGCCGTATATATATACCATTATATAAAACCCGCATAGTCTGTTAAGGCAGAGTCTATACTACCATTGATCATCACCGAATACAACCAGCACTTACGCTATATGAGCGTAGTGGTGCCCCGTATTCAAAGTGATCTGACAATAATCTTATGTGTCGCTTACTCTGATTTGAAATCCCTATCAAGGGGCGAGGGTGAGATAACTATGACATAAGCACAATAGTTGCATTACGTAACACCGTGCAGCACTGCACCATTATATAACGACGAGGTATCAAGCATCTGTGTTTTCGATTTCATATTTTGTTATTCGAATGTAATGGAATTCTCTCACAAAGCCGCAGAGTTCAGCTTTGTCGTCTCAACACCATCTGACAATGCTTTGGCACGAAGGGAGACACAGATGTTTGTGCGACAGCATGTTAATCGTCGGTTCAATAGGAGTAAAATTTGTCCCGATAAATTTGTCCGGCACAACAAAGCCTTGGCTGGGTACCTGCCTCGGAGACAGCCACTCCCCGGTCTGTAGAGACCAGAGATAGAATAATGTAGCATTTGTACTGAGAATCGTTCGCTAGAAAAAGGAGATGGAAGGGATCTTGGTGCCGTCATCATGGGTTCTCCATCGAATGCAGCAGCACTTCTAGGTGCCTCCCGTCCCAACCCATTTGCAAGATATCCTGTGAGAATGGGTGTAAAAGAGCACGAGTTCATACATTTTAGTGAGCCGTCTTACCTTGTAACTCCTCCCAGACCACTTCCAAATGCTGATTGCGCCACTACCAACGTAGTATGGGCATCTCGGCAAGTAATTTTTCAACCATTCCGTGACTATTGGTTTTCGCTCGGAATGATGGATCCAGCAGCGATGCATCTTGTTCTTGCAAATGCAGCAATGCATCGAAAAATGCTACGAACCAGCCCGGAGGACGATTTCATAGCCTTAAGCCACAGTACGAGGGCCCTTAAGTCGGTCCGCGAAAGAATTGGAAACTCCAATCTGAACGTCACAGATGAAATGCTGGGAGCAGTTCTCGGGGTACGTTGATAGCGAATGGAACCCATATATGAGCACTGCTAATTTTGCAAAGCTTTATTGTCATAATGTGAGTCGATAAGCCTCTGCGGGAAGGTTTCTAACGTATCATCAAGTTCCTTGCATTAAGGTTCGAGGAATGTGCATTGCATCTTAATGGGTTTCAGAAGATAGTACAAATCCGTGGCGGGCTGTCTTCTATAGACTCAATACCATCCATCAGAATGTCCGTTTTCTGGATAGAACACAATATTTGCGCGGCACAAGACACCATCCCTCAACTGCCTCCGCCTTACCATCTTCTTACTAACCCGTACTCAACGGCTATTCGATCTCGCGGACGGACACACTGTGAAGAATCAATAGCATTTAGTAGAATTTCCGGCCTGATATCTCTTGAAGTTTTGGATGTTTTGAGAGGGCTGAGTACTTTAGCTGTATCCTTTAAAGGAAGAAGTGTGCAAAAGATATCACTGGAGGATCCGAACTTTTCGGGCTTTGCTTTCTATTCAGAGCTTTACATTTTACTTTCAATGCAGTCAACTAGATCTGACGATACGGACAAGAGCGATATACAAGAAATGATCCGGCTCGGGGGTTTGCTTTTCCTCGCGGAAGTGAGACGCAGCCTTTCTATCTCGCCTGTCATGACCGAAGTGCAAGCCAGCAAACTACACAAGCTCCTTGACCGCAAGTCTGTACTGTGGAGTCAAGAATTAGATTCATTACGAACTTGGGCTATTGTAATGGCTGGCTGTGCTGCATCCACAGCCGCGGACCGTTCTTGGGCCAGTGAGGCTCTAATTTACGCGCATGAGTTCACCGCCTACAAAAGCTGGGACGATGTACACAAAGTTGTCTCAAAAATGTGGTGGATTGATACTATTTTCAGTCTGAATTGCTTTACGGACAATTTATTGAATGAAACAAGATTCTGAAAATAATGTTTACCAACATGAAAGCATACTCCACGGATCCAGGCCGAACATTGAGCAGTCTTCCAAGCTGGAGCTTATGTCCTACCAGGCATACTTTTGTTCATCATAAGACTGCAATGTGCCAGACATATTCTCCCTGGTGGCGGTATCAATCTACACAACATATTAGAATCTGCAGACAAGTCCAGGATAAACATACCTTTGCAAGCATTCCGTTGATACTATCCTCAAGTGTCACTGGAGCTTCCTCCATTCCGTTCGACTTTGCTCCATAAGTTCCCATATCAGTTTGAACCCACCTATTGAACCGCAGCCAAGTCAGCATCAGAAAATAGGGGCATTTCAACTAGCAAAGCTTTACGAGGGAGTGAAAGACGCTCCCTTACCCTGGACTTATTACAAAAGAGATCAGAGCCTCATTCTCAAAATGAATCTTTCGCACCATATAATTCAACGCGGCCTTGCTCATCCCATACGCAGTCGCCTGCACCGGCATGCTTCCCATGTCAGTAATACTCGCCAAACCCGTTGATAGTGCCACGAAAATCGGCTTTTTGGCCTTTTCCAATAACGGCCAAGTTGCTTGGAAAAGTGCTAGAGTGCCGATGACGTTGACTTCCAGATGCTCGCGGGCTTCAGCAAGAGGCGTCGAGACGGCGGGGCCGTAGTAATTTGAGATTCCAGCGTTGGCAATTACAACATCGAGTGCCGAGATAGAATGGGTGTTGGTAAGCTCGTTGATCGCATCTGTGGCTGAGGAGGGAATCGTGCTGTCGATTTTAACGGTGATGATCTTGCTACCGGTGCCAGTAGGGAGAGTTGATAGAGAGGTAGTAGATTCGCTGGAGAGGTTTCGAACGCCAGCTATAACAGTGGTGTTTGGCCTTTGGATGAGTGATGAGAGAAGCCCCCTACCCAGACCTAAGGTGTGGATTGTTAGGCGAGGAATGCTTTTTTGCTGGGTTTTGTTGCGAATTACCTCTGTTTGCACCAGTAATGAGATATACTTTGGAAGAAGCCATTATGAACTTGTTTTGGATGGGAAAGATGGATTTGAGGTTTGAAAAAGATGAACTGATGAAGCAGCGGGTATTGAACGGTACAAATAAAGTTCTTGTGTCAAGTCCTGGCTACCTACTCAACAAACTTTATATCTCCTTCGGTGGAGCTTCCTCACATATATGGATTTCAAATTCATGATATCATGATTACAAATTCTCTTCCATTTATTAGAAGATGCCGCAAAGCTCCAAAAAAAAACCCGGCTTTGCAATTTGTTATCCTAACTATAATTAGTCTAAGTGCCTATGAGGTTGAAAATGCATGCAGTCCATTGACCCCATTCTCTATATTCGGCCTAGCCGCTGACGCCCCTTGCTCGGCGATACGTTATCACTAATCAGATGGCATGGTTTCAGCAGCGGGCTATCGGAGTTAATGTAATGAGTGTTCCACAATACAACCAGCTTTAGGATCTGAATGCTGCGAACATTCTTATCCGTTGATCTCAAAAATCATACTGTCAGCTTTCTTTGATCCGAAGGGGGCTATCTTGAAGACACCTTGTTGCACGCTTATGCTTTCAATTTCACATGACTTATGACGACCCATTTTAATACACCTTTGATAGCTTAGTAAATACCTGATGCTGAAAAGTTTCCAATTGTAATACTGTTATCTTTTGCAAGCATTCATCACTACAGACAGAGGCTAGATTTTGGACAAACTATTTTGGAGCAGCAATTTTCGCACTTACATGTTACAGATTGACGAGTCGCTGTCAAGCATTCCCAGTAGTCAGTAGTACCCAATTGAACTTCCCACAGTAACATTGTATAGAGTAAAATGGACAAGTTATTTGAGCTTGCGATTATTATAGAACTTCTTTCTGACTCTTGAAGGCTTTGGCTTTATTTATATACAACATGAATTCGCATCATTCCCCGATCCACCCGAAACTATTCACCTAGGCAACATTTGTTGAAATTTTGCTTATTTCACAAGACGGATCTCTTGGAAACCAATGTTCTTCAGCTGGTCATTAATAAACTTAAGCACTTCCGAAAACGTCTTCTTTCCACACGCCCCACTCTCAACATGCATCGTCAACCCACTCAATGTCGAGAAGCTTCTCCGTGCCAGCTTCTTGTTACTGCAGCTAGATAGCGCGACTGGACATTGAAAGCTCTTTGAGTCATGGACAGGTGATCTGCTGTGGCTATCAAGATCTCTTGCATTTCGAAAACGATTAGAGGTTGGTGGGCAGAGGTGACATAGGAATAACGTCGAAGGGGACAGCTGGCTTAGGTCTAGGATGTTATCGCTCTGAGCAATCGACCCTTCGCTTGGTGTGAGTGAGAATGACGATTCTGACGGTGTGAGGATGTCCCAGCTTGTCGAAAGTGTGCTTGAAGAGTCGTTATGTTGGAGTAATTTCCAGTCGTTGGACAATGATGTTGAAATAGCCTCTCCATAATCAGAGCTGACGCTACTTTCTCCTATGCCCACGGTGCTTTCTAAAGCTGCAGGAGAAGTAATCAAATTGTTGGTGTCTTGCTGTGCAATAATTTCATTCAATTTTGGTCGAGTTAGCCCTGAAGAACAGGAACCACTTTCAAGGTGAAGGATCATTGATGATGTGGAGTTGAATCTCTTCTTGCATCCATCCGATCTGATGCAGTATATTGGAACGCAAAGTGGTTGGTGGACTCGTGAGGCCTTATGCTTTCTCAATCCTTCATTTGTCGTAAATGACTTGCTACAAATCTCACAAAGAATCTTAGGCAACTTCTTTTGTCTAGGCTTTGGGTTATGTATCTTGTGTCTAAGATGCTGCATCAAAGCTTCCTCACCCACAAAGTCTCGATTGCAGTCACAACAGCGAAACCGAGTGCAGGTAGGCTTCACCTTCACCTTTGGCAATGACGATTGGCTAAAGCGTCTTTGTTCAGTCCGCAGCATATGCCCAGTAGACCGAAGATGATCTTTCAGGTGATTCTCCTTAGGGAACCCTTTCTTACATGTTGTGCATCGATACACCATGATGGGAAGAAGTATCTGGGGGAAACGAAAATGTGATAATCTTTGGGCAGGGAAATTATCACAGCCTTATAAGCATATAAGAAGATAGGTGAGATAAGTAGTGAGGCAATAAGCTAACCTAAGAGTTTGTAGAATAGCACTGCATAATGAGGCGGGGTAGCCCCTGATGTTATTGAACTTATTGCTCCAGTTACATTCACTGTAAGCGGGATCTTCCCATATTTACTTTGCATGACCATAACTATTGATGTATGATTGGGATTAGTCACTTTATCTGGATGCTTAACCTTTCACTATCGCAGAGTGCTTGCATTAATCTGAGGCATTCGTGGTGCGCCTCCAAACTTTAATTTTGGGTGGCATGTATTGTGAATTTGTGCAAGCAGCTCGATATAGTTCTGGCACTATAAAATGCTCCATTCTCTGCGTAGAGACCGTTGGAACTTACTTATCAGGTGGAGAGCAAAAACCTCCCCCTTCCGTTGGTCGCCATATACTCCCACTGCACCTGCAATGTAGGGCGCAGTGCGTTGCTATAGATGCACGCCGCGGTATTTATTATGCTGTCGCCTTTTGAATCAGAGCATCATTATCAGCTGAGATTTTGACCATAGAAAGCCGCTCAAGTTGTTCCTTTCAGGAAGTAGTATTTGTATCTCAATATGGCCCGAAGAAGACCGGATCAATGTAACACAGTGTTCTGATAGCCATCAGTACTTCGGCCACGCCACGTTCCCCTCTTCCGGTGCTTGTGTAACGTATGGACTGGTTTCAGGTCAAGTCACCTGACCATTCAATAAATGGTGGAAACAACAACATTTCTTATTAGACTTAATGAAGGTGAAATAGGTCGAGAGACTCCAGATATGTTGCCCCAACCCACGCCAAGACAACTCGATCAAGCGGACTCCATAGCTTAACCTTACAGTAGTCTATTATAGGGTTGATTATTACGACAAACTGTCAAACAATGATTCTGCCGGCAGAACAAAAAGGTTTGTGCTTTTTAGTCACACGTGACACACCATAGAGCCTATAATTATAAGGCATCATAAACTATAATTACAGGTGTGAGGCCCCTTATCCTCGGCTGTTTGGATAGGGGTTTCCGGGAGTCGGAAATGGCCTTCTAGAATTGGACTAGCTCTAGGGGAACGAAGGGGTATATCAATCAACCTCCTGGCGATATAATTAGGAATCATAGATTATTCTTGTATCGATTGGAATACCCGTTCCGGGCTTATACTTCTGTTACTGCTAATCCTTACAACAGGGCATCACTTACTACATTTATAGGGCTATTACTTACTAATAATTACAAGGTATTGTTTACTACATTATTACAATTTAAAAAGAATTTAAAGGAAATATATTTATAATCTATAACTCTATTATCTAATATTGTAAGTTATTACAAGGGGTGCATATAAGAAGGTAAGTGCCTATAACGATCTGGGCACCTATCCTGGGGCGCCTTTCTAACAAAAGGCACCTTTGCGGATCGTGACGCTTGGGCTGGCACCCCTATGTGTTGCAGTGGGACAACAGTACTACTATTGCTCTCGCTTGAAAAGGAGTATCACGTGATGTTTACTCCCATAAATTTGTTTAACGAAGCTATCAGCCATGTCGATTTCACATTTCCAGTGGCTTGAATGCAGTTTTATTACACTTTGTATGCTATACGCATGATTAATGCACATATTCTCATTAATCAAGCAACCTCGTACCTTGGTAGCCCGTTGCTGATTTACTTACAACTTCAAGTGTTCTGAATCAAAGTCATGAAATCACAACGGAAGTGAGGGACAAATTAAAGACCATATGTATAAGAAATAGGTTTATACGTTCTAATTACAAGCCAAAAGAGATCAGAAAGCCCAACCCCTCTAAAATATTTACCATGCGCACTTCGCCACCAAGCTGTTTGGCCAGGTCCTCACACAGTACTTTCTAACTTCATCCAAGAACAAAATACCAAGACCGAAAGCACCTGGGAGGAAAAAATGCTCAATCGGTACAGCTGTGGTTCCCAAAGTCCTTTGTAACTGTGGGATATACAACCAGAAAATTGCCATCACAAGCGCAAAGGCAATCGCAGGTAGCAAGTACCAGTTCTGAGTTGCCTTATTCCAGACTGGTGGGTGTTGGAAGATTGAGAGGCGACGAGTCCGTACGGCTAGCAACACAAACCATTGCATAACGACCAGGTTGATGAAGTAGATGGATGATGCCTCGTTGAGCTTTTGGGCGACGTACTCTGAATCATAAGAGTCGGGATATGCGCCGTAGCCAAACCACAACACAGAGAATGAAACCCCTTCGCGATGGAGGTACCAGTACGACATCGCGAATGAAGCGAGGGTCTCCATGACTCCAATAAAGCCGTAGGCGTTAAAAACCAGCTGCCAGTTGACCAGGCGATCGATCTTTGGCTTGCGAGGGCGACGTAGGAGCACATCGGCTTCAGGAGCCTCGTATGCGAGCACCGTAGCAGCAGCACAATCAGTGAAGCAGCAGATGATGATCATGAGGAAAGAGGACAGGACCTGGGGCATTCCAAAAAGAACATTCGTCATGACAGGCCAGAATTCTGCGAATGATCCTGCGGGAAGAAGATATCTGTAGATTAGAGTTAGAAAATCTGCCACAAGACTGTATTGAGTCGATTTTGTATAACTTGAGGAATGGGGTCTTACGTTACTGTTTTCTTCAAGTTATCAAACACCACCCGACCATATTTCACAGCTTCAACAATCGCGCTGAACGAATCAAGCAGGACCATATCGGCAGCCTCAATTGCGATATCTGAGCCACTGCCGAGG
>Ga0247734_1001018_pt1 | contig 22446 bp, 21 predicted proteins | sample UWRJL103311B2_FD_180933 | JGI IMG/M metagenome (GOLD analysis project Ga0247734, IMG submission 180933) | Plant litter microbial communities from Arlington Agricultural Research Station in Wisconsin, United States - UWRJ-L103-311B-2 | ecosystem: Environmental > Terrestrial > Plant litter >... | reverse complement strand
CTGGTCCTCCATTGGAACGCCGCTGAGATTTACAGCGCCAATGTAACCAGCTAGGACGACAGCTCCAGTTCCCTGGATATCGTCGTTGAACATTTTCTCGTTCTTGTATCTGTCGAGATACTGGAATGCCTTCTCGGTCTCAAAATCTTCGAATTGCACGAACATATCGGGATAGACCTCCTTTACGGCGGCCATGAATTCATCCATGAATTCCAGTGCGACTTCTGGGGAAGGTCGCTTTGCTCTGAGACCAAGGTAAAGAGGGTCACGAAGATTGTCTTCATTTGCAGTTCCACAATCAAGCACAATAGGGAGAGTTTTCTCTGGATGTATACCAGCGGCACCGGTGTATAGCGCTAATTTTCCAATCTAATACATGGTCAGCAAACTGGTGGCCATAAGAATTGCTAACCGGAGCGTAGCCCAAGGCACATGACTTTATTGTACCACAATTTTTAACACATTGGGCGGTGAGCTATTTGCCTCTTGATCCGGCTTCGGCAAGCGAACACGACAGTATCACCTGTGGGATTCTATGGAGAATAACTTACGGAAATCCCAACACCATTAGCTCCTAGATCACCCAGACCCAAAATACGAGAACCATCAGTCACTACACAAATCGAAGGATTTGGATATGGCCAATTGCGTAGTATAGTAGCAATGCTCTTGCGTTGTTTGATCGAGATATATAACGCTTCCGGGCGTGTATATAGGGTTGAATATTGAAGACAGACATCACCGATTGTAGGCGTGTAGACTAGTGGCATAAGTTTTCCAACATTGTCCATCAGGAGGCGATAGAAGAGGTCGGTATTGGTTGCCTTGAGATTCGATAGGTAAAGGTACCTGTCGATATCAGTGCTTCGAGAATTGATCATTTTCATAGCCCTGGCGCATTGTGTTTCCATATTCTCCATGACATGAGGTATAAGTCCGCTGAGGTTTTTAGATACTCGTTCCTCTGGAGTAAAGGAAGTTCCTAGTCAAGAGGGTCAGTATAAGTTTTATTCTAAAATTTAAATTGTATATCAAAGTAAAAAGGAAATTGGCGCCAGAAACTTTGGACAGTGGAGACTACAATACCTTTGTTCCATGCTGGTTCCCTTAGGACTTGCATGCCGCCAGCGTTATTTTTCGAGATATAATCCGTTTCTCTATATTGTTTGATAGTACCGTAGTGATCTTGAGAATATCCACGGAGCCCGTCCAAAGCCGACATTTTCATAGCGTTTTCTATGGCCTCGATATCAACCCCACCCATTGGATTGAAGGGCGAGGTGTTCCGGCGACTCGAGAGAGACATTCGCTTGCTGAGAGTGGTCGTGGATGACCTGCTTGTCATTGATGTGGGTGAGACGGATCTCGGAGTTGACAGTTGATCGGAACTTGCGGACGAATAGGTGCTGTACGAAGCCATTGAAAGAAGAGGAAGTGATAAGAAGGAAGAGCGAATGATACTCCCAACAGGCCGGGGCAATCCAGCCATAAGAAGGCCGGCGATGCGTGGCATGCTCGCCATGGTTAAGTGTGACCTGTGGCAGAAAAGAGCTCTGAAATTTGTCTGGAAGGCGGGCAAGCATTGGCAGCTTGGGCCGTATCGTTTCGAAGGAGTTTCAATAGCTCCATTATTCTCGAAAGTTATCTTGCACGCCTCCGGGGACTTTCGGACGGCGGATCCATGCCGTTGGTTCTTTTCTCCGTGCCCTGGGGGACGGACCGTAAGCTAGGCACGCTTACTTTGCTGGTTGTTGGGACTAAGACGCGTTGAGGGCGTACGGGCCGGAATCATGGACACCACGAATGGACGACGGACAGACCAGCAAAGCTTCAGACGACGACGACGACAAAAGCAAGTGGTTAGTTAGTTAGTTAGTTAGTCAGTCCGTCAGTCAGTAAGCAGAAAGAGGGAATAGATAGTGTGGTGTAGTTGCTGAGCTGCAGCAGCAGCGCAGCTGCTAGGATGGGTAAGCATTGTTAAGCCATCGGTATATCATATCATCTTGGTACAAGATATGATTGATCCATGGGGAGAGAGGTCCTAGGAGATCGGGATTGTGGGCGGCGGACGTGGGGAGGAGCTGCCATGCCGTCCAGTTACAGTACAGTACAGTAGTTCCATGTTGATGGACGTTACAGTAGCGTTGCCGCGGACTAATAGAGCAATACAGTAATACGGTAAGTAATACAGGAAGTACTGTAATACGTTGGGTTCATGGTTTGTCGTCCGAAGGGAGAGTCGTGTCGTGTGTGGTTCGTATGGCACCCCTGCGGCTCCCGGGTCCCTGGTTGTTTGCTTCTTGGTATTATTATTACTGTACTTACTGTACTGTACTTCTTTATCTACCTCCGTCGTACTGGACGGGACTCCGCAAGTATGGTACGGCGGTAATCCCATACCAATACAACTACAACTACAACTACAGCTACAACTATATGCACAGTAGTATACGTAGGACCACTCACTATCCGGGTTAGTTGATCACGGACACGGAATACTACCTGTACATACATACTGACTGACTGTAAGAGATAACAGCACGAAAACAAATGTACGAAGTATGTATGTGTGATATGTCAGCTATGCTGGTGTTTCCCCCCTTTTCCAAGACAATTCAACCCTGTTCGTCTGATCTCCTTTATGCTTCAGCTTCCGACTCTTTTTCGCCTCTGACCAAAAGTATGACTTTCTTGGGCCATTGCTTAATCTCCGGACTATTGGCATCACACCACTCCAATACCAACGTACCCCACGTCGAAAAGAATGGTTTCACATCCCAGACACAAAAAGGAAGAAGGAAGAATGGAAGAATTATTTTTGACGAAAAGAGCCAGGGGAGACTGACTCCGCGGGATCCTCATGAGACTCCGGCCACGCGAGGGAAGCTGCTCTAGGTCCAGGTCTGCTCGGGTGGAAAACATCATGTCAAGATGTTTAATGCAGGATTAAATTAGACGTAAGCCTGGTGAATCGGTTGTTGGAATTTGAATTTCTTCCTTCGCTCGCCCATGGTGGTTGGTTTTACTTTTTCTTTAGCCCTATCTCCTACCTCTTCCTCAGCAGCTTCATTATCCTCGATATGAAATTGTCTACCCAACCCATCCCTTAAGATTTGACGGGAGGAACTCATCAATACCAAGCTTTCCACCCACTTGCTTGTTGTTCTTTAAAAGGACTGCTGGTAAAGAAAAGTGGCAACTTTCCATTTGAGCAGGGCTGGGTTGAAACTGGGCCCCCGGGTTTCCGGTGGATGTGTTGTTTCGAATTTCTGCAACGTCTCGCACTCAAGCTTTGCCCCATAATATCATGTCCATAACGAGCATAGGTATAATCTTTAATCTTTATCAAAAAAGCTTCCTGTCATTTAGGTTAGAAACTCCCCACCAGCGTGGTCCAAGTCATACGAAAGTAGAAAGCTTGAACGTTATCCTCTCTCGCTTGAACGGCGATGACCTGTGCGCTTGTGCTCTGTTCTGTACGGAGTACATACTTTTGTACAGTATGATTCTATCATTTAATTTTACATTGCCAAAAGGCAGTCGATCAAAGATTCTTGAAAGGAGACTACATTTTTTCTTTCCTTGCTAGCTTATTATGGCGGTGATAGTTTTTGTGGTTTACTTCGTATATAGTATTGTATGACTGACTAGGCGTTGTTTTTAGATCTTTTTAGATCCGATATCCGATATCCTAATTCCTAATCCCCCCCAACAGATAGCGACTGCTTTCATATTATAAAATGATGCTGCCAATCGTAGGCACTTCTGATATTGAATGTTCTACTGTATGCCTGTTGACTAGGAGAGGAAACCCTATTTCTCTCTAAAATATGGTAAAGCTTTATGATCATGTTTGTGCTCACGTGATCTCCAAGCCCCTCCTCCCAACAGTGGGATCCATAAATTACTGCCATGAACAAATCAAAAGCTTCAGGACGCAGCCTGAGCTTAGGCAACCACTTTCAGAGCAACAGGCAGACGATAATGAGACCTTGGGGTCTCACAACAAACGACGCCTCAGCTAATGGAAAATAGGCACGTAGAGTATATGAGGATTCTTCATCCCTTCTAGAAGTTTCATATCATACATAACACACATAACGTACATCCCATATCCTCAACTATGGAGTCCCTTTTCAGCCTCCCGTTTCAACGTCGGTTGACAAAGATGTATACGGATACCAAAAGTTCGTACGACTTCGTGAAAGAACCGGTTCAGAGTGCCGAAGACCCGGAACTTCTGTTGCTGCATCGAAAGTTGAGGATTCAGAAAGATCGATTGGTATCATGGGGGTTGGAGTGGAGTGACCCCAGTCAGTCGCCGGACATCGATGAATCTATCAGCAAAGCCGGGTTATCAGAGTTAGTTGGGAGTGTAATGGGTACGATCAAAGAGATCCTAGCCGAGGCCGAACCCTTATGGCAGTCAAGTACGAAGAGAGGTTTGGATGAGAGGGTCTCGGTTGGAGGGGGTGAGAAGAGTATAGATCGAAAACCAAGCTTAATTCTCTGGGACAAGTCCAGATTCGAGGACTTAGTAAAGGATCTAACGATGTCAATTGACACTCTATATGATCTGTCAAGAACTCGACAGTCAGCCAGAAATGCAACCATCATCAAAGCATCGGAGGCAGCCAGCGCGTTGCAATCGAAATCTCCTTTACTTGAAGAGAGATTGTTTGAATCAACTAGAATGCAAACCCCTCAGCAAATCGAACCTGCGTGCATAATATGGCCCAGAGATATTCAAGGGATCCAATCCGGTATGTTACAGCCAGCAAAATCTCCTCGACAGATCGTCTTCATGCGCCGGCCGCCTTCTAAAACTCGGAGTACTGGTCTACAGCCAACACCAACTTTACCTGTTCTTCTGGAGTACGCTCCTTATGATCCCATATACTCCATTACTGGTATCACGCCTTCCATGACCAAGTTCGAGAAACTGTTCTCGGCGCTTTCTCAAGCTTATTTATCCTCGGAAAGAGTTCTGTCTGGACTTTTACAGTTGATTGGATACTACGAGGAACCGGAGCACTCTCGATTCTGTCTCCTATATGAGCTCCCTACACATTTTGGACCCATGGATATCGAGACGCCGAGGATGCCTGCTATCACCATTTTATCGGATCTCCTTTATAGTAGCAACTACGAGCCTAGTCTAGAGGTCAAGTACCGGTTGGCATATAATGTTGCCAGTGCCGTCTTCGATCTTCACTCGAAAGGCTGTGTTCATGGAAATGTGGTCTCATCTAACATTCTGTTCATCGAACCTCAGTCTCATAGTCGACTTGATCTCACTGAAGTCAATATGCGCGAATCTTTTCTCTCCTCCTTCGACCTCTTTTCTGATATCGCAACAGATAGCTCTGAATCAACACTGGGTTCAACCTTATTACATAGGCATCCTCTGGATCCTCGAATAACTCGCTATACACGGCTTACTTCCGAAAGCAAATCATTGGATCTCTATAGTCTCGCTATGCTTCTTCTTGAAATTGGCCTGTGGACTTCATTAGCCGATATCTTCCCTAATGTTTCCTCAGTACCTGAGAATCCAATTCCTGTCTTCAAAAAGCTCGCTGCCAGATGCGGTAGTCTCTATCTAAAGGCTGTCCAATCATGCTGGCATGCACCGGATGATGAGTTGTCTCAAAAGGCACGACCTGATGTGATGCATCAAAAGGTCTTCTGCAAGGTCTCAAAAGCCCTCGATGCCTGCTGCGCAATCGATGAGGTTTCTGATACCGAAAATGATAGTGATGATTCACCGCCCGCTCCTTCTAGTCCTGTGTTAGGATCATTTCCCTCAACTTCTATGAGGAGAGTAGTTAATCTCAACCCTCCCGCCAACCTCCGCTCATACAATTCCAATCCTACACCAGAAAAGCACATCGACTGGTCCGAAAAACCCTCTTTCAAGAAATCTACTACCTTCTCTGAAAAGATTGACTGGTCTGGTAAATCTTCTCCTAAGCCACAAGGTATGCCACACGTTTACCCTAGTTCATTCTTGGCTAATTATCTCAACCTAGCTGTTGTCCAAGAGCTAGCGAAGCCCAAATCGAAACTTCGCACTTATCCAGCTATCCGAATTAGCCAGGAACACTTGAACTTCTGGCATACTGGATTAATGCCACACATTAACCATGTTCTAAGGGGCTTTTATAAGAAGTATCCCGAGTCGGTTGAGATCAGTCTCGAGAGCATTGGCGAGTCTCCAGCCACAACAAAACCTACTATCCTTGTCATTTGTACAAGTGTCAACAAGGTTCGGAGCATTCTGAAGAAGTCATTAATCTATGATTCGTCAGTCTTTGGCTTGAAAGTATGTCGAGGAAAGGTTGTCCGGTCTCGGAAACGTGGTCCAAGACGATCCATGGCCAATAGCAATGAAGCAGCAAATCCAGATCACCAAGAGCGACCTTCTAATGGAGCCTCTATCGGGGCATATGTCAACTCAAAACACCTTCCTCCTGTATCTTTAGGTGGCATGATCCTCGTTGATGACAAACCATATGGAATGACTGTTCACCACATGCTTGATGACCCTTCAGATTCAGAGTCTGAAGCGGAAGTTACAGAGCCAATACATCGGTCTAGTGCACCTTATGCAGATCTCCCAGATCTTACCCACTCTGAGTCTTCGGTCTACAGCAGTGGCGACGAAGAATTCATGTATGAGCTCTCTGACTATGATTCGGACTTCTCCACAGGCTCTGAATCAGATGCTGAAGATGAAGCAGACGATGGTGAATATGAAAGTGATGATGAGCGAGAGCCCGGAGACGTGAAAGGCATACCCCAAGGTTGTGGGGAGTTTTATACTATAACACAGCCAGCCATCGATGATCTAGGTGATGATTTCTACCCTGATGAAGAAACTCGAGACGAAGAACATTTGGACTGCTATACTCTTGGAGAAGTATACGCCTCATCTGGTATTAGGAGGCGTACAACCGAAGACGGGATTGTGCACGAAATAGACTGGGCACTCTTCTCATTTGAAGAATCTCGTTGTCCAGACTCTAATCGAATTACACCCAGTCATCGCTTCTGCTCTGACGAGAACTATCCGCTGAACATAACGCCATCAATATCCATGTCAGACCTAGATGTCCACTGTATGGCACGTACTTCTGGCCTACAGTCCGGACGTATCCTCCCAGGAATGGTGATCGTAAAAATCTATGGCCGGCAAACTCCATCCACTTCCTACCAAGTCGCTGGAAAACTAGGGGTTCCTGGTGATAGTGGTGCATGGGTCGTAGGAAATGATGACGGTAAAGCATGCGGGCATGTACTTGCATGGAGTGAACGCAAACATGTTGCATATATCTGTCCCATGGATGTTCTCTTGCGTGATATTGGCGAAACACTCAATGCGAAATCCGTTTCTTTCCCAGGTGGCTCGACAGTCTACACCTCACATTCAAAGTCCGTTCCTGAACCGGGAGCATCGCTTCGGCAAACCCAGGATCTCAGTGGCTTGTTACGCGACCTCAAAGTGGAGGTCCCTCCCACACCTAATACGATTAGAGGAATCGCGCCAGAGGATTTAGATGAAGATGGTAAGGAATGGACGACAGAGGAAGGCAAAACGTTGCCCCTACGGGTTGTTTCGAAGGTTGAGGAAAAGACGAGGGGTAAACTGGGCATTAGGAATTGGGAAATGGAAGTCAGTTCTCAGGAAGTGGACAGTGGCATCGAGGTTGAGGATACGGCATTAGATGCTTGATTGGATGGATCTTGGATGGCCTTTGGATTGGTATCTGGAGTTGGTCTGGGGAATCTGTATATACCATTTCAAATTAAAGTTAATACCATGGGTCCTGTGGAACTATCATAAGTTTTTATATTGAGAGGAGATATATCAAATATTACGACGACCCAAAGGGTCTTTCTTTCTTTCTTTTTCATTCTAATGTATAAAAGTCACTCGTTGCATTCACCCGCCCTTGTTGTCACATATCTTATATTCATTGTACTATCCTTATAATTTCTTATAGGAGGGCAAGATGTATACTAATAACTTAGCTTGGTTTATATTCTTGTTCTTCATTCTACGACTGGCATGCTTCAGAGATTCAAAGCTGTCGTTTTTTGGAGGGCCTGTATTTAATGGACTGTAGAGATAATACCTTTTGGCTTTTTGACATATCACAAATGCACCGCTTCACACAACTTTCAATCTTGCATGGGGAGATTCAAAACTGAACTGCGAGGATCGAGACTAGCCGCACTGATGATAGTGCACATATGAGCATGAACGCTTGAGCTGAATGTTATTTGTCAAGCGAATTGCCAGATAGACTGACCCCTTTTCCAACTAAGCGAGCATTCACCTATTATCTGATTTCTTGGCACGCTAGCCTTTGGTTCCGACTAAACTCAGTACCACCAGAATACCCGTCCCAACATTAAGCACATCCGTTCAACCAGAAAACTAGATTGATCCAGTTTTCAATCACTTTCCTGGAGATCGGTGTTGTCAGTTTCCTCATTACGTACCTACGTGTGCCCAAGCCAACTCAAGAAGTTTTGACGGTCCATACATATAACCTAGTAGTACCCCGCTAAGGGTTTCCGTTGCTCTCCCGTTCCAATCCCGGGGCTGGTCTGGTTTCCTTGTTAGCCTGCCTCAAACTCTCTTTCCTATCCAACATTTCCATCTTCCTAAATTTCTGATCTTTTTTCCCGCTCGAGGCTGGTTTTTGGGCAACAAACGGCGTGTTTCGTGTATTTTCTTACAATATGTCAACCGACACGGCCACGGTAACTGGCAGCAAGAACTCGCCAGATGCTGATGCGCTTATCAGACGGTTGGGCCATTCACATGTGAAAGTCAATCGTGCAACGGGATTGCAACCCCTCGAACCTATTCGCATCAAGCGCAAATACAGACATGTTGCTGCTGTGCACTCGAAATCTTTAACTTCTTGTCTCAGTCATGATTCTGAGATCGCTCCCAGTTTCTTGGGGTTCAGAAATCTTATGGTCATTGTCTTAAGTATGCCCCTCTGCCCATCTCGCGTCAAGCTTCCACCAGAAGGGAAAAATGAGCTTACACATGTTAGTTGTTGGCAACTTGCGATTGATGATTGAGAATTTTAAAAAGGTATGTTGTGCCACTGATGCTGCTGCGAATCATTGCTAATTTATATAGTATGGTGTTTTAATATGTATATCCTGCCATGACTACCGAACCCAAGATCTTCGACTCGGCCTGGCCTTATATTTCATCATACCGTGCCATTTACTTTTAGCATACTTGGTCGAATTGGCAGCAGCCCAACAAGCTAGAGCATCTATGCTGGGAAGCAAGCAGAGGGATGGGACTGCCACACCGGGAGGAAGCTATGTGCCGTCCGACGGCGAGCTTAAGAAGTTTCAGTCGACCTGGAAATTGATAGCTTGGGTACATGGGTTGAATGCGACACTATGTCTACTCATTACATCGGTTATCGTCTACTTCTTCATACACCATCCTTTGATTGGGACACTTAGTGAGGTTCATGCAATAATTGTATGGCTGAAGACAGCTTCATATGCCTTCACGAATCGAGATCTCCGTCACGCATACCTCCATCCCTCGAAACGAGCCGAAGATACAGTTCCGGACATCTATTCCGCATGCCCATACCCTGAAAATATCACCCTCAGCAACCTTACGTATTTTTGGTGGGCGCCAACCTTGGTTTATCAACCCGTCTACCCCCGAACCAACAAAATAAGATGGGTATTCGTCTTCAAACGCTTAGGGGAAGCCTTTGGCCTGAGCGTCTTCATGTGGATCGCCTCTGCTCAGTACGCCGTCCCTGTTCTCATGAACTCGATCGAAACGATGGCTACGCTCAACATTCCCATGATCTTAGAAAGACTCATGAAACTCTCCACCATCAGTCTCGTAATCTGGCTCGCCGGATTTTTCGCTCTTTTCCAATCATTTTTGAATGCGTTGGCTGAGATGATGAAGTTTGGGGATAGAGAGTTTTATACGGATTGGTGGAATAGTCCAAGTGTAGGAGCATATTGGAGAACGTGGAATAAACCTGTATACCAGTTTATGAAGAGACATGTTTTCTCGCCGCTTGTTGGGAGGGGATGGAGTTCCGGACATGCTAGTATTGCTGTCTTTCTGTTCTCGGCAGTGTTGCACGAATTGCTGGTTGGAGTACCAACTCACAACATTATTGGTAAGTTCTCGTGTACAAGTCATCAGCATGGGAGTTAGTTACTGACTCTAAAATAGGGGTGGCGTTTATAGGCATGATGGCCCAACTACCACTTATTGCCATCACAGCACCATTGGAGAAAATGGAAGGTATCAACGGGCGTATAATAGGGAATTGCATCTTTTGGGTATCTTTCACATTGATTGGACAGCCTTTAGCTGCGTTGTTGTACTTTTTTGCATGGCAGGCGAAATATGGGAGTGTAAGCCGGCAGGAAGTCAAAATATAGAATTGGATACACCTGGGATATAGTTGATCTAATAGATGTATTTAGCTCTGGCACATCATATACAAATAGTGACTGGATACAGACGTTATCTAGAATTAGAGACCTCTCTTTAGTTGGTGCATATGTATCTAGGCTCTCGTGTTCAGCTCGTCTCTAAGCCTCTTGGGAGGTCTCAAACTGATGTCACCGTAGTTCACCCAGTTTCAAGAATTCGTTCTTGGTTTTGACATTATTTATTTCATAGTTATGATATCATGATATCCTCGCATTCTCCGCACTCAGCTCAGCCCTAATCCCACCTTTATCCCTCTTCTTCGCATCTTCTACTAACCTCTCCTCCATCACCTTACTCATCCTCATCACATGGGTTAATGCCAAATTCGAACAACTCAGCAAAATCACCGCATCAACAGGTGCCCCCCCTAACTTCGCAATTTGGCACACCTCCCCATGTTTGTTCATTCCAATCGTACAGCTCCCTTCCCGCATCTGTTCCTCTGCTAGGGTTGCATCTAATAACACGACCTCGTCTTCGTAGAAGGAGAATGTAACACAGAGTGGGAAATGCAGGAGAGATAAGGGCACGCCTTCTCGTTCGGCCATTGTGAATACGGTTACATCCTGCCCCTTGACCTCGCTATCGCCGCGTCGGAAATGCCGTAATGCGGACACGACTCCTAGACAGGCTGCATCTGTGAGATTGCCATCGTGAGAGAGGACATGTACATCAGCGCGTATAGAGAACACAGATCGGCCGGCGATCAGACATAGTGACTCGGTATCTAGAGCCCCCGACCGCCGTATTGTCTTCTCTAGAAGTCGGGCGAGTAGAACTTCTGTTTCGGAAGGTGGACCGCTGAAGGCGGGGGAGGCCATGGGGGAGAGGGATGTTGTGATTGTGAAGAGGCCATCAAAAGGTCGGTCAGGAAAGGGCGCTACTACTTCGGCGGTTATATTTGTGAGGACTCTACAAAATTAACGTTAGTATTGCACTTTGAAAGGGATGCATTTCTAGGTACGAGGGCCAACTGCTTGCTAGGAACATGATGAGATTGGTACACAGAGAACCAATTGGCCCCGATAACACATCTCGCAAGCTTCATGATAGAGAAAGCTTTTAGGACATACCTCGTCTTGCCTATCCTGACATCAGAAACCCCGTATTCATCTCCAAACTCAAGCTGTATAGCACGGAAATCTCCGAATCCTCTGTTGTCTATCCGGACCTCCTCTTTTAGTGCTTGTAAAAAAAACTGGCGCTCATTGAGCGATGGCCCTACTTCGCGAGGCATCTTTGGGCTTTGTGAAATGTAAAGTGGAAGGTGTAAGGTTGTATAGAAGTGTTTAGTTGTTGGTGGGGCTAGCAAGTTGTAAATAATTCTGGCATTCTGCCTAGGCGGTGAGACAAATCGAGTTCAAAAGTGCATACTAGCGCAAATAATTTGGTCCTGGTTTTGGAGTTTCAGCCTCATCAATACGCATCTCCTAAAACTACACCCAACTTTCAAGCACCTACTATATCTACAGCCATGACAACCGGTATGATCTACTAGCTGTTCTATATGTTTTTTTATTGACTTTGACTATAGCACACAGACCCACATTCGATCCTGCTGTCGGAAAGGAGGCACAACGAGGACCGGCCTACCATCAGCGCCTTCTCCCAGCACACACCCAACTCAAAGTCCGCAAGCCAGGACAAGGAGGAGAAGCCGATAGTCAACCTCGGGATCTACGTGCTGAACTCTTAAGAGCGGAAGCTATACACTTTGCTAAGCTAAAGGGGGGGCCTATTCCATCGGACGATGCAGAGGACATCACAGCACCTACAATCAATTCCGCGAAAAGACAGTTAGAAATTGGGGAAGAGGAAGAGGAAGATATTGACGCGAAGAGGAGAAGGATATTAGAGGAGAGTAGGGATGAGGATGCGGAGTCAGAATCAGAAGATGATAGCAGTGACGAAGATGATGACGAGGATGAGACGGCTGAGTTACAGCGCGAGTTAGAAAAGATCAAGCGAGAACGAGCGGAGAAAAGAGAGCAGGAAGAAAGAGAAAGGGCCGCGGAGGAGGAAGCTGAGCGGGAGCACGACATTGCACTTGGCAACCCGTTGTTGAACACTAAGACCGATTTCAACGTTAAGCGTCGTTGGGATGATGATGTGATTTTCAAGAACCAGGCGCGTGGAACGGATGATAAGGGCAAGAAAAAGGAATTTATCAATGATCTTCTGAGATCTGATTTCCACAAGAGGTTTATGGGGTATGTTTAGGCTTCCTTCCGCCCATAGATGGGCGAACTTTATGCTAACGTCGAAGCAGCAAATACGTGAGATAAGAGACACAAGAGATGAGAGATGAGAGCCAGGTTGTTTTGATAAGGATGTGTAAGGCAAGCAGTAGGCGTTGGATTCTTGACAGCTCAAGGGAGGCTTTTCGCATAGCATATTTGCAGCACAATACCATATTTATAAATGGATTCCTTCTTTAAAAATAGAACCAAGTGCGGTGTTGTGTCTCGCACGGAATCCAGTGTTGCGATTTCTCGAGATCCAATTTTATTGTCACATTGGAGTATAAAATGATGAGCTGCATGGTCGAACCTGGCTACAAATGTACTCCAGGTCCGAAGCTCTAGCTCAATTCTTGGCTTCCCTGGTCCAGCTGAGGCCGCCCGTTCAAGAGATCGATAGCTTGGCTGCGGGGTGAAGACATCGTCGAGGCTGATTGGATATATCGTTCAGCCACAGCAGGGAGCCCACATACGGCCTTTCCGACGGGCGATCATGACGATGGTTTGACGCTGGGAGGCTGGTGAGATGATTGATTGTGTGATGTTACCATAACCAAGATCAAGATCAACATGGCCTCGATCCCGGATGCTTGCTGCAATTCCAAGCTTTTGGGAGGGTCTCGACTGTGCAGCAGCTTTTCGGAGTATACCCTTGCTTGGGCTGGCTTCGAATGAGAAGCTTGATCCGCAACCACGTTGAACAAGAGCTACGCCATCATGCTCTGTCTGGCACAGCATCAATGGGAACTGAAGCGGGGGTGGAAACTCTCCCCTCACAGCCCAGTAGGCCATTGCTGCCCTTCTAGTATCTAGATGCTCGGTATGCCACCCGCCTCAAAAGGCTAGAATAGCATGGTGTGGATTGCGTTCCATTGAAGATCGAGTCTCTCTACCTCTCAAAGCAATTGAGCTGAACTCTGCCCGGTGTCTTCTCCCTCTGCTGGGATTCTCGGGGAGACTATTGAGCAAATACCACACCCTACGAGACCGAGGTGGCATCATCTCCGCTTTGGAATTATCCGCCGACGAAAAGCATATCGTCCCAGATCCATATTTGCCTTTTCCATCCTGGCCCGGGACCGATGGCCTTGCCGTGCCTTGTTTCGTGGGCTGACGATGTTTTCATAGCTTTGTGCTCCCCGGCTATGGCCAATCATGCAAATACTGCTATGCTCTGTTGAACGCCATTAAAGGTACTTGGGAGGTTTGGATGACGCAAGATGCTATTTGAGGTATTTATGCGGTGGCACACCTTTGAGCTCGACAGGTTTTCAACATGAAGCTTGCCTGCTTCGAGGGAGTCGAGGAGGGGTACTGGATGTATCATTGATACTACGGGTAATTCAGCAAGAACTATAAATTTACTTCGACCCCTCTTCGTACTATCAGACTCTCATTCATAACGCTCATCCATCCCTTCACTTAGCCAAACACTCAATCTCAAATCTCAAATCTCAACTTCAAAGTACAGTAAATCAACTTCAATATGTCTAACTACGACAACGAAAACACTGTAAGTCATACCGATTGCCCAAGCTCAGCCCAACCCCAATGGGAACCACTTTCTCTTCACTATGTTCTGTCCCATATACTTTACTCGACTATACGGTCACTGTCAACATGTTTTTGGTAGCTTACTGACCATTTATGTTAGTCTTCTGGGCGTCAAGGCGGAAGCGACAACTATGGAGTACGTTCCCCAATCATCTGAGAGTCTTAGTTCTGTACAACATATTGACTTATTCTAGTCTGGAAATACGGGAAGTGACAGCTATGGCTCGTCTGACCGACAGGGTGGTGTAGGCTCTGATTCTTACGGATCATCTGAGCGAGTTAGTATCTCCAAACTTTTATTCCAGACGAGTCACTGACAATATATAAAGTCTGGAAACAGAGGTGATGACAGCTACGGCTCATCCGGACGAACCGGTGGCACCTCAGGATTCGGGGGAAATGATTCCTCAGACACCTACGGTTCAGGCAACACATCAAGCCGCACTGGTGGAACGTCTTCTGGTTTGGGAGACAACAATTCTTCCTCGAACACTTATGGTTCAGGCAACAACAACTCCAGCTCAGACACATACGGCTCGGGAAATACCTCTAGCCGCACCGGAGGAACCTCCGGTTTTGGTGACAATGATTCCTCCTCAAACACTTATGGATCAAGCAACAAAAATACCACATCAGACACGTATGGCTCCTCAGGAAATACCGGTTCAGACAGCTACGGATCCAAGAACACTAGCTCTGGATATGGAAACACTGATAGCTCCGACACACATGGCTCTTCAGGACGTGACAATAATTCTTCCTCGAAGAATGACTCTACAGCTGGCAAACTGCTAGAAAAGGTTGGGGGTGTATTCAAGAATGAGGGACTGGTAGAGAAGGGACAACAAAAGCGTGCTGCTGCCGGTAACAACGATGAGTACGGATCAGGCAACACTGGCTCGGACTCTTATGGATCATCGGGTCGTAATGATGATTCCTATGGTTCATCCAATAACAACCGTGACAACAACTATTAAGCTAATTATGGGGGTCTGTTATGTGTACGAAAAAGTCTTTAGTAATTATCAGTAGTTAATATTCAACATTTACCCAATACTTGAGGAAGGCTCGCGTGAACGAACTGCACCTATCCTCCACCTCATGTTTGTTGTGATGTCTGTCGTGATGTCTCTAAAGCAAATCTCAAAGTAAGCAAGTAGGAGGGTTCGCGGTTGTATTTATCCGATCAGCATACCTTGCTTAAACACATGAACAAGTACTGTAGCTTTCTTAAACTCGAGCTCAAAATATACTTTGAGACCCAACACGCCGGGGATACGAAAACTTGACTATATATAGTATACGGAATAATCTGTTCATGGAGGGGTTAAGCTAAAGATCAAAAGATCCTTAACAAAGAATAGGCTTCAGTTTGGTAGCTGTACAATTTCATAACAGAGAGTTCCTTGAATTGTGACCATATTGCTTGTCGACGCTCTAGGCTAGTGACGCTGTGAAAGTTCTCCAGCAATTCGATAAGTGCTCTGATAAGTATCGAAAGGATTAGCTTTTGCTAAGTGTGAAAATAGTACTAGATAAAAGTTCTGGGTGGTTGACCGACTAAATGGGGAGTTATTGCCTGAAATTTAAGGGGAAAGTAAATGGATGTAAAGTACTTTTGTAGCACGTGATCAGGCTGAAAGGTATAGCACCTCAAAGCGTGATCAACTCTTTCATCTCATCTCCTCACAACGCAACATGTTGCATTAACGAAATGGCCTACGAACAACGCGATTATGGAGGTGGTAGAGGTGACGGGGGGTTCGAATCTGGTGGGCCTCAGGGAGGTTTTGGAAGAGGAAGAGGAAAGCGTAAGTTCTTTAATTATACATCCAATTCGTCCGTTCCTGCCTTTCAGGACAAACGCCAGCTGCGAGGTGGAAATGTGATTTTGATTCAGAAAGTCGGGCCGCTTTTGTAATAGTTGAAATATATCAAGATATGTACACTTGACAAAACTTGTATTGGATAATCTAAAAAGAATGGTAATACTAATAAACACAGGTGCTATCACGGATTATGGAGCGACTATGGTGCATTGGATGAGGAATCGACAGTAAGCATCTGAGGCGCTTTTTGATTCTGAAGCTGTCTATTGAAGAAGCTCTAAAGTTTCTAAATTACTATGCTATTAGAACTCTCTGACAATTTGCAGGCCGAAGTACAAAGGAGGTTATCAAGGAGAAATGGAACGCCCCAGTCCTAGCTATATAGTCGACGTGAGTTATCTCGAAATTCATGAAATCCACCACTAATATGAGCTAGATGCTACCACCACTTGCGAGACTTAATAACCCTGCAGATTCAATACCCGCTCGCCACCTACATTCGTCCTTGAATAAGGTCAAACATCCCGTCAACGTGGTGAAATGGACTCCAGAAGGCCGAAGACTCCTCACAGGATCAAGTAGTGGAGAGTTCACGCTATGGAACGGAACCGGATTTAACTTCGAAACTATCATGCAAGCACATGATGTAGCTATCCGAGCAATGTCTTACTCTCATAGTGATGACTGGCTCATATCAGCTGACCAGGACGGCCTGATCAAGTACTGGGAACCAAATTTCAATAACGTCAAAGTCATTCAGGGCCACGCCGACGCTATAAGAGACCTCGCGTTCAGTCCTACCGACTCGAAATTTGTCACGGCATCTGATGACTCGACACTTAAGATTTTCGATTTCGCGGGAGGTATAGAAGAATCTACTCTCACTGGTCATGGATGGGACGCAAAAAGTGTCGATTGGCATCCGACCAAAGGACTACTCGTATCAGGATCCAAGGACCATCTTGTTAAACTATGGGATCCTCGCACAGGTCGATGCCTAACGACGTTACACGGACATAAGAATACGATCACCAAGACTCTCTTCGAAAGGGTCAGAGGTCACTGTCTAGCTACATCAGCCCGTGATCAGACTGCACGTGTTTTTGATCTTCGAATGATGCGTGACATCTGTCTTCTCAAAGGCCACGAGAAAGACATCTCTACCATCGCTTGGCATCCAATCCACTCCTCACTCCTCAGCACTGGTGGCAACGACGGGTCTCTATTCCACTACCTCCTCGATGAACCAAATGCACCACCAGGAGCTCCCATAACTGTTCCACCGTACGAGAGCCCCGATCCCACAACAGCACCAGCACAAACTATTTATCCAGCACACAAAGTAACATATGCGCACGACTTTGCAATTTGGTCCCTGGATTGGCATCCCCTGGGCCATATCCTCGCATCAGGCTCCAACGACCGAGTCACCCGGTTTTGGACACGTGCCCGGCCCGGAGACAACGACGTGTTCAATGACCGCTACCATATTGGTGAAAGTGCCGCTGAGCAAATAGGCACCTGGGACCGACGCAAGGGTCGTGATCGTCGACAAGAGGAAGAGGAGCAGGAGATGGAAGATGAAATGGAAGGTCTAGTCGACCAGAAGATGCCAACGAAAGCTGGTCTTCCTGGTATTCCAGGATTGCCAATAACTGGCGGTGCGCCAAAACTGCCAGGATTGGGATCTGTACCTCCACCTCCACCTCCATTTGGCCTTCCTGGTGGTGTCCCGCCACCGTTTCCAGGTATGGATCCGGCTAAGTTCCAGGAATTAATGAAGAATTTACCTTCAGGGCAAGTACCTCCTCCAGGACAGTTTCCTCCGCCTGGGATGCTTCCTCCTGGGTTTGGACCTCCTCCACCACCTTCTGGGTATGGCGGTTTTGTGCCTCCACTTCCTGGTATGGGTGCACCGCCGGCGCAATTTCAAGATGCGAATGAACTGGCAGCCCTGGCTGGTAGTGTAAGGAGAAGAGGGCCATTGCCGAGTCAAGAAGAGAGTTTGCAAATGGAGCAGAAACGGGGGAGGTTTACTCAAGCGAGGTAACTAGTATTAGGTGTAATTTGTAAAAGTATTGGAGATCGTTCATGCATGGCGTTCTGCAAAGGGAGGATAAAGGTAGACGAGGAACTTATTGGAAGATGGTCACAAAATCCCAAGAAATATATGGTCTTCTAAATCTCTGGGAAATGACAGGCTTGCTATCAGTGATTATCTTTAGTTATTTGTCTAAGCTATATCCTTTACAATCCTTCACCCTCCAAGCTAAAGGTCAAACGCCGTTTAAATGCATGCTAGTGTTGCCTCCCAATGCCGCTCAAATTCTTAGTATATTGAAACATGCCCTCGCGGGCTCTGATCTCTAAAATATCCCGCTCATAAACTCGCATTTCTAGGACTCGATCTCGTTGGTGCTGTGACTTGTTTGGGCTCCTTCGCAAAGGCCTTTTGCCTGTCCGCATATTCCTTGATCACCAACGAACATGCCATATCTGCGCAAAGCCTCTTCCGTCTTTGAATGGGTAACTTTGTAGCAAATTCCAAGCCGCTAGCTCGTTCCACCGCCTCAATCGGGACCTCGAAGTCTGTTAAAGGCTTCTCGTTGGGGATCTTTGCATTGGGCAAAACAAACGCGCCTACCGCAACTGGTCCCGAGGTTGTCCCGTCTTCCGCGAAGATAACTTTGTAGAAATGTGTGGGTACGGCGATGTTTGGTGGGTTGCCGATCACTTCGTATGAGACTCGCCATTTTCCGTCAACAGCATCGCGTTTCGGGAGATAGAGAGGTCCAGTGACGATTCGTACAGAGGGGTAGCGAGTGGTAAGTCTGCGGCAGAAATCCTCGAAATGTGCCCAATAGTCCCGATTAAATCCTTCTCCAACCTGGGGACACATATTCGTAAGGAAAAATGTATCATTCATGGCTTCTTGACTCCATTTTGCGTCTGCAGCTGGGACCTGATGTCCTCGATCATATCCTGAACGGAAATAATCCTTTAACTTCCCTCTAAATTTTTCTGGGACGGAAGGATCTTCGACAAAGACGCTGTGTTTCCGGTCGCCTTCGGAGGCAGCGAGGGACTCGGGTGTTATATGTTCCGCTACCCAAGATGGGTTGCGTAACCTCCTATCAAAGGAAGATATAAGTGCGTTGCGGGTTGCTAAATCTGCGACTGGACCTGGGAATCCATATTGGAAAAGCCCAGCGGGATCAACAGGCGGTATGATTGCTTTGACCTGCAGAGGCCGCGCGCCTGGATATGGAGCTGGTACTGAGGTTGTAGATGATGCTGTTACTGAGGTTGAAGATGCGATTGCTTGTGCTTTCTTTTCAGAGCGCGTAGAGTACATTGCTGCAGTTACGCCGGCGCCAGTTGCTGCACTGACGGCTGCAATGATGGCTAAGGTAGTTTTGGACATTGCGAGAGAGAGGTGGAGGACGGCAGAGTGATTAGAGTATATATCAAAAGAGCTTGAGGGCGGATGATCAGGGTTGTTCGTCGTCTAGGTCTCCGGTGATGGTAGTGAGTCTGTTGATATTTAGTCAGGTGCTCCAATTAGAGTCAGGGTAAATCAGCCTCCTCAGTGCTTCTTCACCGGTGAGCAGCCAAGCCACAAGGCACGCTACAGTTGACCTACCCCCTGTCAAGTAGCCTGTCGAGCCCTGTGGAAAAGCGCACACCTTGATGGTGGGAGAGAGGGAAGGCGTCACTAACACAAAGACAGGCTATCTCGCAATATGGATCTAGCCCGGTTTTCACTCCTTCACAATAGCACATCAACCCAGCCCTCACCGTTCGAAGAACATTGCATTTGCTAGAGGCCATACATATAAATATAAAGCTTAGCCATCTCTTGATTCCCGAGACAACTGAACCATTTTTGCCCCGCCAAAATCCTCGAGTACAGGTACAGATCGGTCACCCATGACTATTACCAGTCTGCTGGTACACAAGAGGCTCAACCAGTAAGTCCCAGAAGCATTCCCGTGCTAGAGCTAGGAATAGGGTGGCAATGTGCTGTGCATCATGTTACAATCCCTGGTACACGGATATAGATGAGAAAAGTTCCCGACTGACTTGTCCCAGGTAAAGATGGACCAAGCTGGAACTTATGCTAGTAACGACTCACGAGGATGGATTATGTGCGTGTTGAGTGGCATAGCTTGCGTATTCGGAGCTAGCTTCATCTGTGTTGATGTGTTAATACGCTACATACCGGGAAAGAAGGATTTCGATATACAGCGGAGTACAGCATTTCAAGCGGCTTCTTACAGTCTTAGTTTCGGCGTTATGGTACGACATTACATACAGGTTGGGTTATATTAATTGCTGACTTGAAAATAGATATTCTCCGCCTTGTACAAACTGCTCCCTTCTTCAAAAACTTATCTTATTAATGGTGGCTTCTCGAATGAAGAGGCAGCATGGATTTTGCTAGCCTGTTTCTCTGCTGGATTTATAGGCATACAGGTCTTATTGAGGTATGCCCCTATATCTCTGTATGGGCAGCGGACTAACCACCTTGAGACTTGTTCACCCTTATATGCCCAGTCACGTTGTTGACTGTGATCACAAACATGATGGGCGAGAGGATGGTGGATCGTCCGAGAATCACAATCATGAACATGCAGTGCAAAAGAAAGGAGAGCCTACAAGTTCCGGCAACGCTTCAGAGTCTACAGCACTGCTCTCATCAACTGTGAGCGATCCTAGAAGCCTACAGGGATGCGAGGGAAATCATTGCTTTTCGATCACTAATACGATTACATTATAGGGACCCTCAAAACAGAAGAGGTCAGGGCGCTTTGGAATCGATGGAGCAGGAGGACCTTCTGGGTGAGTTTCTGCCCATAGGCATACATTTTCAGAAATTGTGAAAGATTTCATTGAATTTGGACTGAACATTTTCTTAGGTTACCACGTCGAACATCCATGATTGAAGTCCCAGAGCGAGTCATGTCGTTTGTCATGGATAGGAAAAACAAATGTGACAGCGGAGGTCCTTGCTTTGGATACTCAGACCCGTGTGGTCAAGAGTGCTATAAAGTAAGTGGAATCACCTTTGACAAATCTAAATCTACTCTATTTGATGATTGAGTGAGACTAATCATAAACTCCAGGCAAGTCGACGATCTCCCTTTCATTTGCATTCCCCTGTCACAAATAAGCCAAAGGTTCCAACAACTCCTGAAGTTTCAGCAGAATCATCTCCAGCTGTCAACGGCGAACACTCCAATATTGTAGCTACGAGTTCAGCCTGTGACCATGATCATGAGTCACCTAGGACAAGATTGAATAGTTCCGATGTTGAAAATCAACACCATCACCATGTACCAGAGAATGCATAGTAAGTCAAATTTAGTTCACCGCTGTTAGTCAAATGTCGTGACCAAGTGCAATGGTACGAACGAGCTTAATTATATCAAACATTATGTATTGGAACAGGATTCTATATACCAAAGAAGCTTTGGCCATAATCTGTAGCTTGAACAAACTACGCTGTCTGAAACAATTATCGTCTCTGATTATAATTGCCCAGTTAGTCGTGAGTTCTAGCTATCTCTGGGAACGTCTGCTGTTTTTGAAAATAGTACCGAAATTTGATATTTTATATAACTTTCTTCAAACAACAATTTGGGAGCGATGTGGGCTGACTTTGGACTCTTTCTAGCATGAGCACTGGACTTCAGACTTCTGTCGCCATCGCATTACACAAGCTTCCAGAAGGTTTCATTACTTACGCTACCAATCATGCCTCACCATCCCTTGGTGCTTCAGTCTTCTTCGCCCTTTTTATTCACAACCTAACGGAAGGATTCGTTCTGGCACTCCCCATTTACTTGGCACTTGGAAGCCGTACGAAAGCTATGGCCTGGGCTGCTGGTCTGGGTGGTCTGAGTCAACCTCTTGGTGCCGGTGTAGCGGCAGCGTGGTTCGCTATTGCAGGCCGCGATGGTAGTCAACCTGGGCCGACAGGGTACGGCTGCCTCTTTGGGATCACGTCAGGCATCATGACAAGTGTTGCCTTGCACCTTTTCGCTGAGGGTCTAAGCTTGAACCACAGCAAGAACATGTGCATAGCCTTTGGGTTCATTGGAATAGTCATTATGGGCATTGGCAATGCCCTCACAAGATGAGTTTTTATGAATTATGCGGTATGAAGTGCTATGGTATTCGGCTTGATTGATTGGTATAGATGGATGGGAAACACAAGCATAGGCGTCACGTTTCAATTAAGGAATGGGTAAAAAATATTGATTAGAGAAATAATACTGGTGTATATTCTTCATTATAAATATGT